>Ga0265293_10013885_pt1 | contig 10356 bp, 8 predicted proteins | sample Munlanlewell138R_FD_192505 | JGI IMG/M metagenome (GOLD analysis project Ga0265293, IMG submission 192505) | Leachate microbial communities from a municipal landfill in Southern Ontario, Canada - Leachate well 138R | ecosystem: Engineered > Solid waste > Landfill > Unclassified | place: Canada...
TGCTTGCGTATATATGCATAGTGCTCCTTCCATGCTTGCCAAGGCTGTAAACTTGCAAGAACATAATGTAACATTGCTTGCTCCTGTACTTGATCTTGCCGCAGGGAATAAAAAAGTAATGGCTGAGATTTATAAAATTGGACTGCAATTGGGACATACAAAAGAAGATTGCTCTAGTGCCATAGAAGAAGCTACTGTTAGTATGCGTGCTATGAGAGAAAAAGGGGCTGCCCATGGAAAGGATGGAAGAAGACAAAATAAAGTGGACTTAAAGAACAGTGATAAACCAGTTTTTGTAGTATTTGCTAGAGGATATTGTGCAAAAGATTCTATATTGAATCAAAATATCGAAAACATGCTTGCGGAGAGAGGATATCAGGTTCTTATTCAAAAACAGTTGCACGGAATGTTGGAAGAAAGTGATTTGGAAGAGCAGCATGATCTATACTGGTCATTTGCAACACGTTCCCTTTTATCAGCAAAAGCTGTTGCAGCAACTCCTAATCTGTATGCGGTGTATCTAACCTATCACGGTTGTGGACCTGATACCATGATATCTCATTGGGTCGAAAATGAAATGAGAGATAAACCCTATTTGCATATTGAGGTTGATGAGCATTCCTCAAATGTTGGAATCATCACTCGTCTAGATGCCTTTATTAACAGTGTGCTATCTCATAGAAAAAAATCAACTACTACAGCTAAATCATCAGTTGCCACGACACAATCCGCAAATGGATTTTCTGAAGGTATTGGGAAGCTGGACCAAGCATACCCAGTGGTACTTCCATACATGTATCCCTATTCTAAGCTGCTTGCTGCCTATCTAAGGGGTAATGAGTACAATGTGATTGAGCTTCCACCCACATCCTCGGAAAGCCTAAAAAAAGGTCGGTCGTATATGCGTGGGAAAGAATATTTTTCCTTATCTGCATTGTTGGGCAATATTGCTTTAGAAGCAGAGAAGCATGACAAATTGCAGCTTTTGTACCCGCAAAATAACGGAGCAGAAGCAGATGGACTGTATGCCTATTTTGTTTATAGGAAATTAGATGATAAGTTATCGGTTATTTCTCCAAGTTTAGATAAACTGGCATTGCAGGAAAATGATGCAGATATAGTGTTTCGTATTCTCCTTGCAGGAGATATAGCCCTTAATGCAGGAAGCGATGCACTTCTTTCAAAAATACAACAGGCTTTTCAGTTGGGAATACCAGATGAAGATACACTTGTTCGTTGGGCTGGAAGCTGCAGAGACTCGGGGGATTTCTTACTTGTACTTGGTGAACCCGGATGTATTTTTGATTCATTCTTTAAGAAAACCATATTGCAAAGAATGGAGAATGACAATATTAAACTTCGATTTGCACCTTTAAGCGAAATGCTTTTATTAGAATGGGGAAAGATAGATGGATTTACCTCTTTCAACTCAATGAAAGAATTGATGGCAAGAGTTTCTGATGCAATGGGTAAGTGTAGTGTGTTTAGTGAATCTCTAGAGGTATTGCAGCAAAAAAATAGGGACTTTTATATAAGCTCTGGTGGATATGCAGAATATCGCCATGGGAAGGTAGACTTTATACATTCTGGGCTGTGTGGAATTATTTCGGCGGCTTCTCAACATGAAAATACAGAATCCATATTGGAATTAGCATCTCAGCAAACAAAAAATCCTATGCTACGTATTTTGTTTGACGGCACAGATGACCCTGTTAACAGATTAAAGATAGATACTTTTCTTCATGAGGTAAAAAAAAATATTAGAAAATAACTGTATTATTATTTTCACATACAAAGTATGCAACAGAAGAGTATTAAATTATAAAAATAATTCTTGTTTGAGGAAGGGCAGATACCTATTGAGGGTATAGCTAGAAAAGTTGAAAATTTAAATCTTACGAAAAAGTAATATAATGGAAATATTTTGTTGAAACATGTATAATAAAGGAAAAGTGTGTAAGGAGTATGAATATGAACTCTGAAATTATAATGTACAAAACAGATGATGGTTTGACAAAAATAGAAACTACTTTTGATGGTGATACCGTTTGGTTATCAATTGACCAAATGGCAGAATTATTTCAGCGAGATAAAAGTGTAATTGGAAAACATATCAGAACAGAATATCCGTGTTAGGCATTAACCTTAGTAACCATCATGACTTGACAGTATAAAAAAGTTGATTTTTATAATAAATTGGGTAAACACTAATTACCCAATTGGAAAAGAGGGATATTATGGGTGAAATTTTAAGCAATGATTTTTTTGAACAAGTAATTGAAATTTTCAAACAAGCCAAAAATAATTTAAAAGTAGTAGTAAATATGACCATGGTATACTCTTATTATGAGGCTGGTCGTATCATTGTTGAGGAAGAACAGTCAGGAAAAACTCGTGCTGATTATGGGAAATATGTATTAAAAGAATTATCTGAACGTCTTATGAGCGAATTTGGCAGAGGATTTTCTGTAGAAAATTTAAAATTAATGCGTCGTTTCTATCAAGTATATTCTAAAGATCAAATTGGGGAAATGGCATTTACCCAATCTGAAAGTTTACCAAAGGTAAAAGAAGGAAGAAGGTTTTATCTTAGTTGGTCACATTATTTGATTTTAATGAGGATTGCAGATATAGATGAACGACATTTTTATGAAATTGAGGCATATAAAAATAACTGGAGTAAAAGTGAGTTGTCAAGGCAGTATGGAAGTTCGTTATATGAAAGATTATCATTAAGCCGTGACAAAGAAGCGGTCATGGGATTGGCACTAAAAGGTCAGGAAATTGAAAAGCCAGAAGACATATTAAAAGATCCTTATGTGCTGGAGTTCACAGGGCTTCCAGAACTTGCGATATACTCAGAGACAGAATTAGAATCAAGAATAATTGATAATTTGCAAAAATTTCTGTTGGAGTTAGGTCGTGGATTTACTTTTGTTGGTAGGCAAGTAAGATTTACTTTTGAAGAAGATCATTATAGAGTAGATTTAGTGTTTTATAACCGTCTTTTACGTTGTTTCGTATTATTTGATTTAAAAATAGGGCAATTAAAACATCAGAATATTGGACAGATGCAGATGTATGTTAATTATTATGATAGGGAAGTAAAATTAGAGGATGAAAATCCAACGATTGGTATTATTTTATGTAAAGATAAAAAGGATGCAGTTGTTGAGATGACATTGCCAGAAAATAATAACCAAATTTTCGCAAGTAAATATAAAACGATACTTCCAAGTAAAGAGGAATTAAAGCGCCTCGTGGAAGAAAAATATATTTAAAGTATGCATATGACAAAAGGTGATAAGATTTGCAACAACTGCTGCTGATAGTAAAACGTATCAAGTAGACTACTATAACTTTTATATCATTTGAAACTGGCGGACATTTGATGACAGGGCATTCGGATGAAATAAATAAAGCCTTGTCTGATTTTACTGGGAAATAAAGTAGTGGCCTAGTGCCAGGTCCGGTGCCCAGGTCCAGTGCCAGCACATAAGCTTTAATATTTGGAATTAGGGTTTTTTTCTTAGTATAGTTTTACAAGACCCAAAAGCACATCAAGTAGATGATAGCCTTTCTTCTCTCCAAGGGAAATTCCTTCAATACAGGCAGTGCAATAACAGATAACCTCGTCAGAGTGGATTTCTTGACAATGCTTTTCCATCAATCTTTGTTTATCTTCTTCTGAATGTGGCAGAAAAAGCCCTTCTGCGTCTTCCGTAAATCGTCTAGGAGCAAGTTTTCCACTTATTATTGGAAGGTCTTTTAAGGTACTAATTCCACAAAACCTTGTTTTTTCAAAATTTTCATCCATTTCTTCAACTTCTATATTCATTTTTTCAAGAAGGCTTCTTATGGCAACTTGTTGAGATTTTCTATCATAGGATCTCCAGCAATCTTGAATGGCCATTTTTCTACCGCTATAGTCTGGAAAGTCAAAATTATCATCTTGGTCGATTAGCTCCCATAAGGAAATCATATTGGATGGCGTACTTTCTTCAGTGTGAGCGGCACAGGAATTACATAAGTAGACTATCCTGTCCTTCCCCGTAAAGCTTTTATAATTAATCTTACAACAGCCTGTAACTTCTATATCATAATTTGTCTCTAGATAATCTTTTATTATCCTACTGCCTTCTGGCGTATATGCCTTAACCTTACAAGATGGTAAAAAAATATCAGATATATTAATCATCTCCTTAGCTATATATTTGTTTTTAATGTTGATAAAATAAGACCCGGTGCCAGGCACGTCAATTGTAAAAGCAGCCTAGACAAACTATTGCTTATCCAGACTGCTATTACATTTAATATCTATTATAAAGCTAATTTATAAATGGCTCTGATATCATCTTCCCTAAGTTTCACGAAGTTTCCTATTCCGCCATGACGCATACATTTTTCAACCATTCCTTCTATATCTTCTTCTTTTACATCTATTTCAGTAAGAGATGTTGGTAATCCTAATTCACTGAAGAATGATTTTAGTTTTTCTATTCCTAAAAGTGCAGTTTCTTCTGGATTATCGTAATTATACTCTATCCCCATAACTCTAACTGCGAATTTAGCAAATAGCGGAATATCATTTTTATAAACATATTTCATCCAAGCAGGACAAACAATAGTCAGTGATGCCCCATGGGCAGTATCAAATTTTGCAGAAAGCTCATGTCCTAATAAATGAGAACTAAAATCTCCTATTCTACCAGTTCCAAGTAGACCATTATGCGCTAGACTTGATGCCCACATTATTTCCGCACGTGAATCATAATCACTTAGATCTTTTAAAACTCTTGGAGAATTAGCAATCATAGTAAGCAAAAGCCCCTCTATAAGTCTATCTGTTAATTCTACATTTTTGAGACTAGTAAAATAACGCTCTATTGCATGCATCATGATGTCTGCACAACCACTCGCAGTTTGATACGCTGGAAGAGTCATAGTAAGTTCAGGATTAAGTAGTGCAAAAGCTGGTCTTACTAACTCTGAGCCCAATGGCAGTTTATCTCCTGTTTTCTCATTTGTAATGACTACGTCGTTACTATATTCACTTCCTGAACCTGCTATTGTAATGATTGCACCTACTGGTAATGCTGTAACTGGCCTAACTTTTCTAGTAAATATGTCCCATACATCGCCTTCATATTTAGCCCCTAATGCGACAGCTTTTGCAGTATCTGTAACTGATCCTCCGCCTACGGCTAGTACAAGATCAATGTTTTGTTCTTTACAGATTTTTATTCCTTCATACACCAGATTTAATCTAGGGTTAGGCAGAACTCCTCCTAAAGTAAATGGCGTAATACCTTCCTCCTTAAGAGAGTTATACAATTTATCTAATAAACCTGTTGTTTTTACCCTATCCGAGCCATGAATTACCAAAACTTTTTTGCCATAGTTTGCTGCTTCTTTACCAAGTTTGTTTTCTACCTCTCTACCAAAAATAATTTTAGTAGGAGTGCAAAGTGTAAAATTTTTCATATATTCCTCCATAATTTTTATCTAAAAAAATGATGCAATTATAACTTTTCTTATAATCACACCTCTATTTTCTCTAATTGTACTACATCTAACTCTTATATTCAATTGATTTTACTGAGTTTGACTAGTAAAAAAATGTAATCTGGGACATTTTGTAACTGACCCGTGCCAGGCAGGTAAATTTCAAGTTATTGGGTGGATGAAATTGAAGGGAAAAGGCAGGCTGACCAATCTATTTTTTCGGAATACTTGCCGAAGGGATATGTATATTTTTTGATAGTTTTCTGGTATAATAAGATTTAAAAATCCGTAATTTTCTCCGATTGTGGTATAATATAATATCTTAAAAGGAGTTAAAAGGGGTTACTTATAAGCTGGTTATTTTGCTATCAGAAACAGACCGGCAGCACACACTCCCATTCCCAGTATTTGACGTAAGCTAAGAACTTCCTTGTATAAGAGAAATCCAACGATTAACAAAACACAAGACAAGGCTATGCTGGCAAATAAATGTGCTATGCCTATTTTCCATCCGGCACGATAAGCACATATAAAACCAAACTCCAAGCCAACGATTGCTGCTCCGAGAGCATAGGCCGTCCAATTTGCTTTTGATAATTCCAGGAAAAGATTTTTGTTTTCACTGGTGATAAAATACATAAATAGTGAACAAATCATAGCTGTTAGGTAAGTAACAGAAAGCGAGGCAAATGAATTGATATTTGTTGGTGTTGATTTTGCACTGATGTTATAAATTGTATTTGCAGTAACAACCATCAGAATTGGCCATAGCATATTCCACATAATATAAACCTCCCGAAAAAGATAAAAAGCCGTATGCAAGTTAGCCTTGCATGCGGCAGGTGCTCATCCGATGATATATAAATATCATGTAATTATTATACGTTAAAAGACTATGTTATGCAATAACAAATTCCTTCTCAACATTCTGAACATTTCGCATACCTTGCTTAAAAGTTGTAAGTTCTTACCTGATATACACTAGGGGGTAAATAGCAAATGAAAAACTGTTAGCACAATACCCTGAGATTGAGAAACTGAATAATCAAAGCTAACGAATTTATAGAGGTGATGGATTCCGAATGTTGCTGAAAGAGATGCTATAAAGGAGACTTCAATGAAAAAAACCTTCATTACTCTGATAGAAATACTTATACTATTCATAGTATTTACAAGACCGACGTATGCCATACGGGAAGAGCAGTCTGAGGCCATACAAAAATTGTTGGATGACGCCTGTCGCATATCGGGTGCGCCAGGTATGTCAATTTCTATAATCAGTGGAGATGAAACCTTATACTTTTCTTCTGGATACGCAGATTGTGAAAGAAGGTTGCCAGCCACTAAAAACACTCTATATGAGCTGGCTTCGGTCAGTAAGGCTTTTACTGGTACAGGCATATTATTGTTAGAGGAGCAGGGGCTACTATCCATGACCGACCCTATTCAGAAGTATTTGCCTTGGCTTAACTTTGAGTATAAAGGGGAACCTTTTGATATGCAGAGCCTTACCCTAAATCACTTCCTACACCACACCAGCGGAATAACAAATAGGAAGCATATTCAAGACATCCCTCAAGGCAGTTCAGAGGACATGTTACAAAAAACCGTGGAGACATTAAGGAGGGCTGAATTGGAATTTTCCCCTGGTGAGAGATATAAGTATGGAACTATTAATTATGATGTATTGGGTTTGGTTATTGAGGTCGTTTCAGGCAAAAGCTATGAAAGATTCATGGATGAGGAAGTACTTAAACCCTTGGGGCTATATCATACATACCTTTATGAGGAAGATGCTCAATCAAGCGGACAACTGGCACAGGGTTACCGATCTTCTTTTTTTATAGCAAGTCCATATGATGCACCAGTTTATGCCGGCAATAAACCAGCAGGGTATATTATTTCCAGCTCAGAGGATATGGCTCGCTGGATGAAGATACAAATGGGCATTGCAGAGGATGTACCCGATCTATTTAAAGGGGTCATCGAGAAATCACATCAAGGTAATCAATTTGTTCCTGATGATAATGGGATGTACTATGGGGCGGGATGGTCAGTAGATGCAGATATAACAATTATTGAGCATGGAGGAGTCAACCCTAATTTCTCAACACAGGTGACTATATTCCCAAATGAAAAACTAGCTTTCTCCCTCCTAACCAATAACGCTCACACCAACAATATCAATCTAGTGAAAGGTATTAAAAAAATATTAGAGGGAGATCTTACACAGTCATATCGGAGAAGTACTACACAGCTTTGGGAAATTGTTCTTTCCTCTGTTACTATTATTTTTACCATATTAGCTATTACGTTCTTTATTTTAGGATTAGTCAGAAAGAAAAGGAATAAGCAAAAATCAGTAATAAAAAAGAGAATGCATATTAGTGCTTGGCTGACAGCCACTATCACTATATTAATAATTAGTTGGATTTTCCCAAAATTTATAGGATATGATTGGTCAACATTACTTGTTTGGCAGCCATATAGTCTTATCACAGCTTTGATATCATTGGTCATATTAAGTGCATCTATTACATGGTTTGTTTGGCAGGTTTCTAAATAATAGCGATTTAAGCGGATTTAAGCAGTATGCTGTAAAGAGAGAGGTACTATGAAGCGAGTGTTAGAAGAAGAGTTGATTTATGAAATCCTCTCTGTTGTGGAGGAAATTCCAAAGGGTAGCGTTGCCACATATGGACAAATTGCAAAGCTAATTGGAAGAGAAAAAAATGCAAGACTTGTTGGTAAAGTACTCAGCAGGGCGGAATATTATGGAGAATACCCTTGTCATAGAGTAGTTAATCATGCTGGTAGATTGGTGCCAGGATGGATTGAACAAAGTACATTGCTTCGCAATGAGGGTATTCCTCTGAAAAACGAAACCCATGTTGATTTAAAAAAATGTCAATGGGATTGTTGACAGTAAGACTTAGAGATGGTATGTCAATAGATGCCCTTTCATGATTGTCCTTCGGGTCTTCTCGATATATAATAGAACAAGGAAAATACAAGAAAGGGTAGTAGGAAGGGAAAAACTATGGAAAAGCGCGATATACCAATCAACACGCAAAAAAAAGATCAGTTTGATATGCTGCCTTATGTTAAGGGTCTGAGCGAATTCATCAGGAACAGCGAAAAGCCCATCACTATTTCTATCCAAGGGGAATGGGGTAGCGGAAAAACATCTTTGATGAACATGATTGAAGAGGAATTATGCAGGGATGAAGAAGAAGGATACAGTGGTATTTGGATTAACACATGGGATTATTTTTTGGAAAATGATTATGATGTTGCGGTAAACAAGCTAGTCATGACCTTTATTAGTGAAATAGAAAAGAAATATGAAAATGTCAAGTGCGGAAAAAGCAAAGAGGAGATTATAAAAGACTTTAAGAGATTCACTTTGAATTTTTCTAAGGCGGTTCTCGGATTTACCGGCAGAGATTCAGATTCAGGCAATGCGTTTCTGGATGAATATTTTGGAATCAATTCATCCGCAAATATCTGGGATATAAGGCGAAAATTCGAAGGATTTATCACTGAGATAATTGAGGGATCAAAAGGGGTAGATTGCAAAACATTTATCATCTTTGTGGATGATCTTGACAGGATACGTCCAAAGTTGGCTGTGACCATTCTCGAAGCTCTCAAGATTCTGTTTGATATCAAACATTGTGTTTTTATCATAGCTATTGACTATGATGTTGTTGCCAAAGGGGTAGAAGAAAAGTACGGAAAAATAGATGGCAATGGAAGAGATATCGGAAGGTCCTATTTTGATAAGTTAATCCAGTTGCCTTTCGTTATGCCAACGGCAAAATATGATATTACTGATATGGTTATGAACCGTTTGCGTGAAATGAAATTCATGAATACAGACCATGATTACCGTGTACATAAAGATGACATAATAGAGATTATCAAGCTGACGACAAACAACAATCCAAGGATTATCAAACGTTTGTTAAGCATGCTTCAACTGACAATCATCATGGATAGGGAGCGTCTCGATAATAGCTCAGCCTACTATCAAATGGTGGAATTGCTTTTGGTTGCTATGCAGCTAGCTTATCCGACCATTTATCAGATGTTACAGAGTAATGAAAATTTTACTTCATGGAAAAAGAATATACTGATAAACATTGGGGAAAAAGCGATAGATGAAAGTATAAAAGAAGGGTTCGATATTGATTGCGAGTGGAAAGAAGTTGTTTACCTGCTGACAGTTAATGATCCCATGTTAAGGATGAACTATACTAAGATTTCCAGTCTCTTGGAGCTTTTTAGAAAACTTGCTTCTAAATGCGAGGAAGCAGATGAGCATATCGATGAAATATTTGGTGTACTCAGCATGACGGATGTGAATTCAAATTCCATGCTGCACAACCTCTATAATGGACAAGATTATGACAAGTCATCGCAAACACAATATAAGCAGGGAGACAAGCTTATTGGCAGCCTCGATTTAAAGGCATTTGAATATGTGCTTGACGTTGGTTGTGGCAATGGAAAGACAACCTTTGAATTGATTAAAAGCAATCCGAAATTGAAGATTAGTGCCTTTGATATTTCTGAAACACAGATTGAGGTGGCTAAACAGAGCTGCCGGGAGAGAGGTTATACAGATAGCATTGACTTTTATGTGATGGATGCGCTGAAGCTTGCTGATTGTGAGATGTACGATCTGGTTTTCAGCAATGCGACCCTTCATTGGATTACTAGCAGTAAAAAGATGTATACACTACTGCATAATGCTTTAAAAATAGGCGGAAAACTGGCTGTTCATCAAGGAGGAGATGGTTCTTATAAGGGACTGCATGCTATTGTCATGGAGGCGGCAAAGAATCT
>Ga0265293_10013886_pt1 | contig 10355 bp, 7 predicted proteins | sample Munlanlewell138R_FD_192505 | JGI IMG/M metagenome (GOLD analysis project Ga0265293, IMG submission 192505) | Leachate microbial communities from a municipal landfill in Southern Ontario, Canada - Leachate well 138R | ecosystem: Engineered > Solid waste > Landfill > Unclassified | place: Canada...
CAGGTCTCAATAGCATGATTGCTAATGGGCTTTTATCCCCAGCTCAAGTAGTCGTGTCTCTCATCGTGATTACCCTGTTTGTTCCTTGTGTCGCCTCCATCATGATTCTTTTCAAGGAAAGAAAGCTATCGGATGCTATCCTGATATGGATAAGCAGCTTCGCCATAGCCTTTGCGGTCGGGGGTATCGTTGCACATCTTCTCATACAATAACTTACTTATTCCAGAAATCTACCGTCTCAAATCCTTTCCTCCAATAAGCACTCCCTGCTAATCCATATCGATCAATGAGTTTTCTTTTCCACTCTATGGATTCAAAATCCTCTATCCATATCTCGCAAATCTTACCTGCTTCCTCATAACGAAGGTAGTATTGCTTAGCATCCTCGAGCCAAGTCGGTTGTAAACCCTTTTCCCTGATGATGGTTTTCACGTCTTCCATATAGAGTGTTTTACTGCTCACCTTCCCATTTTCAGTTGTCCAAAGACGTGTATAAAGAGGTATTCCCAGCAATAGCTTTTCTTTTGGAACACCTTCTTGTAAAGTTCTTTGAATGTTGTCTTCAACCCAATTATAGGATGCAACAGAACCGGCGACAGGTGATGCACTCCAGTGTTCATCATAGGTCATAACAGCCATATAATCCGTGTAATTGGATAGGGCTTTTCGATCATATTCTATAGTCCAGGCCCTTGGAACCATGACATCAACCGTTAAAGACAGTCCTTGAAGTTCTGTATAATATCTTAACTTCTTCATAAAATTTGTAAAATTATCTCGATCATTGTCATTGACAGATTCAAAATCAATATTGATACCATCAAGATCATATAAACTGCTATAAAATAGCATCTGGGCGATAACCTTGTTTACTAAAGCCTCATTGCTGAGCACAGCCTGAGTCCATTCACCATTAAAGCTGTTGGTCATCAATCCCCAAAGCTCATAACCTTGTCCCTTCACTTGGTTAGCATAGCCTCTATCGGCCTTATTGCCTACATTACCCTCCCTATCCTTCAGATAAAACCAAGTTGGGGATATGACTTCAATCTGTTCAATCTTTTCTGCCGAGGCCTCAGGTGTAAATTTATTGACATATTCCCATATCAGATTGATTTTCTTTCCGACATAATCATTTTTCTTTTTTATCTCTCCATAATAATCGATGGTTCCATAATCTATTGTATGAACGGTTATATCCTCTTTTTGTATATAGCCTGTAACACTTCCCGTATCTACCTTGTAATAATTGTCGGTTTCTTTTACAATTCTTACTCGTGCATTGTAATCAAGATAAGGTTCACTGAGTATGGGGTTGAGCACGGATGGTTTTAATTTAACTTTGCTTTTGTTCACTGTTCCCATTAAAACATCCCCGTCATTTTTTAAAATATGAACTTGTTTACCTCGTATTTCATAGCGTACCTGGAAAAATGTTTGTAAAACATCAAGAGGAAAATAGTTCTGCTCTTCTATCTTTCGTAAAGGTATTTCAATGGTAGTCACATTCGTCTTAATAAAGTTTTCAATTTCCTGATTACCCATGATGATATTCTTATTGCTTATATCCACTTTCATCACTGAATTCTTATCATCAATCGTCATACCCTTTCCGACAAAGTATGAATTGAGCATACTGCAAGGAAGATAAGGCTCTTTATTGATGAGATATGCAACTTGATCTCTTATAAGCTTTTGATCATAAAATATAGACATACTATCCTCTTTTTGAAATACTTCAGAGGCATAATAACCTCCACTTACTGACGAAAGAATGATAATTAAGGTAATAATCAAAAAGAAATATTTTTTCATAGACATACTCCCCACTTTTCTGACATTAATCGATATCTTGTTTTTCTTTTTCCATTATAGTACAATATGAAGGGTCTGCCTATCATTTTTACGATAATGTAACATTTCTAAATATTGCATAGGCTTTAGATATCTGCAAAATCCTTAGGAGAGAAAGAATTGAAAAAATATTTAGCATACTTTGCTTTGCTCATGGTGGGTATCATATGGGGTTTTTCTTTTATCGTTATGAAAAACGTCATTTCCTATATTGCCATCTTTAATCTGTTAGGCATTCGTTTTATCATAGCTGGTCTTATTTCAGCTATTATTTTTCATAAACAAGTTTTAAAAATGGATCTTTCAACGATCAAAAGAGGCTGTTTAATTGGCCTTTTCATGTTTTTGGGCTATGTCCTTCAGACATTTGGCTTATATTATACGACGGCTTCAAAAAGTGGTCTCATTACCGGCTTCAATGTTGTTTTAGTACCTTTATTGGCGCCATTATTTATAAAGCATACTTTAAAACCTCTGGATATCGTCGCAGCCCTTATTGCATTTTGCGGCATAGGCTTATTATCTATATCAGGACCACTTCATCAAATCAATATTGGTGACATTTTGACTCTTGCATCGTCCTTCATGTTTGCAATGCAGGTTATTTTTATATCCAAATATTCAAAAACCTCTAATAATATTAATTCTGCTATCATACAAATTTTATTTGTCGGTATTGCAAGCACCCTTATTTCACTCTTTATGGAGGATTTCACTGTGGTCCACTATACCCACGTGTGGAAGGATATTCTTTTCTTAGCTGTATTTTGTACCGCCTTCTCATTTATAACTCAAAACTCCGCACAGAAATATATTTCAGCTTCTAAAACTGCACTTATTCTAACTATAGAGCCCCTCTCAGCTGCTATATTTGCTTACCTTTTACTGGGAGATGTTTTGGGAACAAGAGGAATACTAGGAGCAGCCCTAGTCTTAGCCGGAATGATTCTATCCGAATTAAAGGGGCAGGCTGCTGAGACTTCATAAAAAAGAAGCATCTGATTTTTACTTTCAAATGCTTCTCTTGCTTACTGTTATTCATCTTGAGATAACAGTTTTTCTATTTCTGCCCAAATCCTATCTTGTCCCTCTTTCTTTAAAGAGGATGTTGGAATAACAATATCATCTCTACCCAGTTTTAGATCCTGTTTCATCATGGCTAAATTTTTTTGTATCTGGTTATTGGATATTTTATCTGCCTTAGTAGCTACTACTAAACCACCTAGTCCATAGTATCTTATCCATTCATACATCTGTTGATCCTGAGCCGTAGGAGCATGCCTTATATCAACCAACTGAACAACCTTTAATAAGTTTTGCCTGTTCTTAAGGTATGTTTCAATCATGACGCCCCATTTTTCTTTTTCGGATTTAGAAACACGAGCATATCCATATCCGGGTAAATCCACTATCCGGAAACAACTATTGATTTCATAAAAGTTGATTGTCTGAGTTTTGCCCGGACTTGAACTTGTTCTGGCTAATCTTTTCCGCCCAACCAAAGAATTGATGAGAGAAGATTTCCCCACATTGGACCTGCCTGCAAAAGCAATTTCCGGTAAGTTTGCTTCTGCATAATGCTCCGGCTTTGTTCCGACGGCAACTAAATCAACATCTTTTACAATCATTTTATTTTTTCTCCTTAACTAGAGCATGTTCTAAAGCTTCCTCTATTTTCTCAACAAATATAAACTTCAGCTTGTCCCTTACTTTTTTAGGGATTTCTAGTATATCCTTATCATTCTCAGCCGGTAAGATAATCTTTTTTATACCTGCTCTATGGGCAGCTAAAACCTTTTCTTTGATTCCTCCCACAGGCAGTACCTTACCTCTTAAGGTAATTTCTCCTGTCATAGCAACCTGCTTATCTGTATATCTGTTGGTCAATGCAGATATGACAGAAATACACATAGTGACTCCGGCAGATGGTCCATCCTTAGGTGTAGCTCCTTCAGGAATATGGATATGAATATCATACTCTTTATAGAAGTTTTCATCTATACCTAATTCTTTTGACTTTGACCTTATATAGCTAATGCCCGCTTTAGCAGACTCTTGCATCACTTCCCCCAGTTGACCTGTTAATACCAGCTTGCCTGAGCCTTTCATGATTGTGGTTTCAATATAAAGGGTGTCGCCTCCTACAATAGTCCAAGCTAAACCCGTCGTCACTCCTATTTCATTTTCTTCCTCAATAATGTCATACCTGAATCTTCTTTTACCCAAATATTTTTCCAAATTACCGGCATTGATATGAACCTTTTTGACATCCTCCTCTACTATCCGTTTTGCTGTTTTTCTTGCAACAGTAGCGATTTGCCTTTCAAGACTTCTGACCCCGGATTCCTTGGTATAATAGTTGATAATAGCCCGGATAGCTTTTTCAGAAATAGTAAGCTGACCTTCTTTTAATCCATTCTCTTTCATTTGTTTGGCTATTAAATATTTTTCGGCTATCTTAACTTTTTCTTCTTCCGTGTATCCGGAGATTTCGATGACTTCCATTCTGTCTAATAGAGGTCTTGGAATGGTGTCAGTCGTATTAGCGGTGGTGATAAACATAACATTGGATAAATCAAAAGGCACCTCTAAATAATGGTCCATAAAATCCTTATTTTGCTCCGGGTCCAAGACTTCAAGGAGGGCGGATGCCGGATCTCCCCTAAAGTCATTTCCTATCTTGTCTACCTCGTCAAACAAGAATACCGGATTTCGAGATTCGGTTTCTTTAATGGCAGAAATAATCCTACCCGGAATAGCACCGATATAAGTTCGCCGATGCCCTCTGATTTCCGCTTCATCCCTTACGCCGCCTAAAGACATTCTTACAAAGTTTCTCTTTAATGCTCGGGATATGGATTTTGCAATAGAAGTTTTACCAACTCCCGGCGGTCCCACTAAGCATAAGATAGGCCCCTTCATACTTTTGGATAATTTCTTAACAGCTAAATACTCTAATATTCTTTCTTTTACCTTGTCTAATCCGTAATGGTCTTCATCTAATATTATTTTAGACTGCTTGATATCAATTTGATCCTTTGTTTGCTTATTCCAAGGTAAATCAAGAATCCACTCCACATAGCTCCTAATCACGCCTGCTTCGGCAGATGAAGATGCAATCTTAGATAATCGATTAATTTCTTTTCTGACCTTTTCTGTAACCTTTTTATCCAGCTTGAGCTTATCAAGTTTATTGAGATACCCCTCGATTTCTTCCTCTATGTTCTCATCTTGTCCAAGTTCTTCCTGGATAGCTCTCATTTGCTCTTTTAAATAATATTCCTTTTGAACTTTATTAATTTGAGATTTTACCTTAACGTTGATGTCCTTTTCAATTTTCAAAACTTCATTCTCTCTAACTAAGATTTTATGAAGTATTTTTAATCTCTCTATGACGTCAAAAGCCTCAAGCACTGTTTGATTTTGATCTGTCTTGATATCCAAATGGGATGTGATGACATCAGCAAGTCTCCCCGGTTCTTCAATCGCTAAAATGGACTTAAAAATTTCCGGAGATAGCCTTGGGCTTAAAGAGATATATTCATTAAATTCATTGGTGACTACCCTCATTAGAGCCTCAATTTCCTCATTTAAATCTGCTTCATGCTGATTATCAAAAGCTATTAGCTCACACTTAAAATGTTTCTCTGAATCTACTATGTTTTTAACAGTTGCTCTTTTTATTCCCTCAACAAGTACACGAATAGCATCATTAGGTAGCTTTAGCATTTGCTTAATTCGTGCAATACACCCTACTTTATAAAAATCTTCCTCTGTAGGAATATCTGTTTCTGCATCTATTTGTGTTGATAAAAAGATCAGCTGATTACTTATCATAGCCTCTTCTAGTGCACTTATTGATTTTTGTCTTCCAATATCAAAATGAATAACCATATGCGGGAAAATTGTAATACCTCTTAAGGGTATCATCGGCAATATCATTGTGTTTTCTTCTTCTATGATTTCTTCATATTGTTCAATTATTTCCTTTTTTTCATTCATATTCATTTGCTCAACTCCCTTCCAAATCTTAAATACTCTTCACCTATAGCTTTACTAATATTTAAGACTTATATACCCCATCCAATCCATATTTAAATAAAATTTGTACAGATCGGATGAGGTATATTTTTTTAAGATACTGATTCTCTATCGTTTTTCTTTTCCGCTATCTCTTCGATGACCAAGGTTGGCATCTCGTCTTTTATAATCGTGTCCTTTGTAACAATACATTTCACAATGTCTTCTCTCGATGGTATTTCATACATCGTATCCATCATGGATCGTTCAAGGATACTCCTAAGTCCACGTGCTCCCGTTTTCTTTTTAATAGCCTTATCGGCTATAGCCTCCAGGGCACCATCCTCTATGATTAATTCTACATTGTCGAGTTGGAATAACTTCTTATACTGTTTCACTAGGGCATTCTTCGGTTCTGTTAAGATTCTAATCAAAGCGTCCTTTCCTAACTCCGATAGTGTTATCACTGCCGGTAGTCGTCCTACAAACTCCGGTATCAAACCATATTTTATCAAATCTTCCGGTTGTACTTGTTTTATCAATTCATCCGATTGAATATCCGTCAGTTCAATATCCGAATTGAAGCCTATGGTTCTTTCACCTATTCTTTTTTGTATTATTTTATCTAATCCATCAAAGGCACCACCACAAATAAATAAGATATTGGTAGTGTCAATCTGTAAGAACTCTTGATGAGGATGTTTTCTTCCGCCTTGGGGAGGAACATTGGCTACAGTTCCCTCTAAAATTTTTAACAAAGCCTGTTGGACCCCTTCTCCGCTAACATCCCTCGTTATGGATGGGTTGTCGGTCTTTCTGGCAATCTTATCTATTTCGTCGACATATATGATACCCTTTTGAGCCCTTTCAATATCATGGTCTGCTGCTTGAACTAATTTTAAAAGAATATTTTCTACGTCTTCACCTACATAACCTGCTTCAGTTAATGCAGTGGCATCGGCTATAGCGAAAGGCACATTAAGAATTCTGGCTAAAGTCTGCGCCAATAAAGTTTTTCCAGAACCTGTCGGTCCAATCATTAATATATTGCTCTTTTGTATCTCAACATCTTTTTTGGTATTGAGATGATTGATTCTCTTATAATGGTTATACACAGCGACCGCTAATCCTTTTTTGGCAGCATCTTGCTCAATGACATATTCTTCTAACACTTGAAATATTTCTTGAGGCTTTGGTAACTTGCCTGCATAATCATCATAATTAGCATTTCCCTCTTCTCCTATGATCTCTTGGCATAATTCTATGCACTCATCACAAATATAAACGCTGGGTCCTGCTACAAGTCTCTTTACCTGATCCTGAGATTTTCCACAAAATGAGCATTTTAGTTGTTTCTTGTCGTCAAATCTAGACATCTACTCACCTCAATAATTACTTTCTGGATTGAATAACTTCATCAATCAAGCCATAATCAACGGCTTCAGTTGCTGACATGAAGTTATCTCTCTCCGTATCCAGTGCTACCTTTTCTACGGGCTGACCTGTATTCTGGCTCAAGATAGTATTTAATGTATCCCTTATCTTGAGTATTCTGTCTGCATGGATTTTTATATCTGTAGCTTGGCCCTGCATCCCGCCAAGGGGCTGATGAATCATAATTTCTGCATTGGGCAATGCAAATCTTTTCCCTTTAGCACCTGCAGTCAACAGGAAGGCCCCCATGCTTGCAGCCATACCTATACAAATTGTAGATACATCGGATTTTAAATATTGCATTGTATCATAAATAGCCATACCAGCTGTTATGGACCCCCCCGGACTATTGATATAAAGATTGATATCTTTACCGGGATCTTCTGAATCTAAAAACAAGAGTTGCGCTACAACTAAGCTGGCAGTCACATCATTGACTTCTTCTCCTAAAAATATTATCCTATCCTTTAACAGTCTTGAATAAATATCATAGGATCTTTCTCCTCTATTGGTTTGCTCCACTACCATAGGAATAAGTGACATATATCATTCCTCCTTTAAGCAATTTTTGCATTATCTACTAAAAATCGTATAGTCTTTGTCATTTTTAAGTCTTCTTTTATTCTATCATAGTTATTAGGTTGTAAGTTCTTTTTTAAATCTTCAATCTTTTGATTGAACTCTTCCGCCATCTTAGCTAATTCTTCTTCAAGGTCTTCATCAGATACTTCTATCTTTTCTATTTCTGCTATTTTCTCCAAAGTTAAAGTAGTTTTTACCTTCTTAATAGCACCGGGTCTCATATCTTGTTTCATTTCTTCCTGCGTTCTATTGATATATTTTAAGTAAGTGTCAAGATCTAGCCCTTGATATTGTAATTGAAAGTCAAAGTCTCTTATCATGTTATCCAGTTGTTCCTCAACCATAGCTTCCGGTATATCCACTGTAACATTTTCTAGAATTTTTTCAATGATTTCTGCCTTTTGATCTGTTTCTGCCTTGTCCTTTTTCCTGTTTTCTTGTCTTGCAATAATATCCTTTTTAAATTCATCTAATGTATCAAACTCACTGACATCCTTTGCAAATTCATCATCTAATTTCGGTAACTGTTTTTCTTGAACTTGGTTGACCTTTGCCTTAAATATTGCATTCTTGCCTGCTAAATGTTCATGATAATCATCAGGGAATGTCACCTTCACTTCAACATCGTCACCTGCTTTATACCCAATAAGTTGCTCCTCAAACCCAGGAATATATGTTCCTGAACCAATGGTTAATGTTTGATTGCTTGCTGTTCCGCCTTCAAATTTTTCATCATCTACAAATCCTTCATAATCAATATTGACTAAATCGCCAATAAGGATTTCTCTATCTACATCAACTACTCTTGCTGCCCTATCAAGAAACATATCTAATTCTTGTTCTATTTCGTCATCTGTAACATTATACTCCATTTTTTTAGCTTCTATACCTTTGTATTCCCCTAGTGTGACTTCAGGCTTAACAGTAACATTGACAAGGATAACTAAGTCTTTTCCTTTTTCAATATCTTCAATATCGATTGTAGGTCTGTCTACAGGGTCTAAATTAAGCTCTTCGATGGCTGCAACATATTCTTCAGAAAATACTAAGTTAATAGCATCATCGTAAAATAAACCTTCACCATACTTTACTTCTAGTAATTTCCTTGGTGCCTTTCCTTTTCTGAATCCGTCAACAGAATATTTGCCTTTGTTTTGTTGATAAGCTGTGTTAAGAGCCTCTTCAAATTTATCGGACGGAATGTTCATTTTAAATGTAACATCATTCTTCTCTTTTTTGTCAAAAATGTAACTTGATTTCATTCTATAGTATCCTCCTGATTTATCTATTAACTAAAATAATAGTATCGATATATAAATACATATATTAGACCAATGGAATTCCATTGGTCTAATATCATATTACAATAAGCTAATTATATCATTATGATGAAATATGTAAAGTGTGAATATTATTTTTCTTTATTTATTTTTAACCCTGCTGCTTTTTTTATTATTTTTCAATATTTGTTGTGTTCATATAGGTTTTTGTCTATAATAAGTGAATAGATTATTAGCTAATCTAGATGAAGTAAAAATACCAGAATCGATACCTGTATTGTATTGAGTACGGATTGAATTTAGGAGGTATAATATTGTGTCTAGTATAAGAGAAATGGACTTGAAGTACAATATGCATTCATGGACTGCACAGTCTAAATGCACACCAGACGTCATTGTTAAAGCAGAAGGAATATTCTTATGGAATGATGAAGGCAAGCAATTTTATGACATGTCATCCCAACTAGTCAATATGAATTTAGGTCATGGTCATAAAAAAATAATAAAAGCTATACAAGATCAAGCTGAGAAACTAGCTTTTATTAACCCGAGCTTTGCATGCGATGTCCGCTCTATGGCAGCAAAAAAGATTGTTGAAATAGCCCCAGGCAACATGGGCAAGGTGTTCTTTACCAATGCAGGAGCCGAGTCTAATGAAAATGCCATTAAAATAGCAAAGCTTTATAACGGAAGATATAAAATATTTTCATCTTATAGATCTTATCATGGTTCAACCTATGGTGCCGGTAATCTTACTGGTGAACCTAGGAGATTCACGAACGAACCAGGTATACCGGGTTTTATAAAGTTTGTAGCTCCTTACACATACAGGGCACCTCAAGCAGTTAAATTTGAAGGCGAAGAAGATGCAGCCGGTTATTATTTAGAGATATTGGAGGATCAAATACTTTATGAAGGCTCTGATAAAATATCCGCTATCTTCTTAGAAACCGTTGTTGGTACAAATGGAATTCTTATTCCGCCAAAAGGCTATTTAGAGGGAGTCCGAGCACTTTGTGATAAGTATGGTATTCTCATGGTAGTCGATGAAGTGATGTCAGGTTGGGGTAGAACAGGAACATGGTTTGCTATAGAACACTTTCATGTTCAACCTGATATGATTACATTTGCCAAAGGGTCAACCTGCGGTTACGTTCCTTTAGGCGGTGTTATTGTTAGCAAGGA
>Ga0265293_10013888_pt1 | contig 10353 bp, 8 predicted proteins | sample Munlanlewell138R_FD_192505 | JGI IMG/M metagenome (GOLD analysis project Ga0265293, IMG submission 192505) | Leachate microbial communities from a municipal landfill in Southern Ontario, Canada - Leachate well 138R | ecosystem: Engineered > Solid waste > Landfill > Unclassified | place: Canada...
CTAACCGGCTGAGATGTTTTCTTCCCAAGGCCGCAGCGGGTAAAAAAATCCGCCTGCGGTCCTTGCGCAAGAAGAGGTTAGCTTTTTGACGCTATGATGCGGGCCGGAAGCGACAGTTGTTTGGAACAAGCGGGTGGGCATCTATCTCCCGATTGCGGAAATTTCCGTCAATGTCTTCGTACTGCTGGCCATGGGCGCGGCGGTCGGCTTCCTGTCGGGCTTGTTCGGGGTAGGCGGCGGCTTCCTGATCACGCCGCTGCTGATATTCTATAACATTCCTCCGGCAATCGCGGTTGCGACCGGCGCCAATCAGGTGATCGGCTCGTCCTTCTCCGGCGCCATGTCGCACATGAAGAGGGGGACGCTCGACTTCAAGCTGGGCTTCATGCTGCTTGCGGGCGGTATCGTGGGGTCGACCGCGGGCGTCTATGTGTTCTCGCTGTTGCGCAGCCTCGGCCAGCTCGATCTCTTCATCTCCATTTTGTATGTCGTGCTGCTGGGCTCCGTCGGCGGGCTGATGCTGGTGGAAAGCCTCAACACACTGCGCGTGTCTCGTGGCGGGACGCCTAAGCCGCTGAAGAAATCCGGCCAGCACAACTGGATTCACCGGCTTCCGCTGAAGATGCGGTTTCGCACGTCGAAGCTGTTCGTCAGCGTAATTCCGGTGCTCGCGATTGGGGCCATCATCGGCTTCCTGTCCTCGATCATGGGTGTCGGCGGCGGCTTCATCATGGTGCCGGCGCTCATCTATCTGCTGCGCGTGCCCACCAATGTCGTGGTCGGTACTTCGCTGTTCCAGATCATCTTCACCTCCGCCTACACGACGCTGGTGCATGCCTCGACCAACTTCACCGTCGATATCGTGCTGGCCATGCTGCTGATGATCGGGGGTGTCGCGGGCGCGCAATATGGGGTCAAGGCCGGTCAGAAACTGCGCGGCGAACAGCTCCGGGCGCTGCTGGCGCTGCTGGTGCTGGCGGTTGCGGCGCGCCTTGCCGTCGACCTCTTCATCCGCCCCAACAATCTCTATTCGCTTTCGATACCGGGGATGGGCTGATGTCTGCGCGCGCCTCTCTCCTGTTGCGCCTTCTTGTGCCTGTGGTGGGGTGGCTGGCTTGTGTCGCGCCGGCTGCCGCGCAGCTGGCCAACCCCGAAGGCATCCAGATCGGGCTGTCCACCGAGCACGTCGAGATCACCGCCGGCTTCTCCGGCGCCGACCTCACCATTTTCGGGTCTCTGGAAAATCCCGACCCTGAAGTGGCACGGCAGGGGCGCTATGACGTGATCGTGGTTCTGGAAGGCCCTGCAAGGCGCATTGTCGTGCGCCGCAAGGACCGGGTGATGGGCATCTGGATCAATCTCCGCTCCGAGGAATTCGAGAACGTGCCGTTCTCATACTCGGTCGCAACCACGCGTCCTTTCCAGGACATCACCGAGCCGGTCAGCTATCGCCAGCTTTCCCTTGGCGCCGGCAATATCTATCTGCAGCCGGCCGATATGACCGGCAACCCTGTGACCATTGCGGAATTCACGAAGGCGCTTCGTGAGCGCAAGGTGGCAGCCGGCCTCTACAGCGAGAATGTCGGCGGGGTCCGCTTTCTGTCGCAGAACCTGTTCCGCGCCACCGTGCGACTGGCGCCGGATGCACCCGTCGGCACCCACAAGGCGCGTGCCTTTCTGTTCAAGAACGGCGTGTTCGTGAAGGAAAGCTCGGCCCAGCTTGAAATCCGCAAGGCCGGCTTCGAGCAGGCCGTGTTCCGGCTCGCCCACAATCACGGCCTGTTCTACGGAGCGTTGTCGGTGGCTCTGGCCATGGGCGTGGGCTGGCTTGGCAGCATCGTTTTCCGCAAGGATTAAAAGCATATCGCCTGAAAACGGGAGCCGGTTTCGGGCGATATGCGTAAAAAACGAGAGTTCAAGGCGCGGTCAGCCCGGCCGCAGCAGGGAGCCGGCGATGGGGAACACCCTGTCGCGGCCCATCATGTAGGCCATCAGGCTGTCGCGGCGAAACAGCCCCGCATATGCGGGGTCCAGAACGTTGAGCGAGCCGGTGAAGGCGCCGAAGGCCGGCATCACCATGCGCTTTCCGTCGCCGGCGAAGCAGCGCCGGCGCACCGAGCGGCCACGCTGCACGATGCGTGCGCAGGGATGGAGGTGGCCTGCGATCTCTCCCTCGACCGGTGTCTGCGATGGCTCGTGCCGGAACAGAAGGGTGCCGATGGCAAGCTCCCGCACGGTGTCGCCGGGCAATCCGGCGGGCGCGTCCGGGTCGTGGTTGCCGGTGATCCAGAACCAGTCGCGCCCGGACATGATCGCCTCCAGCCTGTCGCGAAACGCGGTGTGCAAACGCATGGCTCCGCCGCCGTCGTGAAAGGAGTCGCCGAGGCTGATGACGATGCGTGGCCGGAAAAGCTCCAGCGCTTCCTCCAGCCGCGCCAGCGTGGCGATGGTATCGTAAGGCGGCAGCAGCGCCCCGCGCCGGGCAAAGGAGGAACCCTTTTCCAGATGCAGGTCGGAGACCGCAAGCAGGTGCAGCTCCGGAAAGTAAAGCACGCCGCGCGCGTCGCATATTGCGCGCTCGCCGGCGATGCTGGCCAGTACGCTTTGCGCTGTCGATCCGGCATGGAAGGCCGTGGTCATTTCGTCCTCATGCTGCGGCGTCCATAGTCCGCCGTCCCGACGCCTTTCCGTTCTGCGCGCCCGGGCCTTGGTGCGCTGCCGTGAATCGCCACCGCCGGTCCGTTGCGCGCCGGCGCGTCGTCCGCTGCCGTTCCCATCGCGTCCCCGATCAGTTCGGAGGCTTCCAGAAGCAGGCTGTCATTGGCCTCGCCATTGACGCTTTCCCGGCCGATCTCCAGCATGACCGGAACCGCCAGCGGCGAAATCTGCTGAAGCGGCTTATGCACGATTCGCCCGCGGATGCGCGAGAGCATGTCGGCAAGCCTGCTGACATCGAGCAGCCCGGCGCCCGCATCGGCCCGCGTCGCCTGCAACAGGACGTGGTCGGGCTCATGGCTGCGCAGCACGTCGTAGATCAGGTCGGCCGAAACCGTCACCTGCCTGCCGGTTTTTTCCTGCCCGGGATAGCGCTTCTCGATCAGGCCGGAGATCACCGCGCAGTTGCGGAAGGTGCGCTTGAGCATCCAGCTGTCGTTGAGCCAGGCGTCGAGGTCGTCGCCCAGCATGTCCTCGTCGAACAGCCCGGCAAGCGAGGGCTTCTTCGCCCGGAACAGCGCGTCCATGTCGTCCAGCGCCCAGATCGCCAGCGAATAGTCGGTGGCGACGAAGCCGAGCGGGCGCGCGCCTGCGCGCTCCAGCCGGCGTGTCAGCAGCATGCCGAGCGTCTGGTGCGCCAGCCGCCCCTCGAACGGGTAGCACACCATGTAATGCCGGCCGGCGCGCGGAAAGGTCTCGACCAGAAGATCGCCGCGTTTCGGCAGCATGGACTTTTCCTTTTGCAGCCGCAGCCAGTCCGACACCTGCTCGGGCAGGGTGGACCATCTGGCCGGATCGTCCAGCATGGCGCGGACCTGATCGGCCAGATAGGTGGAAAGCGGGAACTTGCCGCCGGCATAGCTCGGCACGATGATGTTGGCACCTGAGCCGGCCGAGACCACGCATTCGTTTTCGCGAATGCCCTCGAAGCGCAGGATCTTGCCGGCGAACAGGAAGTTGTCGCCGGGGCGCAGCGTTTCGGCGAAATATTCCTCCACCTTGCCCAGAACCCGGCCGCCATGGCCGGCGAGGCCGCGGCTGGAGCGCACATAGCGCACGTTCAGTTCCGGCATCTCGACGATGGTGCCGACATTGAGCCGGTATTGCTGGGCGACGCGCGGATGCGTAATGCGCCACAGCCCCTCCTTGGTGCGGCGGATGCGGGCGTAGCGCTCATAGCTGCGCAGCGCATAGCCGCCCGTGGCGACGAAATCGACGACCTGATCGAAGGTTACGCGCGGAAGCTCCGCATAGGGCGCTGCGGAGCGGACTTCCTCGTAGAGAATATTGGCATCGAAGGGGGCCGCGCAGGCCGTGCCCAGAACGTGTTGCGCCAGCACGTCGAGCGTGCCCGCCAGCAGCGGCGGCGTATCCTGCGCGCCGAGATAGTTGGCATCGAGGGCGGCCTTGCATTCCAGCACCTCGAAGCGGTTGGCCGGAATGAGGATCGCCTTCGACGGCTCGTCCATGCGGTGGTTGGCACGGCCGATGCGCTGGGCAAGCCGGCTGGCGCCCTTGGGCGCGCCGACATGGATGACGAGATCGACATCGCCCCAGTCGATGCCGAGGTCGAGCGTCGAGGTGGCGACGATGGCGCGCAGCGCATTGTCCGCCATCGCCTTTTCCACGCGCCGCCGCTGGCCGACATCGAGCGAGCCGTGATGGAGCGCGATGGGCAGCGCATCCTCATTGGCGCGCCACAATTCCTGAAACAGCATTTCGGCCTGGCTGCGGGTGTTGACGAACAAAAGCGTCGTCCTGTGCCGCCGGATTTCCTCGTAGATTTCGGGAATGGCATAGCGCGCCGAATGGCCGGCCCACGGCACCCGCTCCTGCGATTCGAGAATGGAAATGTCGGGCTTGGCCCCGCCGGCAACCGTGACGAGGCCGGCCATCTCTCCGGGCGGGTTCTGCGACACCAGCCAGCGGCGCAACTCATCCGGCTCCGCCACCGTAGCGGAAAGCCCGATGGTCTGGAGCCCCGGCACGATGGCGCGCAGCCGGGCAAGTCCCAGCGACAGGAGATGGCCGCGCTTGGAGGTCACCAGCGAATGCAATTCGTCGAAGATCACATAACGCAGATCCTCGAAAAACCGCTTCGCATCCGCGCTGGCGATCAGCAGGGCAAGCTGCTCCGGCGTCGTCAGCAGAATGTCGGGGGGAGTGAGCTTCTGGCGCTGGCGCTTGTGGGTGGGCGTGTCGCCGGTGCGGGTTTCGATCGCGATCGGCAGCCCTATTTCGGCGACCGGCTTGCCCAGATTGCGCTCTATATCCACCGCCAGCGCCTTCAGGGGCGAGATGTAGAGCGTGTGAATGCCGCGATGCTTCTCGCCGGGCTTGCGCTTCGGCCGTATCGCCAGTTCTGTCAGCGAAGGCAGAAAGCCGGCCAGCGTCTTACCGGCGCCCGTGGGGGCGATCAGCAGGGTGCACTGGCCTGCCTGCGCGCGTGAAAGCAGTTCGAGCTGATGGGCGCGCGGCGACCAGCCCTTGCCTGCGAACCATTTCAGGAACGGCTCGGGCAGGCGGGCGACGGCCGTTTCCTGCAAGGGTTCTGGCTTCGCTGTCACGCCACACAGGTAGCGCGGGCAGGGCGCATCGCCAAGCAAAAAGAACAAAACAGGATCATTTGCTTGTGCCGGCGGCCAGTCGCAGGCACAGTGCGACCTTTCCATGCCGTCGAAACGACCTATCTGAGAGCCATGCGTCCCAGCGATCTGCTCCAGCCCCGCCCCGAAGGGCTTTATTGCCCGCCCGGCGATTTCTTCATCGACCCGGTGCGCCCGGTAGACCGCGCGCTGATCACCCATGGCCATTCCGACCATGCGCGTTCGGGCCATGCGAAAGTTCTGGCCACGCGCCAGACCCTCGACATCATGGCGCTGCGCTATGGCGAGAATTTCGCCGGCGTCCGGCAGGCGGCGGCGCTGGGGGAAACCATCGATGTCGGCGGCGTGTCCGTCACCTTTTATCCGGCAGGCCATGTGCTGGGCTCGGCCCAGATCGCGGTGGAGAAGGGTGGCCTGCGCATTGTCGCTTCCGGCGACTACAAGCGCGTGCCGGACAAGACCTGCGCGCCGTTCGAACTCGTGCCCTGCGATGTGTTCATCACCGAGGCCACTTTCGCGCTGCCGGTTTTCCGTCACCCCCCGGCGCTGGAGGAAATCGGCAGGCTGCTGAAATCGGTGGCGCAGTTTCCCGAGCGTGCCCATCTGGTTGGCGCCTATGCGCTCGGCAAGGCGCAGCGCGTGATGAAGGAACTGCGGCAGGCCGGCTACGACCGGCCGATCCACATCCATGGCGCGCTGGCGAAGCTCAGCGCCTATTATCAGGCCGAGGGCATCGATCTCGGCCCGCTGGAGCCGGCGACGGTGGAGGCTGGCCGCAAGGGCGACTTCGCCGGCGCGGTGGTGATCGGCCCGCCCTCGGCTTTCGCCGATCGCTGGGCGCGGCGTTTTCCCGACCCCGTGTCCTGCTTCGCGTCCGGCTGGATGCGCATCCGCCAGCGGGCGAAGCAGCGCGGCGTGGAACTGCCGCTCATCATCTCCGACCATTGCGACTGGGACGAGCTGTGCGAAACCATCACCGGGACGGGTGCCGGTGAGGTGTGGGTCACGCATGGCCGCGAGGAAGCGCTGGTGCGCTGGTGCGAATTGCAGGGCATCAGCGCCCGCCCGCAGCATCTGGTCGGCTACGAGGACGAGGGGGACTGACCGGCATGAACCGCTTTGCCGAACTTCTCGACCGGCTGGTGCTGACGCCATCGCGCAACGGCAAGCTCAAATTGCTGACCGATTATTTCCGCGAGACGGAAGATCCGGATCGCGGACTGGCGCTGGCCGCGATCACCGGCGACCTGTCGATAGCGGCGATAAAACCCGCCATGCTGCGCGCGCTGGTGGCCGAGCGCATGGACCCGGTGCTGTTCGGCTATTCCTACGACTATGTCGGCGATTTGGCCGAGACGGTCTCGCTGGTGTGGCCCGCCCGGAACGATGCGGATGCTGCATCCGCCACGCGCATGACGCTGGCCGAAGTGGTGGCAAAGCTGCAAGGAGCCAGCCGCTCCGACGGGCCGCGTGTTCTGGCCGATCTTCTCGACAGGTCCGACATCGCCGCGCGCTTCGCCATCATCAAGCTCGTCACCGGCGGCCTGCGCATCGGCGTGTCGGCCCGTCTCGCCAAACAGGCTCTCGCAGATCTCGGTCCTGTCGATGTGGCCGAGATCGAGGAACTGTGGCACGGGCTGGAGCCGCCTTATACGGACCTGTTCGCATGGCTGGAAGGGCGCGCGCCGAAGCCCGAGCGGGCGGCTTTTGCGCTGTTCCGGCCGGTCATGCTGGCCAATCCGGTCGGCGACGGCGATCTGGAAAAGCTCGATCCGGCGGATTATGCGGCGGAATGGAAATGGGACGGCATTCGCGTGCAGGTGTCGTCGGAAGGCGGCGCGCGGCGGCTCTATTCGCGCACCGGCGACGACGTTTCGCGCGCCTTTCCCGATCTGTCCGATGCACTCGATTTCGAGGCCGTCATCGACGGTGAGCTTCTGGTCGGCCAGCCGTCCGCCACCGGCACCTTCTCGGACCTTCAGCAGCGGCTGAACCGCAAGACGGTCTCGTCAAAGATCATGCAGAACTATCCGGTCTTCGTGCGCTGCTATGATCTTCTGCAACTGGGCGGCGAGGATCTGCGCGCCCTGCCGTTTCGCGAACGCCGCGCCCGGCTGGAGGATTTTGTGGCGAAGCTCGACCCTGTCCGCTTCGACCTCTCGCCTCTGGTCGCCTTCGAGGGTTGGGAACAGCTCGAAGCACTGCGCACCGCACCGCCGCATCCGATCATCGAAGGGGTGATGCTGAAGCGCTGGGACGCGCCCTATCTTGCCGGCCGGCCGAAGGGCCCGTGGTTCAAGTGGAAGCGCGATCCGCACACGGTCGATGCCGTGCTGATGTATGCGCAGCGCGGCCACGGCAAGCGATCCTCCTTCTATTCCGACTATACGTTCGGCGTCTGGGCCGGGCCGGAAGGCGAGGAGGAACTGGTGCCGGTGGGCAAGGCCTATTTCGGCTTCACGGACGAGGAACTGCGCCGCATCGACAAATATGTGCGAGATAACACGGTCGAACGCTTCGGCCCGGTGCGGGCCGTGCGCGCAGACCGCCATAGCGGGCTGGTGCTGGAAGTGGCGTTCGAGGGGCTCAACCGTTCCAGCCGCCACAAGTCGGGCGTGGCGATGCGGTTTCCGCGCGTCTCGCGCCTGCGCTGGGACAAGCCGGCAGCGGAAGCCGACCGCATCGAAACGCTCAGGCGCCTGCTGGACGGATAGGGCATTTCGCAGCCGGGCCGACTCACCCGAGATCGCACAAATGCAGCGAAACAGGCAGATGACGCGGCCGCCCGGACCTGATCCGGCTGTCGCGCAAGTTTCAGGCTCGAAGCCGGAGGCGGCTACTCCGCCACCGAAACGCGGATTTCGTAGATATCGACCGACCGGCCCTGGTTTTCCACGTCGGACGTGATGGCGATTGTGCCGGCAGCCCCTGCGCGCTTGTCCGGGAACTGCACGTCGAACAGGTATTCTCCGCGGTCGCCCTTCACGTCGTAACGTTTGCGTCCACAATCGCCGAGTTCACCGAAATTGCAGTCGATGGAAACCTGCGTTGCCGTGCCGCCTTCGCCGCGCGCGACGATGACGAAGACGGCGCGCGTGCCGGCAACCTCGTCCAGTATGCCCTGTCCGACATCGAAGGATACGGCGGAGCCCGAACTGCCCGAGCGCACCCGCAGGTAGGTGCCGCTGTCATCTTCCATGACATCGGCTTTGGCGTCCGAGGGGGTGGACACCGTTGTCGGGTCCAGCGGCGTGAAGACGGTGATCCATTCGCCCGAAAAGCCGTTCTCGCCCGTGCGCAGCGGCGCCGTGGCCCCGCCGGAGGGGCTGAAATCCTCGTCCTCGACCGTTGCCGGCGGCACCGGCACTTCGCCGCGCTGCTCGGGCGTCCGCAGGGCGCCTGATTGCAGCAGCCACCATGCGCCAAGGGCGACGACGGCAAGCACGGTCAGTGCGGCGAACATGGCAGGCAGTCCGCGCCTGCGCGGCCGCCGTCTGCGCGGCGCGATGTCGGGCTCCGGCTCCATGGTGCGCGGCAAGGGCGCATCGGGCATGATGTCGGGCACGACCGGCAATATGTGCGCATCGGAGGCGGAGCCGCCGTGATGGCCCGGCGCGTCTACGCCGGGGACGGCGTCTGCTCCGGCCGGATTTCCGGCAGCCGCGGGTGCGGGCAGGAACTCCGCTTCGATCTCGGCGATTCTGGCTGTCATCGCCTTGCGGCGGTTGATGGCCGATTCCACCGTCACATTCGGATTGGCCTTCAGGGCCCGGTCGAGCGCGGAAAAGGCCGACCGATACACCTTTTCTCGAAAGGCCCGGTCTGTGGAATCGCCTTTTTCCAGGGCATTCCGAATCGCTTTTTCGATCGGGTCCAAGCCGGAATCCTCTGTACGCTGCTTTACACTATGCTGATGGTTACCCGCAGAATGCCGATCAATCAACGTCGCAGGCCTACGTAATCAGCTATGAACAGGCTGATGAGGGCGGGTTTGTGAAACCGGAACCGGGCTGCGGGGCAATTATCATCGACAATCGTCTCCGAAATTGCATTGGCATCTTGAATTTGCGCAGGCTTGCAGCTATCACGCCCGCATTCTCGGAGGCTGGTCCTCCCGGGCCGCTTTAGCTCAGTTGGTAGAGCACATCATTCGTAATGATGGGGTCGCGTGTTCGAGTCACGCAAGCGGCACCACTACTCTTCATCAGATTTGCATCATACTGCAGGTCGCAGGCAATCAGGCTGCCCGCGCGGCGTGATGTTGCGGCTGGCTTGCGAGGGGGCGGTAACTGCCGGCCCCGGAGATGGTGGAGACGCTGCCGGGCACTGCAATATAACTGTCATGAAAGTCGGGTAGCTGGGTCGAACCATGACCACGCCATTCGTCCCCTCAACGATCAGAATCATCTCGCCGCGGGAGGAAACTCCGGTTTTCGGCGAGGTCCTGTTTGAGAATGAGGGCGGTGACAGGGTTACGATCCGGCTGGACCTTGAAGCCTGCGGTGCGCTGCGGCAGGTGATTTACGATCTGGAGCGGAAGCTGGCAGAAGCTTCCTGAACGGGAAGTTCGTCCGCTTAACGATCCGCCCGTGTTCCGTACCTTCGTCTAAAGCCTTGCCTTGACGCTGCGCGGCGTGGCCAGCAGCAGGCTGGTTTCAGAGTTGGTGATGCCGGCAATCAGCCTGATGCGCCGCAGCACCTGATCGAAGGCGATCAGGTCCGAGGTGCCCAGTTCCACCACCAGATCCCATTTTCCGTTGGTGGTGTGGATGGCGCTCACTTCCGAAAAGCCGTTCAGCGTCTTGATGACGGCATCGGCGCTGTGCCCGCCGATCTCGATCATCATGATGCCGCGCACCGGGAGGTCGATGGCGTCGGAACGCAGGATGACGGTGAAGCCGATGATCTCGCCGCTTTTCTTCAGCCGCTCCAGCCGTGCGCGCACCGTGGCGCGGGTGAGCCCGAGCTCCGTCGCCAGATCGGAAAGGCTGCGCCGCCCGTCATGGCGCAATATGGTGATAAGTCGTTGGTC
>Ga0265293_10013889_pt1 | contig 10351 bp, 8 predicted proteins | sample Munlanlewell138R_FD_192505 | JGI IMG/M metagenome (GOLD analysis project Ga0265293, IMG submission 192505) | Leachate microbial communities from a municipal landfill in Southern Ontario, Canada - Leachate well 138R | ecosystem: Engineered > Solid waste > Landfill > Unclassified | place: Canada...
GCAAATGCAGGGCGGCTGCTTCACGATTTCGTCGCTGGGTGGTATTGGCGGTACGTCGTTCACACCCATCATCAACGCGCCTGAAGTTGCCATTCTGGGTGTAATGCGCTCGGCACATCAACCGGTCTGGGACGGCAAGGCGTTTCAGCCGCGCCTGATGCTGCCCTTGTCGTTGTCCTATGACCATCGTGTCATTGATGGCGCTGCCGCTGCACGCTTTAATGCTTATCTGGGCAGCCTTCTGGCTGACTTCCGTCGCATCGCGCTATAAGGGTCACTATGAGCAGCGTAGAACTGAAAGTTCCCGACATTGGTGATTTTGCCGAAGTCGAAGTTATCGAGGTGCTGGTCAGCGTGGGCGATACCGTTGCCGCTGATCAAAGCCTGATTACCGTTGAGTCTGACAAGGCATCCATGGAAATTCCGGCCGAGCAGGGCGGGGTAGTGCGCCAGATTCTGGTCAAGGTGGGCGACAAGGTTGCCGAAGGCTCGGCACTGGTCGTGGTTGAGGCCAGTGCCCCAGCCGCCGCCTCGCAAACGTCTGGCGCCAGCAATTCAGCCGCCGGTGCGGCCGGTTCTGGTGGCCCTGCGCCAGCAGCTGCCGCTGATGCAGCATCTGCACCAGCGGCAGCTGCATCGGCTTCCGGCACCACCGCAGCGCCGGCCCCAGCCACGTTCACGGGTTCAGCCCAGGCACAATGCGATGTGCTGGTGCTGGGTGCCGGCCCGGGCGGGTATTCAGCAGCTTTTCGTGCCGCCGACCTGGGCCTGTCGGTCATTCTGGTCGAGCGTTACGACACCCTGGGCGGCGTTTGCCTGAACGTCGGGTGCATTCCGTCCAAAGCCTTGCTGCACACGGTTGGTGTGGCCGAGGCGGCCAGGTCGCTGGCCTCGCACGGCTTCAGTTTTGGTGAACCCACCATTGACCTTGATGCGCTGCGTGGCTACAAAGACAGTGTGGTCGCCAAGCTGACCGGCGGTCTTGCCGGCATGGCCAAGGCGCGCAAGGTCAAGGTACTGACCGGCACCGGCCAGTTTGTTGACCCCAACCATATGTCGGTTACCGACGCCCAGGGCAACAGCCAAACCGTTCGTTTTGGTTCGGCCATCATTGCGGCAGGCAGTCAGTCGGTCAAATTGCCTTTCATGCCCAACGACCCGCGTGTGGTCGATTCAACCGGTGCCTTGCAGCTGCGTTCCATCCCTAAAAAAATGCTGATCGTTGGCGGTGGCATTATTGGTCTGGAAATGGGTACGGTTTATTCGGCGCTGGGCGCTCGTCTTGACGTCGTCGAGATGCAGCCAGGCCTGATGCAGGGTGCCGACCGTGACCTTGTCAAGGTCTGGGAAAAAATGAATGCCCGCCGCTTTGATCGCGTCATGCTCAATACCAAAACGGTCGGGGCTGAAGCCAAAGACGACGGTATCTGGGTGACCTTCGAAGGCAAGGGTGCGCCAGACGGCCCGCAACGTTACGATCTGGTCTTGCAGGCGGTAGGGCGCGTGCCTAACGGGCGCAAGATTGGTGCTGAACATGCCGGCGTGGCGGTGTCCGATCGCGGCTTCATTACTGTTGATCGACAGCTGCGCACAAACGTGCCGCATATCTTTGCCATTGGCGATATTGTGGGTCAACCCATGCTGGCCCACAAGGCTGTCCATGAGGCACACGTAGCCGCTGAAGTCATTGCCGGTCAAAAGAGCTATTTCGATGCACGGGTCATTCCGTCGGTGGCCTACACCGACCCTGAAGTGGCCTGGGTTGGCTTGACCGAAGAAGAGGCCAAACAGCAAGGTATTGCCGTAACCAAAGGTCTGTTCCCGTGGGCGGCCTCGGGTCGCGCCATTGCCAACGGGCGTGACGAAGGCTTTACCAAGCTTCTGTTCGATGCCGAATCGCATCGCATTGTCGGTGGCGGCATTGTCGGCACGCATGCCGGTGACCTTATCGGTGAAATTGCACTGGCGATTGAAATGGGCGCCGATGCAGTCGATATCGGCAAGACTATTCACCCGCATCCCACACTGGGTGAATCCATCGGCATGGCGGCTGAAGTGGCTCATGGCACATGTACCGACCTGCCACCGCCGCGACGCAGGTAAAATGGTTGTTTTTTGAGCATTTCCCATGTCGCAACTACCCACCTCAGCCAGTTCGCTTGCCGACTGGCTGGGTTTTCTTGAAACGGCCCATCCCAAAGCCATCGATCTGGGCCTGACCCGTGTGCAAACGGTGGCGGCCCGGCTGGGCGTTACACAACCCGAAAGTGTCGTCATCACGGTCGGTGGTACCAACGGTAAAGGCTCAACCTGCGCCATGCTCGAAGCCATTTTGCTGGCAGCCGGTTATAAAGTGGGCCTGTATACGTCGCCGCACCTTGTAAATTTCAATGAACGCATCCGGGTGAACGGTGACAATGTCACTGATGCCCGTATCGTGGCCCAGTTTGATCGTATCCATCGGGCGTGCAACGACGTTTCTTTAAGCTACTTTGAATACGCCACCCTGGCGGCCTTGTGCGAATTCGTCGATAACCCTGTCGATGTCATCATTCTTGAGGTCGGTTTGGGTGGTCGGCTCGATGCCGTCAATCTGGTTGACAGCGATTGTGCCATCATCACCAGTGTCGATATTGATCACACCGAATGGCTGGGCGACACCCGCGAAAAAATCGGCTGGGAAAAGGCACACATCTATCGTGCCGGTCGACCGGCAATTTGTGCAGACCCGGTACCGCCACAAACCCTGGTCGACTACGCTACTGACCTTGGTGCCGATCTGTGGTTGGTCGGCCGCGACTTCAATTATTCGGGCGACCGCCAGCAATGGGCATACGGCGGGCGCGCGCAGCGTCGCAGCGGTCTGGCTTACCCGGCTTTGCGAGGCGCAAACCAGCTGCTTAATGCCAGTGCTGTTCTGGCCGCCCTTGAGGCCTTGCGCGATCGCCTGGCAGTACCTCAACAAGCTGTACGTATGGGGCTTGCACAAGTCATGTTGCCTGGGCGCATGCAGATTTTGCCGGGCTCGCCTGCAGTTGTTCTCGATGTGGCCCATAATCCGCATGCAGCAGCGGTTCTGGCCCAGAATCTGGACAGCATGCCGTTCTACCCGTATACCCACGCGGTGGTTGGCATGTTTTCTGACAAGGCCATTGAGCAAACCCTGGCCAAACTGGCACCGCGTATCGACCACTGGTATTGCGCCACCCTCGACGGGCCTCGGGCAACCACCGGTCAGGCTCTGGCCGAGCATGTCCGTCGCGTCATAGGGTCTCAAGAGGGCAAAGACGAAGCTGTTACTGTATCTGTATATGACGATCCGATTCAGGCTTTTGCCGCAGCGCAAAAGCAGGCAGCCGACAATGATAGAATTCTCGTGTTTGGTTCTTTCCACACTGTCGGGCCGGTTTTAAACTGGCTGGGCCGCAAAGTTAGCTAACGTTTTACGGGTTGCCATGGGGTTTTTCTCTAAAGGGTCTGATTCAGACGAGTCACGTCGTACCTCGGCGCGTCCGAACGAGGCCCAGGCCAACGAGTTGCGCGTACGTGCGCGTCGTCGCCTTATCGGTGCCTTGGCACTGGTCGTGGCGGCTGTCATTGTTGTGCCCATGCTTATTGATAACGAACCGCCGCCCGGCAGTCCGGTGTCGCCTATTGTGGTGCCTGCAATACCAGCGCTTCCTGACCAGAATCGCGTTGACCTGGCTGCCGTGAATACAGGCAACATCACCATTGAACAGTTGCCCGACCCTGAAGGGCCGGTTGATCTGCCACCTGAAGTCGAGCCGCCTGTAGTTGCCAGCCAGCCAGAATCGACGGCCCCGAGCGCGCTGGCTCCGGTTCAAGCGCGTCCAGAACCTGCCCCCAAACCAAAGCCAGAACCTGCGCCTGCTGCAGCGGCTTCCGGTCGTACCGACGATGGCGCGGTGGCCCTGGCACTGCTGGAAGGCCGCAAGCCTGAAACTGCGGAAAAGCCTGCGGCGACCCCTGCCAAGCCAGGTAATTTTGTTTTGCAAATTGCAGCCTACACCACTGAACAAGATGCTACAGCACGGCGTAACAAGCTTGTCGATGCGGGGGTGACCAATGCCTTTGTCCAGTCGGCAACGGCCAACGGAAAAACGGCGTGGCGTTTGCGGGTTGGCCCGTTTCCCACCCGTGAAGCGGCACAGGCTGCCCAAACGCGGTTGCGTGCACTGGGTTACGACAACGGTTTCATTTCTACCAAGTGACCAGTTTTGACTATATCGTGTTGGCCATTCTGGTCATTTCCGGGTTTTTGGGCCTGTTGCGCGGTCTGGTCAAAGAAGTCCTTTCACTGATTGCCTATCTGGCCGCCTTTCTGGCGGCCATTTGGTGGGCACCGCGGGCATCGGTCTGGCTGACGCCTTATGTTGTCAACGATTTGTTGCGTACGGCGGTGGCTTACGCCGCGGTCTTTATTGTGGTGCTGCTGCTGGTAGGCCTGGTCAACGTTACGTTAGGGACGCTGGTCAAAAAGACCGGGCTTACGCCGGCCGATCATGGCATGGGAATACTGTTTGGTGTGATGCGTGGTGTATTGATTATTCTGGTTCTGGTGTCGTTGGGCGGCTATACCGACTTGCCCAAAGAGCCCTGGTGGCGTGATGCCCGCCTGTCGCCCGTCGCGGTGCAGGGGGTGCAGGCCATCAAAACAGTTTTGCCGCCATCACTGGCGTCTTGGTTGCCTTACTAAGTTTCATATTCAGGAATTTCTCATGTGCGGAATCGTTGGGGTTGCTGGCCGTAACCCTGTTAACCAGCTCATTTACGACAGTCTGTTGCTGCTGCAACACCGAGGGCAAGATGCGGCCGGCATCGCTACGTCGTATGACCAGTTTTTCAGCATGTACAAGGCTCATGGCCTGGTGCGTGATGTTTTTCGCACACGCAATATGCGTTCACTGCCGGGCAATAGCGGTTTGGGGCAAGTCCGTTACCCGACGGCAGGCTCCAGTGACAGCGTTGATGAAGCGCAGCCGTTTTACGTCAATGCGCCGTTTGGTATTACATTTGTTCACAACGGCAACCTGACCAACTGGCGTGAGCTTCGCGAAGAACTATTCCGTATCGACCGCCGTCATATCAATACCAATTCCGACTCTGAAGTCTTGCTCAATGTGTTTGCACACGAACTTCAGCAGGCGGCAACCGGCGCATCGCTGGATGACACGGCGGTCTTTGATGCGGTTTCGGCGGTACACCGTCGTGTGCGTGGCGCTTACGCTGTCATAGCACAGATTGCCAGTTTCGGTATGGTGGCATTTCGCGACCCGTACGGTATACGCCCCTTGTGCCTGGGTTCACAGGAAACACCCAAGGGTATCGAATGGATGATCGCCTCTGAATCTGTGGCGTTATCGGGGTGCGGGTTCAATTTCGTGCGCGATATTGCCCCGGGCGAGGCTGTCTTGATTGACCGTGATGGCAATCTCAGCAGCCGGCAGTGTGCCGAGGCGCCCAGACTGCTGCCTTGTCTGTTTGAGTACGTTTATTTTGCCCGTCCCGATTCCCTGATGGATGGCGTGTCGGTTTATGATGCCCGTCTTCGCATGGGTGAATATCTGGCGGATAACGTCGCCAAAGCCCTGCGTCTCGGGGAAATCGATGTCGTCATGCCGATTCCTGATTCATCCCGTCCTTCGGCCATGCAGCTGGCAGCGCGCCTGGGGTTGAACTACCGCGAAGGGTTCATCAAGAACCGATACGTGGGTCGCACCTTCATCATGCCGGGGCAGGCGGTGCGCAAGAAATCGGTGCGTCAGAAGCTCAACGCCATTGACATGGAATTCCGTGGCAAGAATGTGTTGCTGGTTGATGACTCGATTGTGCGTGGCACAACCAGCCGGCAAATTGTTGAAATGGCGCGTGAAGCGGGTGCCAACAAGGTGTTTTTTGCTTCAGCAGCACCGCCGGTTCGCTTTCCCAACGTGTACGGTATCGACATGCCCACACAAACTGAACTGATTGCCCACCAGCGCGAACCCGATGAGGTCGCACGTGAAATCGGTGCAAACGGCCTGGTATATCAGGCTTTGTCTGATCTTGAACGAACGCTTAACGACCTGAATCCGGCCATGCGGCAGTTCGAATCGTCCTGTTTCAACGGGCAGTACGTTACCGGTGATATTGACGCGGCCTATCTTGCCCGTCTTAGCCAGACCCGCGGGGGTGCCGAGGCTGAAGCGTCTGGTGCAACTGGCGACGACAACTGATACATCTTCGATTGCCGGCATCAGGGTCTTTGGGCTCATTGACGTTTTAACGGCCTTGTTCTGCTGGAAGGATTTGATCCTGATTTTTTCAAAACACAATCTGCCCCGTTGCCCAGTGCAACGGGGTTTTTTTTGGTGTCGCTTGCACATATGGGTTCGTATGTACATATGGGTTCGCTTGCACACGCCAGTCACCTTCGTTGCATGTCATCAGTGAACTTATCGGTATAAACCCGGGTATCCCGATAAGTTGATCTTAAATAAAATTTGAACATATTGTTCATAAATGAACCTTACGCGAACAGATCATTGTGTTCTGTCGCATCGCACAAGTATCAACGGAGACGGTTATGACAACGCAGCGTATTGGCATTTCAGGGGCAGGTATTGGCGGGTTGACAGCGGCAATTGCGCTGCAAAAGCTTGGCAAAGATGTGGTGGTCTATGAGCAGGCCAAGGGGTTTGCCCGTGTTGGGGCGGATATCAATCTGACGCCCAACGCCGTGCGTGCCCTTGACGGCCTGGGTATTGGTGACGCATTGCGCGAAACGGCTGCACGGCCAACGTACCGCATCAGTCGTGACGGCTATACCGGTGAAGAAACATCGCGCATCGAAATGGCACAGGCAGCACAAGATAAATACGGCGCACCGCAACTTACCTTGCACCGTGCCGACCTGATGCACGCGCTTGAAAATGCCGTGCCAGCAGGTACCGTGCAGTTCTCGCGGCGTGTTGACAGCGTTGCGCAGCGTCACGGCCAGGTTCACATTACCTTTGAAGACGGTTCAACCGACGTTGTCGATGTCTTGATTGGTGCCGACGGTATCCATTCGTCGGTTCGCACCGCGCTGTTCGGTAAAGAAAAGCCGGACTTCACCGGAGTGGTGGCCTATCGTGCTGTCGTTCCGGCTGAAAAGCTCTCGGGCATTCCCAACCTGGATGCTTTTACCAAATGGTGGGGGTCGATTCCCGAGGTTCAAATTGTGACTTTCCCCCTGAATCTGGGCAAAGATATTTTCATTTTTGCCACCATACCGCAAGAGGGCTGGAACCTAGAGTCCTGGACTGCACCTGGTGATGTCAGCGAGTTCAAGTCGTTGTACCAGGATTTTCACCCTGAAGCCCTGGCGGTACTCAACGCATGCGACACCGTTTTGAAGTCGGCGTTGTACGTGCGCGATCCGCTGCCGCGCTGGTTTGAAGGGCGTTGCGTACTGATGGGCGATGCCGCGCACCCCATGATGCCGTTCATGGCGCAAGGGGCGGGCCAGGCGATTGAAGACGGCATTGTTCTGGCCCGCTGCCTGGCTGACACGTCGTATCCGTCGGTCGACGCTGCCTTGCTGGCGTTCCAGGATTCACGCCTTGCCCGGACTTCACAGATCCAGATCGGCTCACGCGGCAATAACTGGCTCAAGGCCGGCAGCAACGCCGATTGGGTCTACGCTTACGACGCCTGGGGTGTGCCTTTGGGTGAACCTGCCGGGCAGGCAGCATGAGCCCAGCGCGTCGCGCTCCGGGTCAGGCCGACCTGGCAGATAACTCGACGACAGGGCTGGTTTCCCCGGTTATTCGGGGGTTGCGCTTGCTCGAGTTCATTGCCCAGGGGGGCAGCACCGAAAATCTTAGCGAAACAGGTCGGCTGATCGATGTCAATCGGGTTACCGTCATGCGCTTGCTGGCCACGCTTGAGCACGAAGGCATGATTGAAAAATTACCGGGTGGCGGTTATCAGGTCGGCTTGCGCTACCTGACCATGGCGGCAAAGGGCATGGGGGGGCATGACCTTATTTCTACCGGGCGGCGCGTGGTTCGCGGGCTATGCCAACAGACGGGTCACGCCGCCTACCTGAGCTTGCCTGATGGGCCTGATATCACTTACGTGTTGCGTGAAATGCCCCCGGCAGGCCTGGTTAGTCTGATCACCATAGGCAGTCGTATTGCGGCCTGGCGCGCGGCTCCGGGTCAGGCCATGCTGGCGGCACTGACACCCGAGGCCCTGATACAGCGTGCCGAATTGAGTGCGCTTTCCCAGGCAGACCCTGACGCTTTTCAGGCGCTTCAGATACGTCTGCAGGAGGTGCGGGCCCAAGGTTTTGCCTGGAGTCACTCAGGTCTTGAGCAGGGTATCAGTGCGTGCGCCGTCGCAGTTACTGACCGCAGCGGGCAACCGGTTGCCGCACTCAGTGTTGCGGGCCCTGCACAGGCGCTTGCAGAAAAAACGACCCGACGAAACCTCGAGACCACCCTGAAAGTCGCCGGGCAACAATTGTCGACGATTGCATTCAGCATCTGAGCCAGAGCATGGAGCCGAGCCGCAACCAGAGTGCCTGGGTATGATGCGTGGGTCAGTTTTCTCATGCAGTTCCGGGGTCAGCAGCCTGCGTCAAGTGTCAGGGCCGGGCATTCAGTGCCATTGACAGTTCGCGTGCCGACGACTTGACTTTATTGACCAGCATGTCCCGATCAAGCTCAGGGACATGTACAGCGGGAACCGTCATACCCATGGCGGCTACAACTCGCCCGGTTTCGTCAAAAACCGGCGCTGCAATTGACGATATATTCGTCTCGAAGAAACCTTCCTCAAGCACATAGCCCCTGGCCTTGTCGGCCTGCAACAGGCCGAACAGATCAAGCACGGTGGGTGGTGTGTGCGCATTGTAGATCCGCAGGTGTTCCTCCGGATAAAGGGCACGCAGTTCGTCAAGTGTGTGATGGCTGAGCAATACCCGCCCCAGTACGGTGGCGTGTGCTGGCAGCCGGGTACCAATATGGACAGAGCTGCTGAACACTGATACCGGAGCAACTTTCTGTACATAAACAATATCGCGCCCGTCACGAATGACCAGATTGGATGAGTATCCCGTGTCATTGCGCAAACGCTCGAGAATCGGGCGGCTGAGTTCGGTGATGCTGAGTGACGCCAGGTATTCGAAGCCCAGACGCAACACAGCAGTTCCCAGCTGGAAATCGCGCCCGTTGTTCAGACGTTCGACAAATCCCAGGCTTTCCAGGGTAACCAGCAGGCGGAAGATTGTTGTACGTGGCACCTGCAGGCGCCTGGCCAGTTCGGGGGCCGACAAGGTGGGCGTGTCGCGCGAAAATTCGGCCAGGATCCGCAGTCCGCGCTCAAGCCCCGGCACCGAATATTTATCGGCCTTGTCTGTCTCGGAACCCTCTAAACCACTGGCAGTCGTTGTGAATGCTTGCATAATCAATTCTTGTTTTATATATGAACTAAAAAGCGGCATTGTCCTATAGAACAATGCCGCCTGCAAGAACGCCCGGAACAGCGGGCGCACAGCCAAAACTGTGGGTGATTATTCTGTTTGGGTTTTTACTTGACCCCGCGTGCCAATTGTTCGGTGGCGAGTTTGCGCAACTGACGGCGAATCCGTGTGATACCAACATCATGTTGATACAGATGTTCACGCTGGTTGGCGTCGGGTTCCATTTTTTCGAGTACGACACGGTCTTGTTCAAGTACCGCCCAGTGGCGCGCTTCAAGACGGTTTTTGTACAGGAAGCGCCATGAGTCACGTTCCCAGCCGGATACCTTGCGCACACGCCAGAAGAATACTGATGCCAGGTTCGGAGCGATGGGGGTGAAGCACCCAATGATGCAGAAATTGCCGCCAGGACCACCGGTTTTGGGGTAGGGGATTTCAAGGCGCATCCAGTGCAGGCCGGTGTCAGCCCATTCAGACCAGTCAAAATTCACATCGCGCTGGCCGGCCTTTTCAAAAATAACGCCGTGCTCAGTGTCACGCAGCTGGAACTGGGCCGAGCGTGAACCTGACGCCATGCTGTGCGATTGCTTGTGCAGGTAGGTGCCGTGCATCGGGTCCATAACGTTGTCGATCACGTAGCGGTAATCGCCACGCCATTCGGTGTAGCACAGGAAGCTGGACCATTCTTCGGAAACCAGTTGTTCGGGCAAAACCAGTGGAGGCGGTTCGTCAATGTTCTGCGATGAATTGAACATGAAGATTACGCCGTTGCTTTCTTGCAGGTGGAAAGCACGTGTGGGGCGTGAGCCTTCAAGCTTGCAGCCGGGGCTACCGGGTACCGACACAACCGTACCATCAGAGCGCACTTCGACACCGTGGCAG
>Ga0265293_10013890_pt1 | contig 10350 bp, 6 predicted proteins | sample Munlanlewell138R_FD_192505 | JGI IMG/M metagenome (GOLD analysis project Ga0265293, IMG submission 192505) | Leachate microbial communities from a municipal landfill in Southern Ontario, Canada - Leachate well 138R | ecosystem: Engineered > Solid waste > Landfill > Unclassified | place: Canada...
TGTGTTCACGGCTTTCCCCGACGACTGGAACGGCATCCGCAAGGCCGGGCTCGGCTATTTCCGCTACAGCCTGACCGAAACCGGCAAGGCTGCAGCCACGGGTGCCACCATGGGGGTCGATCTGGAAACGGCGATCGCGCAAGGCCTGGTGCAGTTCGATCCCATCGTCTACGAGGATTTCCTGCCCGTCAGCGCGGCCGGCATCTTCCAGTCCAATCTGGGTGACGACGCCGCGCAGGAGTTTACCGCCAGCCCCAACCAGATCATGTTCGAGCGCGATCTCGGTGCTTCCGTGCTGGACGAGTTTGCCCATTATGCTGAAATCGAGCGGGCTTCCATCGAAAACTGCCTTGCCGTGGTCACTCCGGCGCAGGCAGCGGAATAAGGCTTTTCATGATCAGTGAAGATCATATCGGCGCACTGCGAAAGATCCTTGGGCCAAAGGGGCTTCTGAGCGGTTGCGATGACATGTCGGCTTACGAAACCGGGGCGCGCTACGATCAGGGGCGCGCCGCTTTCGTTGCCCGCCCGGCCACGACGCAGGAGGTTTCGGCCGTCGTTTCCCATTGCGTGCGCCATGGCCTGCCGCTGATTGCGCAATCGGGCAATACCGGCCTCGTTTCCGGCTCGACGCCGGACGGCAGCGGCACGCAGGGCATTCTCAGCCTCGACCGGCTGACCGGCATCTGTGAGCTCGACCGGGTGAACCGCACCGTTCATGCCGGTGCGGGCTTGCGTCTCTCCGATCTCAACGGCAGGCTGGAAGACGAGGGCCTGTTCTTTCCCATCGATCTCGGCGCCGATCCGCGCCTTGGCGGCATGATCGCCACCAACACCGGCGGCTCGCGCTTCCTGCGCTATGGCGATGTGCGCCGCAACACGCTGGGGCTCAAGGTGGTGCTGGCCGATGAACAGGGCACCGTGCTCGATCTGTGCAGCGGCCTGCGCAAGAACAACACCGGCATCGACTGGAAGCAGCTTTTCATCGGCACCTCCGGCAGCTTCGGCGTGATCACCGAATGCGTGCTGAACGTGGAGCCGCTGCCGCGCCAGTCGGCGACCGCGCTGCTGGTTCCCTCATCGCCCGCCCATGTTCCGGCCCTGCTTCTGGCCATGGAAGATGCGCTGGGCTCCAGTCTTTCCGCCTTCGAGGGCATGTCGGGCCATGCGGTCGCTGCCGCGCTCGACCATGTGCCGTCGCTGCGCAATCCGTTTCAGGCCGGCGTCATTCCCGGTTTCGTCATTCTTGCCGAAATCTCACGCACCAATGCGCCGCGCGAGGGCGAACAGGGGCTGCAATCGGTGCTTGAGGATGTGCTGGGTCTGATCTGGGAAGGCGAAGACGGCTTGCTGGAAGACGCTTTCGTCGGCCCCACCCATGAAATGTGGGCGCTGCGCCACGCGCTTTCGGAAGGCGTGCGCCACGCAGGGCGGTTGATAGCCTTCGATCTGTCGTTCCGGCGCGGTGACGTGATGCGCTTCCTCGCCTATATGAAGCAGGAACTGCCGCAGCACTTTGCCGGCATCACCATCTGCGATTTCGGTCATATCGGCGATGGCGGCGTGCATTTCAATCTGGTGGTGGCGAAGGACGATCCGCGCCTTGCCGACCCCGCTTTCGAGCCGGCGCTGCGGGAATTCGTGTTCCGCGTCGCCGTGGAGGAGTTTGACGGCAGTTTCAGCGCCGAACACGCTGTTGGCCGCAAGAACCAGGCGGTTTACGACCGCTATACGCCGGCCGGGGTGCGCAGGCTTGCCGCCGCGCTCAAGTCCAACATTTCGCCGGGTCCCCTCGGGGCCGCAACTTTCTGACCAGTCACGACAACGGAGATCGCATCATGACAGTCGACGTCAAACAGGAAACCGCAACCATTCTCGACAAGCTGGGCGTTGCCCGCGCGGCATGGGAAGGCGGCGACATGGCTTCCTTCAGCCCGGTCAGCGGCGAGCAGATCGGCGCGCTGAAGACCGTTTCGGCCGCTGAAGCAGCCGCTGCCATCGATGCCGCGCATGAAGCCTTCAGGGCATGGCGTCTGGTGCCGGCTCCGCGCCGCGGCGAGCTGGTGCGTCTGCTCGGCGAGGAACTGCGCGCCGCCAAGGCCGACCTCGGCCGTCTCGTCTCCATCGAGGCCGGCAAGATCACCTCCGAAGGCCTCGGCGAAGTGCAGGAAATGATCGACATCTGCGATTTCGCCGTCGGTCTGTCGCGCCAGCTCTACGGCCTGACCATCGCCACCGAGCGTCCCGGCCACCGCATGATGGAAACATGGCACCCGCTGGGCGTCGTCGGCATCATCTCGGCCTTCAACTTCCCCGTTGCCGTGTGGTCGTGGAATGCGGCCCTTGCGCTGGTCGCCGGCGATTCCATCGTCTGGAAGCCTTCCGAAAAGACCCCGCTGACCGCACTTGCCTGTCAGGCGATCCTTGAGCGCGCGCTGGCCCGCTTCGGCGATGCGCCCGCCAATCTCAGCACCGTGCTGATCGGCGACCGCACCATCGGCGAAGCGCTGGTCGACAATGCAAAAGTGGCGCTGGTTTCGGCCACCGGCTCGACCCGCATGGGCCGTGAAGTCGGCCCGCGCCTTGCCAAGCGTTTCGCCCGCTCGATCCTCGAACTCGGCGGCAACAATGCCGGCATCGTCTGCCCCTCGGCCGATCTCGACATGGCGCTGCGCGCCATTGCCTTCGGCGCCATGGGCACCGCCGGCCAGCGCTGCACCACGCTGCGCCGCCTGTTCGTCCATGAAAGCGTCTATGACCAGCTCGTGCCGCGCCTGAAGAAGGCCTACACCAGCGTTTCCGTCGGCAATCCGCTGGAAACCTCCGCACTCGTCGGCCCGCTGGTCGACAAGCAGGCCTTTGACGCCATGGAAAAGGCGCTGGCAGCGGCGAAGGCCGAGGGCGGCACCGTCACCGGCGGCGAACGCGTTCCCGAAGCCGGCAAGGACACGGCCTATTACGTGAAGCCCGCAATCGTCGAAATGCCGAAGCAGGCCGGCCCGGTTCTGGAAGAAACTTTCGTGCCGATCCTCTACGTCATGAAGTATTCCGACTTCGACGCGGTGCTGGACGATCACAACGCGGTTGCTGCCGGTCTGTCCTCGTCGATCTTCACGCTCAACGTGCAGGAAGCAGAGCGCTTCCTTGCAGCCGATGGCTCCGACTGCGGCATCGCCAACGTCAATATCGGCACCTCCGGCGCTGAAATCGGCGGCGCGTTCGGCGGCGAGAAGGAAACCGGCGGCGGACGCGAAAGCGGCTCCGACGCCTGGAAGGCCTATATGCGCCGCGCCACCAACACGGTGAACTACTCCAAGGCTCTGCCGCTGGCGCAGGGCGTGTCCTTCGACATCGAGTAAGCCACCATGAACGCAAGGTCTGACATTGGGGAGGCGGGCTTTCGGCCCGCCTCGCGGATCGCCTCCGTCGGCGTTTCCAAAATCCTGCAGATCGGCGCCCGCGCCGCTGCCATGAAGCGTGAAGGCCTGCCCGTCATCATTCTGGGTGCCGGCGAGCCCGATTTCGACACGCCAGATAACGTCAAGCAGGCCGCGAAAGCGGCCATCGACCGCGGCGACACGAAATATACCGGCCTTGACGGCACGCCGGAGCTGAAAAAGGCCGTGGCGGAGAAATTCCGCCGCGAAAACGGCGTCGACTACGCGCTCGATGAGGTCACGGTGGCGACGGGAGCCAAGCAGATCCTGTTCAACGCCTTCATGGCCACCATCGATGCCGGCGATGAGGTGATCATCCCGACACCCTACTGGACCTCCTATTCCGACATCGTGGAGATCTGCGGCGGCGTGCCGGTGCTGATCCCCTGCGACGAGGAAAACGGGTTCCGCCTGCGCGCGGACCAGCTCGAACAGGCCATTACCGCCAAAACCCGATGGGTGCTGCTCAATTCGCCGTCGAACCCGTCGGGCGCGGCCTACAGCGAAGCGGACTATCGCCCGCTGCTCGACGTGCTGCTGAAGCACCGCCATGTCTGGCTGATGGTCGACGACATGTATGAGCACATCGTCTATGACGGTTTTCGTTTCGTCACGCCGGCCGCACTGGAGCCCGGCCTGAAGGATCGCACGCTCACCATCAACGGCGTGTCCAAGGCCTATGCCATGACCGGCTGGCGCATCGGCTATGCCGGTGGCCCCAAGGCCCTGATCAAGGCCATGGCGGTGATCCAGAGCCAGGCGACCTCCTGCCCGTCCTCCATCGGGCAGGCGGCGGCGGTCGAGGCGCTGAACGGGCCGCAGGATTTTCTGGCCGGCCGGCAGGAAAGCTTCCGCAAGCGTCGCGACATGGTCGTCGCCGGGCTCAACGCCATCGATGGCCTCACCTGCCGCACGCCCGAAGGGGCATTCTACACCTTCGCCAGCTGCGCCGGCATCCTCGGCAAGCGCACGCCGGCCGGGAAAGCGATCGAAACCGACGCCGACTTCACCGATTACCTGCTGGAACAGGCGCATGTGGCGGTGGTGCCGGGCTCGGCCTTCGGCCTTTCGCCCTATTTCCGCATTTCCTACGCCACAGGCGAACAGGAACTGATCACGGCCCTGCAGCGCATCGCGGAAGCCTGCGCAAAGCTGACCGCCTGACGCGAGAGCGGAGCCTGCAAGGGCTCTGCCCCCGACCCATCTCCCATGACAGGGGCCGTGCATCATGCCCGGCCCTTTTTTGGCCCGCACCAGACGATGGTCCTGAAACGCCCGCCATTGCCGGGAAATTGTGCACGAACAGACAAAGCCACGTTCCAACAGCCACCTTTCGTCCCTGCCCGCATCACTCTGCTCCTGCATCGGCCCGACGGCTCTTCCAGAGGAATAAAATCCGGGCAATCATCCGCATCATTTCCATGCTGCCTGCCTGCCTGCCGCACCCAAATCGGCCTTGCAGGCAGTTGCCAGCTGTCAATTCAGCCCATCGACGGCCTTTTCCCCTGCTCTTTCCAGAGCTGTGAGCATCGGCAGCAGCGAGAAACGTCCGCTTTCGGCGCGTTCGGTCAGGGCCCGCAGATAGCCTCCCGGCGAGCGGATCGCTTCGGATCGCTCCAGAATGGCCGCAATGACCACCGCAGCGGTCAGTTTGCCCATGGACGCACACGCCTTGTTCCAGGCATCGGGCGAAATGCCCAGCATGGAGCGCACCAGTTGCGCCGTTGCCAGCACATCCCCCCAGTCTCCGATGCCGTCGCGGGCATAGCTGGCCAACGTCGGGCAGGTTTTCAGCCGATAATCGAGCGGAACCGGCTGGCTCTTGGTTTCAGGCGCCCGGCCCGCCTCCGATAGCCCTCCTGCTTCCTCTTCCCGCCAAACCTCGCCATCAGGCAGATGCTTGCGGTCTGGCTCAGTTTTTGGCTTCAGCTCTTTTTCTGAGCGATATTCAAATGGATGATCTATATTTGGATTCTGATATTGCCGCTCAGAACCAGCGTCAGTGCCGCTCATATTCTGATTATCGAGAGCATTCAGATAGGCCGTTTCCACCTCGGCCCGAAGCCTGACCAGAGCATCGCGGCGCTCCTCCAGGACATGGCTGGATACGTTGCGGCCAAGACGGCGGCACAAAGGCATCAGATCCATGGCAAAGCGCTCCCACTGGCTGCCCCATTGGCCGCCTGCGCCTTCTTCCCGGCCCGCCTCGATGATCTTTGCCACGTCGCGCTGGTGGATGGTGATCTCGCCGCGCAGGCGCCTGCACAGCCGCTCATGCGCCCGTGCCGCTTCTGCGGCCTCGTGGATGGCGGGCGCTGCCAGCGCCAGCGGCGACAGATCGAAGCCGAAGGCGCTTTCCACCCCGCCATAGCCGTCACGGCGGCAATAGCGCTTTCCATTGGGACTGTCGCGGCGCAGGATCAGCCCCGCCTCGACAAGCGCCGCCAGATGACGGCGCAGGGTCGCGTCGGCCATGCCCCGGCTGCGCAGCGAAAGCTCCGCATTGGAGGGAAAGACGATGACCGGCTGCGAACCGTCCAGTTCGCGCTCGGGATGGAAGCTCAGCAGCGCATCCAGCACCACGATGGTGCGATCGGACAGGCCGAACGTGGCGCGCGCCTCGGTCAGCGCCCGGATAAGCTGCCACTTTTCGGTGCGGCCGGTATCGTTGCCGCCTTGGTTCAATTCAGCCCTGCGCCGGTCCACCGCCTCGCGATGCCGGAATTGGGCCGCACTTATCCGAGCGCCGCCGAAAGGCGTCGTCGCAAAACGCTCCGTCATGAGAATCACCTCATCTCCGAGGCATAAAAACACCCGGCCAGGACGCACCACGGCTTGACAATAATGTGCGGAAGTGATTCTTTCAGATTGCTACATCGAAAGGGGCTTCCGGGATGGTGACGTTCTGGGGGCCTTCTTTCTTGCCTGCTTCTCCGCTTCTGGTTTCCGTTTTCGGCTCACATGCCGGGAAGGATGCAACCCTGCCGGCAAATCCCTTTTTCTAAGCGCCTTGCGTCCATTCGGGTCGCTTCCTGCGCCTGCAATTCCCGTCCTGCATGTGCCGCCCGAAACCGGATCCCGTTTCCGGACGACATGCTCTAGTCCGCCTTGCCGTCGCTCTGCGCTGCCAGAAACGCGGCATGCAGGCGTGGCAGCTCGTCTGCAACGAAATCGGCAAAGCCGCTGCCGGCGCTGGCCGGAATGGTCAGGCGCGCGGCCTTGCCCGCCACCGCGACCTCGCCCAGCACCCTGCCCTGCGCATCCGCGATCCGGCGGGCTCCGCCCGTCGCACCACCCGCGGCGCGCCGCTTCGCGGACGCCTGAAGGCGATCGAACAGCCGCTGGAAGCGCGTGTCGCTGTCCGCCTCGCGGAAGGCGTGCAGGGCGATCTCGTCATGCGCCAGCCCGCCCCGGTCGGCCGCCAGCAATTCGCCGAGTTCCATCCAGCGCGGACGCCCGGCCTTCGGCGCGGGGCCGATCGCCTGGACGATATCCAGCGGCACGTTTTCGGTGACCTGCAGCAGGCGCGTCATCTCCGATTTGTGGACGGAAAGCGCCACCTGCGCCGTCGCCCGGTCAAAGCCATGATCGAGCAGCGCCTTGGCGAAAAACGCCCGCTCGATGAAGGACAGCGCCCGGCGCTCGGCATTTTCCTTGCCCTGCGCCAGCGCCAGCGCGGCATCATCCAGCGTGCGCACCACGGCGCGCACCGGCAGACCAAGCTCGCGGGCCGCCTGCGCACGGCGATGGCCATAGGCGATCTGATAGAGGCCGCGTGCCGCTTTCTCCGGGTCGGGATGCGGGCGCACCAGAACCGGCACCTGCTGGCCGTGCTCGGCCATGCTTGCCTTGAGTGCCGCGAAATCCTCGTCATTGCGCGCGCCATCACTCAGGCGATCAAGGAAGGGCGAGCGCTCCAGCAATTGCGGATCGATCTCGACCACGCGCTCGCCGGCGGCCAGCATTTCGCGCAGCCGGCCTGCCTCCTGCGCTTCCTGTGACAGCGAGCCGAGCGTCAGCCCCATGGCCTTGACGGCTGCCGATGTCGCCCGCTTCGGCGCGGCAGCCGGCTCGGACGCCGGCACCGGCGAAGCGGTTGCACTGGCATCGTCGACCGAAGCGGCGGGCGCTTCCCCGGACAGCAGCGAGCGAAGTCTGTTCTTGCGTGTGTTCATGAGCCCTCACCTCCCTGCCGCGCATCATCGCGGAGATTCGCAAGGTGTGGATAGATCGCGCCAAAAAGCCCGCAGAGGCGCATCCCGATTCGCGGCGCACAGGACAAGTTGACAGCTGTCAACCGGATCATGACTTGCGCCCCCATGATTGGATGAGCAGCGCCTCGATCTCGGCATTCACCGCCGTCAGCGCCTCATAGGCGCGATCATACGTGGCACGGTTGAAGTTCTCGCGACCCACTTCGTAAAGCGTCTGCTTGGAAAGCCCCGCATCCGACACCGCAGTCGATTTCAGCATCGGCGCGGTGAGAACCCTGTCCCCGAACTGGGTGCGCAGGAACCCGGAAATCTGCGTCTGCGGACCATCATTGGGCTCGTAGCGGGTGATGAGATAGCGCAGGAAATCGAAATTCAGCTCCCCGCCCGCCTCGCGCACCACGGCCAGCAGATCGGAGGTCATGAACAGGAACTGGCTCATCGACGCCACGTCGAGCATCTGCGGATGTACGGTGACGATGACGGAAGTGGCCGCGCACAGCGCGCTCAGCGTCAGATAGCCAAGCTGCGGCGGGCAGTCGATGACCACCACGTCATAGTTGGCCTCGACGGTCGAGATCGCCTGCTGGACGCGGGCGAAAAACAGCTCCTGTCCCGCACCCTGCCCGCGCGCCGCCAGATGCTGCGGCGTGGTGTGCTCGAACTCCTGCAGTTCGAGATTGCCGGGGACCAGATCGAGCCCGTCGAAATAAGTGGGGCGGATGATGCTGGACAGCTCCACCCGCTCCTCGTCATAGCGGATCGCGCCATAGAGCGTGTCGTTCCCGCTGAGGTCGAGTTCCGGCTGATAGCCAAACAGGGCCGAGAGCGAAGCTTGAGGATCCAGATCGATGGCCAGCGTGCGATAGCCCTGCAAGGCCAAATACTGCGCCAGATGGGCCGAGGTGGTGGTCTTGCCCGAGCCGCCCTTGAAGTTGGTGATCGCCACCACCTGCAAATGCTCGCCCGGCTGGCGGCGGCTCAGATAATGGCGCGCCTTGGCGCCGCCCTGTCCGGCGAGATGGGCGCGCAACGCATTCACATCGGCCAGCGAATAGAGCCTGCGCCCGCCGGCTCCGACCTCGGGGGAGGGGCCCTCGCCTGAAATCGACAATTGCCGCAGATAGCCATCGGTCACGCCGATCAGCCGCGCCGCCTCTCCGCTGGTGAAGGGGCGCAGCGTCTTCATGGCGCTCGGCGGAAACAGCCGCCCACGCAGCTTGGCAAGCTCGGCCGACAGCCGCTCGGCATCGGCGGCGATCTGGCGATCGGCCGGCCCCTGCACGACAGCGTGCTGCGCGGTCTGCACCTCGAGTGTCATATCTGAACCTGCCTGCACAAAAACACACCCGTCCCCCTGTCGGGAAACGGTCTTCTCCGACTCACCGGATCGACACAAGTCTACGCGATTACGCTTGAGTTTACAGTGGCCGCCGCAAGTTACGGATAATACCGATATTTACCTGCAATTGCCGTAGATGAGGCTGGGTGAAATACCGATTCCTGTCAAGCAAAAGAGGGTTAACGGAAATTAACCTTTCTGCAACCGATTCCGCACTCCGAATCGGCGCGAGTTGCCAGCTGTCAACTCGATAAAACGCATGTTTTCCGGATGGTTGCGGATTTTCAGGCCTCACAGAAGGCTTTCACGAGACATTAAGACGGTCGATGAAAGCGATCCGGGAGGATGTCGGATCGCAATATCAGGCTCGGATCGAGCCGCGAGCAACATGCCTCTTCGAATCGCAAAAGTGTCGGCCCACGATGGAGCGGGCCGTCCCGCGCACCAAACCGGAGTGCAATTCTCCGAAGCGGAGCCAGATCGCTTCAGCTTCCGGCCAAGGGGCATTCAGCGTGCCGTTCCGGACAAGCCTTCCGGCATTCCGGGATCATGCTCAGGATATGCCCCACGATCCATGACCTGCAATGGCCAGTTGTCGGCAGAATTCTTTGAAGAGAAGAGCCGATGAGCGGCGACCATTGGTGGCGTTGTGGTTACGTCAACGGGGAAGGAGGGACGCCCCGAAAGAAGAGCATGACGATTCCGATGTGGTCCCAGACCAGTTTCATCTCATACAAGTCGAGTTGACACGATGGATGGCTGCGGAGAACCCAAGCATATCCCTCGCAGGTGGGAACCGGTTTCGAGCGACATGCAATAATAGAAAGTCAAAGCGCGGGATGAAGCCGAAAGAACGCGACACGCTCTAATCTGAGGAAGCCGCCACATCGTAGACAAGCCGGAAGCCGGCATTGCTGGTGGAGGAGTCGATGGTCAGCGCGGAGCGCGCGGCGATGCGGTAGCGGTGGCAGTAGGAAGCGTGGCAGAGGAAGGATCCGCCCTTCAGCACCTTCTCCTGCTCCAGCGCGGCATGCCGGTTGCGGGCCTTCGCGGCCTTCGAAAGGGAACGGACGCGATAGGCGTCCTGCGTCCACTCCCACACATTGCCGGCCATGCCATGGAGCCCGGCCCGGTTGGGCAGGAAGGCGCGGACGGGGCTGGTGCCGAGATAGCCGTCGGCCAGCGTGTTCCGGTGCGGAAAGACGCCCTGCCAGATGTTGCAGAAGATGGTGGTGTCGTCGGGCTCGTCGTCGCCCCACGGATAGCGCACGTCGCCGAGACCGGCGCGGGCCGCATGTTCCCACTCGGCCTCCGTCGGCAACCGCCCGCCACTCCATGCCGCGAAGGCGCTTGCATCGTT
>Ga0265293_10013892_pt1 | contig 10349 bp, 8 predicted proteins | sample Munlanlewell138R_FD_192505 | JGI IMG/M metagenome (GOLD analysis project Ga0265293, IMG submission 192505) | Leachate microbial communities from a municipal landfill in Southern Ontario, Canada - Leachate well 138R | ecosystem: Engineered > Solid waste > Landfill > Unclassified | place: Canada...
GTGGGCGTATGCCGGGCTCACCGTGCTGATGACCATTCTTGGCCGGATTACCTCTCAACGTTTGTGGCGCCATGCCGAAGACGAAGGCGTCGTCATGCGTTCAGGGCAGGGCTTCGACCCCAAACTGCCGCATGCTGATTGCGCAGCCTGCGGCTTTGTGCAGTCGATTCGGGATACCCAGGCCACGGTGCGCTGCGAGCGCTGCCACACGTCAATGCATTTTCGCAAGCCCCAGCACCTTAGCCGCGCCTGGGCCTTAGTCATTGCCGCATCCATCCTGTATATCCCGGCCAACGTCCTGCCGGTCATGAATTTGCGCATGCCCACCGGGGTATCGAGCCACACCATTCTGGGGGGCGTGATTGAGCTTTGGCGGCTGGGGTCGGCCGATCTGGCGATTGTGGTGTTCGTCGCCAGTGTGATGGTGCCGATGACCAAGCTGCTGGCTTTGGGTGTCTTGATGGTGCGACGCCGATGGGATGGAGTGCGGGTTCAACGGCAACGCACACGTCTTTACGAGTTGGTGGAATTCATTGGCCAGTGGTCGATGCTGGATGTCTTCGTGGTGATTCTGTTATCGTCCATGGGTAATTTTCCGGGCATGTCGCAGATCACGGCAGGGCCCGGCGCTGCGGCATTCGGCCTGGTCGTTATTTTGACGATGTTGGCCGCGATGTCCTACGATCCACGCATCGGCTGGGATCAGGCCAAGAACGAGCTCCCAGCCGTTCCGTCGCACCGCGACAACCTGCCGGCCAACCGTTCACCCGCCTGACGAGATATTGATGACGGACCCCAACGCCACTCCCGAACCTGCAACTCCCATCATTAAAGCGCGCCGCACGAGAATCTCGTGGATTTGGTTGGTGCCTATCGTCGCAGCGCTGATTGGCCTGTCTTTGCTGATTCGAGGCTGGATGAGCATTGGGCCTGTGGTGACCATCAGTTTTCAAGCCGCCGAGGGGATCGAGGTGGGGCAAACCAAGGTTCGCTACAAAGACGTTGTGGTGGGATTGGTGTCGAACATTCGGGTTGCCGAGGATCGCAGCGGGGTGTTGGTGAAGGTGCAGCTTAATCGCGAAGGCTCGCGCTACTTTACCCAGGAAGAAGCAAAGTACTGGGTGGTTCGGCCGCGTCTGGACATTAGCGGTGTGTCGGGCCTGGGTACCTTGCTGTCGGGTCCCTACATTAGTGTTGATGCGCCTAAAACCCTCAGCGACGCCCCGGCGGTGTACGACTTTGTGGGCCTTGAGAAACCCCCTGAAATCGCTACGGATCGCCCGGGAAGGCGCTATCACCTGACCACCGCCGATCTTGGCTCGCTAGAGGTGGGGTCGCCGGTTTACTTTCGCCGGATTCCGGTGGGGCGCGTGATCGATTATGCGCTTAGCTCTGATGGCCGCATGGTCGACGTGCAGATCTTCATCGACGCGCCCAACGATAAGTACGTTACCACCGACGCCCGTTTCTGGAATGTCAGCGGTGTCGACGTCTCGCTGAGCGCCTCTGGTTTTTCGATTAGAACCGGTTCACTTGCTTCGGTAATCGCCGGGGGGGTTGCTTTCGCTCCGGCCAGTCTTATGGATGACAAGCAGGCGCCGGCCAATGCAAGCTTTGTGCTTAGCGCCAACGAAAGCGACGCCATGGCCGACCCTGATGGCGTGCCGTTCCGGGTGGACATGCTCTTCCATCAGTCCGTACGTGGCCTGAAGGTGGGCGCGCCGGTGGACTTCCGCGGTATGGTGCTGGGTCAGGTGTACGACATCGACCTGCAGTTCGACGACAAAACCAGAAAGTTCTACACCTTGGTCAAGGTCCATTTGTATCCGATGCGCTTTGGCGGGGCCTACGAGCGCATGGTGGAACGAAACCCCGACTACACGCCGGGCAGCTATCCGGGGCAGCTCCTGCTGGCCCCCATGATTCGTCATGGTTTGCGCGCCCAGATGCAAGCTTCCAACCTGTTGACCGGCCAGCAGTTCATTTCACTGGATTTCTTCCCGAAAGCGGAACCTGTTGACGTCGATCCGGATCAGCATCCCATCCAGCTGCCGACCATTCTTGGCAACTTCGATCGTTTGCAGGAGCAAATCAGCTCGATCGTGACCAAGCTGGATGCGATCCCCTTCGAGGGCATCGGCAACGATCTCCAGGCCAGCTTGAAAGAGATGAAAGCGATGCTGGCAACCATCGACAAGAAAATTGCTCCGCAACTGAATGCCACACTGAAGGCCGCCCAGGTTTCGCTGGATAGGGCGGGGGCATTGCTGGCCCTGGATTCGCCCCTGAATTCCAGCGTGGAGAACACCTTGAGGGAATTGAATAACGCCGCCAACTCCTTGCGTATGTTAAGCGATTCCCTGCAGGCGAATCCGTCGGCTCTGCTCCGTGGCCAACCGGCGGATGTCCTGCCTGATTAAAAAGGAAATAATCCGTGCTGAAGAATGTTCGCCTTTCTATCTGGATACCCCTCGCGCTGATGGCTGCTGGATGCGCTTCAGTGCCGCCCAGCAGTTATTACACCTTGCTTCCGGCGCAAAGTCTCGTCGCCACGGAAACGTCTGCAGCGCCTGTACCCAGCATCGGCTATGCGATCAGCGTCCAGAGGGTAATCGTGCCCGAGCAGGTCAATCGGCCACAGATTGTCCTGGCCAAGGATAATGGCGCAGGGGTGCAATTGCTTAACCAGTCGATCTGGGCCGCGCCCTTGGGCGACGAGTGGCGCAATGCATTGTCTGCGGCGCTGACGGCCCGGCTGGGCGTATTGGATATCGATCTGACTCGTGCGCCCGAGGGGTTGCCGATTTGGGTTGTTAATGTGCAAGTCAATCGTTTCGATTCGCTGTACAACCAGATGGCGGTCCAGGAAGCGACGTGGCGGCTGGCGCAGCGCAATGCGCCCAAGGCGACGCCCGTGCGTGTTTGCCGCGCCCTGGTGCAAACACCGGTCGACGATAGCATACCCGGGCTGGTCAGGGGCCATCAGGCCAGTTTGAAAAGCATTGCGGCGTTGATTGCCGCCCAGATCGCCGGGCAAGCGTTGCCAACGGAGCCGGGCGTAGACTTCAAAGGTTGTGTGTAAGGTACTTCACACCTTGCCCGTGCTGCCAAAACCTCCTTCGCCACGGCCGGTTTCGCTGGAGAACTGGTCGACATAGTGCAGGGCCACCTGAACCACTGGCTGGAACATCAATTGCGCAACGCGCTCGCCTGGCTGGATTTCATAGCCGGCGTCGCCGTCGTTGGCTATGATGACGCCGATCTCGCCATGATAGTCGGCATCGATGACGCCGATCCCCTGCGCCACGCGTATGCCGTGCTTCAACGATAGCCCTGAACGGGACGCTACGATGGCGACCAGATTGGGGTCCAGCATATTGATGGCCAGGCCCGTTTTTATCAATTGCCGGCTTCCCGGCGCAATGACGACCGGAGCGTCGATACAAGCGCGCAAATCCATGGCGGCTGAACCATCGGTTGCATAGGTGGGCAGCTCAATGTTTTTGCCTAGCGCGTCGTTGACAATGCGCGCTTCGATACGTCGGTGCATCTTTTATCCTTGTTGGTCGGGTGGAAGAGGAACGGGTTGCGCGGTCAGGCTTGGCGCGACGGCAGGCGCGTAGCGATCGCGCGAACAAGCTGGCGTGCGGCATCCAGCTTGGGCAGGGTCGGAAGCGGATGCGCGCCTGCGTCGTCAAACAGCACCAGTGTGGTGTGCTCGGCGTGCATGGCGTCTTGCGCCAGATTACCCACCAGCAAGGGAACTCCCTTGCGTGCCCGCTTGGCCTTGGCGTGTTCGTGCAGGTTTTCAGTTTCGGCCGCAAAACCTACGCACCACGGCGCGGAGGGCAGTGCAGCGACTTCGGCCAGGATGTCGGGGTTTGCCGTAAACCGGATTTCGGGCGGCTCGTTCCCCGCGTTCTTTTTGAGCTTTCGCGGGCTGGCGTTGGACACTCGCCAATCGGCAACGGCCGCGACAGAAATGAACACGTCGGCATCGCGGGCGTTGCTCATGACCGCCGCATGCATTTGCACGGCGCTTTCGACGTCGATGCGGCTGACGCCGTAGGGCGCGGCAAGCGCCGTGGGCCCCGAGATCAGCAGGACATCGGCGCCGGCTTCGTAGGCGGCCTGTGCAATGGCATAGCCGGTTTTGCCGGAGGAGCGATTGGTGATGACCCGGATCGGGTCAATGTTCTCGGAGGTGGGGCCGGCGGTGATGACGATGCGTTTGCCCGCCAGCGTTTTGGGTTGGCTGAAGGCAATTAGCTCGGCCAGCAGTTCGTCGGGTTCCAGCATGCGGCCCGTGCCGGTTTCGCCACAGGCCTGATCGCCGGCGGCCGGCCCCAGAATAATGGCGCCATCGGCGCGAAGCTGCTGCACATTGCGCTGGGTGGCCGGGTGCTGCCACATTTCGTGGTTCATGGCCGGCGCGACCAGCAAGGGACAGTTCCCCTTGGCAACACATAAGGTGGAGAGCAGGTCGTTCGCCTGGCCTTGGGCCAGCTTTGCAATGAAATCCGTGCTGGCCGGGGCAATGACTATGGCGTGCGCACCCCGGCTCAGGTTAATGTGCGCCATGCTGTTGGGAATACGGTTGTCCCAAGGGTCGAGGTACACCGGCCGACCGGAAAAAGCCTGCATGGTGGTGGGCGTGATAAAGTGCGTAGCTGCTTCGGTCATGACGACGTCAATGATGGCGCCGTGATCCTGCATGCGGCGCACCAGCTCGGCAATCTTGTAGCAGGCGATTCCGCCGGTCAGGCCAAGAACATAGCGTTTTTCTGCAAGGTCAGCCATAGTGAAAGCCTTTCAGGTTTCGACGGATCGGACGTTCTTTCTACGCTCGCGGCGGATGCGCAGGATTTCGTCGAGAATCAGGAGGATGGCGCCGCAGGTGATGCAGATATCCGCAATATTGAATGCTGGAAAATGCCAGCCATTCCAATAAAACAGCAGGAAGTCAATGACGTGCCCGTGCTGGATGCGGTCGATAAGGTTGCCGATGGCGCCTGCCAGGATTGCGGTTAGCGCGCTGCAAAACACGATCTGGCGCGGGTTGCGCCAGAGCAGATGAGTGATCAGGCCGGCGGCGCCCAAGGCTATGGCCGTAAAAAGCCAGCGTTGCCAGCCTTCGCCTTCGGCCAGAAAGCTGAAGGCGGCGCCGGGGTTGTAAAGCAAGGTGAAGTCGAAGAACTGCAGTACGGCCAGGCGCTGGCCGTACTGCAGTTGAGAGTCGAAATACAGCTTGGTGACTTGATCCAGCGCGATCAGGATGGCGGCGGCAAGCAGCCAGGCCCAGAAACGGCCTTGTGGCCGTCTTGAGCGTTGGGCGTTACCGTGGTCAGGCATGGTGCCGCGCTTCCCCGTCGCCAAACAAATTATCCACGCAACGCCCGCAAAGGGTGGGGTGTTGAGGGTCGCAGCCCAGGTCTTGGCGGTGGTGCCAGCAGCGCTCGCATTTCTCGTATGCAGTGGCGCTTACCTGGATATCGAGTTCCCCCTCGTGTTGATGCACAGTGGCGCGCGAGACAATCAAAACGAAGCGAAGGTCGTCGTCAAGGGAGGCCAACAAGGCATGGTCGGCGGCTGGCGCGTAGATGTCGAGTTCGGCATCCAATGAGGAACCGATGCTGCCTGTGGTGCGCAGATCTTCGATCTTGCGCATGGCATCGCCGCGGATACTCCTTAGTCGTTGCCATTTGTCAACCAGTGCGTCGCCGTCGGGCTGCTCGGGAAGCGTATGGAAAAGGCCAGTGAAGATGCTGGGAATATCTTTGCCCGCATGCAGATCTTTCCAGGCTTCTTCGGTTGTGAAGGACAGGATGGGCGCCATCAGCTTGAGCAGAGCATGCGTGATGTGGAACAGTGCGGTTTGCGCGGACCGTCGCGCCACGCTGTCCTGGCCTGTGGTGTATAAGCGGTCTTTCAGGATGTCCAGATAGAAGGCGCCCAGATCCTCGGAGCAGAAAATCTGGAGGCGGGCAACGGCAGGGTGGAACTCGTAGCGCTGGTAATTGGCCAGCGTGTCGGCCTGCATGGCTGCCGTTATGGCGAGGGCATAGCGGTCGATTTCGAACATGTTTTCCAGCGCCACGCCGTTGGCGGCCGGATCGAAGTCGTGCAGGTTGCCCAGCAGGAATTTCAGGGTGTTGCGGATGCGCCGGTAGCCTTCCACGACACGCTTTAGAATTTCCTCGGAGATGGACAGCTCGCCGGAGTAATCGGTGGATGCCGTCCAGAGACGCAGGATCTCGGCGCCCAGCGAGTCGGACACCTTTTGCGGCGCAACGACATTACCCATCGATTTGCTCATTTTTCGGCCGGCGCCGTCCACCACGAAACCATGGGTCAGCAACGCTTTGTACGGTGGTACGCCGTACAGCATGCAACTGGTGAGCAGCGAGGAGTGGAACCATCCACGGTGCTGGTCCGAACCTTCAAGATACAGGTCGGCGGGCCACTGCAGCTCGTCGGCGTGCGAACCCTGGATTTCGTGGTCGCGACCACCCAGCACGGTAGCGTGCGTTGTGCCTGAGTCGAACCAGACGTCCAGTGTGTCGCGGTTCTTTTCGTAGTGTTCGGCCTCGTCGCCAAGCAGCGTGGCGGGATCCAGTGTCTGCCAGGCTTCGATGCCGTTCTTCTCGACCAATTGGGCGACTTCTTCGAGCAGCTCGACGGTGCGCGGATGCAGTTGTCCCGTTTCCTTGTGGACGAAGAAGGCCATGGGCACACCCCATTGGCGCTGCCGTGACAAGGTCCAGTCGGGCCGGGTGGCGATCATGGCGTGTAGGCGGGCTCGGCCCCAGGCGGGGTAGAACTGGGTCTGCTCCACGCCTGCCAATGCGTCTTCACGCAAGGTCCGGCCGGTTTTGGGTTGCGTGTCCATGCCGGCGAACCACTGGCTGGTAGCCCGGTAGATGACAGGCGTTTTGTGGCGCCAGCAATGCATATAGCTGTGGGAGAGAGTCTCAACCTTGAGCAGGGCGCCGGCTGCGTCCAGGGCTTGAACGATTTCCGGATTGGCTTTCCAGATCGTCAGGCCGCCAAACAACGGCAGGCTGGACGCATATTGGCCGTTGCTCATGACGGGATTGAGAATGTCGCTGTCGTCCAGTCCGTGCGCTTTGCAGGAGATAAAGTCTTCCACGCCGTAGGCCGGCGCGGAGTGCACGACGCCGGTTCCAGCGTCCAGGCTGACGTAGTCGGCCAGATAGACAGGAGACGTGCGCTGGTAACCCGGATCGGCTGCATAGAGGGGATGGCGGAACTCCAGGCCGGCCAGGGCGGCGCCGGGCGCGGTCGCCACGACCTGGCCTTCAAGCTTCCAGGCATCCAGGCAGGATTGGGCCAGCTCTTTTGCGATCAACAGCAAGGGGCCTGTGGCGCGTGGCTGCGCCAGGCGCACCAGCGCGTAGTCGATTTCCGGGTGAACATTAAGCGCCTGGTTGGACGGAATGGTCCAGGGAGTGGTGGTCCAGATCACGACGGCGCCGTCGTGCGCCTGATCCAGGCCAAAGGCCTGGGCGACTTTGGCGGGATCGGAAAATGCGAAGGCGACGTGTACAGCGGGGTCGTCGCGGTCGGCGTATTCGACCTCGGCTTCGGCCAGTGCGGAGGCGCAATCGAAACACCAGTTGACCGGCTTCAGACCGCGATACACATAACCCTTGTCGAGAATGCGGGCCAGCACGCGCAGCTCGTTGGCTTCGTTGCTGTGATTCATGGTCAGGTAGGGGCGTGCCCAGTCGCCTAGAACCCCCAGGCGCTTAAAGTCGTTGCGCTGGCGATCGATTTGTTCAAGGGCATAGGCGCGCGCCTTGGCCTGCACCTCGGCTACTGGAAGGTTCTTGCCGAACTTCTTCTCGATCTGGATTTCGATCGGCATGCCGTGGCAATCCCAGCCGGGCACGTAATGCGCATCGTAGCCTGCCATGTTGCGGCTTTTGACAATGATGTCTTTCAGGATCTTGTTGACGGCGTGGCCGATATGAAGGTCGCCGTTGGCGTAGGGCGGGCCGTCGTGCAGTACGAATTTCGGCCGGCCCTTGCTGGCGGCGCGAATGGATTCGTACACCTTGTTCTGTTGCCATTCGGCGACCCAGCCGGGTTCACGCCGGGCGAGATCCCCCCGCATTGGAAACGGGGAGTCGGGCAGGTTCAGGGTTTTTCTATAGTCCATGGAGCGCAAAATAGTCACGAGCGCTTTGCGCATCGTTGTCGATGGCGGCGATCATTGCTTGTAAATCGGGGAATTTCTCTTCGTCCCTCAGGTATTGAAGGAATTCGATGCGTGTGAGTTTACCGTAAGCGTCAATCCGGCAGTCCAGCAGGTGAACTTCCAGCATGACATGTCCGCCGTCGGCGACGGTGGGGCGGACCCCCAGGCTGGCTACTGCATTGATGGGCTGGTCGGCCAGGCCGTAGGCCCGGGCCACGTAAATGCCCGAGCGAGCGGCACACAACTGCGGGACGCGGATATTCAGCGTGGGATAGCCCAGCGTTCGTCCCAGCTTTTGTCCGTGCACTACGTGGCCACTGATATGGTAGGGACGGCCCAGCAGGTATTCGGCGCGATCGAGATTTCCGACGGCCAGAGCCGTGCGCACCTCGGAACTGGAAATACGATAGCCGTGGTTGTCGACGACATCGGCGATGGCTTCGACTTCGAAGCCATAAAGACGGCCGGCCCGGCGCAGCAGATCGACATCGCCCTGGCGTTTGTGCCCGTAGCGAAAGTCCTCGCCCACCAGGAGCCAGCGCGTTTTCAGGCCGTCAACCAGCAAACGCTTGATGAAGTCTTCGGCCGGCATGTCGGCCAGCGCCTGGTTGAAGCGCTGCAGCACAAGCTGTTCAAGGTCCAGTCGGGCCAGTGCATCGATTTTGTCGCGCAGACTGCTGATCTGGGTTGGGATCAATTCGGGCCGTTGCCCGCGCGCGGCAAAAAACGCGCGAGGATGTGGATGGAAGGTCATGGCGGTCGAGCAGAACCCGCGCTGCTGCGCCAACTGCACGACGCGTTTGATGACGGTCTGATGGCCGCGATGTACGCCGTCGAAATTGCCGATCGTCACCGCGCTGGGGCGATGAGTGTCGTGCCGGGGAAGCGTGTGGTAAATATGTAAAGGTGGTTTCACACCCAAGAGTTTACAATCTTAGGTTGTCCATTCGCGGAAAATTCGCTGTGTCGGCTGTAAATACTTCAATATGCCGCTTGGTGGTGCTGGTGTCGGGGCGCGGCTCCAACCTGCAGGCCATTGTGCAAGCCGCACGCCGACAAGGCCCGGCGGCCCGCGTGTGCGCGGTGGTGTCGAGCAACCCAGACGCTGCGGCATTGGCCTGGGCGCGTCGCGAAGGGCTGCAAGCACAGGTTGTGGCGCACCGCGATTATCCGTCCCGGGATCAATTCGACCAGGCGCTGGCCCAGGCCATCGATGCCCATCAACCCGATTACGTCTTGCTGGCGGGCTTCATGCGGGTGTTGGGCGCGGCATTTGTCCAGCGGTTCAATGGCCGTCTGATCAACATACATCCGTCGTTATTGCCGGCTTTTCCCGGCTTGCACACCCACCAGCAGGCGCTGGCCACCGGGGTTCAATGGCATGGCTGCACGGTGCATTTCGTTACGCCGGTTCTGGACCATGGCCCGATTGTGGCTCAGGGCATTGTGCCGGTGCTTGACACCGATACGCCCGATAGCCTGGCGCAGCGTGTTCTTGGCGTCGAGCACAGGGTCTACGCGCAGGTTGTGCAGTGGCTCGCGCAAAAGCGCGTCACGCTGGACGCCTTCGGTCGGGTGCGGGTTGCCGGCGTGGCCAGCCGTTCATTTTTTCCGGCATCCAGCGATGCAGGTACATTTCAAGAGATCGCATGAATCAATCACAAAAGCGCAAGGGCGGTTCCCGGCGCAAGACAGACGGCGGGCAGACGGCGTCTGACACCCGAAGCCGCCGTCCCGCATCGCGCATGCGCGATCAGAACGCGCGCAATGGATCGGGTGACGGCTCCAAACCTTATTCCGTGGCGGCCATACGCATTGAGCAGACGCAGAAAGTTCTGGGCGACATTCTGCAATGGGAGTTTCCGGCCGACGCCGTGCTTTCGCGGTGGATGCGTGCCCATCCCAAAATGGGCGCACGCGACCGCGGCGAACTGGCTGATGCTGTGTTCGATGTGTTGCGCCACTTGCGCCGTTATCGCCATTTTGCTCAAAGCGGGGAAGGGCCGGCCACGCGCCGGCTGGCTATTCTCGGCCTGGCGACGGTCTTTGAAAAAGACACCCTGGACACCGCGTTGAACGATACCGAGATCGCCTGGCTAGAACACGTCAGAGGTATCGACACGACATC
>Ga0265293_10013893_pt1 | contig 10347 bp, 17 predicted proteins | sample Munlanlewell138R_FD_192505 | JGI IMG/M metagenome (GOLD analysis project Ga0265293, IMG submission 192505) | Leachate microbial communities from a municipal landfill in Southern Ontario, Canada - Leachate well 138R | ecosystem: Engineered > Solid waste > Landfill > Unclassified | place: Canada...
AAGCGATGTACCTGAGATGGAGTTTGTGGAGGTGGGCAGCGAAGATGAAAACTAAAGCATTACCACATAACCTGCATTCTGAGCGAGCTGTATTAGGTGCATGTCTTCTTGACATTGACTTTCAAAAGTTTGCGGCGAGAACATTAGTTTCAGATGACTTCTACGACGCTCGACATCGAGATGTATTTCGCTTTATTCAGAAAAATGTTGTAGCAGGTGAGTTAATCGACGTGGTAATATTCTTGAATCGCATGCAAGGAGCGACACAAACTGAAGCGGCAGCATATCTTGACTCATTGCCATCACTTGGCACAGCAGCACATCATTTGCAGATCATACGTGAGCAAGCTATACGACGACGTCTAGCCGTTGGCGCTCATGAGATTTACCGCATGGCGATGGATCACAATAAACCAATAAACGAAGTTACCGAAGTAGCACATCAGAAAGTGCTTGAATGTATGAACGGTGAGCGAATTGCTGTGTCAGATCCTGAGATACACCAAGAAGCATATGAGCAAATGGTCAGATCGTGGGGCGGCTTGCCAATCTTTCAAATTGGCATAAAAGAAGTGGATGACGACATCGGTGGCGGCATATTTCCTGGTGAAATCATGGTCATCGTTGGCGGTGAAGGTAGTATGAAGACGTCACTTGCATTACATGCAGCAGATCATTACATACAAAATGTAGGTCGCAAGGTGTTGTTTCTTTCGCTCGACATGCCAGCGTATCAGATTAACAACCGGCGACTTATGCCGATTATGAATTGCAACGAAAAAGCGATAACAGAACATGCGATCAACGACACTGAAGAATACCGCATTGCTCGAGCTAAAAGAAACAAAATTGATAAAGGACTATTTCGAGTTGTGCACGGTGAATATACTATCTCCGACCTTGAACGCATTATTCAATTCGAGATGCCATCAGTCGTAATTCTAGATTATATGACGGCTGTATCAGGTTTTGACGACGAGCTTTCGGCGGCACGTGGTGTAACGTCAGCATTGCGACGGTGGAAGCGTGAATTTGGATGTTCATTTCTTGTTCTTAACCAAATGAGTGAAATTGCACTAGCAAACCAAAGAAAGGGTGACGTTGGTACAGGACGTGGACTTGGGGGAGGATCATTGAGACGAGCAGCTGACGTCGTGCTTGAGTTATTTCGAGATCGAGTTGAACAAGAAGCGCAAAGAAGCTTTTGCCCAGTCCAACCTCGCATAGTTTGTAGCGTTGTAAAGACAAGACGAGGAGCAGCTGGGAAACATTGGAGTTTGCATTACGACGGCAAGATTATGAAGTTCTTCGGTACTGCAACGCAAGTAAAGCTTAGGAGCAAACAAAAATCAGAAACGGTTTATACGGATATTGAATTTCCTGTATAGGAGGGGTTAAGTATGGCGCAACAAAAGCAAATTTTCGATGGCCGTATCAGAATTTGGAGCGACAATTGTGAGTTTGTAGCGGAGTATAAAAAATACAATGAACACATTGACGATGAATTGGTATGTCGATATTATGCAAAGTCAAATAGCGTTACGTCGGTCGTAGAGAGCTTATTTCGTGAGCTCATCGATGACGGAATAATAACAGTTGGCACGAAGTAATGAGCCATTTAATTTAAGTAAACCATGAACATCAAGCGAGCCGCGGATGGGAAGAATATCACGAGCAGGGAGCGTGTCACGATACTGCAGATAACCGCTTGGGGTGAGCTAGCGGAAAAAGTAGCGCAAGAATTCAAAAAAGGTGATGCTATTATGGTACGTGGTAAAAGCAAAACTAGAACATATAAAGACAAAGATGATCAAAAGAAGAGCATTACCGAGATTGAAGCTAAAGAAGTGTTAAAGCCAGTTTACGTCTCAATGACGATAAAAGCGAAAGACGAAGAAAACGTTACTTTCGAAGACGAGATGGAGGACGAAGCGGATATACCGTTTTGAGGGGGGTGAGGTGGAGCTGTAATTTTGAAAATTTACCATCTAGGATGGCTCACAAGCATGCAAACTTTTTTGAGAGGTATAAATATACCTTTTTTAGTTTCAAATTGAATGTGGGTCATTCTAGATGTGGTAGGTATACAAGAAATAGAGATAAAGAACGCTTGACAAGTTACTATAAAGTCATATAATGTAGATATATACCAATAAAGAGGAGGTGAAAACAATGGAGGATATGAAATGTAAATTAATGAACTTTCGCATATCAGAAGAATTAGCTCGTGAGTTTAAGTCAAGGGTAGCGAAGGAAGGAACGAATATGACAAGAAAAATATTAGAGTGGATCGAAGAGTACGTAGAAAACTGAAGGAGGGGAGATAAATGAGCGTTATAACTTTAAAGAATGATGTTGGAGTTGTTCGGAAGGTACCAATCGGCTTCTCATGGACGATGCTTTTCTTTGGGCCGCTTGTGCCGCTCTTTCGAGGGGATATCAAATGGACGATCCTGTTCTTACTTGTCGTATTTGTTACGTTACCATTTTATGGAGTTGGATGGTTGATCCTACCGTTCATCTACAATAAGCGATACGTTATAGGGTTGTTTGAGCGAGGGTATAAACCCGCTGACGAAGAATCAAGAAAAATATTAGTTGCGAAAGGTATAATTACCGCTACAGAAACGCAAGAAGAGGTATAGTTATCGTAACGAAAAGGAGGAGCAAAAAATGACGAAAGAACAACTCGAGGGATTGGGCTTAACCGTTCATGCCGAATTAGCCGACAAGAAACTTGATGATTATTTTTTCGTTGTAGAAGATAAAACGGGGAATATGGATGTTCTTTATTTTTATCGTAATTCACTATTCGACATGATGATGGTTGCTGTATATCATATAAGTACGTTCAAGAAAAAAGAGCGCAATGAGATGCGTAGACGGCCGCATGACTTTTTGGAAGGGTTTTACCGTAAAATGAGATGGAATGTGCCTGACATCAAGATGGACGAGGGGATTTGGGTGGAGGAGGTTAAAAGAAAGGGCAAATTGATTTAATAAAAATGCTTGGCAGGATTTGTATAAAGATATATAGTATAGATAGAATAGAAAGAAGAGCAAGACAAAAGGAGGAGTAAAAGATGGAGAAAGAACAGTTAACAAAAGCAGGGATGAAAGTTTTGGCAGAACTTCATAATGAGCGCATTAATGATCATTTGTTCGTAATCAGAGATTACGATGGTGATTTAATGATTATTCATTCATACCTCAACGGTTTAGATGAGACGCCCATGGTCGAGTTTTATCTTGAGAGCGCTTTCACACGACGAGAACAAAGGAAGTTACGTCGCAATCCTAAAGCGTTTTTGGAGGTATTCGACCAAAACATAGTGAATGCTGTGCCAGATTGGAGCGAGACTGAACAAGAGTTTGTCGATGCGTTAACGAAATATACACATGAGTTAGAAGATGGGGAATGAGGGGGAGATAACAATGGCATGGCGAGATACGGCAATGAGACTAGCAAAAGAAGCACTGTCATTGTATGGCGACGACGACGCAAGGGTAATTAAGTACATCGAAGAAAAAACAAAAGAAACCGTTGAAGCGATGCCATATTCAGACGTAGCATGGGAGACGGTTTATGATGCTAGAAATACTGATTATCCTGTATATGATGAAGCAAACTTAGTATTAGTTAATGAACATGAGGACTCGATTGGCTTCGACGAAACGATCGACGATGTGATTGCAAGATTGGCGTATTGGATAGTTTGGAATAAGGCGTTGGATTATTATATACAACTTCTAGAAGAGAAGGAGGAGTGAGTTAAATGTCAGTCACAAGGAAGGAAATATTGATATCAGATGCGGCATTAGGGTATTTACAATCAAGCGAGATTGAGCAAGCTTTTTGTGGTGAATGTCCGTGGAATGACTCACGACAAGGTAGGGAACTTTTCACAGGGTTGCCAACTCCGCCAAGCCAGGAGTGTCCTGCTGATTTTGATTTAGGAAGCGATCTATGCGCTATGAAAAGCCAATTTGCTGAGGTCGTAGAAACATTGGCCGATGCAGACAAATTGGCCGGGATGAAGCGAAATGTGAAAATAATTCTTTAGAGAAGAAATTAAAAAGATGAGTAAGTAAAAATGCATCGAAAGTTGAAACATACCCCTTTATGTGATAATATAAAACATAAGGGGGTTTCTTTATGGATGATCTTGTAAAATTCACCGTACCAGGACGACCAATACCGAAGGGCCGGCCACGGCTGGGGATTCGCGGGCGCAAGGCGTATGTATACACGCCGCCAGAGACACGGGAGTATGAGAAGATCGTTAGGAGGAGAAACGGAGGGCTGCTGTATGATGACCAAGGAGCAGTTTGATATTCTTCGTGACGAGTTCTTGGAGAAAGAGGCAAAAATCTTGTACTGGAAACAAGACGAATATTCCTCGGGAGATGATGCGCTTCAAAATTTCCGGGAAGTAGCTGCTTTCATGGGATTAAAGCCTTCTGAAGTGGTTCTCACCTATTTGATGAAACACGTTCAAAGCATTTCTCTGGCAGTTCGGACAGGACGATACGCGTGGGATTGGAACACCAAAGAAGGAGAGGGTCTCAAGCAGAGAATTGTTGATGCGCGGAACTATTTGCTATTGCTAGCTGCTAGCTTGGAGGAAGAAGTGGAGATGAAGAGATCAAAAAACTAAGCTAAAGCTAAAACTTGACAAAAGGTTGAAATTAAACCCTCTTGCTGGTAAAATAAATAGCAAGGGGGTTTCTTTATGGAGCGTATCGCCACCTTCACCGTGCCAGGACGACCACGAGGTAAAGAGCGACCCCGAATGGGCCGCAATGGTAAATTTTATACTCCAAAGACGACTCGAGAATACGAAGAATCCGTGGCATGGTTTGCTAAAGCAGCATATAAAGGAGAACCTACCAAAGATCCTGTAAGATTAGATATGACAATAAGATCCTCGAAGAGTAAAGCTGATACCTCCAACATCCTGAAGTCAATCGAAGACGGTATGAACGGGATAGTTTATGTCGATGACAAGCAAATAAAGGAAATTCATATATCACGAACTGAAGGAGACGGTGAAGGAGTAGATGTTACCGTTTCTTTGTTAAGGAATGGTGATGATGACTAATAAAAAGGACAACGAAGAGAAGAAGCAAACAACAACTAAGAATAAGGGTGGACGACCACGCAAGGCGATAGATTGGGAACAACTGGAGAAGCTGTGTGCAATACATTGCACTGGTGAAGAGTGTGCCTCTGTGCTAGGAGTCAGCTATGATGCGTTAAACGATGCTATAAAGAGAAAGGGCTACTCTGGTTTCCCGGAGTATTTTAAAAAGTACTCTGGCCCAGGAAAAGCATCCCTACGACGCATGCAATTTAGGGCTGCTGAATCGGGGAATGCTACTATGTTAATATGGCTAGGCAAGCAATACCTTGGGCAACGAGATTACAAATATGAGCCGTTAAGTGAAAGTGAGATCCCGCTTGACAAGTTAGTTGAAAAACTTGCTATGTTAAGAGAGCAGCAGATAGCAAAAGAGAAGGAGAAGGAACAGAAAAATGGCGCATAGATATGTTTCAGCTAGCACGTTCGAATGGGGAGACTTTAGCGAGAAAGCTATAAAGTCTATTCTTGAATCCGACGCTCGTGTCAACCTTTGGGAGGGTGCCGTTAGATCCTCTAAGACCATATGTTCTCTTGTCAGATGGTTAGAATACATTAGGACGGGGCCTCCAGGGCCGTTAATCATGATTGGAAGGACAGAACGAACACTTAGACGTAACGTTATAAATGTGATGCAAGGAATGTTAGGGCACCTCATGGACTACCATCAAGGGGCTGGAGAGATCTACGTTGGAGGTAGAACAATATATCTAGCTGGAGCAAACGACGAACGAGCGCAAGAGAAGATACGAGGTCTTACGGTTGCTGGAGCATACGGAGACGAGCTTTCACTGTGGCCAGAATCGATGTACACTGTGCTTCTTTCTAGGATGTCAATTGATCGGGCAAAAGGATTTTTTACTACCAACCCAGATAGCCCATATCATTGGTTAAAGGCAAAATATATTGACCGTGCAGACATGTTAGACATGAAAGTATTTCACTTCAGACTTGAAGACAACGTCACATTGTCGCAAGATTACATAGAATCGCTCAAAAAAGAGTATACAGGCGTTTGGTACCAACGCTTTATCGAAGGACGTTGGGTCATGGCTGAAGGGGTGATATACGACATGTATGATCCTCTTATTCATGTTACTAAGACGCTACCTCAAATGAAGCGTTATTGGGTTGGAGTTGATTACGGGACGAGCAACGCAACGGTGTTCTTGCTTGTTGGACTTGGGGTTGATAATAAATTATATGTTGTGGATGAATATAGACATGAAGCAGGAGAAGGACTAGAGCGTTCGAAGACCGACGCTCAATATGCGGCTGACTTTGTAAATTGGTTAGGGGATCGTAAGCCAGAGTGGATCTTCATTGACCCTTCAGCAAAATCGTTTAGACTCACGCTTTGGAACATGCGAAGACAGTGTCCTGCACTTTCAAAGGTTGCACCTGCAAACAATGAAGTACTTGATGGCATACGAAAGACAGCATCTCTATTGGACGCTAAGAAGCTGTTGATACATGAGAACGCTAAGGGATTGCAAAAAGAAATGTCAAGTTATGTTTGGGATGAGAAGGCGCAAGAACGAGGCGAAGATAAGCCGTTGAAAATGAATGACCATGGGCCAGATGCACTTCGTTATGTTATAAATGGGATTACTAAAGTTTATAATAATGTAATTGCAAGTTGACTTAAATGACGTGCAATTGTATACTCAGCGACGTAAAGGAGGGGAGACGAGATAACAGATGAGAATATTAGATAATTCAACATGGCCTCCAATCAATGCATGGGACAACGAGCGTGCAAAAATGCAAGAATGGGCGGCTTGGTATTCGGGAGACACCGAGCGGCTTGCAAACTACTATCGTTATGTTTGCGGATATTCAAGCACAACTAAGGGTCGTTTTTGGGGCAAAATATACGAAGACGAGAATCGACCCTTAGTCCACGTGCCGATCGCTGGTGACATCGCTGGCGTGTCGGCTGATCTTCTTTTTTCGGAACCACCTACCATTGAGATACCAGAAGCGAAGCTGGACGAAGTTAATAGCGAAGCGCAAAGAGCACAAGACAGACTAAACGAAATCATCGAACAGTCAGGTTTCATCTCAACGATGATATCGGCAGCAGAAATCACAGCAGCTTTAGGCGGTTGTTTTCTAAAGATAGATTGGGATAGTGAATGGTACTCGATACCGCTTGTAACTATTTGCCAGCCCGACGTGGCATATCCCACGTTCGGCATAGCAGGAGACCTTCGCTCTGTTTCTTTCGTTCGAGAAGTAGAACGGACGCAAAGCAAGGTGTGGCGGCATATTGAATATAGAGAAGCAGGACTCATTGAAAATGCTTTATTCGAAGGATCAGATACTTCGCTTGGACGACGGATGCCGTTGGACTCACACGAAAGCACAGAAGGACTTCAAGATGCAGTGATAACTGGAATAGATGACGTGCTTGTTAGATACATCCCGAATCGAATACCTAATCGGTTATTCAGAGGATCACCTTTAGGCATGTCAGACTTTGCAGGACAAGAACCGCTTATGGATGCGCTCGACGAAACGTTCAGTCTTTGGATCGACGACATTCGACGAGCACGAGGACGAATTATTGTGCCTGCACAGTGGTTGGAGAAAGACGATCAGAGCGGAAAGTTTATGTTTGATGAGGATAGGACAGTTTTTGTCAGATTACCGAATATGGGACCGCCAGGAGAAGAGGCACCGTTAACCGTCCAGCAATTCGCAATTAGAGCGCAAGAGCACCAGCAGACAGCGCTTGAATTGCTCGATAGGATTATCACAGCATCAGGTTATAGCCCACAATCATTTGGTCTCAGCATCGAAGGAAGAGCGGAAAGCGGAACGGCGCTTAGGATACGAGAGCGTAAAAGTCTCAAGACTCAGCAAAAAAAGGCCGCTCACTTTAAACCACGTATCGAAGACATCCTTTATCTTGCGTTACAGGTTGATAGGATTTATCTCAATAATAATACACCTATTCAATTTAGACCACGTATAACCTTCGCTGACTCGATACAAGAATCGATGGGCGAGCTCTCAAGTGCTGTGCTTACGATCAGCCAAGCAGAGGCGGCATCTATTCAGACTAAGGTTGAAATGTTGCATCCAGAATGGAGCAATGATCAGATACAAGCAGAAGTCAAGCGCATTATGGAGGAAAGCGGGAGATCCGTTACCGAACCTGACTTTAGAGAGTGGTAGCTATGGCGATTAATCCTCGATACGCTGAACGGTTAGCACGAGAGCTACTAGAACTTTACACAGAAGCAGAAACACGCATGTTAGAAATTGTAGCTAACGAATTAGCTGACGACATCTACGCTCCAGACTGGGCAGCAGTTAAACTAGCAGAAATAAGCAGAGTTAAATCGAAACTAGAAAAGCAAGTAGCGAAACTTGACAAGAAGATGCCAGAAGTGGCAGCAGAAACAGTTAAGAAAGCATACACTACAGGTCAAAAGGGAGTTGAAGCGGATCTCAAGAAGATAAAACCCGACATTAGGACAGGCTTTGGTATGATCGACGAACGTAAGGTCACATTGTTAACTAGACAACTGGCAGGCACGCTTGGTCAAACACATTTGCGCATCACAAGACAAGCTCTCGACGAATACCGAACTATTATTGGCAAAGTCTCACAGATGGTCGAACTTGGAGTCGAAACGAGACAGCAAGCAGCACAGCGAGCGTTAAATGAATTTGCTGATAAAGGTATAACTGGGTTTCGGGATAAAGCAGGTCGTACTTGGTCGCTACACTCATACACTGAAATGGCGACACGTTCTACGACAGGACAGGCGGCTATCGAAGGAGCGATACAGCGGTGGCAGGACAACGACTATGACTTGGTTATTGTAAGTTTTCATGCTGACTCTTGCCCACTTTGCGGGCCGTGGGAAGGACAGATTCTCAGTATCTCGGGGAAAAGTGATCAATATCCGTCACTCGATGAAGCTATTGCAGATGGACTTTTTCATCCTAATTGTGGACATTCTCTAGGCGCATATATACCAGGATTAACTGAAAGACCTACACAAGAGCAATTAGGAAAAGGTGACTTTGAGGAAGCACAACAGCAACGCAAGTTAGAGCGTGACATTCGACGATGGAAACAACGAGAAGCTGTAGCGATCACAGATGAGGAAAAGAAGAAAGCAGCAGCAAAGGTCAGAGAAAAGCAAGCAGCATTACGAGAGTTTGTAGACACTACAGGAAGGAATAGACAAAGAGATAGAGAGCGTATATAATAAACTACAAGATGCCAGGTGCATCTTGAATACAAAAGGGAGGCCGACAGAATGCTTGACGCATTGAGGCATAATTTCAATTTGCAACTATTTGCTGAGGGTGATCCTGGAGATCAACCATCGGGTAGCGAAGAGAAGCAGGAAGCAGTAGACGGGAAAGAGCAAGCGGGGCTGGACCCCGAGGCTCTACGGAAGGAATTGGAAGCCGTTAGAAAAGAGGCGGCTAAATATCGAACTGAACGCAAAGCACTTGCAGAAGAGATAGAGGCTCTCAAAAAGAACCTTGGCAAAGCGCTTGGTTTTGAAAGCGAAAAAGGGAAAGCCGACGTGGATGCAGCTTTGGAGAAGATACAGCAACTGCAGAATGAGATACAAACTGAACGGTTGCAAAACATCTTCAATAAAGCAGCAATTAGCGTAGGAGCTGACATCGAGTTAACATGGGCATTCCTTAAAGGGACAGGCAAGCTTGTTCCTGGGATGACGCAAAAGGAAGTTGAAGAAGTGCTTAAGGAAACATTAGAAGCTTATCCTAAGCTGAAGGCCGAAGAGACACCTAAGAAAAGCGGTGGCACCTTCACCCAATCTAAGGATAAGGGTGGAGCAATTGATATGAACACTGCCATTCGAAAGATGGCGAGACGTTAAAAAAGAAAGGAGAGATATAAATGGCACAAATAGGAACCACGGGGCAGTACTTTACTTCTGAAACCGATGCACTTCCTCTCATTCCGCAAGAGGTTGCGAATGAGGTAATTAACGGCATAACTGAAGCTTCAGCTACACTGAGCCTGTTTAGACGGCTACCAAACATGAGCTCCAGGACTCTAAGGATGCCTGTTCTCAATTCGATGGGTGCAGCGAGCTTTATTGCAGGAACTGTTAATGATGACTTAGAGTTGGGAGCGGACGCAGAAGCACCTGATAGTGTGGCTGAAACTGGTATACCTGGACTGAAGGGCACTCACCAGATGGAG
>Ga0265293_10013894_pt1 | contig 10345 bp, 7 predicted proteins | sample Munlanlewell138R_FD_192505 | JGI IMG/M metagenome (GOLD analysis project Ga0265293, IMG submission 192505) | Leachate microbial communities from a municipal landfill in Southern Ontario, Canada - Leachate well 138R | ecosystem: Engineered > Solid waste > Landfill > Unclassified | place: Canada...
GCCGGCAAGGGACGTGCCCTCACCCTTGACGGGCGGCCGCGCCTCGGGCTCCCGGGCAGGGGGTTCGGCTTCGGGTTTCCCCGTCAGGTCGTCCCAGTTGCTGGAGCCATCCTCGTTGCGGACCAGGTTGACATTTACCCCTTCCAGGTGGATGTTGCTGACCCGCAGTTCCTTCTTGCTGATCAGGGGCCAGAGCGCCAGGCCGATCTGCACCTGCCTGCTCGAGAAAAATTCGGTGTCCGGAAAATCAGGGCTGGACGAGAGCTTGACGTCGCCGAGGCTGAACATGGTCTGCAGGTCAAGGAGGGAAACGTCCAGCTTGATGTCGCCGGGAATGGAAAGTTCCCGCCCGGTCTGTTCCTGCACCTTGCGGGCGATGGTTCCCTTGTAGTCGTTGGGATCGATCAGCCTGGGCAGGCTGAAAGCGATAATGATCAGCAGGCCGGCCAGAACGGCGAATATACCGATGATCCATTTCACTGCTTTAGGCATCAGGTCCTCCGGGATTCGGATACAGGATGAGGCGGTACGTCCGCCGGAAAATAAATGATTTCATCCTTTTTTACCATGGAGAAGGCCCCGGGTTCAAATAAATCAGCAAACTTTTGTTGGCAGGCTCTCCTTCCCCGATGATTTCCGGCCCGGTTCATTCTCCGGAATTGTTTTGACAAGGGGTGCGAGAATTATTTTACTGGGGTCGCTTCGGACAGGGGCGCTGTCATGGCAAATTTTCCTGTGTGGATGAAAAGGCAGATCTGCTCCGGCTCCGGGACATGAAAGAGAAGCCGGTTGCGCGAAAAGTACTTGATTCTCCCCTGAAGTCGAGGGATGATAGACCTGTTCCCTTCAATCGTCTGCGGTAAGGAATCGTCTATGAGTTTTTTGAACAGTGAAGCCCTGCTTGACCTGTTGGTCGAAGAGGGGCTGATTACTCCGGAGCAGCGCAAGCTTGTCCTGCAGCAGAAGGAGAAGCAGCGGCAGCTCATTCTCCGCAAGTACGGCGGCCGCAGGCGCGACGACAAGCGCCGCCTGAACCAGCTCGAACCGGACCTTCTTGACCTGGTCGTGTCCCTCCGTCTCGGCATCATGGGCGACACGACGAGAATCCTCACCGAAGAGATCATCATGCGGGCCATCAGCCTCAAGCTGAAGATCCCCTTCAAAAAGCTCGACCCCCTGGAACTGGACATGGAGATCGTCACCAAGACGATTCCCCGGTCGTTTGCGGTCAAGCACATGGTCCTGCCCTTCGACATCCGCAACGGCGTGCTCGAGGTGGTCACCTGCAATCCGGACGGCCGCACCGTGCTCGAGGATATCGAGCAGGCCACCCAGCTCAAGGTCCAGCGGTATCTCAGCACCAGGAGCGACATCAAGAAGATGCTGGCCGAGTTTTTCGGCTTCCAGCGCTCCATCTCCGCGGCCGAGGTGCAGTTCGGCGCCCCCGGGGTGGGCCCGTCCGTCGATATCGGCAACCTTGAGCAGTATGTCAAGCTCTCCTCGTCCCAGGAGCTGTCGTCGACCGACCAGCACATCAAGGCGGCGGTCAACCACCTGTTCAACTATGCCCTGGACCAGCGGGCCAGCGATATTCACATCGAACCCAAGCGGGACGCCTGCGTGGTCCGCTTCCGGATCGACGGGGCCCTGCACACGATCTACAAGCTGCCCAAGGTTGTGCACTCGGCGATCACCTCCCGACTCAAGACCCTGGGCCGGCTGGATATCGCCGAAAAAAGAAGGCCGCAGGACGGCAGGATCAAGGTCGGCCAGGGGGAGGACAAGCGGGACGTCGAGATCCGCGTTTCCACCGTGCCGGTGGCCTTCGGCGAAAAGACCGTCTTGCGCATCCTCGACCCGGAGGTGATCTTCCAGGACCTGAACGACCTGGGTTTTTCCCGCCGCGATGCCGTGGTCTACAACAGCTTCGCCGGTTCGCCCCACGGCCTCGTGTTCGTCACCGGGCCGACGGGCAGCGGCAAGTCGACCACCCTTTATTCCACGCTGAAAAAGCTGGCGACCCCGGACAAGAACATCATCACCGTGGAAGACCCGGTGGAAATGGTCTATGACGAGTTCAACCAGATTGCGGTCCAGCCCCAGATCGACGTGACCTTCTCCTCCATCCTGCGCAACATCCTGCGCCAGGACCCGGACATCATCATGATCGGCGAGATCCGGGACGTGGAGACCGCCAGCTATGCGGTCCAGGCCGCCCTGACCGGACACCTGGTTTTCTCCACCCTGCACACCAACGATGCGGTGGCCAGCATCACCAGGCTGCAGGACCTCGGGCTGGAGTCTTTCCTGATCGCCTCCACCATGCTCGGCGCCCTGGCCCAGCGGCTGGTCCGCCGGATATGCCCTCATTGTGCCGAAACGTACAGCGTCAGTGCCGAGGACCTGAACCGGATGGGGTTCCCGCTGACCGAAAAGGGAGAGATCAAGCTGCAGCGGGGCAAGGGGTGCCACCAGTGCCGGGGCACCGGATATTTCGGCCGCTGCGCGGTATTCGAGATATTTCCCATGTCCGAGCAGATGAAGAAACTGGTGTCGAACAAGGCTTCGGATGCCGAACTGCGGCAGGTGGCGGTGCGGGAAGGCATGACCACCCTGCGCGAGGACGCCTGGGCCAAGGTCAGGAAGGGAGTCACCACCGTCGAGGAAGCCCTGCGGGTAACCGGCGACTATTGAAGCGGGGAAGGAATCGATGTCCAAGCGAATCGTCTGCACCAACAAGCGGGCCTACCATGATTATCACATCGAGGGGACCCTGGAGGCCGGCATCGTCCTCAACGGACCGGAGGTGAAATCGCTGCGGGCCGGCCGGGCCAACCTCAAGGACGGCTACGCCAAGGTGGAAAACGGCGAGGTCTTTCTCTACAACGTCCATATTTCCCCGTACGCCTATGCCACCCACAACCCCACCGACCCCTTGCGGGTGCGCAAACTCCTGCTCCACAACCGGGAAATCCGCAAGCTGATCGGCAAATTGCACGAAAAGGGCATTGCGCTTATCCCTTTGAGGATATACTTTATATCTAATGGGAAGGCCAAGATAGAACTCGGCTTGGCCCGCGGCAAGAAACTGTACGACAAGCGGGCCGCGCTCAAGGAAAAACAGACCGAGCGCGAGATGGAAAGAGCCATCCGCCGCAAGGATTGAACAGAAAATTTCAACACAGGGAGGAGAAACAGCCATACACTGATCATGACATGAGCTGTCCTCTGTCTTCTGTCCTCTGGCTTCTGATATGGGGGCGAAACGGATTCGACGGGGATATGTAAGCTCAACGTTGCATGCCGAGCATTCTGTCAGCTCGTAAAAAAGACGGAACCTAAATATAATCGCAGACGATTATAACTACGCAGTAGCAGCTTAGCCTGCTCTGCCGTTCCCCCGGTCCTCACCCGCTGGACCGGTTCGGAGCGCCGACTTCGCGGGTTGGTCGGCCTGGCGCGCCTGTCGCCCCGCTGACGAGATAAAGCAGGCTGGCGTCGGAATATCCTGGTTCCATGAGAGAACCCGGCGCGACACTCAATCAAGGAACTAAGCATGTAGATACGTGAGGGGAGTATTTCCGGACGCGGGTTCGACTCCCGCCGCCTCCACCATTAATTTACTTATATTTCAATAACTTACCAGATTTTGACCTGCTTTTTTGGTGGTGCGCTGGTGGTGCACCTGCGGTGAGGTGAAAGACTCTAAGTGCGTCTTCGGAACCGGCCTGAAAGTATCTTTCAAATGCCTTGTTGGTAGAGTGCATAGTACCGAGTTTGATTTGCTCAGGGGAAAGAAATTCACGCAGCGCGGTTGCTGAACTGTGACGAGTGCCGCCGTACAGGTCAACACCTTTAACTCCTAAATTCTCACAGGCTTTTTTCCACCATTTGTACAGGTAGCGAGGACCGAAAGGCTCACCCAGCCGGCAGCCGGAAATACCCCCTGGATGCCTGAAAAAGGAGAGTTCAGGTAATCCGGTGGGAAGGGAACGAAGCAATTCCTTATCCTCTTCCAGCATAGGAACAAGTTTTTCCTTCCCTTCCTTGGTATGGAGAACGATGAAATAACCCAAACGGTAATCAATATCCCGTTCCCGCAGCTTGATGAGCTCACCCGGCCGGATTGCAATATAGGTAGCAAGCCATTTGATCCCGAGCCAGATTTTCGGGTTAATATGGAAGCTGATCCGCTTCACCTCGTCAATGATGGATTTTTGAGTTTCCTTGTCAATGATTTTGCGGAATCCGAGCTGATACTTGATTTCAGGAAAATTCGGAAAATGCTGCGAGGTAATGACCTGGCGTTTCTTCAACCAGGTCCAGAAAGTATGGAGACAGGACCGGATATTCGACTTTGTCTTATCAGAAACCTTTTGTGATTGAAGAAAATCTTCAATCTCCGCATATCCAATTGTTTTAATATTCTTTTGTTGCCAAGCATCAATGGCAGATTGCATATAACGATTCAAATTTGAAAAGGACCGAGGCTTAACCTCGTTTTGCTTGATGGCAAGCCACTGAGAAGCCAGATTTGCAAGCCCAAGTGGGGCATTATGATTATAGTCACGATGATCAAAAGTTCCTCGATCCACCTCGTAGCGAACACCGATTAAAAACCGTTCCGCTTCCGCAAAATCCTTAAACCGCTTGCGAATAGAACGACCGAACTTGACATAAAAGGAACCTGTTGCCCGCTGATCTGGATGAGCAGGACAGAACAGATATCCTTTACGTTCACGGTAAATAAAACTTTTCCCGCAAACCGGGCATTTCTGGCAACTGTAAATAGATCCTCGCATACATAGATTATTATGCGAATATGCCGGAACAGTCAAGAACATAGCCAGAAACTAACCCTCGTTATAAACTTCCCTCAATTTGCTCAGCCGTCACATGCAATGACTTTAAAAGGTTGCTTGAAGACAACTTTTACCAATCCATTCTGATAGGCAGCAGACTGAACATCTTTTAATGATCTGAGATAAGTTATAATAGACAAGACAAGCGAACAGTTAGTCATTTCGGAAAATTCATTTACTACCATTCGAATATCATTCGGTAATATTCGATAAAATGAATCAAAATCCATTGAGATCGAATTTGATGTAATCAATAAACGTGTTTTCATAAGATCACCCATTAAAGAACTGATACATAGCATTCATTAAATCGTATCTGTTGACGCCGCATGAATTCGGAGGAATTCCGATTGTAGAAAAGTTGAAGCTCTTCCTTGAGAATACGTTGTGACCAATAATGGACATCATCAACGTTCCCATCAACCACACCACAGGAAGCGGCAATCGTCTGAGCAATTCCGCGGAATTGCTGAGCAAGTGCAGAAATATTTTTCACACACTTTTGCGGAATCTCTCGAGAAGCAATTTTTTTGAGTCTCGAAAAGGCAGCAGACTGAACCAATGCCCAATACTCTGAAACCTTGGACAGCGACTGGTGATTATTCTTTCTGTCAACAGGGTTCGCGCAAAACTTGGACCATACTTGCGTACAATATCCCCAAAGAGCTTGAAGGTTTTTCATGACCTCGGCAACGGAGGTTACTGGAACGGTGAATTGTTTCAAAACAGCACGTCGAAACTGGAACTCAACCCGCGTAACTGGCGTTTTTGTAATATCGCAACCCCATTTTTTGGAAAAAAATTCCTGTTTGGAAGTTTCCTTTTTCACCTTCATTTCTCGTATTTTGTCATAAATACGGAGCATTATACCGCCTTTCCCCAAGGAAATACCGGTGGGACTCCCTCGGTATTCATGGTATGAGAATTCGTTCGCACGCTTTATCCAACGTGAACTATCGGAAAACTCAGTATCCTTTATGTGTATTCCGACCAGATCGGCAGCGGTGTGAATTTCACTGACCATTTCCTTGATTACCTGCCCACCCTGGCCAGCAAGGAAGTTGATAATTTTTTTATAAATGCCTTGTGCATTTACCTGGCAAGAAACCGAACCGATCTCAACTTGACAATTGTGCATCCGAGAAGAACCAGGGCGAGGACTCAACAAGACAGTTACGTCCCCGGTTATTATTCGATAGGAAAATTTTGTGGTACCTGTCCTGTGCAAAACAAAGCTGTTGGACCAGGGCGAAGAAGAAAAATTGATAGACGTACTTTGCCGGCCTGTTGTTTCCTGGAGAGATAATTTGTGGTTCTGCAGCCTGGATAAAAATTTATTATCTTTCCAGTCGAGCCAAAGGGAGACTTTCAGTTTGTCAACCCCTGGAGAAACCTGAGATTTTTTAGAGCCGGATGCTATTTGCACCGATGATGTTATTCCGGCTTCATCGGTGCAGGGGACAGAAGAAAAGTTGCGTTTCTCAGTAAGAGGACGTAGATTGGACACACAAACTCCTTTGCTGTTGAGGTGGAGGGTTTGCCCCCCTGCTGGAAGTTTGGCGACAGACAGCAGGGGGATTTTCGTTTTGAGTTACTTATTTTCGTTTCTTGCTGATTCTTCCAGCATTTTCATTAAACCTAACATTTCAGAAGCTACCGATTGAGCACGAAGCGCCTCGAGCGCATTCACTTTTTCCATAACAACATGCCTGGCGAAAGCCGAGACTGTTTCATCATGTCGCTCTGCATGTTTCTGAATGAGTTCATATTTCTCTTCGCTAACCTTGAACCTGATTTCTCTTTCTTTCGCCGTAGATTTCGCCATAATGAAAACTCCCTGTTATTTCCCCTTTAAGGTATTTTTTGGGTAAAGTCAAAAGAAAATCCCAAAACCTACATAATTTATACACTAAATATACTCAACTGCGGAAATATAAATTCGATAAACAATCATTAAAAAAAATTAGATTGAAAAATTGGAACGTTAGAGCGTAAACCAATGTTGGAGGAAGGGATAGCCCCATGATGGCACCTTGTAAAACAAGGAGACCATCACGGGGCAAAGTGGGAGAAATCAAAAGCGTTTTCTGGGAAGGCGCAACTAATAAATGGTGTTCGGCTGTGATACTGCTATCGGCAGTAACACAGCCTGCCTATCAGTCCCTACCCTCGGTATGCAGGAGGTTTTCCTAATTTTTCAATGAAGGGGGGTATCAATCCAGAGGGTCGGCGCTCAACAATAGTTGGCGTAGGCCCCCCTGTCGTCTTTCTTCGGTCCCGCTCGACCCGCTCCCCTCATCAAGCCGATCAGGGGGGCGACGTTGCCCCATGCGACCAACATAACCAAGTAATAAAACATCGGGACAGCCAGCGCTTATCCCGATTTTTTCAAGAATCACTTGCAATGATGAGAATCAAGGTTTATACCAGGATAGGCAAGACAATATAAATATTAATTATTCTAAACAATTAACATGGTGAGATCGCAGGTTCAAATACTGGTGGCCCGTTCTCACTTTACAGGATATCCTTACTTTTGTATGGATGTACAGGTCTTGATAATAACTTGTTTGGCGGGAAAGGCGAGCAATGACAAAGGTGCGTGACGGACTTCTCGATAAGGTGGTATGGCCACTTCTGCTCCTTGCCTTTACACCGACCGCGACATTGATCGGGTCAAAGATTCAGTCAGGCGAATGGCTTACCTGGCTGACCGTGATCCCATCTTGGGCTTACACAGCCTTCTTCGCTACGATTGGTATATGGTTCGTTGGCGGCATAATCGTCCGGCGATTCAAAGCCCTGAAGGAACGGAATCTTCCGTCGCTGCCAATGGCGTTCACTATCCCACAGTGGGGCTATACAACAGTAGGCACGTTGAACTACAAGGGCGTCGTTTGGCGAGTAAGAATTCCATCGCCCGCGCCTTGGCAATCCTTTTCGATGAGAGAAGCGCGCTCAAGTCGCGTAGACATCGAAACGCCACCTCACTGCCCGAAATGCGATACTGAATTGGAGGAGAGGGAGACGTTCTTTGGTAGTCACCGGTGGATGTGTCTTCGCTGTGGGTTTTCCACCAAAAACGAGATCAGCTTCTACCGAGAGGCGATCCGGGCAGAGAAGCTCGCGCAATCTTGGTGGGAAAAGGAATCTGCAGAGTGATTTCGCCGAACAAACGTTTGCAGCGGACCGTCAAAATGCTGCGCATCTCGCTGCCTGCTGGAAGCGGCACGTTGCACGTTTGGAGGTCCGCATTGGCGTTCAGCAATACCGGACAGCGGGGCGGGTCTGCTAACGCCGGAAGGGAAACTACGGGCATTGATGGAGCGTGACTAATGAAGCTTACTCAATTCAAGGTGACCAATTATAGAAACATCTGGGACTCCGGCTGGATCGACGTTAACGATATCACCGCCTTTGTTGGGCAGAACGAGGCGGGCAAGAGCAATCTTTTCGAGGCACTCTACCGGATCAACCCGTTTGCGCCGGGCGAAGCCTACAACATAGATGAGGACTGGCCTGTCGATGACTGGGGCAATAAGGACACTTCCGCACTTGTCTGCCAGGCGAAATTCGTCCTCGCTTCCGACGAGATTAAATCCCTCTATGATGAAGCAGGGCTCTCGGAATCGGAGCCTGCGAAGGAAGGCGAGCCGGCGGAGGACAAGGCCGTGGAAGAAGAAGGCGAGCCCGCGGTTGAACTGCCCACAGAGCTGACCCTGATGGGCTCCCGATCCTACAGCACAGGGCCGACGTTTGCTATTACTGGCGATCTGGTTGATGATTTCGATGTGGCTAATGTCGATGGTTGGGCAAAGAAGCACGCGCCTAAGTTCGTCCTGATTCAGGATTACGGCCTCAGCGGCACGCAGATTGAGCTGAATCAGCTAGCAGAGCGCTTGAAAAGCGTCAAGTGGCACCAGCTCACGAATGAAGAACAGACAATCAAGATCGTTTTGGATCTTGCCAAGGTGGACATTGGCGATTTCCTTGCTAAGGGCGGCACCCCCGAAGGGCGTACCGTCCGATCCTTCGACAAGAGGGCAGCGTCCTCTTATCTCAGCAAGCAATTCCGTGATTTATGGACCCAGAAGAAGGTCAATTTCCATATTGAAATCGACGGACCGACGCTCAACATCTTCGCTGAAGATGAAGCGGTTGGCATGCCGGTTCGCATGAACCGGCGATCTAGCGGGTTTCGCTGGCATGTCTCGTTCGCCTGGAAATTCACGCACGCAAGCCAGGGTCAGTACAAGGGTTGTATCCTGCTGCTCGAAGAGCCAGGCATTCATCTGCATTACTCCGGACAGCATGATTTGCTCGAAGTCTTTCAAAGGTTATCGGAATCAAACACGATCCTTTACACTACCCATCTCGCGTCGATGGTGGATCCATCCTATCCCGAACGCGTACGTATCGTCGAGACAAAGGGCAACCATGCCACGGTCAAAAAGGGTGTGGTGAGCAGCCAGCGCGCGCCCATGGCCGTGATCGAGCTTTCGCTGGGCCTGACCGGCGACATGAGCGGTCTGCTCGGCACCCGCCAGACCCTGATCGTCGAAGGCGGGGATGATGCTCTGATTCTACATAAGCTCTCCGGGATTCTGCGGGGCGACGGCAAGCCACATCTTTCCGACCGAGTATATCTCTGGCCCGCGCACGGGGCGCCCAAAACGCCTATGTACGCGGCCTTCGCAGTCGGCCAAGGCTGGGACTCCGGCGTTCTCCTTGATACCGATCCGGAAGGGCAGGCGGCGAAGAAGAAGCTTGATGAGTTGGTGCTCAAAGAATTGGCCGCGGTGCAGCGGACCAGGTTCAGAGTGCTCATGCTGGGTAATGCGGCCGGCATAAAGAAGACGGACGCTGCAATTGAGGATTTGTTTGATGACCAATTCTATGTCGATTGCGTGAACGCCGCCTTTGGCATTGCCATCAAGGAGGTGGACCTTCCGGTGGATGGGTCCGACATGATCACCAAGCGCGTCGAACGAGTCCTGATCGAGCGTTATGGGCACAAGGAATTGGATAAGCGGCGCGTCATGTCGGAAATCCTAAGGCGATTCGATGGCTGGGAAAAGGTGTCGGATCTACCGAAAGGTTCTGCCGCCAGGGCCGAGAAGCTGTTCAAGGCGATCAACAACGCCTTTGGAGATCAGTCAAGTTGAATCCATTTAGGTCCTCCTTTTTTCCCAAGAAAACGCAATGTCACCCAACAAGCACTTCCTGCCGACGCGCTGCGCTGCCCTCCACGTGCGACTGAAGCGCAGGCCGTTGGACGGAAATAAAAAATTGTATATGGAGTAATAGAATTGAAAACCTCTCATAAAATAATCAATGGGGATAGCCGACAAATGAACGTTTTACCTGATAAATCTGTTCACTTGATCATCACATCTCCACCATATTGGCAGCTAAAAGATTATGGGACATACGAACAGATTGGCTTCAATGAAAACTACGAGAGCTATATAAACAATTTAAAT
>Ga0265293_10013895_pt1 | contig 10345 bp, 7 predicted proteins | sample Munlanlewell138R_FD_192505 | JGI IMG/M metagenome (GOLD analysis project Ga0265293, IMG submission 192505) | Leachate microbial communities from a municipal landfill in Southern Ontario, Canada - Leachate well 138R | ecosystem: Engineered > Solid waste > Landfill > Unclassified | place: Canada...
GGATGCATTTAAAATTGCAGTAGTCCCAAAGGCATTAGACAATGCAGTTTTTCTTGACACCAAGGACGCTGCTGAAGCAAAAGGGAAGGAGTTAGGCGTTAACATAGAGTGGGTTGGTCCCCAAAAATCGGATGCCTCAGAGCAGGTGAACGTTCTAGAAGGTTTAATTCAAAAAGGAGTTGACGCAATTCTAGTGAGTTGTAACGATGCTAATGTATTAGAGGATGTTATAAACAGAGCTGTTGATTCTGGAATTATCGTCGCAACGTTTGACTCAGATTCACCTAATTCTAAACGCTCCTTTTATATTGGAACCAACAACTACACTTTAGGGGTTACTTCTGGTGAGAAAATGATGGAGTTGTTACCTAGTGGCGGCAATGTTGCCATCCTCACTGGGGTTCCCGGTATGCCTAATTTAGAAACAAGAATTCAAGGATTCCGTGATACGATTAAAGGTTCCAGGCTCGAGATTGTTGCTGTCCAGACAGGGAACTGTGACACTCAACAATCGGTAGACGCAATTGCCCAATACACAACAGCTAATCCAACTTTAGATGCTTGGTGGGTGGTTGGTGTCTGGCCCTTCTTCGCAGATCCAGCGTCAATCCCAGAACTTCGAAAATTTGCTAACCAAGGTGGTGTGACCATTTCAATTGACGCGGTTTATCCCCAATTAGCATACGTGCAGGAAGGGACAATTGACGTACTAATAGGACAGGATTTTGGAAAAATGGGAAGCGACGGTGTCGAAGCATTATACAAAATGTTGACAGGAGACACTTCGATTCCAGATTACATCGATACTGGGTATGTGCTTGTTGATTCGTCAAATATTAAAGAGGTAGTTGAAAGGACAGTGCCTTGGTAACCTGTTGGTCAAGTAATTAGTAAATAATTAGTCAAAAGCCTTTCATTAGACCGGACAATATGGAAGGCTTTTAGACTAATAAAGCAAAACGTTTAAGGTCAAATACAATGCATCTCTCGTATTAAACTGCGTAGGAACATTAATTTTCAAAGGTTACATGTTGGGAAAGATGGGATATACCCATCCACCAATTTGAGAATGTCATTACTAATTTGGAGGAGGAGGGCATGGCATTTATAAGTAAAGATTTTGTGTGTAAAAAAGATGGTAAAGACGTTTATTCGTATTGTTTCAAAAATGCAAAAGGTGCTGAAATGAAAATTACGAATTATGGCGCGATTATTATCTCGATTCGTATGCCAGATAAACATAACAAATTTGATGAAGTTGTTTTAGGCTACGACAATGTCGAAACTTATATTGAGGACAATCCATTTTACTTTGGTTGCATAATTGGGAGATACGCTAATAGAATTAAGGGTGGAAGTTTTTATTTAGGGGACCAAAGAATACAACTAAATTGTAACGAGGGTAAAAACCATTTACATGGCGGAAACGAAGGATATCATCAAAGAGTTTTTGACGGAGAAATTAAAGATAATGCCATTATTTTAACTTATTTAAGCCCTGATGGAGAAGAAAACTATCCTGGAAATCTATTAGTAAAGGTCCGTTATGAGCTAACTGACGATAACGAGGTTCATATTACATATGAAGCTAAATCAGATGCTGATACAATCATAAATCTTACAAACCATTCGTATTTTAATTTAAACGGTGGTAAAAAACATATACTGGACCATGTCCTATTTCTGGATGCCGATTATTATACTCCAACTAACGAAGAATTGATCCCTACTGGCGAGCTCAAGAGTGTCAAGAATACTCCTTATGATTTTAGAGATTCCCACAAAATTTCTGATACGGTTTTTGATTTCTCAAGTAAGGATGTCACAATAGGCAGGGGATATGACATTACCATGGTTATGAATGGTAGCGGGTTAAGAAAGGTCGCCGAACTTACAGATGTCTCTTCTGGAAGAAAAATGGATGTTTTTACCGACCAGCCAGGCGTTCAATTTTTTACTGCTCATATAATTCACCCTGGAACTATCGGACTAGGGGGGCAAAAATATGGTCCATATTATGGAATTTGTTTAGAACCTCAAGTTTATCCTGACTCTCCTAATAAAGAGAATTTTCCCAATTGTGTTTTGAGGAAGGATGAAATCTATACTAATACATGTATATATAAATTTTATAATGAATAAGGATTGGATCTAAGATAGTAACATCAGTTTAAATATACTGAAAGAATGCTTGCATTGTTACAATAATTAGCATTAGTGAAGGATTAAAATTGTGTCAAATAATATTGTTTTAGAAATGATGAACATAGAAAAGTCTTTCCCTGGCGTTAAAGCACTTCAGGATGTATCAATTAGTTTACATCAGGGCATGGTATTGTCTGTCGTGGGGGAGAACGGTGCGGGGAAATCGACTCTTATTAAAATTCTTAGTGGATTGTACAAGATGGATAGTGGGAAAATCCTCATTAACGGAGAAGAGGTCGAAATTAATAGGCCAAAAGATGCGGAATTACACGGCATTTCAGTAATTCACCAAGAATTGAATTTATTTCCTAACATGAGCATAGCTGAAAATATCTTTGTTGGAAGAGAATTTTCGAAACATATTTTTTACGATAACAAAACAACTAATATTGAAGCTAAAAAGTATCTTGAAGCTGTTGGACTGGAAGTTGATGTAACAACTTTAGTAAAGGATTTGACAATCGCTCAAAGACAAATGGTTGAGATTGCCAAAGCATTATCAATTCAATCCAAAGTCATTGTTATGGATGAACCTACATCGTCATTAACCAAATGGGAAACGGAAATACTTTTGGACATTGTAAAAAAGTTGAAACAAAGAGGGACGTCAGTTATCTACATTTCGCACAAACTGAATGAAGTTTTTGAAATAAGTGATCGGATTGTTGTCCTTAGAGATGGTAAATATGTAGGGACCCTTAATGAGGGTGAATTCTCTGAAGATAAACTAATCACCATGATGGTAGGACGTTCTTTTGAAGATTTTTATGAAAAAATATCTTTAAAACCTAAAGAAATTGTTTTGGAAGCAAGAAATATTAAAGTGGGAAATTTTGTAAGGGATGCAAGTTTCTTTGTCCGTTCTGGTGAGGTTTTGGGATTTGCGGGATTAGTGGGTGCTGGAAGAAGTGAGCTATTGAGTGCAATTTTCGGTATTGGGTCAATTGATAAAGGAGAAGTGTTTGTAAGTGGAGAGAAAGTTACAATTAATCATCCAGTAAAGGCAATTGAACTTGGATTAGGATTAGTACCTGAAGATAGGGCACTACAAGGCTTAATTTTAGGAATGACCGTAAGAGAAAATATTACTCTAGCAAATCTAAGAGAAGTAAGCCATTTGGGAGTTATAAAGCGTGAATTGGAAGAAGCGATTGCAATCGAATATATTGAGAAGCTGTCAATTAGGACACCTAGTAGCAATCAACAGGCAAGATACTTGTCTGGTGGAAATCAACAGAAGTCGGTGTTGGCTAAATGGCTTGCAACCAGTCCTAAAGTTCTTATTCTAGATGAACCTACTAGGGGAGTCGATGTAGGAGCTAAAAAGGAAATTTATAATTTGATGAATAAATTAGTTTCTTCTGGGGTAGCGATCATCATGATTTCGTCTGAATTACCAGAAATAATTGGAATGAGTGATCGAATAATAGTGATGCATGAAGGGGAAGTAAAAGGTGAATTATTACAAAAGGAAGCAACTCAAGAAAAGATTATGACAATGATATTAAATTAAAAAAATCAGCTAAAATTCAGGAGCTTTAAGATGAGGAATGACAATTCATTAATAAAAAAACGTTTTAATAATTTTGCTAGGAACTTTCGGAAATCAACCACATTTAGTATTGCTTTAATTCTTTTAGGGTTGTGTGTTTTTCTAACGATAACAACAGGAACAAAGTTTCTTTCTAAGAATAATTTACTTTCCGTTTTTAGGCAATTTTCTTTTACAGCCATACTAGCAATTGGACAAGCACTAGTTATTATAACTGGCGGTATAGATCTTTCTGTAGGTTCTATATTTGCTTTTTCTAGCGTAGTGTCGGCGTTAGGGATGACTAGGTGGGGATTTAACACTTTTGTAGGATTGCTTATTGGCTGTTTGATAGGGGCAGCATTAGGGCTCTCAAATGGATTTTTTATTACAAAGCTGAGGCTACCTCCGTTTATTGCAACTTTAGGGATGATGAGTATCGCTCGTGGTTTAGCTTATGTCGTAACAGGAGGTTTCCCGGTGAGTGGACTACCTTCTGCTTTTAAATTCATTGGGCAGGGGGATATCTTGGGGATACCTTCGCCAATCATTCTGATGCTGATTTTAGCAGTAATTTTTGGATTTTTTCTGCATAAGACTATAATTGGAAGGCGAATATATGCAATTGGGGGTAACCAAGAGGCAGCAAGGGTGTCTGGTATTAGGGTGGATAGAATAAAATTGCTTGTTTATACCCTTTGTGGGTTATTATCCGCAATATCAGGACTAGCAACAGCTGCCAGGCTTAATGTCGCTCAATCTACTGCTGGGCAGGGTATTGAAATGGATGCGATAGCTGCTGTCATAATTGGAGGGGCAAGTCTAAGTGGAGGAATTGGAAATATTGCTGGCCCTATATTAGGTGCTGCCATCATGGGAATTATTCGGAATGGTCTCATTCTGTTAAATGTGACCGCTTATTGGCAACAAACAGTTATTGGAGCAGTGGTAATTATTGCAGTTACTTTCGATAAAATGCGTAACCAAATGGCTGACTAAACTTATTTTTCATTGTTACTAAGAAGAACTTAAGTTAGGTAAACTGGCATAGCTATCCAATTTTAATTGTTGAGATCTTAAGGATATTTAGGAAAATTTTCAGCTCAACAAGCTCTTTAACTTCCAAGCAAGGTGATAGAAGCAAAATACCCATTATGAGGTTAAAATTAGTAATAGAAAAAGAGTTCAACTTGTTGATAATCAGTCGTTTTGAAAAAACCTTAAATATTTGTATAAAAATGAAGAATGTCATGTCGCAAAATGAAGTGATAAATTATTATAACATAATAAAATAAAAGTACAAACAGTGATTAAGTCTCTTATAAATAAAGTTCCTTGACAAACTGACGTGGTGGGTATATTCTTAAAGGGTGACTAGTATTGTGCAACTAGTAAAAATTGAGTAAGGGGTGTTTCCCTTACGCCATACAAAGCCTCATTTATGAGGATAAATGAAAGGGGGATTATATGAGTAAAAAAGCACTAATAGTTCATGGTGGTTGGGAAGGGCATGACCCTGTTGAGTTTTCCGAGTTTTTCAGGGACTTCTTGAAAGATCAAGGTTATGAGGTTGAAGTTTCTGATACGTTAAAATCTTTTGAAGATGAAAAGAAACTAATGGGTCTAGACCTAATTATTCCACATTGGACAAATGGAACCATTACATTAGAGCAATACGCTCCAGTTGTTAAAGCTGTAATGAATGGAGTAGGTTTAGCCGGAATTCATGGGGGTATGTGTGATGCTTTCCACGACTGTATGGACTGGCAATTTATGACAGGGAGTCAGTGGGTAGCACATGCTGGAGGTCAACGCCTTCCATACACTGTAAATATTAAGCATGGGAGCCATGAGATAGTTGAAGGGCTAGAGGATTTCAAAATGGAATCGGAGCAATATTATATCCACATTGATCCAGCGGCTAAAGTATTAGCTACCACTAGGATGCCTGTTGGGAAAGGACCCTTTATGCCTAACTTCGTTTCTGACATCGATCCAGAATCAGGTTATGGAGTATGGAACTTTGATCTTGAAGGAGCATCAGAAGGTCCACACGTGTTAAATGGAAGTTTCGACATGCCAGTTGCCTATATTAAGTACTACGGAAAAGGGAGAGTATTTTATACATCACTTGGGCATATCATTGAAGATCTTAAAGAACCCCAATTAGTTAAACTGATGCAACGTGGTTTGCTGTGGGCTTCAAAATAAAAAAGGAGATATAATATTATGGAAAAAGTTAAAGTTGGACTAATAGGTTGTGGAAATATCTCTGATATTTATATCCAAAATTCTAAAAATTTTAAGTCATATGAGATTGTGGCCTGTGCAGATCTCATCAGAAGCAGAGCGGAAGAAAAGGCAGAAATGTATGGGATTCCCAAAGTTTGTACAGTTGAAGAAATTATGAAAGATCCTGACATTGAAGTAATTTTGAACCTCACTATACCTCAAGCACATGCTGAAATAAATATAAAAGGGATGGAGGCCGGAAAGCATGTCTATTGTGAAAAACCTTTAGCAGTAGATTTGAAGGATGGTGAGCGCACTATGGAAGTAGCTAAGAAAACAGGCCTAAGGGTAGGGTGTGCCCCTGACACCTTTCTAGGTGGGCGACTTCAAATGTGCAGAAAAATTGTTGATGAGGGTTGGTTAGGCAAAATTATAGGTGGCACAGCCACAATGTTATGCCCAGGCCATGAAATTTGGCACCCCGGACCTGATTTTTACTATAAAGAAGGGGGAGGGCCTCTATTCGATATGGCTCCTTATTATATTACAGCTCTTCTCTCCCTCCTTGGGCCGGTTAAGCAACTTTCAGGAACTGCAACCACCACCTACGAGAAGCGTGAAATAAAAAGCGAACCCTTAAAAGGGGAAATTATGGACGTTGAAGTCCCAACTTATATTTCTGCTAATTTAGAATTTGTTGACGGAGCAGTAATAAATTGTATTTTCACTTTTGATGTTTGGGACTCAAAATTACCACGACTAGAACTTTACGGGACTGACGGAACATTATCAGTAGATGATGCAGATCCTTATGGAGGGCCTAATACATTTGAAGGAGCTATAAAGTTTAGAACTAAAAATGAATCAGACTGGCTTGGTTCCCCAATGGTTTTGGGATTGCCTAGACGACCTGAAGCAACTGAATGGCCCAGAATTCCCACCCTTTTTCAATACAATGGGAACAATAGGGGACTGGGGCTAGCAGACATGACCACGGCAATCAGAAATAATCGTGAGCATCGTGCTAATGGTGAAATGGCTTTACACGCCTTAGAGGTAATGCAAGGGATTTATGAATCTGCTAGAACTAGCAGTTTCTATAAGATGAAAAGCTCATTTACAAAACCAGAGCCATTGGATCCTAATTTACCTGAATATGTCTTAGATTAAATGATTTAAAAGTCTCAGAGTTGTATGTTTGGTACAACAAGGGAAAATAAAAGGAGGATTTTATTATGAAATCAAAAGTTTTCGTTCTAGTGTGTGCACTTTTACTTATTTTCAGCATCACATCTATCTCTGCTGCTGGTCAAAAGGCAGCTGATGAAAAACCTCTCATTGGGTTCATAAGCAACTCTACCGCAGATTTCTGGAACTATGCTGCCGCTGCTGTAGAATCCCTAGAGGAGGAATTAGGTGTAAAAGTTGATTTCTTGATGCCACCAACAGGTACCCCTGAAGAGCAGACAAGATTTATTGAATCTCTCGTCGCTAGGGGAGCAGCTGGAATTGCTATTAGTGCTGCTGATCCAGCTAACATGACCCCCTACCTTAAACAAATTGTTCAAGACGGAATTCCTGTAGTAACTCATGACAGTGATGCACCAGATTCAGGAAGGCTAGCGTACGTTGGTCTAAGTAACTATGCTAGTGGAAGAATGGCTGGTGGCTTAATTAGAGAATTGCTTCCTACCGGCGGAAAATTCGTAATTTTTGTGGGTCACTTAGACGCACAGAATGCTGTAGAAAGACGCCAAGGGATCATCGATGAACTTAATGGTGAACCATATCAAGATACTTACCCTGGATTTATGACTTCCGATGGTTCAAATATCAAACTAGGAGATAGGGGGCAGTGGACTTTAATCAGGACCATGATTGATCATGGAGATGCGTCTCGCGCTAAAGCAAATGCTGAAGATGCGATTTTACGTTATCCTGATATGGACCTGATGTTTGGAATGTGGAGTGCAAATGGTCCAGCAATCCTAAGTGCTCTAGGCGATGCTAACATGCTTGGAAAGATGAAAGTTATTGGATGGTCGCAAGAAGAGGATTTATTGCAAGGAATTCAAGATGGTCATGCCTATGCAACAATGGGCTCAGATCCATTTAATTATGCTGTTGAAGCGATCTCAATTTTAGCAAAAGTTGCTAAGGGCGAAGATCCCGGAATTCCAGCCAGTAAATTTGTTGAAGTACCTGCAATAATTATTAAGCAAAGCAATGTTGATGAGGTTTGGGATAATTATAGATTGCAATTGAATGAGGGAACGAAGTACCTCAAAGAGCGAGGATTAAAATAATATAGAAATCTTCTCTCAAGTTGTAATTCGAAAGAATAAAAGGAAAGCTGGAAATATTTCCGGCTTTCCTTTCAAAGAGGAGACAAATAATTAATAATTTTGTGCTGTTTGAATGTAGATAATTCAAAAAAGCAAATTTAATTCTTTTAAAGGGACATTAAGAGTTGTATTCTTAGTTAGTGAGGTAGCTGGACATGAATGATAGTAGTGAAAAGGGTTGGTCTTTGGAAGGAAAGAACTCTGTTATACAAAATAAAGCTAGTTTTAATTCAACCAACGATGTTGAACAGTATGCCCTCGAAGTGAAGAGAATATCTAAGTCTTTTCCCGGGGTAAAGGCTTTACAAGAAGTTGATATGTATTTGAAAAAAGGAGAGGTTCTTGCTGTTGTAGGAGAGAATGGTGCTGGTAAAAGTACTTTAATGAAAATTTTAGCAGGAATCTATCAAGAGGATAGTGGGGAGATTTTTGTTGAGGGAGAGCAAGTTTTAATTGAGAATGTGCAGCAAGCGTCTGCTTTAGGTGTAGCGTTAGTTCACCAAGAACTTAATGTCTGTGACAACTTGTCAGTCGCTGGAAATGTCTTTCTAGGTAGAGAGCCTGTAAGGAACAAAATTTTTAAAATTATTGATAGAGAAAAGATTAATAAAGAAACTGAACTTATTATCTCTGAAATAGGGTTAAAAGTGGATGTTACAGCTTTAGTCAAAGATTTATCTTTGGGAGCTCAACAACTTGTTGAAATTTCTAAAGCCCTTTCAATAGACGCTAAAATCGTAATGTTTGATGAACCTACAAGTAGTCTTTCTGGAGCTGAAACAAAGCGCTTGTTTAAGGTGATAAAGGAATTAAGCAAAAGAGGGGTAAGTTGCATTTATATCTCCCATAGACTAGGCGAGGTCAAAGATATTGCCGATAGGGTAGTAGTATTAAGGGACGGTAAAGTTTCAGGGACTTTGGAAAAAGAGGAAATAGATCGTGATTCCATGATTCGTTTAATGGTAGGAAGGGACATAGAAAAAATGTATGAGAAAGACCACTTTTCTACAGAGGACGTACGAATGGAACTTAAAAACTTCGTAGTCCCGAATCAAGCCCATAATCCAATAAACCTTACAGTCAATAAGGGAGAAATTGTTGTTCTGTCAGGACTTGTCGGAGCAGGTAGAACAGAATTATTAGAATCTATCTTTGGTATAAATGCACCGTGGGGTGGCCAGATTTTAATGGATGGTAATGAGGTCAATATCGAGAAACCAATCGACGCAGTCAGAAACGGGATAGTTTTGGTCCCTGAAGATAGAAAGCTTAATGGCCTATTTGTAAGTATGGAAGTGGATAATAATATAGCTATTCCTGGATTATCAGAACATTTTTCACAAAAAGGCTTTGTTAAAAAGAAGGGGATAAAAGAAATAGCCCAAAAAATGGTCCGCGTCCTAGATATAAGATTAAGTAGTATAAATCAAATTGCAGAATCACTTTCAGGTGGGAACCAACAAAAGGTTGTAATTGCCAAATGGTTATCAATGAATCCTAAAATGATTTTATTGGATGAGCCAACAAGAGGAATTGACGTTGGTGCTAAGGCAGAGATTTATAAACTTCTAGAAGAGATGGCTAGTTCTGGTGTTGCAATTTTAGTGGCATCTAGCGAGATGCAAGAAGTACTTGGAATAGCTGACAGAATTATAGTTATGTGTGAAGGGAGAATTACTGGCGAGTTAGATCCACTCAATAGCACAGAAGAAGACATCATGAAACTCGCTACAGAATACGAGAATAAAACGGAGAGTGTGGTATGAATTCTGGAATGAAAAGCTTTCTTAGTGATAAATTCAAGAACTTTAAAAAAATTGGTGGAATAGCAATTTTACTTGTGTCTATTATGTTGGTTACAACTATAATTAACCCTCGATTTTTAAATGCTTATAATGTCAGGAATATTCTAAGATGGACGGGATTATTTGGGATTCTTAGTCTAGGAACTGCATTTGTAGTTATCACAGGCGGAATAGATTTATCTATAGGATCAGTGGTCGGTCTGGCAGGTTCAGTTTCATCTTATCTC
>Ga0265293_10013896_pt1 | contig 10344 bp, 13 predicted proteins | sample Munlanlewell138R_FD_192505 | JGI IMG/M metagenome (GOLD analysis project Ga0265293, IMG submission 192505) | Leachate microbial communities from a municipal landfill in Southern Ontario, Canada - Leachate well 138R | ecosystem: Engineered > Solid waste > Landfill > Unclassified | place: Canada...
GCTTTCAGGGCAAAAAACAAATGCGATTGATTTGTCAATTAGCTTCCTGACCAATTCCTGCATTGATGTTGTCATTTTTCTGTTATCTTCCATGATAACCTCCACGTTTATTCTGAACCCACAAAACCACAGCCCAGAATCCTGTCAAGCTTTTTGTGGTTTTACGTGAAAATAAATGTCTTTGATCTTCTAAATTAACGCCCGTTGAACATCGGTTGAACGCCCGTTGAACAGATAAGATAAGATAAGATTAAGATAAGATTAAGATAAGATTAAGATAAGATTAAGATAAGATAAGAATAGATAAGAGCATCACTTTGCTATCGCAAAGATGATATATATACCACGAAAACCAATTTCGTGACGTCACGAAAACGGTTAAGGCGATGCTGCCGGATTACCAAAATCATATTTTGCTTGACAAATAATTAATGCTGATTATGTTGTCCTTATGAGCTATAATTTTAATCATGATTTTGACATTGACATTGACATCGACTCGATTGAAATCGACATCGATGAAAAAGACGAGCGCAAACACAATGTGTCTCGCAAAGCAATGGTCAAATACGCCAACCTAATCACAAAATCAGTGCGCTATCTGGAAGAGATCGCGGATTTCGATCTGCCAGAAGGAACGCAATATCGCATTGTCACCACAAAAAACATGAATGCGCTCACAGCCATCTATGCGCTTCTTCAGAATCACGAACCGGAAGAAATTATTATAGCTATTTATCGCATGAACCAACCGGCTGTAGCTAAAATTATCAGTCTATCGGAAACAGTGCCAACTTCAATTCTTATATCGAGCTTCTTCAGAGAAAACAAAAAATACGAAAACTGGACCCGCATGCTCATCAATGCCGCCAAAGATAACCCAAACCTAACCGTCAAATCAACCTGGTCTCACGCCAAGGTTACGCTCATCAAAACCAAATGTGGGAAGCATATCGTATTTGAAGGCTCTGGCAATCTTTCCGATAATGCGCGCATCGAACAATACATTTTAGAAAACAACAAACAAGCTTATGAATTCCATAAAAACTGGATAATGGAGGCGATGAGTGAAGACAAACAAGCTTAAGTTCAATCCCAATAATCCGCGAAAATGTAGTAAAGACAAGCTTGAAAAACTTATGCGCTCAATCGAATCATTTCCTGAGATGATGAAGTTACGCCCAATGGTTTACGATCCCGAGACCATGTATGTTTTAGGCGGGAATCAGCGGCTCGCAGCCATTAGAAAGCTCGGCATGAAAGACATCCCGGATGAGTGGGCGATCGCCGCCACAGATCTCACCCCAGAACAGCAAAAGGAATTTGTTCTGCGGGATAATGTGCAGTTCGGGGATTGGGACTTTGAGATACTGTCTGCTGAGTTTGGCGAATTTGACTTTGATGATATTGGCATGGATATGCCAGACATAGAAACAGAAATTAAAGACATAGATGAGAAAAACAAAGAAATACGACCAATAAAAAAAGTTCATTACTTAATTAGCGTACCAATTGATTTAGTCCTCGATGTTCAAGACGTCATTAAAGCCATCAGGGAATTAGATGAAATCGAAATCTCGCAATCTCAAAACTAATAATTCACACCTCGAAATGAAGGTTAGCCTCAGGCTTAACAACTTGCCTGAAAAAGACAACCTTTGCGTTTTTGACGCATATGCAGGAAAAGGGCTGATTTGGAACACCGTAAAAAAACGCACCGATAAAAAAATAAAAGTTTTACAAGTTGACAAAGTGGATCATCCCAATGTCGATATAGCTACCGATAATCTTAAGGTGCTTTCTGGCATAAATCTATCCAGGTTTGACATTATTGATCTGGACGCATACGGATGCCCATTTGCACAGCTACAAATACTATTCAACCACAACTACACAGGAAAAGTGTTTGTGACATACATCCAGACACACCATGGTGCATTGCCTCATGGGATTCTTAAGCAGTCTGGCTTCACAAAAGAAATGATCAGCAAAAGCACTACCCTCTTCAATAAAAACCCAATGCAGGTTATGGAACAATACCTAGCAAACAACGGAATCTTCTCTTATTCAATAAAATATGTTGACAGAAAACACTACATGTGTTTTGATGTACCACATAAAGGAGATTCAAAATGATTAAAATTTATGAACCGAGAGGGAGAGCCAGAGAATATAGTCCATTTGCTATGAACTATTTCAAAGGCTGTGATCATGGATGTAGCTATTGCTATGTCCCAAGAATGATGAAAATGTTTAATTCCCAATATTGCCATGATAATGTTTCCGTAAATATGGCTGGATTGTGGAAAGAGGCAAAAAGGTTTTCGAAATCAAAAAATAGCGGAGAGCAGGTTCTTTTAAGTTTTACTGGTGATCCCTATTGTGGACTGGAATCGGGAGAAACTAGAGATGTGTTGTGTGCCTTCCATGAGCATGATATCCATTGTTCCGTATTAACGAAGAACCCAAGAAAAGGGCTAAATGATATCGATATAATGTCCGATATGAGGCATTTTAAAATGGGAACCACCCTTACCCTGTTTGATGACGATTTATCTAAAATGTGGGAACCGGGGGCTCCTGTGGGAAGGGACAGAATAGAAGCTCTGAAAATATTTGCTGAAAATGGGATAGTTACTTGGGCAAGCTTTGAGCCTGTTATTGATCCAGTGGAATCCTTGAAAATGCTAGAAATTGTTTCCGGATTCATAGATCATGTGAAGATAGGGAAAATTAATAACCATCCTCAAGAAAGACTAATTGATTGGGTGAAATTCTTAAAGGATGCCGTTTCAATATGCAGGGATACAAATATGAAGTTTTATATAAAAGATGACTTGGCAAAGTATGCCAATGAAATAGTGTTTTCAAGAGAAGAAAGAAACAAAGATTTTCTAAATGTGTGATAAGATAATATCCGCATAAGGAGTATTGAATGATTAGAACAGCTGAATGTGTAACTCCGAAGCATCCAGACAAGCTGTGCGACCGCATAGCTGATGCCATATTGACGGAGGCAATCAAGCAAGATCCAAACGCCAGAACGGCAATAGAAGTTTGTGCCGGTCATGGCATTGTAACCGTTCTTGGCGAAATGACAACCACAGCCTTTGTTGATGTTGCTGACATAGCCCGCAGGATTACAGATGGTGAATGCGGAGTGCAAGTCAATATTGTGCGACAGTCACCCGACATAGCGATGGGGGTCGATGCCGGAGGCGCCGGAGATCAAGGCATTATGATCGGATATGCCTGCAACGAAAATGATAATCTTATCCCTATGGAACTAAACCTCGCCAGAGATTTGTGTCAATTCATTTATATGCGACACGAAGTTGACGGAAAAACTCAAATCACAATGGACGGAAATAAGATATCCACTATTGTCGCAAGCTTTCACAACACAAAGAGCGGAGATCTGAGATCCCTTGTGCACCAATGGCTTGATGGCAGAAAATGCGAATCGATAATGTGCAATCCTGCCGGCGATTGGAAAACCGGCGGGCTTAACGCTGATTCTGGCGTAACGGGCAGGAAACTTGCGATAGACAACTACGGAACCAGAACACCCATTGGCGGCGGCGCATTTAGCGGAAAAGACCCTACTAAGGTGGATCGCAGCGCAGCTTATATGGCAAGAAAAATTGCAGTCGATATCTTGCGCCAGAAAAATGCAAAAGAAGTTATCGTTTCGCTTGCGTATGCAATCGGCGTTCCTGGTCCGGTAATGACGGAGTGTATTGCCGATGGAAATCATGTTGACATTTCATGCTACAACTTAACACCAAAAGCAATTATCGATGCGCTTGGGCTTCGTAATATTGATTATGAAAAAACAGCAGCATGGGGACATTTCGGCATCGGCATGCCGTGGGACGCATAATATGGCAGCGACCAAAAAAGCTTCCAATAAAGCGAATCCAGACTTCACACTTAAAAAAAACCAAATGCTGGAGGCACTTGAAAAGTCTCTTGGCGTGGTCACCACCGCAGCGAAAAAGGCAGGCATCAGCAGGCGGCAACATTATAATTGGCTAAAGTCAGATCAGGCTTATTGCGATGCCGTTGCCGATATAAACAATTTGTCTCTTGATCTTGCCGAGTCAAAACTATTTAATGCCGTGAACAATGGAGAGCTCTCTGCAATCATATTCCTGCTAAAATGCAAAGGCAAGAAGCGGGGATATATTGAGAGACCAGCAGACGAACCGGCGCCGCAAGACCACAACAAACCAGAAATAAGCATGCGCCCAGCGCGGCTGGCGGAATCCGATGAAGATTAACTTTTGTGAAGATCATTATTTGCCGCATCAATGGCAATTCCTTAATGATTGGAGCAGAACGCTTGGACTAATCGGCGGGCTTGGATCTGGCAAGACTGCGGCGTTTCTTGCTAAGACATTCATCTGCCACATCAGTCGTCCAGGCGCAACCGGCAGGAGTAATGTCGGCATCGGCTATCCATCTTATGGTGATGCGAAGGAGTTGTTCTTCTACCCGTATTGCGATATGTTGGATATGGCGGGAATCAAATATGTAGAGAACAAATCAGAACTTACAATCAAAACCGAACAGGGTCAAGTCAAGATAGTATCTGCATTCCATCCGGAGCGGATCAAGGGCTTTTCGTTCACCGATTTCGGTTTTGATGAAATTGATACGCTTGATTTGGCGAAAGGTAAGATCGCTATCCGCCGGGCAAGAGAACGTTTGCGTGGACGCAGAGATGCTCAATTGTTTATGGTTTCGTCACCGGAAGGCTTTTCCACCTGTTACGATGTGCTGAAGAAGAATCCTAATCCAGGCACATCCGTCATTCATGCCGATACGCGATCGAACATATATCTCCCCGCCGAATACATTAATGATTTGCTGTCTACCTATGATGAGCAGATGGCTATGGCGTATATTGAAGGGCAATTCGTTAATTTGAATAATATGGCAGCACATTACGCGTTCAAGCGCGCTGTTCATGTTCATGCCGTGCCGAAGCCAGATCTTGGTGACGTGATCCTTGTAGGCATCGATTTTAATGTTAATCCAATGACGGCTGCTTTGTGCTATACTCGCGAAATTGACGGGCGCACACATTACTTTTTCTTTGCCGAATACTATCTTTTGAACGCCAACACATATCTGTTATCAGATTTACTGGCAGAAGACTATCCGAATCGCGTATTGCGCTGCTATCCGGACCCGACAGGGATTGCGCGCAAGACATCATCTGACGCAAGCGATATAGAAATACTGAAGCGCAAAGGCTTTGATGTGCGCTATCGGCATGGCATCACGCAACGCAGATCTCTCAATATCGCCAATGGCGCATTTGCGCATAATGCTATCCACATCGATCCAAGCTGTGATAATTTGATTAACGATCTTGAGCAAGTGGTAACGGATAGCGCCGGCGCAATAGTGAAGCCAAACGGCACGATGCTGACACATATTTCAGACGCAATGCGCAATATAATCGTTGTTGACGCATTAGTGAAACAAGAACAAACACCGTGGGATGTAGCATGAACTTAGATTTAATACGCAGAGCAAAAGTGAATAGCATAATACAAGACGATTTACAGCGGCGCTCAATTACGCGCATGGCGATCGACTTTTACAACTATAACCAAGAACCGTATACTTTGGCGAAAATTAAAAGCCGATACCCGGACACATATACCGATCTGCAACAATATGTTGTGGCGACAGACCTGTCTCGCGCACTAACCCGCCAGCTTGCCAAGATATTCCAGCAAGACCCGTCTATCGTATTAGATGGAGCGTCAGATAATTTAGCTAAACATTTTACTGATTTGCTTGATAGCGTGAACTTATTCGGTTCTTTGCGTGTTATTGATCGATACGCAGAAACTTGCAATCAGATAGGCATTGCACCAATTTTTAATTCGCGAACAGGCAAAATAAAGTTGGATTTCATTACGCCAGATCGCTGCATAGTTTGGCAAGATGACGTTGACCCAACCGAAGCCGTAGCTGTGGCTTATACAATCCGGAATAGGTTCAATACTCCGATTGCAGAGCGCTCTGATGTGTATGCGCTCTGGACGGATGACTCATATCGCGTAGTGACTCTGAAAACGGATGGAACGATTGACGCAGACCTTGAACCGGCTCAGCCTAATCCATACGGTCGCATCCCAATTGCTTGGTTTCGAAATGATATGGCAATTGACTCTTTTTGGCTTGATCGTCTATTTCCGATGGTAGACGCCAATCTGCGCGCCAATATACAGCTGACCAATCTTGATGTTGCGCTGGACTATCAATCGTTCAGCACAATGTGGACGTCTGGCATGCCGGAAGGGGCGAAGCTTAATGTTGGCGTTCAGCGATACATCAATATCCCTCGCGATCCTGTAACCGGCAATGTGAGCGGCTCTATTGGCTATGCTACGCCATCGCCACAGCTTCAGACGGTCTGGGATATTATCAACGACAATATAGCGCTTGCGGCGTCTCTTATGGGCATTAGCGCGGAAGCAATCAGGCAAGGAAGCTCATTTAGCTCCGGATATCAATTGCGCTTGTCAAAATCCGATGTGATATCGTATAATGTGGAAAAGCGATCTATATATCGAGAGACATTGCGTGATCTCGTGCAGCTCATTATGGACTGCAAACGGCTTAATAGTAATGTAAACATGCCTGAAGCTGCCGATATAAAGATTGACTTTGCCGAAATCGCGATTGAACAAAATCCGCTAGAAGAAGAGCAGGTACGCACGCTGAAGATTTCCAATGGCACAATGAGCCGCGTAGACGCCATCATGCGGGACAACCAAGACTTGAGCCGTGAAGATGCAGAAAAGGAAATTGAGCGCATTGACGCCGATAACAATCGCTTCAGCATTGGCGCAGCAAACATTGATCAGGGACTGTTTGATGGATAAAGCAGCTTCGACTAAAATTGATCAACAAACCGCGTGGTTTGAGCGCAACATGCAGAAGATTGCGAGACGATTGAATGCGCGCATTGCCTCACTAATCCGCGAGCTTGACTCCGGTAGAGGGCATCTGCTGAACACAGAAGAGAACATCCAGATGTGGGCGCAAATTCATGGATCAATTTTAGAAGAGCTCCGCGCATCCGGATACACTGAACTTGTATCTCGGTTAAACGATAAAGAAAACGATTTACTACGCACAATGAAAAAGTCAAGCGTCCCCGGAGCGATTCCTTTGGCATTCACGAAGACAAGCCAATCGGCTATAAGTGCGTTCAATTCGCTATGGAATGCGCGGATTGGCAATCTCGGCAATGATGTGGCGCGCCAGATTCATGCCATTATTGGCGACAGTATTTTTGGCGGAACGAACATCTCCGAACTCGTAAAATCGCTTAAAGTAATACTTGATAAGCAGCTTGTGCGCTATGCCACCACTTATGTTAACACGAGCCGCGCAAAGTTTATCCAAATGATGCAATACGAAGCCGCTCGCAATTATGATGGCGGACTGTTTTGGGTATACGAGGGTCCGGAAGATGATGTTACGCGTCCGGTATGTCGCGAAGGCACCGGTATGGATGTTAGTGCGATGTTCCCTAATGCGCCATATTTCACTGAAGAAGAGCGCATCGAATTTGAATCATATAGCGCACCGGAGCGGGCATATAACTGCCGACACACTTTTATGCAAATAACAAAAGAATATTATTACGATCACGTGAGGTAAATATGGCATATCGTAGAATTGATGATAACGACACGATTCAGATCCGCAGAGCGCAAGGCGGCAACAATCCGGAAGAGCGCACCGCTGCGGAATTAAACGAGTATTTTAGCAAAGAAGAACCGCCTATAACGGCAGGCGCACCTATCGCACCGGTCGCGGCAACGGGAACAGCATTTGAGACCAACACGCTAATTTATACCGCCAGAACAAAGGGAGCGGCTGGTAATAGCATCGTAGTGAATTTGATTGATCCAGAAGAGGACGCGGAAGCTGAAGTTGTATCGGTATCCGGCAGCACAATCAATGTAACGCTTGCGTCTAAAGAAGGCGCAATCACAAGCGACCTTGATGCGGTCAAAGCAGCAATTGTCGACAACGCTGCGGCAGCCGCATTGATTGACGTATCGATAGGTGGGGATAGCTCTACAATTGCAGCCGAAGCAATGACACAGCTTGGCACTGGCGTTGATGGCACTACTGGCGCTGCTGGAGCATTGCGCTATTCCGATGCTGCACTTTATATTTCGGTTAATGAAAGCACTACTGCTGTATCAAATTGGAAAGCAATAACATTTAACAACGAATGAGGATAACATGGCACTAAAAGAGATCTTGGATAAGATTACGAATTCACTTCCTGCTGATGCGGGAAACGACATTCTTTCTCTGCTGGCGGATGCCAAGCGAGAGGCAAACACCGTGCTTGCGGATCTGTCCGCAGCAAACAACGAGTCAAAGGAACGCAGATTGAAGCTTGGCGAGATGTCAAGTCAGATTGATGCGCTTAACGCCAAGCTGGCGGATGCCACTAAAGCGGATCCAGAACTTGATTCGATTAAAGAGAAGGCTATCAAATATGACGAGCTTTTGCAAAGCAAGAAAACCGAAACTATGAGCCAATGGAAAGCTAAACATCAAGAGTTGCAAAAGATTTTGTCAAGTGATACGGATAAGCGCAAAGACAAGATTGCCGCGCTGATGCCTGACTTCTCAATCCCGGCAGAAGGCGAAGAGCTTGATGCCGATACAGCCGCACAAAACCTGAAATTGTATTCTGTATTGGAAAAAGCGGGAGCATTTGCCGATCCTGCTGACACCAAAACGGATTTCCAGCGAAAGAGCAATCCGGGGGGCGGCGAAACCAAAGAACCCTACACCTTCGGCAAAGCATTAGAAAAAAAAACATGAGGTAAAACATGAATATCAGAGATTTTCTTATCTCGCTACAAAGCGAACAAGCTCCTATCGTAACCGATCTGATTAAAAGCTTGGGTATTTTAGAAACGGCGCAATTTGGATTCAGCAGCGATTATCTGCGCCATGAGTTTGAAGTTCAGACAGATGACGGCGATGCCGCGGTCCGCGCAATCAATGGATCAATCGTAGCTACAATGTCAAATAGTATCCTTGGCAGTGTTCAGCTCCCGGCAATCGAGCGTCTTGTTGAAATCGACAAAGTGCTCGCCAAGAAGTGGGGCGGCATTCAGGGATTCTTGAACGATAAAAACCGCACCATGACTTATATGCGCTCAATCCTACAGCTACTTGCAAAGGCAATGATTTATGGTGATGACCCAACCTTTGGCGTGCCCGGCGCGTTCAAGGGATTGCATCAGATCGCCAAGGCTAACGACAATGTTGTTGCTCAGCTTTCCGGGACTACCGGAAGCAGAACATCAATCTTTGCTGTGCATTGGAATGAAGGCGAAACTCAGATTGTGATGCCACAAGAGGCTAATGGCGACATCGTGCAAATAGAATTGGTCGGCGGAGGCACCTTGCAAGCTCCTACCGCAGACACTACCACAAAAGCCAGGTCGCTTGTCTATGGCGCAAACTTCTGGGTAAATGCCGCTCTGTGCGCTCCGGCGAAGGCGTCCGTTGCCGCAATCACCCAAATTGATAGCACTCACAAACCCACTGCCGCACAGATTGACTTGCTGATTGACGCGGTCAAGGGTCTTGCTGATGGCAAAACGTTCCTGTATATGAATCGCGAAGGTCGCAGATACATAAAAGAGCTTAAAAACTCCAAGTTGAGCATGTCTCCCGGCGATACCGGCTACAACACCGTAGTATACGATTGGGATGGCATTCCGGTCGTTCTGGAAGAATCAATCCTCAGCACAGAAACCACCGTGCTGGACTAAAAAAGAGGTAAATAATGGCTTATAAAAATCGTTCCTATGTCGTGGATCAAAACTTGATCCTTAGCTCCGCACAGACCCTGCCAAACGCTACTGACGCAGATTCAACCAATGTGGTTGACTATGGCGGTAATAGTGGCGGGCTTGCCAAAATTATAGTCAAGGCAAACACCGACATCGCTGTTGCAAACACATTTGCATTGACCATTGTAGCAAGCTATGGCTCCGACAACACACCGACTGACACGCTGGATAAGGTGATCTTTACCAAAACAGCTGCGGCAGCTGGCTTTTCTTATGCTGCTGGAGACACCATCGTAGAAGAGATTATCCCGGATTCGCTCCCGGATAACTATCGTTTCCTTAAACTAACCTATACCACCACAGCCAATGAGTCGTCTAAGAAAGTAGACGCTTATGTGGTGATGACCTAACACTCCCTCTTAAGCGGGGCGGTTTCCTCCTTGCCGCCCCGCACATTTAAGGATGTATAATGAAAACACTT
>Ga0265293_10013898_pt1 | contig 10342 bp, 4 predicted proteins | sample Munlanlewell138R_FD_192505 | JGI IMG/M metagenome (GOLD analysis project Ga0265293, IMG submission 192505) | Leachate microbial communities from a municipal landfill in Southern Ontario, Canada - Leachate well 138R | ecosystem: Engineered > Solid waste > Landfill > Unclassified | place: Canada...
GATGACGAATTCCTTGCCCGCGATGGGCTTGCGCTTCTCGTCCACCTCGCAGCACTTGACGCCGACAAGCCTGCCGTCCTCGCCGATGAATTCCAGCGTCGCCACCTGAAATTCGCGATTTGCGCCCTCGGCCTGCGAAGAAGAGGTGCGCATCTTAGTCGCCCAGTAGGGCCAGACCGAAAGCTTGTCCTCCTTCTCGGGCGGCTGCGGCCGGATGTCGAGCTGGGTGACGCGCACGGCTCCCTGCCGGAAGGCCGTGCCGACACAGTCGGATGCGGTGTCGCCGCCGCCAACCACCACGACATGCTGGCCGTTGGCGAGGATTTCCGGCGACGCCCATGCCACCGACTGGATGTCTTCTCCGCCGACGCGGCGGTTCTGCTGCACCAGATAGGGCATGGCGTCGTGCACGCCTTCCAGATCAGCGCCGGGAATGCCGGCGGCGCGCGGCGTTTCGGAGCCGCCGCAGTAAAGCACCGCGTCATACTCCGCCAGCAGGCTGTCCACGCTCCTGTCGACGCCGATATTCACTCCGCAGAAGAAGGTGACGCCTTCGCCCTGCATCTGCTCGATGCGGCGGTCGATGAAATGCTTCTCGATCTTGAAGTCGGGGATGCCGTAGCGCATCAGCCCGCCGGGGCGGCTTTCGCGCTCATAGACATGTACCTCGTGGCCGGCCCGGCCGAGCTGCTGCGCCGCGGCCATTCCGGCCGGGCCGGAACCGATGATGGCGACCCGCCTGCCGGTCTTCATCAGCGGCGGATAGGGCCGGATATAGCCGATCTCATAGGCTTTGTCGGCCAGCGCCTGCTCCACCGTCTTGATGGCGACCGGAATGTCCTCAAGGTTCAGCGTGCAGGCTTCCTCGCAGGGCGCGGGGCAGATGCGGCCGGTGAACTCGGGAAAATTGTTGGTGGAGTGCAGGTTGCGGATCGCCGTCTCCCACTCGCCATTGTAGACGAGATCGTTCCAGTCGGGGATCTGGTTGTGCACCGGGCAGCCGGTCGGCCCATGGCAGAACGGAATGCCGCAATCCATGCAGCGCGCCGCCTGCTTTTCCACCTCGCTGTCCGACAGGGGCAGCGTGAACTCGCGAAAATGACGTATGCGATCGGATGCAGGCTGATACTTGTGAACCTGCCGGTCGATCTCCAGAAAACCAGTTACCTTGCCCATTATGCTTCCTTGACCTTTGCGTGCGGCACGCAGGCGCATGGCGCGCGGGCCGTTCGTACGGGTGCTGACGGTTCCGGGCGCGACGCCGCGCCCGACGGGTACGGGAACCCTGCGCGGCAAGGCTCCTCAGGCTAGCGCGGACGCGCCCCCGGTTTGAGGTCTGGCGGAACACCGTAGAGGAAGAGCGGCGTGCTCATTCCTATTCCGCCGCCACGTTCATGCGGGCGCGCTCCATCTCCAGAAGGGCACGGCGATACTCGACCGGCATGACCTTGCGGAATTTCGGCCGGTAGCTTGCCCATTCGTCGAGAATGGCGCGGCCGCGCTTGGAGCCCGTATAGTGCACATGGTTGAGGATGAGCTGGTAAAGACGCTCCTCGTCATGGCTGGTCATGTCGCCCGACACGTCGACCCTACCCTTGTGGGCGATGTCGCCGCCATGATGGTGCAGCTTTTCGAGGATGTCATCCTCTTCCGGCACCGGCTCCAGCTCGACCATGGCCATGTTGCAGCGCTGCGCGAAATCGCCGTCCTCGTCGAGCACATAGGCGACACCGCCGGACATGCCGGCCGCGAAGTTGCGACCCGTGCGTCCAAGCACCACCACCACGCCGCCAGTCATGTATTCGCAGCCATGATCACCGACGCCCTCGACAACCGCGATGGCCCCCGAATTGCGCACGGCAAACCGCTCGCCGGCGACGCCCGCGAAATAGGCCTCGCCCTCGATGGCCCCGTAGAGCACGGTATTGCCGGCGATGATGGAGTCCGCGGCCACGATCCTCGTATCATGCGGCGGGCGGATGACGATGCGGCCACCTGAAAGGCCCTTGCCGACATAATCGTTGCCGTCGCCGACCAGCTCGAACGACACCCCGCGCGACAGGAACGCCGCGAAGGACTGGCCGGCGGTTCCTGTGAGCGTGACCGCGATCGTGTCCGGACGCAGTCCCTTGTGGCCGAAGCGGCGAACGACTTCGCCGGAGAGCATGGCGCCCGCCGAACGATCCACATTGCGGATCGGAACCTCGATGGTCACCGCCTGCCGTGCGTCGAGCGCCGGTGCGGCAAGCTCGATGAGCCTGCGGTCGAGCACATCGTCGATTGGATGGTTCTGGCGCTCGGTCCAGTGCGTCTGCTCGGCCGGCGCGTCCGGCTTGTGGAACAGGCGCGAGAAATCGAGCCCACGCGCCTTCCAGTGGTCGATGAGCGCGCGCTTTTCGAGCAGATCGGTGTTGCCGATGATCTGGTCGAGATGGGTAAAGCCCATTTCGGCCAGAAGCTCGCGCACCTCTTCCGCCACATAGAAGAAGTAGTTGATGACGTGCTCCGGCGTGCCCTTGAAGCGCTTGCGCAGAACCGGATCCTGCGTCGCCACACCCACCGGGCAGGTGTTGAGGTGGCACTTGCGCATCATGATGCAGCCGGCCGCGATCAGCGGCGCGGTGGCGAAGCCGAACTCGTCGGCGCCCAAAAGCGCGCCGATGATGACATCGCGGCCGGTGCGCAGACCGCCGTCGACCTGCAGGGCAACGCGGCTGCGCAAGCCGTTCAGCACCAGCGTCTGGTGCGTCTCGGCAAGGCCGATCTCCCACGGGCTGCCGGCATGCTTGAGCGAGGTGAGCGGTGATGCGCCGGTGCCCCCGTCATAGCCGGAGACGGTGATGTGATCGGCGCGCGCCTTGGCGACGCCGGCCGCGACCGTGCCCACGCCCACTTCCGACACCAGCTTGACCGACACGTCGGCGCGCGGATTGACGTTCTTCAGGTCGTAGATGAGCTGCGCCAGATCCTCGATCGAATAGATGTCGTGATGCGGCGGCGGCGAGATCAGGCCCACGCCCGGCGTCGAATGCCGCGTCTTGGCGATGGTGGCATCGACCTTGTGGCCCGGAAGCTGGCCACCCTCGCCGGGCTTCGCCCCTTGCGCCACCTTGATCTGCATCATGTCGGAATTGACGAGATATTCCGTCGTCACTCCGAAGCGGCCGGAAGCGATCTGCTTGATCGCCGAGCGCTCGGGGTTGGCCCCGCCGCCCGGCAGCGGCAGGTAGCGGTCCGGCTCCTCGCCGCCCTCGCCCGTATTCGACTTGCCGCCGATGCGGTTCATGGCGACGGCAAGCGTGGTGTGCGCCTCGCGGGAGATCGAGCCGAAGGACATGGCCCCGGTGGAGAAGCGCTTCACGATCTCGGCGGCCGGCATCACGTCGTCCAGCCGCGCCTTCTTGCGGCCGACCTCTTCCGCCGTCCTGATCCTGAACAGGCCGCGAATGGCGTGGGCATTGGCCGTGGCGTCGTTCACCTGTTCGGAGAACTGCCTGAAGGTCTCGGCCGATCCCTGCCGCACCGCATGCTGAAGCGTGGCGACCGCATCCGGCGTCCAGGCGTGCGCCTCGCCGCGCATGCGGAACATGTACTCGCCGCCCACTTCCAGCGCCCGGCGCAGCACCGGATCGTCTCCGAAGGCGGACGCGTGGCGCGCGACCGTCTCGGCCGCGATGTGCTCCAGTCCCACGCCTTCGATCAGCGTGGCCGTGCCGGTGAAATAGCGATCGACGAATTCGGACTTCAGCCCGACCGCGTCGAAGATCTGCGCGCCGCAATAGGACTGGTAGGTCGAGATGCCCATCTTGGACATCACCTTGAGGATGCCCTTGCCGATCGACTTGATGTAGCGGGTGACAAGCTCCTGCGGGTCCACTTCCGGCGGGAACTGCCCCTTTGCGTGCATGTCGACCAGCGTGTCGAAGGCGAGATAGGGATTGATCGCCTCGGCGCCATAACCGGCAAGGCAGCAGAAATGATGCACCTCGCGCGGCTCGCCCGATTCCACCACCAGCCCGACCGACGTTCGCAGCCCCTTGCGGATCAGGTGATGATGCACCGCCGCCGTGGCCAAAAGGGTCGGAATGTCGATGCGGTCCGGCCCGATCTGGCGATCGGACAGGATGATGATGTTGTAGCCGCCGGCGACCGCCGCCTCGGCCCGCTCGCACAGCCGCTCGATGGCCGCCGGCATGCCTTCGGCCCCTTCCGTCACCGAATAGGTGATGTCGATGGTCTTGGTGTCGAAGCGCTCCTCGGTGTGGCCGATGGAGCGGATCTTTTCGAGGTCCGCATTGGTGAGAATGGGCTGGCGCACTTCCAGCCGCTTGCGGCGCGAGGTGCCGACGAGGTCGAAGATGTTCGGCCGCGGCCCGATGAAGGAAACGAGGCTCATCACCAGTTCCTCGCGGATCGGGTCGATCGGCGGATTGGTGACCTGCGCGAAGTTCTGCTTGAAATAGGTGTAAAGCAGCTTCGGCTTGTCCGACATGGCCGCGATCGGCGTGTCGGTGCCCATCGAGCCGACGGCCTCCTGCCCCGTGGTCGCCATGGGCGACATCAGGAGCTTGAGGTCTTCCTGGCTGTAGCCGAAGGCCTGCTGGCGATCTAGCAGCGACACGTCCTTGCGCAGCGCGCGCGGCTCGACCGGGTTGAGGTCTTCGAGAATGAGCTGCGTGTTCGCCAGCCACTTGCCGTAGGGGTGCCGGGTGGCGATCTCGGTCTTGATTTCCTCGTCGGAGACGATGCGGCCCTTTTCGAGATCGATCAGCAGCATGCGCCCCGGCTGCAGCCGCCACTTGGTGACGATGTGCTCTTCCGCCACCGGCAGCACGCCGGCCTCGGAAGCGAGGATGACGCGGTCGTCGTCGGTGACGATGTAGCGCGCCGGGCGAAGCCCGTTGCGGTCGAGCGTCGCGCCGATCTGGCGCCCGTCCGTGAACACCACGGCAGCCGGCCCGTCCCACGGTTCCATCAGGGCGGCGTGATACTCGTAGAACGCCTTGCGTTCGTCGCCCATCAGCTTGTTGCCGGCCCAGGCTTCCGGGATCAGCATCATCATGGCGTGTGCGAGGCTGTAGCCGCCCTGGAACAGGAATTCGAGCGCGTTGTCGAAGCAGGCCGTATCGGACTGGCCTTCATAGGAGATCGGCCACAGCTTCGAGATGTCGTTGCCGAACAGCTCGCTGTCCACCGACGCCTGACGCGCTGCCATCCAGTTGTTGTTGCCGCGCACCGTGTTGATCTCGCCATTGTGCGCGACCATGCGGTAAGGATGCGCCAGCTTCCACGACGGGAAGGTGTTGGTCGAAAAGCGCTGATGGACGAGGATCAGCGCCGATTCGAAGCGCGGATCGAGAAGATCCGTGTAATAAGCGCCCACCTGATTGGCGAGGAACATGCCCTTGTAGACGATGGTGCGGGCCGACAGCGACACGCAATAGGAGCCGACGTCGCGATTGTCGTTCTCGGCATAGATGCGGCCGGAGATGACCTTGCGCAGAATATAGAGGCGGCGCTCATACTCGTCATCGTCGCCGGCATCGGAGGGCCGGTCGAAGAAGACCTGCGTGTGGAACGGTTCAGCGGCAACGATTTCGGGCGTGCTGGAAAGCGACGAATTGTCGACGGGAACTTCGCGGAAGCCCAGAATGGTGAAACCTTCCGACTGCGCCGATTCCACGATCACATCGTTCACATGGGCGCGCGCGGCCTCGTCCTGCGGCATGAACCAGTGGCCGACGCCGTAACGGCCGGACGGCGGCAGTTCGACGCCCTGCGTCGCCATTTCCTCGCGAAAGAAACGGTCGGGCATCTGCACGAGCACGCCCGCGCCGTCGCCGACCAGCGGGTCGGCGCCCACCGCGCCGCGATGAGTGAGGTTTTCCAGCACGAACAGGCCATCCCTGACGATCTGGTGTGACTTCACGCCCTTCATGTTGGCGATGAAGCCGACGCCGCAGGCGTCATGTTCGTTGCGCGGATCGTAGAGGCCCTGCGCGGAAGGAGGAATGCCCCGGTTAGCGATGCGTTTCGTGGTGGCCGCCCCGGTCTGTGCGGCCGGCCTGAAATCCGTCGTCACAGATGGCGTCACATGCGTCATCGCTGTCGTCCTCCATTTTCGCGCCGGAGAGGCGTCTGGTTGCCTTGGGGAGCATCAGGCTCCCGGTTGGGTATGCGTAACCGCTGGCGAGAACTCTTCACGCCCCGCTGGTCAGCGGGGAAAAGCCGCTTGCGCCACCAGTCGGATCGACAATTTCACTATACGCCGATCCGGGCTGCTTTGCGCGGATAAATAAGACAGCATTGCTGTCCTAAATTTCTATGGCAGAAATCAAAAAAGCGCACAAGACCGATTGATGAAAAAAATTGCGTCTTTTGGATAGAAAGTTGCGAAAGCCTGACACAAAGGGAAACTTTCCGTCGATTCTTGCTCACTCCGAAGCCACTTGCGGGCAGCAAATCGGCACAATGCCTGTCGCTACCTTGCAAGGCGCTGCTGAAAAGGATCAATTGCGCACCTGAAAAGCAGCAGCATCGGAGCTGGAAATGTTCTTCGCGTCAGACAACTGGGCCGGCGCCCACCCTGCCGTTGCCGCGCGCATGTCAGGGGCTGCGGCGGGCTTCAGCACGGCCTATGGCGATGGCGATCTCGACCGCGCCGTCTATGAAAAATTCAGCGAAGTCTTCGAACGCGAAGTGGCGGTGTTCTTCGTGTCCACCGGCACGGCGGCCAACTCGCTTTCCCTGGCCCTTTATGGAAAGCCCGGCGGCATTTCATTCTGCCACCGGGAAGCGCATGTCATGGAGGATGAGTGCGGGGCGGTCGAATATTTCTCCGGCGGCGGGCGGCTTCTCGGCATCGATGGCAACCTTGGCCGCATGGAACCGGCAGCGCTGGAGAAGGCACTCGGCCATTTCTTCCCCGAATCAGTTCACACCGGGCGTCCGGCCACCATATCGATCACCCAGTCGACCGAAATCGGCACTGTCTACTCACTGCAGGATATCGAGGCGATTTCCACCATCGCCGGCAGCCGCTGCCTGCCCCTGCACATGGACGGCGCGCGCTTCGCCAATGCGCTGGTGGCACTTGAAACCACGCCGGCGGAAATGACGTGGAAGCGCGGAATTGACGTGGTGTCCTTCGGCGGCACCAAGAATGGCTGCTGGTGCGCCGAGGCCATCGTGCTGTTCGACCTCGATCTGGCGCGGGAAATGGCCTTCCTGCGCAAGCGTGCCGGGCAGCTGTTCTCGAAATCGCGCTTCGTGGCCGCACAGTTCGACGCCTATTTCCATAACGGCCTGTGGCTGGAAAACGCCAGGCACTCCAATGCCATGGCCAGCCGCCTTGCCGAAGCGATCGACGCAGCCCTCACCGCGCGCCTTGCATGGCAGCCGCAGGCCAACGAGGTTTTCGCCATATTCGGCGATGACATGGCCGCCAGACTGCAGGCCGCCGGCGCGACCTTCCACCAATGGCCGGCGCCGGCGGGGTTCAGCGGGCAGCTTGGCGAGGACGAAAAAATCTATCGTTTCGTCACCAGCTTCGCCACGCAGAGCGAGGATATAGAGCGGCTGGCCGGCCTGATCCGCTGATCTCGCGTGAACGCAAAAGCGGCGCGGGTTTCCCCGCGCCGCCTCTCCCTCGGGAGGAGTGAGAGAAGATCAGTTGACGGTCTTGGCTTCGATCTGCCGGGAATTGTCAGCCGGCACCGAGGTGATGGCGATCCTGCGCGGCTTCAGTTCCTCGGGGATGTTGCGCTTCAGGTCGATGTGGAGCAGGCCGTTCTTGAGGGCCGCGCCGACGACATCGACATGGTCGGCAAGCTGGAACCGGCGCTCGAAGGAGCGCGAGGCAATGCCGCGATAAAGCAGTTCGGCGCCGTCGCTTTCGGTCTCCTGCCCGCGCTCACCCTTGATGGTCAGCACATTGCGGTGAGCCTCGATGGAAATCTCGTCATCCGCAAAGCCGGCCACGGCCATGGAGATGCGATAGGCATCTTCGCCGGTCTTTTCGATGTTGTAGGGCGGATAGGACTGCCCGCCTTCGGGCTGGCCGAGCGAGTCAATCATATTGAACAGGCGGTCGAAACCTACGGTCGAGCGATAGAGGGGCGAAAAATCAACGTGACGCATGGTGTGTTCTCCTGTCGAGCAACAAGGTTTGCGTTGTGACCACTTGAAAACCCTGATGGCGCTTTCCGGGCCAGCGGCCCCGACATCGGCGACCGCACAGTACATTTGGGTGCCTGCCAAAACGGTTTCAAGACCCTGTCGCTCATGCCATTCGCGCAGGGATGAACGCGCGATGAACGGCGCGCTCAAAAGCCGTTCAGCTTGTGTGCCCTATTCCTTTCTCTGCAACGGAACGGCGGCGATGCCAGACCAGAGCCGATCCGGGTGTAACGTCCCTTCCATCCGGGTCGACAGTGGCCGGAAGTCGTTTGAGGCGACTTCCGGCTCCCACGCTGCCACAAGCGTGCCGGATTGTTCCTTCAATGATTTCCTTTGCAATATGACCGTGCCCTTCCTATCACCGTGACCAGACCCGCAGCACAGGCCGGCGGCCGCATGACAGAGCTTTTCTTTCACACGACGGACAACCCCGTTCCCGACAATGCCAGTGGCGGCTTTTTCAGAGCCCGCGACGGCAGGCAGATCCGCTATGCGCGCTTTGCGCCCGGCGGCCGGCCTGAAAAAGGCACTGTCGTCCTGCTGCAGGGCCGCAATGAGTGCATCGAAAAATATTTCGAGACCATCCGCGATCTGTCGGCGCGAGGGCTGGGCACCGCCACCTTCGATTTGCGCGGTCAGGGCGGCTCGGACCGGCTGATCCGGGATCCCCGAAAGGGATACGTCAAAAGCTTCGGCCAATATGTGGACGATCTGGACATCTTCTTCCGGGAGGTCGTGCTCCCGGATTGCCGCGGCCCCTACTACATCCTCGCGCATTCCACCGGCGCGCTGGTGGCCCTGCTGGCCTCGGCCTCACTGGTCAACCGCGTCCAGCGCATGGTTCTGCTGACCCCGCTTATAGGCATGCCGGGGCAGCGCTACTCGATGAAGTCGATCCGCACCATGACGACGGCCCTCATGTTCATGGGACTTGGCCGTATGTACGTCAAAAGAAAGCGGGCGAAGGCGGCGGCCCCCTTCGAGATCAACGACCTGACCTCGGATCCCGTCCGATACCGGCGCAATACGTCCGTTTATGAAGAGCACCCCCATCTTGCGCTCAGCGGGCTGACGGTACGCTGGCTGCGCGCGGCAAGCATGGCCGTGCTGAGGGTCAGCGATCCGCAGTTCCTGGCCGCCATGCGCATTCCGACCCTGATCGTAACCGCCGGGGCCGACAGCATCGTCTCCACCCGTGCCGCATCCGACTATGCCCGGCGCCTGCGGCTCAGCTCGCTGCTCACCATAGACGGCTCCCGCCACGAAATCCTGCAGGAAGCGGACTTCTACCGCGAGCAGTTTCTGGCTGCCTTCGATGCCTTCATTCCCGGCACCGAAGAAGAGATTTTCAAGGCCGCCTGAAGGCTGAGCGCGGCATCAGCCGCGCTGGAGTGGCAATTTACGGCCTCAGTTGCGCAGAGCGGCCATTGCTGCTTCGTGCAGCTGCGGCGTCGCCGCCGCCACTATGTCACCGCCATTTTCGGCAGGCCCGCCGTCGAAGGTGGTCACGATGCCGCCGGCCTGCTCGATGATCGGGATCAGCGCCACGATGTCATACGGCTTCAGGCCGGGATCCATGACGATATCGACGCATCCCGCCGCCAGCATGGCGAAGGCGTAGCAGTCGGTGCCGTAGCGCGCCAATTGCACCTTGCTCTCGAATGCGTCGTAACGTTTGCGCATATCGCCCTTAAACAAGGAAGGCGTGGTGGTGAACGAGATGGCCTCGGCAAGATTTTCGGTCTTGCGGGTGGCAAGCCTGCGCGGCCCGCCTGGTCCCTCATAGTGCGATCCCGCACCATCGGCATAGAACAGCTCGCCGGTAAACGGCTGGGACATCATTCCGGCGACCGCCTCGCCATCAATCGTCAGCCCCACCAGCGTGCCCCATACCGGCAGGCCGGAAATGAAGGCACGGGTGCCGTCGATCGGGTCGATCACCCACACATGGCTGCTGCCGAGGTTCTCGCTGCCATGTTCCTCACCCAGAATGCCATGATCGGGAAACTCGGCATTGATCAGGCGCCGGATCGCCAGCTCGGCCTGCTGGTCGGCCTCGGTCACGGGATCGAAACCAGCCGCCTCCTTGTTGTCGACGGCTCCCTGAGCGCGGAACCGGGGCAACGTCTCGGCCGCGGCAACTCCGGCGACGCGCCGAAGAAAA
>Ga0265293_10013900_pt1 | contig 10340 bp, 7 predicted proteins | sample Munlanlewell138R_FD_192505 | JGI IMG/M metagenome (GOLD analysis project Ga0265293, IMG submission 192505) | Leachate microbial communities from a municipal landfill in Southern Ontario, Canada - Leachate well 138R | ecosystem: Engineered > Solid waste > Landfill > Unclassified | place: Canada...
AAGTTCTCTCTTGCTTTCAACCTACCGGTGGGTTTGTTTTAAACTTTAAACCTTTAACTTTTCCTTTATTCCTTGCTCTTGGTTCACATAACACCTCAGCAGATAAAGATAATCTGACAACCGGTTAACCGTCTTTAACAAGATTGGTCTGAGTTTTTCTGTTTGATTAAGTTTAGCCATGCTTCTCTCAGCCCGCCGACAGACTGTGCGGGCCAGATCCAACCACCCCGCTTGTTTGCTACCACCGGGTAATAAAAACTTGGTCGGCCAGTTTCTTGCTAATCTTTTCTGCAATATCAAACTCCTTGTTTCAAGATCCTTGAGAAGTTTATCATCCAACTCAAGTTCTTTAGCCTTTGCTAGTTCAGCACCAATCACAAAAAGTTTGTCTTGTATATGGATTAACAACTTTTTATCTTCTGAAAATTTATTATTTAAACAAGCAACGACTACCCCCAGCCAAGAGTTCAACTCGTCCAGGTCACCGATCACATCTAATCGCAAACTTGCTTTGGAGATCCGGCTACCATTTGCCAGAGAGGTTCTGCCATTATCACCTTTTTTGGTTGAAATATTAATCATTGTTCTTTAACCAAACTCTCGGTAATGATTTATATTAAGCATTAATTAATTGTATCACTGCTTTATGCCATCACTCAATTTTTCCTACTTCCAAAACATACCCCAAACATATTACAATAAGTATCCGTGATAACACACGGCTTTAAAAAAACTTCCAATACAAAATTTATCTTCATCTCTGGCGGAGTAATCTCTGGTTTAGGCAAAGGTATTACTGCGTCCTCGTTAGGTGTTTTACTCAAAGCTCAAGGCTATACTGTCACCAACATTAAGTGTGAAAACTACTTAAATCTTGATTCTGGTAACATCAACCCGATTGAACACGGTGATGTATTCTTGTGTGAGGATGGGTTGGAGGCTGATCTGGATCTAGGCACGTATGAGCGCTTTCTTAACCAAGAAGTCGGGTTTCGCAACTTTACCACCATGGGTCAGATCTATTCCACTGTCATTGAAAAAACAAAAAATTTAGAGTTTAACGGGTTTACTGTTGACACAATTCCTTATGTGCCACTAGAAGTTGTGAACCGAATTAAAAAAGCTGGTGAGGGTTATGACATTATTCTTATTGAGTTGGGAGGCACGGCTGGCGAGTATCAAAATGTTATCTACTACGAAACCAACCGTATCATGAAGCTGGAAAATCCTCATGATGTCGTGCATATTCACGTTACTTATTTTCCTGCACCTCAACATTTAAACGAGCTTAAATCCAAACCCACCCAGTTATCAGTCAGTCGGCTCAACTCCATGGGTATCCAGCCTGATTTTATTGTGGGCAGAGCCAGAGAAATGATTGATGATAAGCGCAGAGAAAAGGTTGCCTATTACTGCAACATCAGACAAGAGGATGTGATCTCAAACCCTGATGTGGAGAGTATTTACCAGATTCCAGTGATCTTTCATGACCAGGAGTTTGATTGTAAGGTGTTAAACAAACTTCAGCTATCAAATAAAAAAACCGAGCTAAAAGATTGGAAGCAGATGATTAACAATATTTTTGCGGAAAAAAAGGAAACGGTTGATATCGCAATCATTGCCAAGTATATCATCACTGGTGATTATGAGCTGAAAGACTCTTATACCAGTCTAGTTGAGTCTTTAGAGCATGCCAGCTGGGTTAATCAACAAAAGTTAAATATCATCTTTATTAACGCCGAGGACCTTGAAAAAAATAATGCATCAGCTTTAGATGATCTGGCTAGAGCTCAAGGCATCATCGTGCCAATCGGCTGGGGAGAAAGAGGCGTAGAAGGAAAGATCAGAGCGATAAAATATGCACGCGAGAACAAGATCCCTTACCTGGGGTTATGCTATGGTATGCAGTTGGCCACGATCGAGTTTGCCCGCAATGTGGTTGGTCTTGCAGATGCCAATACTACTGAAATTAAAACCGATTGTGTTAATCCTATTATTCACGATATTCCTTTTGAAGAAAAATATCAGCGCATTAAAGGCGATGGTGTGAGCATGAGGTTGGGTGCTTATGATTGTGTTTTAAAACCAGGATCACTTGCACACTCAATCTACAAAAAACACAATGCTTTTAAAGATAAACGTAAAAACCTGATAAGTGAGCGACATCGTCATCGTTATGAGTTTAATAATGAATATCGACAGATTCTAGAAGAAAAAGGGTTGGTAATTTCAGGAACCAGTGTTGATAATTTTTTTGTAGAGATGATTGAACTGCCAGAAAAAACACATCCTTTTTTTATTGCCACACAGGCACATCCGGAGTACAAGTCTAGTCCACTTCATCCACACCCAATCTTTATCGAGTATCTAAAGGCGTCGGTAAAAAGATAAAAAGCAACCAACTAAACTAGCAAATAGATTATTATCCTGCTTGATTTCTCCTGTATTTCTCAGTAAAATAGCCTTTTAACATATTGCTGAATTGAGATTAACGACCTAAAATATCTTTTTAGATTTTACCTTGTTTTCAGTCTCAAGTAGCCTATATCTATTATTCTTAATAAAAAACAGTTAAAATGCACAGGGTCTATCAGAAGTTATCTCAACTTAATTTCAGTAAGATCTCGGTTTTGTTATAATTTTTGAACAAGAGGAATATATGTCATTAAAAATCAAACATCAAGACACCATCGCTAGTATCGGAGACACCATCCGCGTTCATCAAGAAATTGTTGAAGGGAGCTCAAAAAGAATTCAGGTTTTTGAAGGTATTATCATCGCTGTTAAAAATCGTGGACAAAATAAAACCTTTACCGTGAGAAAAATCGGGACTAATAATATTGGCGTGGAAAAGATCTTTCCCGTGTTTATGCCTTCGATTAAAAAAATCGAGGTCAAAAGAAAAGGTAAGGTTAGACGTAGCAAACTTTACTACTTAAGAGAGAAACAGGGTAAAGCTGCCTCGCGAGTTAAAGAGAGAAAAGAGTTTGAGCAAAAACCAGAGCCAGCTAAGCCAGAAAAAAAAGAGGCTAAAGAAAAACTCACTCCAGTAAGCTCAGAAAAAAAGGAACTCAAACAAAAATCAACGCCTGCTAACATAAAGAATAAAGAAGCCAAAGAAAAACCAGCAACTGCTAACTCGGAAAAAAATGGCACAAAGAAAAGCAAATAATCTTGGCGCATCAGGTGAAAACAAAGCTGGAGAGTTTCTTTTAAAAAATAACTATCAAATCCTTGCCCGAAATTTCAGGTTTAAAAAGTTAGAGATTGATCTGATCGCACTTGACAAAGATGAGGATGAGGTAGTTTTTGTTGAGGTTAAAACAAGGAAAAGTAATAGTTTTGGCGAGCCAGCATTGGCTGTCACCTCAAAAAAAATGAGGAATCTACAGCAAGCAGGGCAGGCATTTTTAGCACAGCATCAGTTGGAGAAAAACTTCAGGTTTGATATTATTAGCATATTGCCAAACAAGATTAACCATTTGAAAAACGTAAGCGTGGAGTATTAACAGTTAAATAAATCACACTCATAGACGGCCCCATCGTCTAGCGGTTAGGACACTAGGTTTTCATCCTAGCAACCGGGGTTCGAGTCCCCGTGGGGTCACAAAAAACTGAGTTAACTGCTAGTTAAAGAATAAAATAAGATTGTTTAAAAACTTGATGTCACTCTAGGATATAACCCGCTCTCCAAAAAACCCTTTAAAAATAAACATTATCTCTTTAACCTTAATCTCCAGACATTCTTGATCAAGGTTTTTAGTCAAGGTTCTAAATCAGCTCCAACTCGTCTCTATACATTGCTTTTCTATCTCTTGCTATGCCATGGTCTCAAACTGGCTTTGATACAGCTCAGCATAAAAACCCTTCTTTTTAAGTAACTCGTTATGGCTACCACTTTCGATAATATCACCATGCTTCATGACAAGAATCACATCTGCATTTTTTATTGTTGAAAGCCTGTGAGCTATAACGAATGAGGTTTTGCCGGCTGTCAACTTATCCATTGCCGATTGTACAATGCGCTCGGTGCGGGTATCTACAAAGCTGGTTGCTTCATCAAGAATTAATAGTGGCGCATCTTGAATCATGGCGCGAGCGATGGTGACAAGCTGTTTCTGTCCCTCAGATAAGCCAGCTTTTTCATTTAAAATGGTTTCATAACCGTTTGGTAGAGTTAAGATAAAGTGATGTAAACCTACAGTCTTGCAGGCATTAACAACCTGTTCATCAGTAACACCTTGTTTGTTAAAGATGATGTTTTCCTTGATAGTGCCATTGAAAAGCCATGAGTCCTGTAAAACCACACAAAACTGATTATGTACATTTTCTCTTTTTACTTGACTTATGGGCGTTCCATCAAGAAAGATCTCACCTTCATCTAGTTCATAAAACCGCATTAGCAAGTTCATTATTGTTGTTTTACCTGCACCAGTTGGACCGACAATCGCCACCTTTTGTCCTGACTTTATCTTCACGGAAAAATCGTGAATAACAGTTTTTCCGGAAACATATCCAAATTTTACATTTTGAAACTCAACATCACCCTTGATATTCTTTAAAACTTTAATCTTTTCGCTCTCATTCTCAAGTTCTTTTTCGCCTAGAAACTCAAAAACTCGCTCTCCAGCTGCTGCAGCTCTTTGCAGATTGTTTGTGACTTCTGGGAAAGTGATTGTGTAAACAAACGAATATATAACATAAAAGCAACAATCACACCAAAAGAAATCATGCTGTTCATGGCAAGGATAGCACCTACCACGCAAACAGCAACATACCCAAAGTTACTAATAAAATGCATTAAAGGCATCATCATTCCTGATAGAAATTGAGACTTCCAGGCAGTGCGGTATAGTTTTTTATTAATTTTTTCAAAGACTTGTTTTGACTTCCGTCCTCCGTTGTATGCCTTTACCACATTATGACTAGAGTAAATTTCCTCTATATAACCATTAATTTCTCCAAGATCCTTTTGCTGAAAAACAAAAAACTTTTGCGATTTTTTTATTATCAGGTTCATACAAATAATGCCGACCAAGCTTGCTCCAACAGCAATTAAAGCAAGGATCCAGCTGTTGTAAAACATTATGATCAAAGCACCGATGTATGTAGTTATTGCAGTGACAAGCGTGCCAACACTCTGGTTCAGTGTTTGCCCGATTGCATCAACATCATTAGTCACACGGCTTAAAACATTGCCATAACTAGTTTTGTCAAAAAACTTCAAAGGAAGTCGATTTATTTTCTGGGAAATATCAGAGCGCATAGCCTTGGATATTTTTTGCGCCACAGTTGCCATAATAAAGTTTTGAGCAAAATCCAACAGGGCAGAGCTAACATAAAGGATAACCAGCACCCCAATGAGATTAGTGACAAGATTTATATCAATACCACCTAAGATAGATTGTCCGTTCATCATGGCAGGAAGACCTTTGGCAATCTCATTGGTCACTTTTTTGAGTACTTCAGGACAGATAATCATTAACATGGTGCCGACAGAAGCCAGTAACAGTGCAACAATAATGACTGATGTATAGGATCTAGAGTATTTAATCAGTTGAATCCAAGTCGCTTTAAAGTTTTTTGGCTTTTCAACTGGAATACCCATTCTGGGACCCCTGCCCATAGGTATAAATTTTTTCATTGTGTTGTCACTCATGATAAAAGCTCCTCCTCACTAAGCTGTGATAGCGCAATCTCTTTATAAACTTGACATGAAGACAGTAGTTCCTGATGAGTTCCTTTGCCAACCATCACACCATCGTTGAGAACAATGATCTGATCCGCGTCCATAATCGTTCCAACCCGTTGCGCAACAATCAGAGTTGTAACTCCGGCAGATTCTTTTTTAAGCGCACTGCGTAGTAAACGATCTGTTTTATAATCCAGTGCAGAAAAACTATCGTCAAAGATGTAGATCTCAGGCTTGCGATACACAGCACGGGCAATAGCAATTCTTTGTTTTTGACCACCAGATAGGTTAAGTCCAACCTGAGAGATATCTGCCTCATACTGCTTCTTCATAGACTCCACAAACTCTGTAGCTTGAGCAACAGCAACAGCTTTTTTTATTTCATTATCGGTTGCGTCTTTTTTATCAACTACGTCTTCTTTTCCAGTTTCACCATAATTGACATTTGATTTTACTGTGCCCTTAAATAAAACTGGCTTTTGCGGGACATAACCAATTTTATTATATAAAGCCTCACTCAGATAATCCTTCACATTCACTTCATCAATAAGCACCTCTCCTTTAGTGACATCATGAAAACGTAGCAACAGATTAACAAGCGTACTTTTGCCACTTCCAGTTGAGCCAATAAAAGCAATCGTTTCTCCCTGTTTTGCTGTAAAACTAATATTCTTCAAAACACAGTTAGTAGCTCCAGGGTATTTAAAGCTGACATTTTTAAACTCAACTTTTCCAGCAACTCTTGGTTGATCGCCAGTCTCGGTTCCATCCAGTATTGATGGCGCTGTATCTAACACTTCATTAATACGATTAGCAGACACAGAAGCTCTCGGAAGCAGTATTGACATCATCGCAAACATCATAAACGGCATAATCACTTTCATTGCATAAGCTGAAAACACAACCATATTTGAGAATATGGGTAATTTATCAATCATTGAGGCGTTGCTAATGAGGTATGCACCGATCCAGTAGATGGCTAGGGTAATTCCATTCATCGTCAAGTTCATCATTGGCGACAACACAGCCATACCACGACTGGTGAAAAGATGAGTTTGGGTTAACTCCTTGTTAACCTTTTCAAACTTTTCTTTTTGGAACTCTTCGGCATTATAGGCTCGTACCACTCTAAGCCCAGTTAAGTTCTCTCGCGTGATTTGATTTAAACTATCAGTGATGGCCTGTATTTTACGAAACTTAGGCAATACAAAAATTGTTATCAGAGCAATAGTTGCAACCAATATTAATACTGCTACACCTGTTGCAATTGACCACTCAAGCCCTTTTCCAGCAATTTTTGACAGAGCCCAGGCTGTCATAATAGGTGCTTTTATCATTACTTGAAGCACCATTGAGGTGATCAGCTGTATTTGAGTAACATCGTTAGTGGAACGAGTGATGAGACTAGCCGTGGAAAACTGATTAATCTCATTTGTTGAAAATGAGTTCACTTTAGAAAAAAGCAGACTGCGAAGCCTTTGAGAAAAGGACGAGGCAATACGTGTCGCAAAAAAACCCACAATCACGGTTGACACACCGCTACCAAGGGCACAAAGAAGCATTAATCCACCCTGTTTCAAGATCTCGCTCATCTCGCTTCCAGGAGTTTGCACCAATTGAGTAATGGTGGACATGTAATCAGGCAACTTCAAATCAAACCAAACCTGTGACACTATAAAGAAAAAATTAATAGCAATCTGGCGCCATTCTTTGGCATTTAAATACTTGATGATTTTCAATGACCTCTGTTTTTTATCCTTCATATAAGATTGAAACTTGTTTTAAGAACATGAGTTTTTACCTAGGCGATCAAGCAAGACACGCTTGGTGACACCCACTGCTTGTCTTACGCCATGGTTGACAACACTGAAACCAAACAATAGATAAAGTTTTAATTTTGGTTAATGGTTTGAAACCTAGCTTGTGGGTTATAAAATGTGGTTTTAACCAACTAAAACATTGTATAAGAAAAATCCTTGTCTAAATACTTTTAAATGATACTTTTCGACAATCACAATCTGGTTGTCGCACTGACGCACAGGGCAACTAACTTGAGTTGATGAGCTTCATTTACATTGTGCTTAATTTTACATTATACCTAATTTCAATTCAAAAGATTTACAAGATTTCTTTGCCTGAACGAGTTGACCGTCACGGAGTTAAAAAAGATAAATTATATTAACGCTTAGCAAATATAATAAAATAAAAGAGTTTCTCACACACTTAAAAAGGTCTAAGGTCTATCGAGCTGGTGACTAAGATTAGACCAAGTGAAACTCATAAACAACTAAGCCTGAAGTGAGGTTGCCTAATAATTAAACCTATATTTTATCGTCAATAATATCAAGATTAAAACTGTTGACTCAAGCATTAACAGCAACCATCAAGTCATAGTTTGGTATGCCTGTCTATAGTATGCCTGTCTTGAGTTTCCTGTCAAAAGTATGCCTGTCATACCCGGTTAAAAAAATAAAATTGACTTTTACAACCTTAAAAAGATACACTCTAGCTATACTATACAAATCACTCAACAGCTTATGATCCTCATCATTGATTTTGGCTCGCAAACCACACATTTAATCGGTCGTAAAATCCGCGATCTAGGTGTGGCAACCACCATCTGTGATCCAGAAAACGCGATCGTAAATATAAAAAAATCAAAACCTGCGGGCTTGATTTTTTCTGGAGGTCCAGCCTCGGTTTACACTTCAAATGCGCCCTTTATCGATCCTAAAATCCTCAACCTTAAGATTCCAATTCTGGGTATCTGTTATGGTTGGCAACTGATCGCGCATTTAATCGGTGGCAAGGTTGTTCCTGGCAAGAAAGAGTATAGCCCTGCTCTACTAAAAATTTCAAAACAAAACCTGATTTTAAACAGTAATAAACCACTCACTGTGTGGATGGGTCAAGGCGACACGGTTCAACAGATTCCTCAAGGTTTCTCGATTATCGGCAGTAGTAAAAATGATAAAGCTGTTTTTGTTGGTCATGAAACGAAAAAAATTTATGGAGTTCAGTTTCATCCAGAGATTGAACACACACAGTTAGGTCAGGAGTTTTTAAAAGGGTTTGTCACCAATGTTTGTGGCTTAACCACCTCAGCCAAAACACATTTTGATATTAAAGATGCCGTGCAAAAGATTAAAGATACTGTTGGCGATAAAAAAGTCATCTGCGCTGTGTCAGGAGGAGTTGATTCCACGGTTGCAGCCCTACTGATACAAAAAGCAGTTGGTAAAAATCTTTATCCGATTCATATTAACAGTGGTCTTAACCGCGCCGGTACAACCGAGCTCATCAACAAGATTTTTCTCAAAACCTATGGCGTAAAACCTATTGTGGTTAATGCCAAGAAAGAGTTTTTAAAGCGACTTAAGGGAGTGACTGACGCAGAAAAAAAGCGCAAGATTATTGGCAAGCTCTACATTGATTTATTTGTTGAGCAGGCAGAAAAGATTAAAGATGTTGAGTTCTTGGGTCAGGGCACGATCTATTCTGATGTTGTTGAAAGTATTGGTGCGAAAAACTCAGCCAAGATTAAATCTCACCACAACGTGGGTGGTCTACCAAAAAACCTAAAACTGAAACTGATTGAGCCTCTACGGTATCTTTACAAAGACGAGGTGAAAGAGATCGGGTTGCAACTTGGTGTACCTGAGGAGTTTGTGTTCCAACAAAAGTTTCCAGGTCCTGGTTATGCTATTCGCATCATGGGTGAGGTTACTGCCGAACGCCTTAAAAAGGTTGAAAAAGCAGATCGCATCGTGATAGAGGAGATGAGAAACAACCGTCTGTATGACAAGGTTTTTCATTCCTTTGCCATCATGACTGGAGCCTATAGCACCGCCCTCAAAGGTGACGCTCGCGAGTTTGACGAGGTGGTGGCGATTAGAGTTTTAGAAGCCACTGAAGAGATGACCGCTAACTGGGCACATGTGCCACATGCGGTGTTAGGCAAGATCTCTTCCAGAATTGTCAACGAGGTGCCAAATGTCTCACGGGTGGTGTACGACATTACTACCAAGCCACCCTCAACCATGGAGTGGGAGTAGCGCCACTCGCTTAACCGATAAAACTAACACTCTCTCTGTTAATTTCTCTTTATTAGGAATACAATACTTTCCTTACTTTGCTAAAAACTTTACTAAACACTTTGCTAAACAAAGTTGTGAAATAATTTTTTTTCGTCTTATGGATCAAATTATGGATCAAACTAAAATCAGAAACATTGCGATCATTGCCCATGTGGACCATGGCAAAACCACACTGGTGGATAATATGCTCAAGCAGGCTCATGTTTTTAAGGACTACCAGGCTGAGATGAACCAAACCACCATTTTAGATAGCAACGATCTGGAGCGCGAGCGTGGGGTAACCATCTTGGCAAAAAATACCGCAGTCAACTGGCAAGATTATAAAATCAATATCATTGATACACCTGGTCATGCGGATTTTTCTGGTGAGGTGGAGCGTGTTTTAACCATGGCTGACGGCTGTATTGTTTTAGTGGACGCAACCGAAGGTGTTCTGTCCCAAACACGTTATGTGCTTAAGCTAGCTTTAGAGCTAAAACTTGTGCCCATCCTGGTGGTTAATAAAGTTGACCGCAAAGACCAAAGAGCTACAGAGGTAATCGAGGAGATTA
>Ga0265293_10013902_pt1 | contig 10339 bp, 8 predicted proteins | sample Munlanlewell138R_FD_192505 | JGI IMG/M metagenome (GOLD analysis project Ga0265293, IMG submission 192505) | Leachate microbial communities from a municipal landfill in Southern Ontario, Canada - Leachate well 138R | ecosystem: Engineered > Solid waste > Landfill > Unclassified | place: Canada...
TGAAAATTGATGATAATTTTCATCTTTTTCTGTCATATATATAATTTCTTTTAAGATTGTTTGATCTTGATTATGATAATATCTAGTAAGTTCATATGACTCATTTAGTCTAAATCTCATTCTAGATGCAATCGGTACAATCACATCAAGTGAAAGTTCTATATTTTCGATATAATTTTGTGCATTTTCATCATATAAATTAATTTCAAATGCATTTTTCTCAACATTAAAATATGGACTGGTTGAATCTATAACTACATCATTAAATGATAGATTAATCTTAACATCATAATCATCTCTATCTAAAGAGATTAAATAATTGTTTTCGTTTAAATAAAATGCATAACTTACAACAGATATAGATAGTAATCCAATGAGTAGGACAACCACATACAATTTATGAATTCTCATGATATTTCACCATATGCATTGATTATCGTAAGTTTAAAACTCACATCCGTTGTATAAGTTAAATAATCACTAGGTATACTAAGTTGATCATAATCAGCCCAAAACATGATTTTAAAGGTTTTTGTTTGACCTGGAATAACGATTTCATTTGATAATGCGTCAATTTGCATCTGATTATACTGATCGATACTTAATAACATATCTTCTTTCGAATCTGTTGGGTTTATTATTTGAGAAATTAGTAAATGATAGTCTGTGATTTGATCATCTAGAATAATGATATAAATTAAAGGCTCATCTGTTGGATCTAGTTCAAATATAAATCTTGATAGTGGTGAACTTTCGCTTAAAGTTAATTTCATATCCATCATTTGTCCAATTTCATTAAACATTTGATTTGTATCATTAATCAAATCATCTTCAAAATCGATAAATGCCAAATTTTTCAATGTTTTTGATTGCACAATATCATCATCGTTTAATTTTACTTCAACAACTAATTCATTTGATACAAAAGTAGAAATAGATTTACGTTGAACATATGTAAACCAACCATAAATAACACTAGATATGACTAGCATGCTCATCAGTAAGATGAGTATGACATAAACATATTTTCTCATGATGCCCCCTTTTGAGTAGTGACATTCATATATACATCATGAAGATTAAAGGTCTGATTCATAAAGATATGACTATTCGTATATGGCATGCCAAAAGGATCTACTCCAAATATTGTTGGATCATAGTAAACATCAAAATAAATAATGAGTGAACCTGCATATTGATCTTGATAAACTAATGAGACATCTGTAACTAGTGGATAGATGACATCATCTAGATGACTAAAATTAGTATATGATTGATATAAATACAGATCTTTAACATCATTTGTTTCTATGTTTTCATCGATATAACTTATTTTAGTGACTTCATAACCAAAAGCTGTTTGAATTTTGTTTTCTTCTAGATCATAACCAATAGACTCAAGATTTCCAAATGATAGATCAACATAGCCTTGGGTTGAACCCAAAGACTGAATAGCAATCGCAAAAGAAAATCTTTCTCCAGGCGCAACACTACCTTCAATAAGTTTTGGTGTAATCGGATTGTTCACTTCTTCGTAACATAAATCTTCATCTAAACCTACTGTGCAAATATTATCAATTAATGTTACATTGCTAGATCCACTATGATAGATATTTTTATAGACATAAAACTTATATTCTGCTTCTACACCAGATGTCTTAACAGCTAAATGTGCTTGATTTGTATCTGTAATCGTAAACCACGCATAAGTCACAACGCTAAACATGAAAACAGAAATCAACAAATATCCGATTGACTTAAGCATATTCATCTTTGCATGACTCATGGGATTCACCTCACTTAAACTACATTTTTATTTCTTTTAAGTATGCTTGGCATTCAACAAACTCATTTTTACCAAACAATCTGCTAAGTAATTTTTCTAATTCATTAATTTCTGTTTGTAGGAATGGTAGATTCAATCCTTCAAATTTTCTAAATATCTTTCTAGCAACCATATAATCAAGTGCTTCATATTCACTACCACCACATCCAATATATACAGGAACAAATGTTCTAATTTGTTTCATAATACGATTACCGAATGTTACTTTAAAGTTTGTCGTAATAAAGCTATCTAATTTTTCTAACTTATCAAGCGTTTCTTGTCTAATCGCATTATCTGCTAAAGCTTGTTTAAAGAGTTTTTGTAAGTACTCTGCACTCATATGAACACCATCAGTTTTTGGTGCATCGATAAAGCTAGATTTTGTATTAATTTCAATAGGGGTTGCTCTATCATAAACTTTATCTGTGATGATGAATGTTGAGTCATCTTTATTAGCTGTACCTACAAACCATACATTTTGAGGAAGTAATATCTTTCCTTCTAATAAATGGTTTGGATCGCCTTCAATCGTATCTGTTGTAACATCAACTAACCATTTATTTGTATCTGGCATTTCTAATAGTGATAACAATTCTGCAAAATAATATTCAACACGAGCTAAGTTCATTTCATCTAGAACAACAATATTGACATCTTCTCTATATGTAGTTTCATAAATCGCTTTTAAAAAGTCCGTTTCATTAAATTTTTTCGTAAACTCATTTAAATACCCTAACATCTCTGCACGATCTCTCCATGATGGTTGAACTGCAATGATATGTGCATCATTGTTAAAGAATTTACCCATCGCATAGGGAAGTGATGTCTTACCAGTACCAGAAATACCTTCTAAAATCATTGTTTTAGAAGCTGCCATACCGGCAAAAAACGCTGATATGATTTTTCTATCGTAAAATAATCCTAATTGACTTGCAGAAAAGTTAATAAATCTTTTAGTCATTTCTTCAAGTGTTACTAAATCATCTTCTTGCATAAACACTTTTTGTATCGTATTGTTATATTTGATATCAACTTTTGTAAGTTTAATAAATCTAGAAGGTATATCGTCTTCTTCTTTTTCTTCAATGATTTCTTCAGGTATTTTATCTTTTATTTCTTCTTCTATTTCTTCTGCAGTTTTACCTAAATTACCAACTTGGAGAGCTAAAATACGATTTTTTTCTTCTATGATCTCTTTAGTTCTTTTACTTAGTACCGCTACTTCTTGAATCAAATCTGCTTTTTCAATCTCAGTTTTAACAAACTTTATGTATCTACCAAGAAATTGGGATAGTTTTAACACTAAAAACCCTATAAAAATTAGGTTCATTGCGATTACCAGAAACCCAATAATCCAGTCTAAGACTGTATAGCTTTTACTAGCTTCTAGAAACAGTTGGTAGTTTTCTTGAGTGTTTTTAAAAATTAAATCGGTAAATGCTTTCAAAATAGTGCTGAAAAATTTACCGATATCTCCAAAAAACTTTCTTATGAAATTGATATAATAGCGTGCGAATTCTACCATGCTTTTCTCCGATATCTTTTATACGTTTTCTTGATTTTTTAGTTCTCTGATTAATTCTTGTTTGATCTTTTCTTTTTCGATTTCTAATAATTCATGTGTTCTTTGCAAATCATCTTTATATTTGTTTTCAATTTTTTCACGATTGATTGCTACAATATTTTTAACAAGTATAATACCTTCATATAAGAAGATGAGTGCTACAGGAACGATAACGATTAACGCAAAGCCTGTAGGTGACTGCATATAATCAAGTGTAGACCCTAGATTTGGTTGACTTGATTGATAAATTGAAATCACTTGACTTAATCCAATCGGTTTATCAGGGATTGAATTTACTTCATTTGTAGTAGGATTTGTATCAGCTTGAGTAACTACAACTTCTTCTTCAAAGTCTATTTCAACAATTCTATGGGTATTAAAAGCTCTAATACTTACATCATAATATGTAACTATGTCTCCTACTTTGAGATTATTTCTTGATTCTTCAGATAACATTTTTACAAATATTAGATCGCCTTTTTCAAATGAATCTTCTAATTCACCTGACATAGAGTTAGATTGTACAGATAAAAATCCATATCCAAAAATATTTGCAATATTATTTACTTTTTTAACTTTAATATTAGCTAATGCAAAGAGTACCAATAAAACAATAATGGTATAAAAGAAGACATTAAGACTAATATGGAATGCTTTATGTTTAAATATATTTTTCATTTTTTTACCTCATTAAAGAGGGATAGATGAGATCATACTCATCTATCCATTAGCTTATTTAGTCTTGTGAAGGACCTTCGAATCTAAATGATAAGAATACAAATTTATCTAAGATTGCATTATATGCATTAGGATCCCAACCTTCAATCCAAATGTTTACTAATAATGTATTATAATAAGTCATACCTGATACTCTAGCATCATCAACTAATGTTAATACTTCAATACCTGTTCCTAAATCTGTAGTTGTTCCAACAGTAGTTGCTGCATCAATACCAATAGGTTCTAAACCAGTTTTTTCTAAATAATAACTATGTGCACCTAAATCTGAATAAGCAATTTCATCACCAACAACTTGATCATCTGGATCTAGCATTGTAGTTGATAGATTACCAGTATTTAATACTAAGTTATTTGCATCAGCTGGTTTTTCATAAACTAATGTAGCATCTGCACTTGTTAAAAATCCAGTAACAGAAACTCTCATCGCATTTGATGGATCAACTGTAATATTTGTACCTAAAGGTTTAACAACACCATCAACATCTGTAAAACTATCTACATCTGAAACCCATTGTGGTAATGGTTCAGTTGTTTCTACGCCTGAAAGTGATGCATCTGTCCATAAAACTGATGTAACATCTGCTGATCTAAAATGAAGTGGCAATTGTAATAGACCATCTGTTGTTGGACTAGCACCAACACTACCTGAAATAAATGGATTAAATGATGTACCATTTGTAGATGTTAAGTGTTCGAATCTATAGTCTGCACCATAAGTTAGTTCGATATATTCTTCAACATCTTCTGTCGTAATCGTAGTTACCCAACTTAAATCTGTAATATTTCTTACGTTATATTTATTCAAATCTCCTTCTTCGAATGCAACATTCACATTACCTAAAGCAATTTCAATACCTTCATCGGATGCAATTCTTGTTTGGAATTGATTTAAATTCGCAACATTAGTGATTGTAAACCATGCAAATGTTGTTGTACCAAGCGCAATTACTGTTAAGATAACAGCCATAATGGATAATAATAATTTTCTAGAAACTTTTGTCATTTCTATTCTCCTTTGTTTTTTTATATTTTTTATTTTTCATAATTTCTTATGTTTAAACCGATACTTTTGATAAACTCTTGAATTGAAGTTGAATTTTTACATAATCTTTTAAGATTGCATCAAGTGCATCTGCATCCCAACCTTCAACCCAAATATTAACGACTACTTTTGATTGATAAATCTCTTCTCCTTCTTCATTAAAATATCCTGTAGGCTGCATTTTTGTAATTAAACTGTTTTCATTATCAGCCTGATATGGATTATCTTCTAATGGAGAAGTTAATTCATAAACTGTTTTTGGTATATGTTCTGGTAGTTCAATAAGTTTATGTGTGTTTTTAATAAAATAATCATAAGCACCATAACTTACACCATATCCACGTTCTTGATTTTTCGATGGATCAAATATTAAATTTCTTAATTCATTTTCTTCTCTTTGATCATAAGGTTTATCAACAACTTCTTGAAATCCAATCCTTATCGCATCATGTGCATAATATGTTCTTGTTTCACCTTGTTTGATAAAATCATTTTCACCGTATTGAAAATCAATATTTGCTTTCCAATCAATACCTTTAGATACGACATATGTTCCATCCATTGAAACATCATAACTGACTTTATCTGAAACATTATTAATCAGATAAATAAATCTTTCTTTTTTTGTTGTCCTAAACCATAATTCAAATGATACATATTCATGATTAGCTCTTGCAAGTGAGATTTCTTCTAAACCACCGTTATAAAATGTTTTGCCATCTGCCGTCGTAACATCCCATAGACTTTGATTTTTAAATATTTCTTCTAAATCTGTTGTATCTAATGTTGAACTGAAATTAAATCCATCAGTTGATATCTCTAGTTCATCACCTGTTGAGGCGCTTAAGTATAAGCCTTCAATATTATTTACTGTCGCAATCGTTATCCAAGCATAAGTGACTGTTCCAAAGATGATCGTAAAGATTGCTAAAGTTAACATCGATATAAATAACTTTCTCATGATCTATTTTCTATGGAGAACAACATATCCATTTTGATGTTTCCACCTAAAATATCATCTGTTGTATCTGGATCATAGCCTTCTAACCAAACAATAACACTAAATTTTTTTATATCTTGTGGTTTAAAGTTTTTAAATGTCTTTCTTGTGACGATTGTATCTGAGATAAAATACGTAGATTCTGGAAGCGTTGATGGATATAATGGATATTCACCAAATTCATCTAATTGATCTGGTTTTTGATAAATTGTCTCAATCCCATCTTCTATAATCAAAACCCTTATTGCATCATCCATTTGTTTATCTACATCTGTCACTGTAATATGATATGATACATTAACTGTTTCATTACCATTGTTTTGAATATAGAAAGTAAATGCGACATAATCAAAATCTGGATCATTATAATTACCATCAGTCTCTTTGACTTGATTAATCTTTAACCACCGATAGGTAAGATCTCTTGCTTCATCGACTGGATCGGTCATTAATCTTGCTTGAGGATTATCAAAGCTTTCATCTGTTGATAAGACAATACCTCTATTGTATGCATCCTTATCTATGGACATCATGAAATTTCCTGAATCTTGACCATAAAATGTTACAACACCAAATGCGAGTGAGAAGAGTCCTGATAAAATAATACCGATGCGAAATAGTTTATTTCTATTTAAAGCTTTTTCTGCTTTGATAATTTTGTGGTACTTCACAATGCCACCTCCTTCATCACGCATACATTCTATCACTAGTTTTCTTACTATGGTTTTACAAAATCATTAAATATTTATTACTTTTTTTGAAATTCAATTATTTCACATTTACTTCACTAATTTTTAAGTAGAATGTAAGGTAAATGTAATAATAAGGCGAAAAAAAAGACATCGGGTTAACGATGTCATTCTTCAATAGTTGTGAAATTTATAGTTTTTCGTTCCAAGCCTCTGTTCCTATATAACCTCTTAATGCCTCTGCAGAAAGTGGTTTAGTAAAATAGAACCCTTGCATAATTTGAATGTCGTAGTTTGCTGATTCATCCATCATTTCTTTAGATTCAATCATTTCACTAATGACTTCATATTCATTCTTATGAGCAAACTCAATAAGAAGGGTTGCGAACTTAGCTTTCATATAAGCTTCAGATTCTTTTAAGAACTCATTATCAAGCTTAATGATATCTATATCCATCTTTTCAACTTTTGATAAGGTTTGATAATCAAGTCCAAATCCATCAATTGCTATTTTAAACCCCATTTCTTTTAAAAGTTTTAAATTATTAAATATATGGATTTGTTTTTCAAATACCGCAAACTCAATAATTTCTAATACGATATGCTCTGCATTCATACGATATTTTTTTAAGATTTTTTGAAAATCAGCTGGTAGAGATTCATTCATTAATTGTTTTGGACTTAAGTTCATTGAAAACTTAATATCTTTTTTTGGAAATACTTGTTTTAATTCTTGGTAGGTTTTAATTAAAGTTTCTAACCCCCATAAACCAATCCAATGAACATCACCAGATTGTTCCATAATACCTAAGAACTTAAATGGTGACAATAATCCATGTTCTGGGTGATTCCATCTAATTAATGCTTCTACGCCATAAATATCTTTGGTTTTTGTATTAATCATCGGATGATAAAACAATTGGAATTCTTTATGTTGGATCGCATGTTTGATTTGATAATAATACTCAACATGTTCTCCTCCTTGATCACTCATCTCTTGACTATATACTCTAACACTATCTCCACCATTCTTTTTAATGATGTAGGTTGCGATTTGAAGCGAGTTAAGTAAATCTTTTAAGTTGTTCCCATGGACTGGGTAAAAAGCGATAGCAATCGATGCTGTAGCACTTATTTGCGTATCTCCAAATAATTTGATTTGTTTAGCAATAGCAATTTTAATTTTATTTGCTAAATCTACTGCTTCTGTTCTATCAAAGTCCATGGTTAAGAAAATTAAGAACTCATCATTTTGCATTCTAGAAATCTTAACACCTTTCGGTAATACAACTTCTATATTTTTAATAATCTTTTCAATAATTTTTTCACTTTCGTTTTTACCAAATGCATTGACAAAGTCAGTGAATTTATCAAGGTCAATGTAGATCAAACTAAATTGAGTTTCTTTACTTGATTTTGCAATATAAGATGCAATCACAGAATGAATCTCTGATCTTGTAAGAACACCTTCAATTGTTAATGCTTTTTCTTCAAGTATCTTCTTTCTTTCTTTGAAAAACGATTTAGCTAGAAGAACAATCAATCCAATAATTACTAAAACGATGAAAACGAAAATAACAATTGTCAATCCTGGACTTACATCATATATTCTAAATAGATTCATCGTTTACCCTCCTTTGATTTAGGTTGTTTAATCACATTTAGTGTTTTTGTTTTATTTATATTATAATCTTCTAATAATTTTATCGCTTGTTCTTTAGGCACTGGAGGTCCAATGATATAACCTTGGATGATATTACATCCAGCTTTATAGACCATTTGATTTTGTCTTTCGTTTTCGACACCTTCAGCGATGACTTCTAAGTTAATATTTTTTGCTAAGTTTGATACCATTGTTACAATTGCTCTACTATGTGCATCAGTTTCTACATCATCAATAAATGCTTTATCAATTTTTAAAGTATTAATTGGTAGGTCTCTTAAATACTGTAAAGATGAATACCCTGTTCCAAAGTCATCTAGATGGATGTTAAAACCATGACGTTTTAATAAATTAAGTTTATTAATTACAAGTTCAAATGAATCAATCAAAAATGTTTCTGTGATTTCTAAACTTATACTACCACGTTTTAATTCATATTGCTCAAAAACAGAAATGACTTCATTAACAAATCCTGCTTGAAGCATTTGAACTGGTGAAACATTTAAAGAGATGTGAACATTGTATGGTTCTAGTTCTTTTGCGATCATAAATGTTTCATGAAGTGCGATACGTCCAATATCAACAATCATGTTATTTTTTTCAGCCATTTTAATAAATTTTAGTGGTGATTCACTTGAATATTTTGGATTTGTCCAACGAATTAATGCTTCAAAACCTATAATTTTTTCTTCAACATTGCTATATTGTGCTTGAAGTGCCATTTGAAACTCTTGATTGGTAATGGCATTAGCCAAATCGATTTCCATTCGTTGCTCACGAGATGCAACAAGTGATAAGGAAACATCATATGTAAATGATGGATGTGTTGAGCTTTCTTTCGCATGGTTTAATGCAAGTTTAGCATTTTCAATACATATTTCCGGTGTTAATATTTCATAACGCTGATGTTCAATATTGAAAATACCAATTTTAACATCCACATTTAAAAAGTTTCGATCCATAGTGATTGGTTTGTCTAGTTTTTGTAAAAATAAGTCGATCCACGTCTGCATCCAAGAAAATGAATCCAAACCTGTTAATAATACAACAAATTGGTCAGCTTTTAAATTATATAGTTTAGCTGGATAACCTTCTAAAGATTCTTTTGCAAGTTCTGCAATAAATTTTAAAAATCTATCGCCACTATTTTCTCCTAAAACTAAATTAATCTTAGAAAACGATACGATGTCAAACATCGCAATCACATTATATTCAGCTAATTTTTCTTGATCTGAGAAGATTTCATCTAAATCAGATAGTAAAACATTTTGATTTGGAAGATCTGTTACAGGGTTATGAAGTGCTAATTTTTCATAAGCATCAAATCTACCCTCGATATGAGTGATATCATCACCAATTAATATATATCCTCCAGTTGATCTTGTTGTAATAAATCTTACGTAAACGATCTTATCAGAAATTTCTAAAACTAATGTAAATGACTTTTGTCTGTGAAGCATTTCTTCTACTGTTGTATCTTCTAACATATCTTTGATTTCAAAATCTCTTAAATAAGTATATTTTTTTGAGCCTTGTAAAAGTCTAGCAAATGCTCGATTATAAGATCTTATTTTTCCTGATTTTTTAATCTTCATAACATATGGTTTAGTATAATAGAGATTTAATCTCGCATTTTCGATATCATGTACTTTTTGTTCTAGTATTTTATAGATGACAATTAAAGTAATTGAAAACAATACGAATATAACCGCAAACAATGCCCATAATGTAGATGTAAGATAATTAAGTGAGTCAACAACTGCAGCCTCAGCATAAATTTGAACTAAATAATAACCCTTTGTAGAAAGACTC
>Ga0265293_10013903_pt1 | contig 10339 bp, 9 predicted proteins | sample Munlanlewell138R_FD_192505 | JGI IMG/M metagenome (GOLD analysis project Ga0265293, IMG submission 192505) | Leachate microbial communities from a municipal landfill in Southern Ontario, Canada - Leachate well 138R | ecosystem: Engineered > Solid waste > Landfill > Unclassified | place: Canada...
GATTTCCTCATCCGCGCCCCACACCTGGAAGGGATGGATCGACATGAGGTCGGGATTGTGCTCGAGCATCGAGGCGAGCAGCCGCTCGGCGAACGCCACACGCTCGACAGGCCGCCCGCGTTCCTCGCCGGGAAAGGGTGCGTAGTTCTGCGCTTCCCACCAGCGCAGCGCCGTGAGGCCCGGCGCAGTCGTGAGCAAGCGATGAAACATCGTGCTCCCGGTGCGTGGAAGGCCGACGATGATGGCGGCAACGTCGACTTTTTCCTGCAGGATTTCTGGGTGACGCTGGATGGCGTCGGTCGTGCGCAGCCGATTGACCAGCCCGGCGAGGATGCGTTCGCGGTGCGCGGCGATGCCGGCCTCGCTCAAGTTCGCCTCCGTGCGCAGGGCGTCCAGCATCACGGCCAGCGGCTCGAGAAACCAGGATGAGCCATAATCTTCAAGTCCGGCGCGGCGACGTGCTTCGGCCAGCAGGGCATCGGTTTGGAGCGGGTGGTCGCTGGCCTTCATCGGCAAGCCTCGATGGTGTTGATGAACAGGATCATGGCCGGGTCGATACGATCATGTCGATACGATCAGGGGGTGCTCGTTCATGCGCGCAGCTTGCGCCGCAGCGCCTCGAGCTTCACGACCTCGCACTTCGGAACAGGATGACGCTTGGCGCCTGTCCAGCGTAGCAGTATCGTCCCCGTCGAATGCCCGGCCGTGTCGAGGAAATTCGCAGCGCCTGGGTTTTCCGCCGCAACGACCGCCGTGAGCGAGCCGTCCGCGTTGTACTTCGCCGTATGGCTATTCACGTGTATCGGCAGGTAGCGGTAATCGAGCGATTCCATCCAATAGTTGTCGAGCTGCAGGTTCCATATCTCGCATTCGGGCACCGGCGTGTCGATGACCAGCGCCTCGTCCGGGGCGAGCGTCCAGTACCCATGCAGGTAGAAGATATTCGGATCGCCGCCACCCTTGAGGAACAGTGTCTGGTCAACGGTGGCGAGCGTATTCGGCTGCGCGCGGAACTTCACGACCCAGTCGGCGAAGGTTTGCGCCGTGCCGCGCACGAAGGCGGCAGTGGCAGACAGGCCGCGGTCGAGGCGCGCGGCCGACAGCGGCTCGGGGTGCGCCGGCGCGCCGATTCTTTCGATGGTCACCGCGGCGGGAATCTCTCGCGGCCGGTCGAGAAAAGTCTGGCGCACCAGCAGCATCGAGCTGTCGGCCTCCATTGCCAGCCAGTTGCGCTCGTGGGGCCGACGGCTGACCGTGATCTCGAATCCCCCGGACGCGTCCATCTCGATGCGGCTCGCGTCGAGTTCGCCCGTGGAGGCCATGGTGCCATCGATCGCGTAGCGATTCGCTTTCGTTGCGAAGGACAGATACGGCACCGTTCCCCGCGTGCCGCGGATGCGATATTCGCGATCTGCCGCGATGGTGGCATTCATGTAGAGGTTGTCGGGATTGTCCGCGCCGATCTTTGCCGTCGTATGCGAAGCCTGGTAGAGCACCGGAAAGTCCGGGTCGGCACACTCGAGCATCATCTCCAGACCGATCCGGGTGAGTCGGCTCAGATAGCGCCAGCCTTCAGCACGGTCGATTTCCGTAACGGGCGTCTCAGGGCGTAGTACCACCTGGCCGGCCGCCTTCAGCGCATCGCAGAAATCGGCCCAGCTCTGGCCGTTCAGCACTCGTGCCAGTGTCTCTTCATTTGTGGACATTCCGCACTCCTCTTGAGAAAACCTCGCGCAACACGATTGTCGCCAAAGCTACACGGCCGTGGTGCGTCTCGCGAATCTCGGCCGGAAAGACCCGGTCGCTGCGGGCTCATCGCCCGCGGCTGCAACTAAGGATCGCTGATCCTGCGAACAGGAGCCCTCGTTCGGCGCCTGAGCGCTTCCCGGAACCGGCGGGGCCGGTACTCTCAAGTCAAATTAGGACTTATCGCGTGATAAGTCAATAACATGGAGGTTCCGGCAAGAAGGGAGGCGTAATTTCGCTTCCCCGCCCGGAGAACCTCCTTCCAACCCCAGGATACCCGCTACCCAGAGTCGCACCGATGGGACTGCCCGTCCTAGTCCTTTAGGACGTAGGCTTTGGCGCTGCGTTCGCGTAAAAAGCCCAAGTAACATTTTTTTCGAGAGCGACTATGGCCTGGCGTCCCATCCATGACAGATCTTCCCCGGCGCTCGCCACGGTTGCGGTCATGTTGGCCGACCGTGGGGCGGTCCTGGCATGAACAAGCTGATTGGCGCCGGCGACGTCGTTGCGCAACTGCGCGACGGCATGACCATCGGCATCGGGGGCTGGGGCCCGCGCCGCAAACCCATGGCGCTGGTGCGCGAAATTCTGCGTAGCCCATTGAAGGATCTGACCATCGTCGCCTATGGCGGCGCCGATGTCGGCATGCTGTGTGCTGCAGGGAAGATCAGGAAACTGGTGTTTGCGTTCGTCTCGCTCGATTTCATCCCGCTCGAGCCGTACTTTCGTGCGGCGCGGCAGTCGGGGGCGCTGGAGGTCATGGAGATCGATGAGGGCCTGCTGCTGCTCGGACTGAGGGCTGCCGCGATGCGGGTGCCATACATCCCGACGCGGGTGGGTCTGGGCACTGATGTGATCAAGTACAACCCGGACATCCGCCTGGTCGACTCTCCATATGACGAGCGACAATGGCTGGCGATGCCGGCGTTGCCGCTGGACGCCGCCTTGCTGCATGTGGATCGTGCCGATGCGCGCGGGGTATGCCAGGTCAAGGGTCCGGACCTGTACATGGATGACGCGTTCGCACGCGCTGCGGCAAGCACCTATGTCAGTTGCGACGAGCTGGTGGAGCCGCAGTTCTTCGAGCAGGGCGAAGAGGCGCGTTACGTGTTCTGGGAACGTGCCGAGACCACCGGCGTGGTGCACCTGCCCTGTGGTGCGCACCCGAGTTCATGCGCCCCGTTGTACGGGTTCGATGTGAAGCATTTCAAGGAGTACGTGGCCGGCGCGAAGGAACCGGGCGGCTGGGCGCAGTACTACGAACGCTACATTGCCTGCGGCGAGACCGAATACTTGCAGCGCGTCGGCGGCGAAGCGGTGGTGAAGAAACTGCCGCTGCCGGTGTTCTGACGGAGAACGCAATGACCGACACGACACTGGTAGATACCATTATCTGCGCCGCCTCGGAGGCCTGGCGCAACGACGGGGAGGCGCTTGCGACCGGCATCGGCATCGTGCCGCGTCTGGCGGCCTCGCTCGCCAAACTGACCTGCAATCCGAACATCATGATGACCGACAGCGAGGCGTGGATGGTCGCCGAGCCCGTTCCCATCGGGCCGCGAGGCGACTATGTCATGCGCCGCGAGTCGCACATGGGTTTCGGGCGAATCTTCGACAACGTGTGGGGCGGCAAGCGCCACGCCATGGTGGGTCCTACCCAGATGGATCGCTACGGCCAGGCCAACATCTCGATGATCGGCGCGGACTACCGCAAACCGAAGGTGCAGATGCTTGGCGTGCGCGGCTTTCCCGGCAACTCGTTCAATCACGCCAATTCATTCTTCATCCCGAACCACAGCACCAAGGTATTCGTCGAGGGTGAAGTCGACATGGTCGCGTCGGTGGGCTACAACCCGGCACGGCTGGCTCGCGGCTGGCGGTTCGATGACATCGACATCCGCCTGGTGATCACCAATCTATGCGTGATGGACTTTGGCGGTCCGGATCGCCAGGTGCAGTTGCGCAGTCTGCATCCGGGCGTCACGGTGGAGCAGGTGCAGCAGGCGACGGGCTTCCCGGTGCATGTGCCGGCAGCGGTACCAGGCACGCCGGCGCCGACGGCCGAGCAGCTTGCGTTGCTGGCGCGGCTCGACCCGCACGGATTGCGCGCCGGCATCTTCGGAGCGTGAAACGAGCATGAGCGACAAGACGCAGCGGCCGTTTCTCGAGGGTTGGTTCTCGCAGGGGGAGGCGGGTGCGGAACTCATCGGCACGCGTTGTACGAGCTGTGGGACCTATTACTTCCCGCGCCAGTCGCGGTTCTGCCGCAATCCGGCCTGTGAGGGCGAGCAGTTCGAGGAATTGCCGCTGTCCCGGCATGGGCGGCTGTGGTCCTATACCAACGCCTGCTACCAGCCGCCCGAACCCTTCATCGCCTCCGATCCGTTCGAGCCATTCGCGATCGCTGCGGTGGAACTCGAGCGTGAGCGCATGATCGTGCTGGGGCCGGTAGTGCAGGGCGTGGATGTCGATGTTCTGCAGGTCGGCATGCCAATGGAACTCGTGATCGAGCGACTGTGCGACACGGGAAATGAGCATCTCCTTTCCTGGAAGTGGAAACCCGTCGCATGAGCAGGGACATCGTCATTCTAGGCGCCGGCATGCATCCCTGGGGAAAGTGGGGGCGCAGCTTCATAGACTATGGTGTCGTGGCCGCGCGCGCCGCGCTCAAGGACGCCGGTGTCGACTGGCGCGATGTGCAGTTCGTCAGCGGCGCCGCGACCATCCGCAACGGCTATCCCGGGCAGGTGAGCGGGGCGACCTTCGCGCAGGCCCTGGGTTGGCAGGGCGCGCAGGTCAACACGTCCTATGCCGCCTGTGCTTCAGGCTCGCAAGCCCTGGCGGCCGCGCGTTCGAAGATCCTGTCGGGCGAATGTGAGCTTGCGCTGGTGATCGGCTCGGATACCACGCCCAAGGGCTTTCTCGCCCCGGCGAAAGGGGAGCGGCCCGACGACCCGGACTGGGTGCGTTTCCGCCTTGGCATCACCAATCCGAGCTATTTTGCACTTTATGCACGGCGCCGCATGGCACTGTATGGCGATACGGTCGATGACTTTGCACGAGTCAAGATCAAGAATTCCAAGCATGGGTTCGAGAACCCGAACGCCCGTTATCGCAAGTGCTTTACCGCGGCGGAGGTTGCGGCCTCCCCCATGGTGGCCAATCCATTGCGGCTGATGGACATCTGTGCGACCTCGGATGGTGCCGCCGCGCTGATCGTCTGCAGCGTCGATTATGCGCGTCGCCTCGGGCGTACCGACGCGCCGAAAGTGGCGGCGATCTCGACGGTCACTCCGACCTTTGCTTCGGGCACGATCGAGATGCCGGACCTCGCGACGGACTCGGCGGTCAGCGTCGCGGCCCACAGTTTTCGTGCGGCCTTGCCGGTGAAGGCATACGAGGAGGCCGGCATCGGCCCGCAGGACGTCGGCCTGGCCGAGGTGTACGACCTGTCCACGGCGCTCGAGCTGGACTGGATCGAGGATCTGCAATTGTGCGCCCGAGGCGAGGCGGCCGCATTGCTGCGCAGCGGCGCGACGCAGGTCGGCGGGCGTATTCCCGTCAATGCGTCCGGCGGGCTGGCCTGCTTCGGGGAGGCCGTGCCTGCCCAGGCGCTGGCGCAGGTTTGCGAACTGACCTGGCAGCTGCGCGGCCAGGCCGGTGCGCGTCAGGTCAGCAGTGATGCCAAGGTCGGTATTACCGCCAACCAGGGCCTCTTCGGCCATGGTTCATCGGTGATCGTCAAGCGCTGAGGCGGGGACAATGTCGGATTTTCACACGCCGCTTTGTGACCTGCTGGGTTGCCGCTACCCGATCGTACAGACGGGCATGGGCTGGGTGACCGGCTCGGACCTGGTAGCGGCGAGCGTCAACGCCGGCGGCTTCGGTTTCCTGGCGGGCGCCACGATTGCCGCAGACCGCATCGAAGCCGAGATCGTTCGGGTGCGGGAGCTGACCGGCGACAAGCCCTTCGGGCTCAACTTTCATATGTTCCAGCCGAACGCAGCGCAACTGCTGGATCTGGTCGTGAAGCATCGTGTCCGCGCCGTGAGCTACGGGCGCGGGCCGGACAAGAAGGTGATCGGCCGGCTGCGTGATGCGGGTATCGTCTGCATGCCCACGGTCGGCGCGCTCAAGCACGCGCTCAAGGCGATCGAGATGGGCGCCAACGTCATTACGATCCAGGGTTCCGAGGGTGGCGGGCATACCGGCAGCGTGCCGACCACGGTGCTGTTGCCGCAGGTCGTCGATGCCGTGAAGGTGCCCGTGGTCGCCGCGGGAGGTTTCTTCGACGGACGCGGACTGCTCGCGGCGCTGGCTTACGGCGCGCAGGGAATCGCGATGGGCACGCGTTTTCTGATGACGACCGACAACAAGGTGCCGCCGGCGACCCTGGCGTGCTATGTCAACGCCAGGGAGGCCGAGAAGATCCAGATTTCCCACGTGGTCGACGGCATGCCACAGCGCATGATCCCGAACGCCTACCTGGCGATGCTCGAGAAGGCGTCGCCGCTGCGGCGCCTGAAGATCGCGCTCAAGCTCGCGTTGCAGTACAAGGCGCAGACCGGCATGACCAGCGGCCATGCGTTCAAGGTGCTCTGGCAGGGCCTGCGCGACGATGCAGGCAGCGTGGCGCAGAGTGTCATGGCCGCCAACGCGCCCATGCTGCTGCAGCGCTCCATGATCGAGGGCAATCCGGCCGAGGGCGTGATGGCCGCCGGCCAGGTGGCCGCCTTGATCGGCCGCTTGAGCAGCTGTCAGGAGGTCATCGAAGGAATCATCACGCAGGCGCGTGAGCGCCGCGATGCGTTGCTGGCGATCGGCGCCGAGGAAAGACATGTCTGAGCAGTTCACGACCCAGATACACGACAATGGCGTGGCCGAGGTGGTGCTCGACCGCCCGCCGGTCAACGCGCTCAATTCCGCCGGCTGGAACGCGCTCGCCGAGCGGATCGCGACACTCGGTGAAAATCCCGCCGTGCGCGTCATCGTCATTCGTGCGGAAGGCCGCGGATTCTGCGCCGGCGTCGACATCAAGGAACTCGATGCCGACTCGAGTCTGATCGTGGCGGTGAACGCCGGCAACTATGCCACCTTCAAGGCCGTGCATCTCAACAAGGTGCCGGTGATCGCGGCGGTGCACGGCTTCGTGCTCGGCGGCGGCATCGGTATCTGTGGCGCCGCCGACATCGTCATTGCCGCCGAGGATGCGAGCTTCGGTCTGCCCGAGGTCGATCGCGGCGCCATGGGCGGTGCGGCGCACCTGCAGCGCATGTTCGGTGTGCAGAAGACCCGATACCTGTTTTTCACCGGTGAAATGATCGGCGCACCGGAAGCGTTCCGGTTGGGCGCCGTCGAACGGGTCGTGCCGCGCGAGCGGCTGCGGGACGAGGCGATGGCCATCGCCGGGAAGATCGCTGCGAAGAGTCCGGCAATGATCCGCATCGCCAAGGAAGCGCTCACCGGCATCGAGGACGGCAATCTCGAGGCCAAGTACCGATGGGAACAGGGCTTCACCCTGCAGGCTTACATGAGCCCGGACTCGGCGGAGACGCGGCGTGCCTTTGTTGAGAAACGCGATACCAAGTTCTAGCATGTATGGTCGGGTTCAGGCGCAGGCACGGTCTTTTTCGTGCGGCTTGCGGGACTCGGCAGGCGCGATGCAGTTGCGTCTTGCAGGCGATGTTGCGGCCCGCCTCTGCTATCGCCATGGCAACGGAAGCTTTATGAATATCCAATCCGAGCGTGTTTGGGCCGCACATGGACCTTGATTTCACTCCGCAGCAGCAAGCGTTCCGCGCCGAAGTGCGTGCATGGTTGCGCGACAACGTACCGACGGCGCCGCTCGAGAGCTACGATACGCGCGAAGGTTTCGAGCAGCATCGCGCTTGGGAGGCGAAGCTCGCCGAGGGCGGCTATAGCAGTGTGATCTGGCCGAAGGAACTGGGCGGACGCGGTGCCAACCTCATCGAGTGGCTGATCTTCGAGGAGGAGTACCACGCCATCGACGCGCCGATGCGCGTGAACCAGAACGGCATTCTGCTGCTCGGACCCACCCTGATGGAGTTCGGCACGCCGGAGCAGAAGGCGCGCTTCCTGCCGCGCATGGCCCGTTGCGACGATATGTGGGCGCAGGGCTGGAGCGAGCCGAACGCCGGCTCGGACATGGCCAACATTGCCAGCCGCGCGATCCGTGACGGCGAGGAATACGTCATCAACGGCCAGAAAATCTGGTCGACACGCGCGGTGTTCGCGAACTGGCTGTTCGGCTTGTTCCGCAGCGACCCGCAGAGCGCGCGGCATCATGGGCTCAGCTACCTGCTCGTACCGCTCGATGCCGAGGGCATCACCATCCGGCCGATCGTGGCGCTGAACGGCAAGCAGGCCTTCGCAGAGGTGTTTTTCGACGACGTGCGGGTCAGCGTCGCGAATCGCATCGGCGAGGAAGGCCAGGGCTGGAATGTGGCGATGGCCACGGCTGGCTTCGAGCGCGGCCTGCTGCTGCGTTCGCCGGCGCGCTTCCAGCGCACGGCGCAGCGTCTGGTGGACCTGTACCGGCGCCATCAGGCGAGCGCCGATCGCGACCCTTCGATTCGTGAGGGGGTGCTGAAGGCGTGGATGGACGCGGAGGCCTACAACCTGGCGAGCTACCACACGGTGGGCCGGCTGCTGAAAGGCGGGCGGATCGGTGCCGAGGCCAGTACCAACAAGATCTTCTGGTCTGAACTCGACTTGCAGATGCATGAAACCGCCATGCGGATTCTCGGACCGCGCGCCGAACTCATCGATGATCCCGAAGTGCATGACTGGCTCGAGGGCTTCCTGTTTGCGCAAGCCGGTCCGATCTACGCGGGCAGCAACGAGATCCAGCGTAACATCATCGCCGAGCGCGTCCTCGGCCTGCCGAAATCCTAAGGGGCGAGCTGTGGACTTCACGTTCAACGAGGACCAGGTCGCACTGCGTGACTCGGTCAGCCGTTTCCTGATGAACGAGGCGGCGCCAGAGCTGCTGCGCGAAATCTGGGAGACCGGTGGTGGGCGCGCGCCCGAACTGCGCAGCAAGTTTGCCGAACAGGGCGTGACGGCATTGTCGGTGCCCGAGGCCTATGGCGGCCTCGGGCTGGCCGATGTCGACTGGGCGCTGATCACGGAGGAACTGGGCTACTACGCGATTCCCGATTCGCTGGCCGATACGGTATACGTGGCGACCGGCCTGTTGTGCGCTGTGCCGGAGGCGGAGGCGTTGCGCGAACAATGGCTGCCCGGGATCGCCGCAGGCACCACGCGCGTGTCGATCGAGCATCCTGTCAACCCATGGGTGGCTGATGCGCACATGGCCGATCTGATACTGGCGTTTCGCGCCGGCGCGGACGGCGTCCTCGAACTGCATGCGTTGCCCCGCGCCGGACTGGAGCACGCGGCGACGAGCAGCATCGACGGATCGCGCCGTCTCTCGATCCTGGCGCAGCAGCCATTGGGAGCATCGACCCGGCTGTTGGCCGGCGAGGCGGCACAGGCGGTCGCGGATGCGACCTTGGACCGGGCCACGGTCGCCGTGGCCGGACAGCTGGTCGGTCTGGCGCAGCGCATGCTCGATCTGTCGGTGGACTATGCAGCACAGCGCAAGCAGTTCGGCCGGCCGATCGGATCCTTTCAGGCGGTCAAGCACCACCTTGCCGATGTCCTCACCCGGATCGAGTTCGCCCGGCCGGTGCTCTATCGCGCCGCGCTGGCATTGCAACGCGGCGACCGCAATCGTGGAGCACTGATCTCGCACGCCAAACTGGCCTGTGCCGAGGCCGCCTGGATCGCGGCGCGCAAGGGTATCCAGGTCCATGGCGCGAGCGGCTACACCTGGGAAGTCGATCTGCAGATGTTCATGAAGCGCGCCTGGGTGCTGGATGCCGCCTGGGGTGATCGCGGCTTTCACAAAGCGCGCCTGGCCGAGGCGCTGCTGCGGGCCGATGCCCCGCTCGGGCCGGCCGCTACGTTGTATTAAGACCGGGTATTCAAGACCGGAAGGACGATTCCCATGCCTGAAGCCTTTATCGTTGACGCGTTGCGCTCCCCTACGGGTCGGCGTGGCGGTTCGCTTGCCCATGTGCACGGCGCCGATCTCGGCGCGCACGTCATCAAGGCGCTCGTGGAGCGCAATGCCGTGCCGGCGGCCGAATACGATGACGTCATTTTCGGCTGTGTCGATACCATCGGCGCCCTGGCGGGCGATATCGCCCGTACTGCATGGCTGGCAGCGGGAATGCCGCTCAATGTTCCCGGAACCACGATCGATCGGCAGTGCGGCAGTTCGCAGCAGGCGGTGCATTTCGCGGCCCAGGCCGTGATGAGCGGGACGCAGGACGTGGTGCTGGCCGGCGGGGTGCAGACGATGTCCAGCATTCCGATTTCCTCGGCGATGCTGGCGGGACGACCGCTGGGGTTCACCACACCGTTCGCGGAGAGCAAGGGTTGGCAGGCGCGGTTCGGGGATGCGCCCGTGAATCAGTTCTACGCTGCGCAGCGCATCGCCGATCACTGGAACATCAGCCGCGAGGCGATGGAAGTTTTCGCCAAGGAAAGTCACGACCGCGCGCTC
>Ga0265293_10013904_pt1 | contig 10339 bp, 9 predicted proteins | sample Munlanlewell138R_FD_192505 | JGI IMG/M metagenome (GOLD analysis project Ga0265293, IMG submission 192505) | Leachate microbial communities from a municipal landfill in Southern Ontario, Canada - Leachate well 138R | ecosystem: Engineered > Solid waste > Landfill > Unclassified | place: Canada...
ATCGCGCACCCTGCAATCCATGCCTGCAAAAGCCTGCGTATCCTCTGGTTCAATTTGGACCGCCCCCACTTGCTGCAAGGGGGCGGCGTGTTGACCCCAACAGTATCCCGACGATCGCAAGGCTCGTGACCATAGAGGTCCCGCCGTAGCTTGCCAGCGGAAGCGTAACGCCTGTAAGGGGCAGCACTCCCAGATTCCCGCCGATGATCACAAAAGTCTGCACAGCTATTATGTTGGCAGCGCCCACAGCAGCCAGTGCACAATACCTTGAGCTTGCACGCCGAGCGCATGAATAGCCATGCCCTACTAGCAAGAAGTAGATGGCTATCAAGCCGAGGGTTCCGCAAAGCCCGATCTCCTCGCCGGTGGCCGAAAACAGCATGTCAGTGACGGCCGCCGGAATCAGCCAGGGAGATCCGCATCCGTAGCCTCGCCCGAAAATCCCGCCACTGGCCAGCGCATAGAAAGACTGGGCCATTTGGTAGCCCGAACCTGTTGCGTCGGCCCATGGATTGAGCCACGAAGAGAACCTGACGCCAATGTGGGGAAAGACCTGCCCGGCCACGATCACGGCACACGCTCCGATCCCTGCCGACACCAGGGCCATGACTCTGTTGCCCGTGGCCACGTAAGCCATTGCCACACATGATATGTATATGACCATTGCCGTTCCTACGTCGCGCTGGGCCACAGTAAGGAGCATCACGGCCCCCCACATCAGGATGATTCGCCGGGCTTCAGCACAACCCCATATTTCGCTTGCCCGTGCGCGAGCCTTCGTCCCAGGATCAGCCGTAAACAACTTGGAAAGCCCGTCTGCACCAGCAAGTATGCATGCGATTTTGGCCACCTCAGAGGGTTGGAATCCCATGTCGCCCACAAATAGCCATGACCGAGCCCCTCCCCGCTCCTCCCCTGCAACCAAGGTAAGCACCAGAAGGGCAATAGATCCGCCCAGGGCCAGATGTCCCAGGCCCTCCAGCTTCCGCCGGCTCTGGAGAACAACCAGAGGAATCATGATAGCCACGCCAAGCCATATGAAAGCCAGCTGGCGCACGCCGAGGTCAGGCCTGAGCCTGTATACTGCAGGGTAGCCCATCACTACCGCAGCCCCGGCCAGCGGCAGCAACACCTCATCTCCCTCGAAACGCCCTGCAGCAAAAAGAAGGTGAGCCAAGGCAAAGGGCACAGACGAGGCGAAGCAGTAAGCCACTTCCGGCCCGACAAGCTTCCCACTTTTGCCTAGCGAAAGGGAAAACCCTGCCGTAAGCGACATGAGCATCACTATTCCCATAAGCGAACGCTCGGCATCTCTGACAAAGCGCGCACTGTCTGAAGCATTCGGCACCTGGTTGCCCTTTTCCGTCATGGGCTGCGCCCTCCTGAATCTGAAGCGCCAGAGGCATCCAAAGGCTCCGGCACAAGGAGACTCGAAGACGGAACATCAGATTCCTCAATCCGGACAATGACCACAGTTATGTTGTCATGTCCGCCGCGCGCCCGAGCCAGCTTCACAAGTCCCATACATGCCTTGTCAGGATCATTCGACATACCGACCGTCCTGGCTATCTCATCATCTGAAACAATGTCGTGCAGTCCGTCAGTGCAGAGCAATACGGCATCCCCGGGCATGAGCTGGCGTTCGCCTATGTCTATGTCAAGGTTCTCAGAGAATCCGAGCGCCCTTGTAATAGCATGTCGCCCGGGATGGCATTCCGCTTCCTCAGGAGTTAGCAGTCCGGATCGGAGCAACTCGCCAACTACCGAATGGTCATCGGTAAGTTGGACGATAGAGTCTGCACGGATCAGGTAGGCCCGGGAGTCGCCAACATGGCCAACTTTCAAGACTCCCTCACAAAGGGTGACGACCGTCAGAGTAGTGCCCATTCCCTCAAGCTCGTCGCGGTTTCGCGATGCCTGGATCACCCTGTGGTTCGCCTTGCCAATACAGTTTGCAATGTCGAAAGCGGCTGAACCTCTCTCCCCATACTCCGATGCAACAACTTCAATTGCAATCTTGGATGCTACCTCGCCAGCCTTGTGCCCGCCCATACCGTCAGCCACAGCGTAACATCTGGAAGCGGCAAAATACGCATCCTCGTTACGGTCGCGCACTAGGCCCACATCGGTAGCAAACCCAACCAACAAGTTTCTCACCCCATCCAGGATAGCATGCACAATCTCAAACTACGTCATCTACACCAGCATCAGGCGAATCCTCAGCTGATCGATGATTAAGGACCTGCTCGATGCATGTAGAATGGGACGCACCATCACTCGAAGCATCGAGAACGAGCACCCGGCAGACGCGGTAAAGGAAGATGTACAGCACAACTACGCAAGCTAGCCTGAGAGCTGCCAGCGCAACACGAACCATGTCTGACCTACCCCTTTCCTCGCCTCTTGTCGGAGGCTCGTTCGCCCTCGCCCCGACCCCACCTGCGCCGTAGCTGGCCACAGGCTGCATCTATGTCGGCTCCCATTTCACGCCTGATAGTAGTCTCAATTCCTGCAAAACGAAGTGTGCTGGCAAACGCATCAATCGCCTCCCGTGAGGGACGAACAAACCCGGTCTCCTCCACTGGATTAAGCGGTATTATGTTCACATGACATAGTGTGCCCCTTACCAGGCTGGCAAGGGATTCGGCATGGGCTTTCGAGTCGTTGACTCCCCCAATCAGGCAGTACTCGTATGTAACGCGCCTTCCCGTTGAATCCGCATAATCCGTACAGGCATCAATTAGCTGGCCAATGGGATAAACCTCATTTATCTTCATCAGCGAAGACCTCGTGGAGTCGTCAGGAGCATGAAGGGATACCGAAAGCGTTACCGGAAGCCCTTCTTCAGCAAGCCTGTGTATGCCCGGCACGATTCCACACGTCGAGATGGTGATGCGCCTGTAGCCAATCCCATATCCCCGCTTCCAGTTTATCAGCCTCACGAACTTCAATACGTTGTCGTAGTTGGCCAATGGCTCTCCGCTTCCCATCATGACGACTGAGCCAACCCGCCTGTCCTGACTGCCGGTGGCAATATCCAAACTCACTGCCAGTATCTGATCTACCATTTCGCCGCACGTCAAGTTTCTGACAAGGCCTCCGAGGCCTGACGCACAAAAGGCGCAGCCCATCGCACAGCCAACCTGGGATGAAACGCACAGGCTTAGCCCGTAGTCATGCTCCATCAGCACCGTCTCGACTGCATTGCCATCGGCCAGCCCTATTAGGTACTTGGTAGTGCCTTCGGCCGACGACTGCACGGCCAAGACCTCGGGAGCACACAAAGGGCTTGCCTCTGCAAGTGCCCGACGGAGAGAGCCAGGGAGGTTCGTCATCTCATCGTATGACGTGACTTGCCTGCCATGAAGCCACTCGAGAACCTGGTCGGCCCTGTACGCCGGCTCGCCCAACGAAGCAAATAAGTTTCTGCATTCCTCATATGACATGCTCTTTATGTCCACAGTCTTAATCATTCCACCAAACCGCCATAAATCCTCTGTATTTCGACACCCCGGCTCAAGTCGGCCCGGCATCCCCAGAGCCGCGTGCAGAGCGGAGTGCCGAATGGCAGCGAAACAGTCCCCTGCCACCATAGCACGCATGAAAGGCGATCCCGGCCCGCAAAAAAGGAGGATCGCCTTTCGCTCAATTTTGACAGCCGCAACCTTAGATCGCGATCAGAGGATGCTTGCCCCACCTGTTGCGCAAGCATCCTCCGTCATTCAATCTCGAGCATGCCTGCACGCCGGCGCGTGGGCAGTACCCGGCACATGGACGACTCAGGCGCCGCCCCGTCTGACATAGGGCTTGCCACTTGCAGCCGGAGGAACCGACCGCCCGATTATTCCTGCCAATGCCGCCATTGTGACAATGTACGGCGTCATGATCAAGAACTCTCTTGGTATTGCAGTAAAGCCCCAGTTTTGTGCCGTCAGCTGAAGTCCATCCGCAAGACCGAACAGGAGTGAGGCCCACATCGCCCCGACCGGAGTCCACCTACCGAAGATGACTGCCGCCAGAGCTATGAATCCCTTGCCCGCACTCATGCCCTCTCTGAATAGAGACAGCTGGCCAAGGGATAGAGTGACCCCTCCCATTCCTGCGAGAAATCCGCTCAATATCACACATAGATACCTAATGCCCGAAACGTTCACTCCAACTGTATCCGCAGCCTCCGGGTGTTCACCACAAGCCCTTATTCTCAAGCCGAGCGGTGTCTTGAAGATCACTATCTGGGCGATTATCACCACTATGAACGCAATGTACACGGGAGGCATATTCCTATAGAAAATATCACCAATAAGCGGGACATTCTTCAAAAACGGAATAGTCCATGACGCAAGGCCGGGAACCGGCTCAGTCTGCCCAGCCCTATGGAATATGGCTCTGAGCAAGTAACCCGTTAGCGCAGCCCCAAGTATGTTTATCGCCACGCCTGACACAGTCTGGTTAGCGCGGTGCCGTATGCATACCCATGCATGTAAGGCAGCTACAACAGCTCCCGAAAGAGCACCTAACCAGAAGCCTAACCATGCGTTGCCAGTCAGGTGGGAGAAGAGAACGCCCATGAATGAGCCGATCAGCATCATGCCTTCTAACCCTATATTGACCACGCCCGACCTCTCTGAGAACACCCCGCCCATGGCTGTCAGTATCAGAGGCGCAGCTAGGGATACAGTCGTAGCCAATGCATCAGCCATGAAATACAGGAACTCCATCTTAACGCGTCTCCTCCTTCCCAGCAACGTCCAGCTTCGCCATGCGGCGAATTGGAAGCCAGCCCTCGACAATCCCTTCGGCAGCCACCAAAAACACTACTGAGGCCTGGATAATGCCTGCAGTCTCCTTTGGAACCGTTGCCAACAGCTGCATCATCTGTGAACCCCTGTTCAGCACTCCAAAGAGTGAAGCTGCCGCCAGGATGCCGTACGGGTTGCCCTTTGCAAGCAATGCTACGGCTATGCCATCAAATCCAAAGCCTTCGAAAGCGAAAAGGTCGAGGAACTTGTACTGAATTCCGCACACCTGTATGGCACCTGCCAGACCAGCCATGGAACCAGCGATAAGCATTGACCTTGCCATGGCGGCCGAAACGTCAATGCCTGCATATCGTGCAGCTTCCGGATTGAGACCCACCGCCCTTATCTCATACCCCTTCGTCGTCTTGTAGAGCAAACGATAGATGAGAATGGCTGCGACAACCGCAATTATGATCCCGGAGTTCACTCTGAACTCAGATCCATGCCCGCCGACAAACCTCCATAGCTTGGCGGCATCTGCAATCTCAGGGCTATATGGAGATGCCAAATTCGGATCCTTGATCGGACCATTAACCAGATAGTGGGAGAAATATAAGGCGATGTAGTTCATCATGATGCTGTTCACTACTTCATGCACTCCGAATTTGGCCTTCAGGTAGCCCGGAACTGCAGCCCAAAGCCCGCCAGCAACCATGCCCGACAGGATCGTAAGGGGAAGATGGATTATGCGCGGCAGCCCGGTGAGGGTATAACCGACGATAGCAGACGCCAGCATACCCACTATCATCTGGCCCTCTGCACCAATATTAAACAAGCCTGCACGAAACGCTACTGCGATTGAAAGGCCGGTACATATGAGGGGCGTAACATAGACGATCGTCTCCGAGAGATTCACCGGCGAACCGAAGCAACCGCTGAGCAATGCGCCATAGGCATCAAGGGGATTGGCACCCGTAAATAGCATGAAGACTGCCCCTATCGCCAGCCCTACGAGTACTGCAATAACAGGGACAAGCAGCTCACGCCACCACGCTTTGCTTTTGCTGTTCATGCTCATCTGCTCTCGCCTCCTGCCGCCTTGTGCTGCGGGCCGCGCATTGCCCCTGCCATCATCAAGCCCAGCTCTTCTTCTGTTACAGTATCAGGATCAGCTATGCCGACTATCTCGCCTTCATATATCACTGCAATTCTATCTGCCAGGGCCATGATCTCATCAAGCTCAAGTGAGACAAGGAGAACAGCTTTTCCGTCATCCCTTGCCTCTATCAGTTTTCTGTGAACAAACTCGATGGCGCCAACGTCAAGCCCCCGTGTAGGCTGAGCGGCCACTATCAACTCAGGCTTCCGCGAAAGCTCCCTGGCAACTATTACTTTCTGCTGGTTTCCTCCTGACAGAGACCCAGCCGCAACCTTCTCGCTTGGAGTTCGCACATCGAACTCCTCAATCAGCCGACGCGCCTCTTGATGGATGGTCTCCCAGTCAAGCTCTCCCCGCTTGCTGAACGGAGGCCTGTAGTAAGTCTGAAGCACCATGTTCTCTGCAAGTGTGAAATCGAGGATAAGCCCGTGGCGGTGGCGGTCAGACGGTATGTGAACCACTCCGGATTCGAAGACTTGCCGCGGGGGAACTCCAGTCACATCACGGCCGTTTATCACAACGCGTCCAGATGATGGTCGGCGCATCCCCGTTATGGCCTCCACAAGCTCACTCTGACCGTTTCCATCAACACCTGCAATCCCAAGGATCTCACCTGCTCGCACTGAAAACGAGACTCCTCGCACTGCAGGAAGATGCCGGTGATCGAGCACATGTAGTGTATCTATCTCCAGTATGCTCTCACCTGGGCTTGCAGGGCCTTTTTCAACAACGAGTTCTACATCGCGGCCCACCATCATTTTCGCTAGTTCCTGCTGAGTAGTCCCCGGAGTCGCAACAGTGCCGATTGACTTGCCCCGCCTGAGCACAGTTACATGATCTGATATGTCGAGCACCTCTTTAAGCTTGTGGCTGATGAATATGATCGATTTGCCCTGCCTGGTGAGGTTTCGCATGATCTCGAACAGCTCAGTTACCTCCTGGGGCGTCAACACTGCTGTAGGTTCATCAAGCACTAGTATTTCGGCGCCGCGCAGCAGCGCTTTGAGTATCTCGACCCTCTGCTGCATTCCTACGGAGATATCCATAACCTTGGCATGTGGGTCTATGGCCAGGCCATACGCCTCCGATATCTCATTCGCCCTGGCTATGGCGCTCTCCATGTCCATGAAAATCCCATGTTTCCTCGGCTCAGCTCCCAGCACAAGATTCTCGGCAACAGTAAACGGAGGTATCAACATGAAGTGCTGATGCACCATGCCGATTCCAAGACTTATGGCGTCATTGGGTTCCTGGATAGACACTTCTTCCCCATCGACGAGAATCGTTCCCTCATCGGCCTCATACAATCCATAAAGGATCTTCATGAGCGTCGTTTTTCCGGCGCCATTCTCTCCTAGCAGCGCGTGGATTTCGCCCTTCTCAAGCTTGAAATCGACATTGTCGTTCGCAAGAACTCCAGGAAACTGCTTGGTTATGCCGCGCATTTCGAGTACTGGGACACTCTGGGGCTTTCCCATAAAAGTCCCTCCAGTAAGATGACATTATGATTGGGCGCCAGACCCTGAGGCAGTCGGCGCCCAACCTCAGATTACACTAGGTTCGCGCTGCTTCATAAGCAGCAGCCTGACTCACGATTCTCCACTCGTTCGAATCGGATAAGAGAACCGAAGTCGAAAACCGTTGCCGCATTCCTTGCCTACTTCTTGTAGAGCTTGTCTGCGTCGGCAGGGAACTCTGGAACTACGTACTCGCCCTTGGCGATGATGTTTGCCCACTCGCGAGCCTTAGCAGTGGCTGATGCTGATGCCCTGTTGGACTTCTCCGGAGCCAGTCCAACTGCGTTTTCACGCAGGCCCAGAACGACAGTGCGTCCCGTAAAGCCCGACTTCAGCAACATCTTCGTGCCTTCAAAGACACCAACGTCTACTCTCTTGATCATGGAGTTCAAGACGTTCTTGGGAGCCAGATGGTTCTGGTCGGAATCGACACCTATGGCCCACTTGTCGTGATCCTCAGCTGCGCGGATAACACCGATTCCCGTGGAACCAGCAGCGTGGAACACTACGTCTGCCTTTCTGCCGCGGAACATCGAGTCAGCAACACTCTTGCCCTTGCCCGGATCATCAAAGACGCCACTGTAGTTAACTATGATGTTGATGTTCGGGTTGGTCTTCCATACTCCGGCCTTATAGCCCGCCTCAAATCTGTGGATCACCGGAATATCCATGCCGCCCACAAAGCCTACAGTGTTCGTCTCCGTGGTAAGTGCGGCAAGTACGCCGACCAGGAAGGAGCCCTCATGCTCCTTGTACAGAATCCCGAGCACATTGGGGATATCCTTGTATTCGTCATCTGAGTAGCTGTGGTCAATGATTCCAAACTTGGTGTTCGGGAACTGCTTGGCTACTTTCTGAATAGCGTCAGCCATCAAGAAGCCAATGCCCCACACAACATCGTAGCCTTCCCTTGCAAGGCTGGCGAGGTTTGGCTCGTAGTCAGACGGTGTGTTTGACTCAACATACCGTGTGTCATAGCCCAACTCGTTCGCAAGCCGCTGCAGGCCTACATAGGCCGAGTCATTAAAGGACTGGTCGCCCAGACCACCAATGTCAAACACAATTCCAACCTTAGGCGCCGGCGCAGCAAAGCCACTGAATGCACAACCGACAAGCATCCCCACAGCCAGGAGAATAACTAGGACACGCTTAAGAGACTTCATTCAACAATCCTCCCCTAAAAAGGTGCTTTGAATCTAGGATTAGACTTCGCTACATAACGGCCAACTCCTTCCTGACAACGCTTGAGTTTCACTTCTATGCTGGCCCGTATACGGCTTGCATCGTCTACAGGTCATCAGGGCACAGCACGTTTCGCTTCCCACCTAGCTTCTTGTTGCACATCGTGAGGCCTCGGGCGGTTCATTGCATGTGCAGGATGTTCCGTCAAGGATACGGCCGGGGCAAACAAACCTTTGAGGTTCATACATGCGTATCCTCATGCGCTCACAACCTCTATGACATATGCAACGATTCATAACTCTCCACTTTCTTCAGCAGGAGCATGAAAGAATATGGAGAATTATTAGATCATGACTGCGAACATGGGATATATGGAGGTAATAAAATGGCAGGTGGCCAATATGAGCAGGTACTAGCTCGGCTTCGCGAGGCTGCTCGAATTCTCAACCTTGAGCCAGGCATCTTCGAGATCCTCGCAGAACCAGAGCGCACGCTCGAGGTTGCGCTTCCCATCAAGATGGACGATGGGAGCATCAAGGTGTTCCTTGGATACAGGTGCCAGCACTCCACCGTACGCGGTCCGGCGAAAGGTGGAGTTCGCTATGCAATGGATGTATGCATGGACGAAGTAAAGGCGCTGTCTTCGTGGATGACCTGGAAATGCGCAGTCGCAGGAATTCCCTACGGAGGTGGCAAAGGCGGCATCCGCGTGGACCCTACACAGCTGTCAGAGAGCGAATTGGAGCGACTAACACGGCGTTATGTGTACGCAACCTACCCCATCATAGGCCCTGAGAAAGACATCCCGGCGCCCGACATGGGAACCAACGCCCAGATCATGGGCTGGTTCGTTGATACTTACTCGATTCTCAGCGGAGTCTATAGCCCGGGCGTGGTTACTGGCAAACCAGTGCCCATCGGTGGCTCAATAGGGCGCCGTGAAGCAACTGGACGAGGTGTGATCTTCGCCGTCCGCGAACTGTTGCTCAGGCTCAGCAAAGAGCCAACCGAGATTACATGTGCAGTCCAAGGCTACGGAAACGTAGGTTCAGTTGCCGCAACGCTGGCACATGAATTGGGCTGCAAGGTAGTTGCAGTCAGCGATATCACCGGCGGACGCTACAACCCGAAAGGACTTAACATACCCGAGATCACCAAGCATGTGGAGAACAACAGGGTCCTTGAAGGATACGAGGAACCAGGAGCCGACAACATATCAAACGCCGACCTCCTCACACTCGATGTCGATCTTCTTATCCCGGCCGCCCTGCAGAATCAGATCACTAAAGACAATGCAGCAAACATTAGAGCAAAGTTTATCGTCGAAGCCGCAAATGGACCTACCACGGCCGAGGCCGACAAGATCCTGGGCGAAAACGGGATTCTCGTCGTACCCGATATTCTGGCAAACGCCGGCGGAGTCATCTGCTCCTACTTCGAGTGGGTTCAAAATCTGCAGAACTTCTACTGGAGCGAGGAAGAAGTCAACTCGAGGCTCGACAACATCATGACACACAATTTTGCCGAGGTATGGGACTTCGCCCACGAGAAGGACCTAAGCCTCCGCACAGGCGCCTACATCCTCGGAGTAAAGCGGGTCGTAGACGCTATCAAATTGCGCGGCATCTTCCCGTGACATAAGAGGCCAGAAAGCGCAACCTGGGGCTACCTGGGTGCTGTGGGACGCCGTTGCCAGGCGTCCCTTTTTTCATCTTCTCGAGAAACGCTGCAGCCCCAGCCCC
>Ga0265293_10013905_pt1 | contig 10337 bp, 19 predicted proteins | sample Munlanlewell138R_FD_192505 | JGI IMG/M metagenome (GOLD analysis project Ga0265293, IMG submission 192505) | Leachate microbial communities from a municipal landfill in Southern Ontario, Canada - Leachate well 138R | ecosystem: Engineered > Solid waste > Landfill > Unclassified | place: Canada...
TTTTTATTTTCATAATAATTTTGTTCTTACTGTAGTAACTTAAATAAAAAAATCCCTCTTATTATTTTGCCTTTTTTAAGCAAAGTAATGGGGGAAGTTTCAATGGACTGGAGCAGGCGACGGGAATTAGGTAATATATAACACTAACGCTCATTATCTACATACTATCGACCCTTTTTAATATGATAGATAACACTATCGCCCACTATCTACCACTAATTGTCGTCTTTTTTGCTACCCAAATCGTCTATTTTATTCTTTTTAGCTTTTTTCTCTTTAATTAGAATAGGTATCAAGGTAGATACAAAACCGATTAGACCTATTGAGCCTAACATCATTGTGATTACTTCCCACTCATGACTTGTAGCCGTTCGATTAAAAGCAATAAAAACTAATGCAATTATACAAAAGACAGTATTTGCAATATTCAAGGGATCTTTTAAATGTTTTTTCATAATTTTAGTTTACCATATTACTTAATAACTTTAATATTCTTTTTAAGCATATCAACTGTATTTGCTAACGCTTTTTGTAATAACTCATTCGATAGGTTTATGGGGTAGACTTCTCCGCTACGAGCTTTACCAGCACAAACACAATCAACTATCATTTCTAATACATCTAACAAATTAACATCTTCCGGCACGCTTTGGTTTAAATGGTGTCTTTCGGTTAAGTGAAGTTTCCACCAATCTAACTTATAAAATTCTTCGCCAGTTTTACCGGTCGAAAGTGCTGCGAAAAAATCTTCAAAATGCATTATCTTTGTGTGGTCGTGGTATAGACCTTTACGGTTTAATTGGTTCGCTAATTCTTCCAATACCAAATGAACGCCTACAATGTGCTTTATCGTATCACTATGCACTAAATCATAATCAAGTTCTTTTAAGCTTCTTGTATCTGCGTTTGGCGTAGCGTAAATGGGAACTATCTTCATTGCTTTACCTCCAAACTATATTCAATATCAAGACTTACCTTAGGCTTTCTAATAATTTTATTAAATATAGATTTTCCACGCCCCAAAGTTCCCTTTGCGCGTTCTCGTCATTTTGAAAAATATATTCAAGATCACTTTCTTCAAAATGATTATGTTCTTCAAAACCACGTTCATTACTGAATGCGTGCCTTAAAAGTTCTCTAATAACATTTGGACTAACATCGACTGCGTCTTCATCATTGTCAAAATAAACACTAACTTCATGTTCAACTTCAATTGTCGTCGTAACAAATAAATTTTTACTCATAATTCTTTCTCCTTCTTTTGAATATTTTAGGCGTCCACGTTTTTGTTTCGTGTTTTGTGATTTTGTCGGCGAAGTTCTTACCTCTTTTGTAGGAGCATCAATCCTTTGACCGAGTCTGAATCTTCAATTTAAAAGCCGAACGCCTATTTTATGGTTGTAAATATATTAGTAATGCGATAGCCGCTATAAAAACTATCATCGTAATAACGGCTAAGGCGCTATAAAGTTTGCTCATAATGTCATTTACTTTGATAGTTCGCGTAGAGCTTCCTCTAGTGTCGCAAAGTATTTACCGTTCCACCACGAATAAACTTGATTTCCTATTCCATTATCATCTTCAACATTTGCTACAACAAACTTAAGGTTGTTGCTTGCGAACAAATATAAACCTTTTTCTTTATTGCGTGTCAGTAAGAATTTCATTATTCTTCTCCTTTCACATAAACATATCTAAAATTTTTAGGTGCTTTTCTTAATGTGTGTTTAACTTCATCTACATAAGGGGGACAATCCATACCACAATAAACAGTTGCAGTTCTAAAATAATAAAAATCGCTTAATTCTTTTGGCTTATCAAAGATTTCAAGCCGTTTAATATGCCAAGCGTATAGGTCTTTGCCTTTACTATAAACACTTACTTCTTGTGAACTTAAACACAAATCATCTAATGGTATTGTTGCGTTTACATAAATCGGGTATGTATTTTTATTTGAAAGCCTATAATCACCAATATATTCATTAAAATAATAATAGTCATATTCATCAAACCAAAATCTCGCAACTACTTTTTCGCTAATGGATAAAAGCCATTTTGGTTTCGCTTTCACACAATAAAGATATACCCAACCTACAAAATCTTTTGGCACACTCTTTCTTAATTCAAGTGTTTTAACACCATTTAAGATATGGACTAAATGTTGTGGTTGTATTGTTAATAATAATTGTATTTGCATTTTAATACTCCCTTTTTTCAGTGATATTCGGTAATATCCGATATTTTCTTTTGCAATAATCGCAATCATGCATTGCACTAGCTAAATCTTGCGGTGTGCTATCACTCCGCCAATAAAAGCCACAATAAGGGCAAACGATTTTTAACATTGTTATTTTTTTACTCATCTTCTCCTCCTAAATTAAAATTAAATAAATCTAAATGACTTTCTTCTACTACATTCCCAAAGAGATCCATTTTCTCGGTCTCTTTTTCTCTTCCGCTGTCTTTGAGTGAAATAAATACCCCCCCCGCACGACTTTAAAGCAAAACCAGAAGCTATAAAAAGCCGCTCCACTTTTGTTCGATTTGACAATGTTTTCTTCTTCGTTGTAAGTCATAAACGACATTCTACCTTCCGGAAATAAAAAACTAACTTCTTCATCGTGCTTACATAAATAATTAACTGCAAATTGATTATTAAAAAATTGTGTTCCTTGTAAAATGATAAACGGCTTATTGAAACTAAATAATCTTTTTAATAACTTTGTTCTACCGCTAAATGGGGGGTTAGAAATAATGACATCCCACGCTTCCGGCTCGAAGTGGTAAAAATTCATACCTTCGGCTAAGCTTGTGCGAATGAGCTTCTTAAACCCTTTGTTTTTAAACGATAGATATATGCGGCTAAACTCGGTATCAAACGGCAACCAGATTTTCGTATCAAGTGCGATAAGTTTATTATCAAGTAAAAAATCGACAAGTTTATCGGCTTCTGCACTTGTCGTGTAGCACTCATCTTTTGCTATTCGCATATCTTGATAAATATTACTCATCTTCTTTTTCGTTTTCTTTTTCTTTTTGGTTCAATAATTTCAACGATGTCGCTAAACGGAAACCATTCATCAAATGCAACAACGATATAATTAAGTTTTATATCCGCTACTTCGACTACTCTTCCGTTCTTTAAGAGGACAATGTCGCCTCCTGATAGTTTTAATTTCGTCATGTTGTTCCTCCAATCACTTGTTTATAACAAGTTACTTAAATCTTTCTTCTCTTTTCTTTTTGTATGGTGAATATAATATTCCATTGTTGTATTCATTGAAGCGTGGCCTAAATGAGCTTGCACTTCGCGGACGTCATAATTCTTATCAAACATTCGAGTTGCGAAAGAATGGCGTAAGCCATGCAATGTAATATGCGCTATGCCCGCTATTTCGATATGCCTATTAACAACACGACGAACCGTATTGCGTCCAATATGCTTATTTGAAACGCTTAAAAAGATAAACTCATCTTGGTTAATTGCACGTTCTTCAACATAAGCCTCAAGTTCGCGCATAAAAGTTTCTGGCAAATGAATTGTGCGTTCCATGCCAGTTTTTGTGCTTTCTTTATATTGCCCGAAACTATCGACTTGAGCGTCAATAAGAATCGTATTATTATCAAAGTTAACTTTATTTCGTTTAATTGCTTGCCACTCACCAACACGAAGCGCTCCATAAAACATTGTAAGAACGGGTATTCGCCATTCTGGACTTCCCTCTTCACTATCAAAAGCAGCGATAAACTTTCTTAAATCTTCTTCACCGTTAATAAAGAAATTTGTATGGTTTTTTTCTCTTCTGTTTTCTTTGATTGGTTCTAAAATATCAAGTATTTCATCGGCTAATTCTCGGTTCATGAAACGCCGCTTTTTCGCAAACTCAATGAGCTTACGCACGGACGTTAACTTGTTATTGATAGTTCTTGAAGACAAGCCTTGCGAAGTTAGGTTAATACGAAAGCGATCAACATTATGCATGGTAAAAGCTTTCTCACATTGTAAAGTGGGGCTAATAATCGGAAACAAATAATTTTTATAGGCTAATTGATAATTATAAAGCGTATTATTATCAATATTTTCGCTTCTTCTAACTTGGTAAAAGAATTCAATCAGTTCAGTTACTGTTATTGTGTCGCCGCCAGAATATGCTACTTTTCTTTTTTCTTTGTCTTTTTCAATTTCGTCATATTCAATTGACTTCATGTAGCGAATGCCAACACTAAAAGTCCATTCTTTGTTACGGATATTTATATTTTTCCATTCACCATTAAGTAATTTATACTTATAGTTGATGTAAAAGTTTTTTCTTTTATTGTCTCTAATAATTGCCATTTTGGTTCAATCTCCTTTTTTCTTTTTTCTATTCTGTGAGATTGTGGTAAAATGACAACGGTTGTAATATGATTTGTCATTAAATCTCACAGCCATGGAACCCCGGTCAACTTTGCCGAGTTAGGGGTTCCTTTTTAGTTTATTTTAGGTAATCTTTAATAAACCGAAGAAGCTTTTCAAGTTCGTAAATATCCATTCTATCCATTTCTTTAGTTATTTCGTTGCGAACAGTTTGGTTAATTCCAGCGTTTTCTTTTGCAATTCGCACGGATCTAAATATTAGGTAGCGCCCACTATAATCTTTTATTATTTGACCGGGTATAGTTATTTCGAATTCTGAATCGCCATTGCGACGAATAATGGTTTCTTCAATATCGTGTTTACTTTGTATTTGAAAGTATTCGTCTTCACTAATAAATACATGATACTCATCGTCGGCAGCGCTCTCGAAGTTAATGCCTATGCCTCGAATTGAATAACCGAGTAGATAATCAGCAGTTACATCGAAGAAGTCTTTTAACTTCAAGATATGCACTTCTTTAAATGGTTGTTTGTTGTTCTCTAGTAAAGATAGTGCGGGGTATGCGATGTCAACATAACGAGATAGTTCACGTAACGCAATATTGGAGCGGCTTCGTAATTTCTTCAGCCTATTCATTTTTCCCTCCCTTCAACATTATGCTATATCTTTCAAAAAATAAACGCAAGTAAAATATTTAAAAATCGTAACATTGTTAAAAAAATCGAAATAATACTTGCAACACTGAAAAAATTGTTGTAAGATGTGTTTAGTGTTATGAAAATCGAAACAAAAGGAGCAATTAAAATACCTATGTATGTAAATAGAACAAAACTGAAAGCCGCAATGATATTAGAGAATTTAGATACAGAATACATGATGAAATTATTAAACATTAGTATTACTTCGTATTATAATCGAATAAAAGGTAAATGGCAATTCACTGAAAGAGAAATCAAAATATTGTTTGATCGCTTTGGTGATACTATTTTTTTTCATTAGTCGTGTTATGAAAACCATCAACAAACTTTGATTATTTATGTATGCCCTCGCGCTAAAAATTTAAAGATATAGCGGGGTAGTTCAGTGGCAGAACGACCGGCTCATACCCGGAAGGCTGGCGGTTCGAATCCGCCCCCCGCAACCAAAAAACATAGAAAGGAGGTAAGCAATCGTGAAAGTAGAGCAATTAGAACCTTATCTATTAAAGGTGAACTATAGCGGACAAGATATACAAGAATTAGCTGGAGTAAAGAGAACACACGCAACCAAAATAATGAGTATATGTCGTTCTAAATATAACGGGGCAGTAATAGGTAGACCCTATGTTGTTACTGCAAAAAGTTATTGGTTATATGAAGGCACTACATTAGAAGAACAATTAAGACTTCTTGCAATTGCTAAAGGTAATGGCTAAAACTCAAAAATTATACAAACGCGAAACTTTTACATCAAGAGATGAGTGGTTAAGCGCTCGTGGCATGGGCGGAAGTAGTGCAAGCGCTATTTTAGGCGTTAACCCATGGATGAGCAAGCTTGAATTATACAAAACAATCGTAGCGCCCGCAAAGTTTAATATCAAGAAAGATAACACGAACGAAGCAATGGCATACGGAATTCAAAGTGAACCACTTATTAGAAAACAATTTATTTTAGATCACCCGCATTTAAAAGTATTAACGCCTCGTAGTCATGAAATGTTTAGGCGCACGGATAAGCCTTATTTAACCGCCACCATTGACGGAAGAATTATTGATAAGGCAACAAACCGCAAGGGCGTTCTTGAAATTAAAACACGAGACATTCGTAACCGAGCAGACGATCAAGCTTGGCAAGGGCAATTGCCACAAAACTATTTTATTCAAGTTATTCACTACCTCATGGTTTTGAACGACTTCGACTTTGCGGTCGTAGTAGCGAAATTACGTTTCTTTGACTACTATCACGAAGAAGGAAAAAAACTATTAAAAACTGAAACGCGTTACTACCACATTGAACGAAGCGAAGTGAAAAAAGATATTGAAAATTTAGAAAAAGTCGAAACACACTTCTGGGAACACAACGTGGAAAAACGCAAACTTCCAAAAATCGAAATTACATTTTAGAAAGGAAACAAAAAAATGGAAGAAAAAGAAGTTAAATTTGAATTGACGCCAGTTTATGTTGAAACGGAATCACAATTTGTTGTGAAAGATTTTCCCATTCAACGGCAATCTTTAAAAGATTATTTAGCGTCGCAAACACAAATCAAAGTAATCAAAGATGATGAAACGAACAAAGTTGTTAAAGCCTCACGCACAGCGATTCGCAAATTAAGAGACGCACTCAAAGATACGCGAATTTCTGTTATAAAGCTTTACATGGGAATTTTTGAGTCAGAACTCAAAGAACTCGAAGGCATGTTAGACGAAGCAGACAAGAAGTTAAAAACTTATGTCGACGCTTATGCCTTATCAAAAAAGGTTAACGAACCAGTAGCGCCAAAGCTCTTTACGCTCACCGTTAAAGGTTATGACGAAAAGGCACTCGCTAAAATTCGTGACGCCGCCATAAAGGTCGGTTTATCCGCCGAAATCAAATAAGGAGGGAATATGGCAGACAATACTCAAAAAGTCGTTCCATTTAGCAAGAAAGAAGTTGCAACCGCTATTAACGATAGAACAATCGCAGATAGTATTTTGCAAAACTTTGACTTGCTTGTTACACAAGGACAATTAAAATTTCCCCAAAACTATAATTTGGGCAATCAATTGAAACTTGCTTATCTTGTTATTACGCAAGAATCAAAACTACGTGGTGCAACAAGCACTTCGGTCGGTCAAGCGCTCACGCACATGGTTTTACAAGGTTTAGAAATTGATAAAAACCAATGTTACTTCATCAAATATGGTAACGAATTAAAAATGTTTAGAAGTTACTTTGGTGACGTCGCTGTTGCGCTTCGCACTAGACTTGTTAAGGACATTAAAGCCGTTGTTATTTATGACGGTGACGAATTTGAAACGAACATTATCAACGACGAAGAAGTAGTTATTAAGCACACAACAAGCTTTAAAAATCGCGATAACCCAATTGTAGGGGCTTACGCTGTTGCAATTCTTCCCGGTGGCGACAAACGTTATACGGTTATGACAAAAAAGGAAATTGACGCTAACTGGAGCAAATCAACTAACCCCGACAAAAAAGTGCAAAAAGAATTCCCACAAGAAATGTCAAAACGCACAGTTATTCGTCGTGCGGTTAAAATGTTATTCAATAGTGCTAATACCGAAGATAATTACGTATCCGCAGTAATCGGTTCTTTCAACAAAACAACCGAAGATGAATACGTCGACGCACATCCCGTAATCGGTAAAACTACAGTCTCAAACACAATTGATTTACCCGAAGATTTTGAAGATGAAATTGTCGAAGAAATTGTGGCTACACCAGCCGAAGAAATTGTCGAAGAAGAAGCCGAAAAAGAAGTGCCAGTTAGCCACCCAAAAGACGTTGCAGTTTCAAGTGATTTAAAACAAGAAACAACCGACGAAATTGATGACGCTGACGACCCACTAAAAAAGTTAAAAGGATAAGAAATTCACGGGGCGAGTTTTCGGACTTGCCCCACTTTAGAAAGGAGCATTATGGCAGTTAAGAGAATGTTTACGCCGGACATAATTAGCAGCGACGCGTTCACTGAAATGTCTTTTCCCGCACAAGTTTTGTATTTTCAAATCAACTTAGACGCGGACGACGATGGCTTCTGTGATCGTGTAAATTCGATAAGAAGACGTCTAAATATCAAGCCGGCTGCACTTAACGAACTTTTTGAACGTGGTTTTCTTATAGGTTTTTCGGAGCGTCAAGGACTTGTGGTAGTCAAACATTGGCGCATGCACAACACACTAAGGTCTGATAGGTATAAAGTGACTAATTATTTAGACTTTGCGAAGCAACTTGTTATAAAGCCTAATAAATCTTATAGCCTACCGAACGTTGTTTTATTCGGTGATGACGAAGAAAATAGCACTAATGATCCTTGGTCACCTTGGTTTAATAAATGGTGACACTTGGTATGACAACTTGGCAACCAAATGTAAACCACTTGGCAACCAACTGGCAACCACTTGGCACCGCAGTATTAGTATAAGTATTAGTTTAAGTATAAGTATAAGTATTAGAGCTATTCAGTCTTAAATAAATATTACATATTCATTCAAGCCTTCATAGCATAGCCTCATAGTTACTAAGTAAATAGACATAGAAACACACACGAGGGTAACAACGAGACGCTAATGCAAAAGACGCTTAAAACGCAATGCAACGCCAAGGCTAAAAATAACATATTGAAAGGAAAGTAAATGATTAAAAAATTACAACGAAAAATACGTGATTCTGGCTTCGTAACTAATGACCCAAAAGACAAGTTATTAAGATACGATATTACAGCGTTTTTAAATGAATGTTTAGAATCATATGGCAATGAAACAATGCTTCGTGTTATTGATCGTTTTTCTTTAGTTATTGTGCAAAGAGATATTTCAAAGATAGGCCACAAAATATCATACTTCAAAAAGATTATTAAAGAATTTATTGCTGAAGACGAAATACCAGATATTGAATTCCCGGAAACGATTATCGACGAGGAAACAATTAAATACACAATTATTCGTATTATCGAAAAAGCAGCAATTACAAAAAGTGAAGAACCACACTTCAACCCAATTACAGATGTTAAATGGCTTGATTCACCATTCGATGATGTTGCAAAAGAATTATACGATCAAGCTTATCAAAGGTTATATGACGATGATTATTTTTTTAAACCACTAATTGAAAAGGCTTTAGCGTTAAGTAATCACACGGACAAAGAATTTATCAAAGAAGAATTAGATTATATTTATAAAGAACTTGATAAATATAGTCCGGACTACGCTTACGAAAAACTTATTGATTCGTTAGAGGATATAAAAAATAGGGCGGCAACCCAAAAGAAATAATGAAAGTGAGATTTAATGACATGAAAAAACTAACACCTCATTTATGGAGGCTATACGACAGCATTAAGTTCGCAACCGGTTTCGGGAAATCACTCAACGTCGAAGAAATCGCGGAAATGTTCCCGGACGTTTACGAATTTAAAAAACAAAAAGGCAATTATTCAAATTGTCCTCAACTTTATAAAGACATCGATATTATCAATGCAAGTCATGAAGTAGAGAAAATCATAATCAAAAAGAATAACAATTTTCGTCTTGCAACAGAAGAAGAAGCAATCGAATATCACAACAAGCTAGTAAGACGTTTAATTCACTACCGTGATAATGCTTTAGCCGTTAAATACAAAATAGGCAAAGACGGACAAGGTAAATTGTTATCAGCGCAACTCACGCCAATTGACGAAAACTCAAAGGCAAGAGAATTCACAGAAAGTTTTATCAAAAAATGAAGACGTGGAATAGTGTTAACCTCCTCTTTTTTGTTGGCTTGGTTGTAGATAGACCTAAGTTTTCAAAAACAAAGAGCGACAAACTCATTGCGGAGGCACGCATACAAGTGGACGAGCGCTTCGGGCAAACAAACACACGCAAAAAAGATGTGTTGCTTGATATTATTGCTTTTGATAAAAATGCTCTAGCACTTAACGTTGTAGCGCAACCCGGAGCAGTTATTTATCTTGAATGTCACTTAACTAACATTCTTGTTTTTGATAAATACGAAATAAAAATTGTTGCGGATAAGTTTCAAATACTCGCACAACCACCTTGGAAGACATCTTACGTCCCACTTGATAACAAAACACTTATTCACGAGATAAAAAAACGTTTTGGCAGCCAAGAACTCAATACAAACGTTTCGTCTTTATTAGAGGCTTTAGATCCAACGCACTATGGCATTGTTGACGAATACGATTATGAGGAAGAGGAAGAACAAGAGTTCTTAGAAGATATCGAGGAAGAATTATGAGTAAGCGCTTAATTTATACCGACGAAGAAAGCA
>Ga0265293_10013907_pt1 | contig 10335 bp, 7 predicted proteins | sample Munlanlewell138R_FD_192505 | JGI IMG/M metagenome (GOLD analysis project Ga0265293, IMG submission 192505) | Leachate microbial communities from a municipal landfill in Southern Ontario, Canada - Leachate well 138R | ecosystem: Engineered > Solid waste > Landfill > Unclassified | place: Canada...
CGGCGAATTAGCTGTGGAGGATAACCTTTAACAATCTCTTCACATCGATTTTGAATAGCTGCAGAATCCAACTCTAAGAGCTTTTCTGTCTTCCTAACAACTGGGCAAAAGGATCGGGGTCCGAGAAGGTTGTTCACTACCCGATGGCGTGTGGATCGTTCCCCATTCTGAATAGTGAAGTATTCATTAGTTTCCAGTGCATTAATATAATTGCCACTGTTCATATCATCAATAGGAAGGTGCTTTCCTAATAAAAACTCATAGAAAAACCAGATCCTTCGAGCATACTTGCCAGTGGGTTTTGATGTTATATATTTGATGAGTTCTTCAACAGGTATCTTCTCAAAAATTTGTGCCAGCAAGGTTAGATTTACCCCATCATATTTGATTGCAAACTCTAGGTGGTCACTAATCGTCTCTCCAGGCCAATATTGGTTTCTGAACATCTCATCTACAAAACCATCCTCTATTTTTGAAAAGTGTGTACCAGTAGAAGAAACTGTCGATCTATGCCAGTTGGGAATACTTACTATTCCAAGTTTTTCAATGAGATATGAATATCCTGCAAATCTATTGTCAGAAACAAGTATTTCCATGGTCAAACCTCATTAAATTGGTATTATGGTGTAAATATAAGTACAAAACACCGCCATGTCAACAAATATTAATATTTATGACCACATTGCTGTATTTTTCATTATTTAACACCGCTAACAAACTAAAACACTTACAATCCTGTAAATTTGATTATTTAGAGACCTGCAATTTTAAAAATAGATGTATATTCAATTTTTCTCTTTGCATTTAACAATCCCTCTTAGATTTGTGACTAAGTAACGACAACAAAAATTTACAAAAAATAAAGTTCTACAACTATATTGTTAGTTTTAGAGGGGCAGAAATAAATAACTTTATCAGTAAGGTTTACATAAATAGAAGTCCCATCAAGAGAGTTGTTTACAACGCACTTTTAAACCTGTTTCCACGTCCCAAATCCATTGTAATTCTGAATCAAGCTAGCAAATGGGGATGTATAAGGATAATATTTATAAATTATGAAGCAATTATTCTTACATACCACAGGCCTGTAACAAATATCATTAGATTCTTCCATATTTTTACAAAAACTATTACTTTTTAGTGCTTGTCAGTAAAAGTACATATGCTTCTACCAAGTTGATTATCTATAAATACCAATACACACCTTTCTTTCCCTTTTTGTTTCTAAAGGGAATATTTTACTTTGATCGAGTGTAAGCTTCAACTCGTCTCCAGTTCCTTAGCCCACTAATAGCTGTAATACTATTGTTGTTGTAATAAAAACTCCTTTCTAACAAGCTAATATTAGAGTTAGTTTGTTGCTAACCTCCTTGCTCTTTTATAATAAACTTTCCCCCATTAAAATATGCTTCACCAATTTGACTACTAATATCTGACTAAAATTAGTAAATCTAATCCATTAACTTTATTTTGTGTTATCTCTAATAAACGTTACCTGTTCATCCTTTTTGTTTCTTCTTTGAGCATACCTTAACATCATATTTTGGTTGAGGTAATCACCTTTGAAAAGCTTGTTGAGATATAGGGGTGAATATAACAATTTTTTTATAAATACACAGGCTACTTTTCCTTAAGAAACCCTTAGTGCTATTAACTCTCTCTTATTTTTATTTCCCAATATCCATATCGCTTACCCCCTTTGCGTTCAATAACTCTCTTTTCGACCATATCAGACATTGTACGCTTTATAGTGGCAAGAGAGACTTCAAGCTGCTGTGAAAGCTTGGTTTGGTTGATGTGGGGATTCTTTTTTATCTGCGAGAGTATCTTTATTCCCAAAGTATCATCCAAAGTATCATCATGAGACTTTGGAACTTTGGGAGGACCAACTGTTGAGGTAGCTGCCTCATGTAAAGGAACAATGATTCTGAACACATCCCCTTCACTGAAAGTTGGTTCAGCACCGCTATACAACTTTGTATATTTATATGTATTGCGCATTCCTGAACCTAACTCATCTGCCAAGCCAACTTCACGAAACACTTTTGAAATCGGAGGATTCTTGGGAAATGGTTCGAAGGCAGAGGGATCCAAATTCCCGAAGCCATGAGAGCGATTACCATTTTCAGTAAAAATACGATCTTTCTCAATGACAAATTTTGCAACATAGGCATTTGCATAATCTCTGTGCGCAAGCGAGTTAGATACAATCTCACGAAGGATTTTATCTCTGGCGCTGATACTCTGTATCCCTTCTGTGACAAAAAGGTCATTTAATTGTTTCTTGCAAAAGTAATCTTAATTTAGCAAATCATAGTAACTGAAAATGATTGTCGCAACCTCTTTTTTGAAATAGTATTGTTTTGATGACACCTCTTCACAGCTGTGTTATACATTTAAGAAAAGTAAAGATTAGTTAAGGTGTCTGACAACACCAGATTTTAACTATAAAAAAGAAGAAAGGAGTTGCTGGTTTGCCAAATAAAGAAAAAACAAATTCCTCTGAAAAAATAATCCCTTATGCTATGCATTTGCATTTGGAACTCCTAGGTAGTCATCTTCGTTCTATGTCAACAGAAGAAGCTGATATACTCTTTAAATATGGGAAAGTTAAAAAATCAATCTCTAGAGATATTATTGTCCCCTCTTCATTAACTTTGCACCAACTCCACTACCTAATCAACGTTGCTTTTGGTTGGACTAATAGTCATCTTCATAATTTCCAACTTCCAAAGCCATTGTTTGAAAAACTAACTGAAGGAAAATTTTTGGATATTGCACCAATCTTTGGTTACTATCTTCAATTTCCCAACTCCACCTTTGACGATGCTTTTTGGGATGATGATTACGATGGGAGTACAAAGCCAAGGACATGGATGCGCTCTAAGTATATTAAAAAGTACAGGTATGGGGGATACAGCCAGTACTGGATCGAAAATCAGACAGAGATAGCTGACTTAGTTAAAAAGGTGCCTATACTAAATGTACATCCATTCCATTTACAAAATGAGGTTAAACCAAGAACAGTTAAAATTGAAGATGCAACTTTATCTGATATCTTAGGGGCAATCTATTATGAATATGGAACACCAGATCAGCTAAAAGAGAGTCTACAACTACATGAGATTCTTTCTCTTAAACCAATCGATATACAAAAGGCTAAAGATAATGTTTTAGCTGTAGATAAACTTACTTTAGGGTTATACAAGTATTATCGTGATATTGTTCTTAGTGAGGAAGATAAAGAAGAGATAGAAAATGTAGTTGAATATATACAAGCTCGGAGGAAAATAGAAAAACTTCAAAAAGAGTGTGAGCAAGAAGAAGTTGTGCCAATTACTCAAAAGCTTCTTTATAGTTACGATTATGGAGATGGGTGGGAGGTGGAAATTTCATTGGTTAAGGAGTTTGGTAAGAATAATAAAGTTGTAGAGGATGAAATTGCAGCTAAGGTGATTAGCAATCGTAAACCAATATATATCGCCAAAGATGGGTTAAACGTATTAGATGATTGTGGCAATGTCCATGGTTATATTGATATGCTTGAGACTATTTATGAAGGAGATAGATACGAAGCTTTAGATATGAAAGAATGGGCTAAATGGCAAGGTTGGACAGCAAGGGACACAAGCCCAAACAATTTAGTGTGATTAGATTCACACTAAGGTAAATTGCTTTAGTTCAGCTCGCACTCCATATCCATCATCCAATAGTAATCTATTTGCTATTTGTTGAACGTAATTTTTATCATCGCACTTTTTAGCAAAGGTGCAAAAAAGATTATAAGCTTGGTTTGAAAATAGCAAATTAAACTCGAAATCTAGCTCCGTAGTAGATTCAAAGGCCCAAGAATCAACAAGATAAAATGTTTCTAACAACTTAAGGGCAACCTTTGGATCCATTTGAATAGGATCTAAGAGATCTAAAGCTCGCCTAAGTATTTCTAGTATTTGTTCACCCCCTAAGAGGTCCTCTTGAAAAGTAACTTTTTTAATGTAGTTCTTAAAAAGGTTAATTCGCTCTTTTTGTGTTGCTATTAATCCATTAACTAAAAGAGATGCAGAATATGACTCTTGAGCTAAGAGCAAAATTGCATCAACTAAAACACTTTTATCAAGAGCCATCAATTTCTCTTTGGCATGGTTGTACTCTACTACGGTTTCCATAATACCACTACTTTCTTTTAAATTTAAATTCAATCAAACTCAACCATATAAAATAAATTATCTCTTAACAATCATCCTTAAATATATTTAATTTCCAGATTATAGAAATCTACTAGATATGCTTTTTCATCAGTGACATTTGGTATAAAATTTACAACCACTGAACTTAGAGTAGTTCACCTTCAAAAGTAGATTCAAATTTAGTGAGATTATCTTCTGCCGTAATAACTCTTTATTTTTGCTTTTATATTTTTTATAATAAAGACAGTTATTTGTTTAGGATTGGTTTTATGAAATTGGTTGAAGAGCAATTGCTAGAAGAGATTGAAAAAACTACCTCTTTAGCTGAAATAGTAGATGCTACTAAATATCTTAATGAAAACTATAGTTTATTTTCAACAGATTCTATCTTATGGGACCATCTTAAGGTTGCTTTTAACCACAAACATGAAACTTTATTTAATAGATATTCTAATCAGCTCATTGCAAATAAGTTAATAAGCCTAATTTTACTAAAATACTACCCTTCTGAAAGGGTGATTAAGCATGCATTAGTCGATTTCCTAAAGACTGACCAAGACACAATATTATTTGAAATGCCAATATTAAGTAGCAGAGTTGATATTGGTCGAATTAATAAAAAATCATATGCCTATGAGATTAAAACAGAATTAGATTCATTAAATAGAATTGAAAAACAAATCAATGATTATTCACAAGTTTACGAATATGTTATTTTAGTTATCGCTCCTGTATTTTTAGATGAGGTTTTGACTTTCGTGCCAGATTATTGTGGTATATGGGTATACAATCATAATAAAGAATCTAAGAAAATAACATTTTCTAAAAAACGCTCTCCAAGAAAATCTCCTTTGCTTAACTCTAATTCGCAATTAAATAATTTATCTCAACATTCCCTTAATTTGATACTTAAAAGCAAAAACATTAAAAATATCCCACTAAGAAAAGAGGATAAAATCGAACTAATTGAAGATTTATATAAACCAAGAACCATAAATACTAAATTTAAGGTTTTGACTAAACAAGCATATAAGAACAATTGGGACTTTATAGTAGAAAACTACTCATCTATTTTACCAATAGATGTCCAAACTTTTTTCAATAATCCTATTGATCCCAATTTAGCTTATTTTAAGTAAAGCATATATTAAACACTCTCTTCATCTAAAGTGTAGATATAGTGACTCATTTTATACTAACAACTTTTAAAACGTTGGAAATAATAAGCTTGCACTCATAAATTACAAAAGAATGTTTTTTAATTGAGAATAATATCTCAAGTTATTTTTCAGGTGGTAAGCCTTCAAAGATTCTCCAAACCTTGCGGTAAACTTTCCCTTTATCATTATCTTTCATAGCCTTTTGCCAATCAGATACAGTAAGCGTCGAAAGTTTTTTACGTAATATTGGTAAAGGTTCTTTAATATTATCTTTCATCAATTGGGCTATACCTTTAGCAGCGCTCCTAGGAACACCAAGCAACCTAAACAATATTGCATCATCACTATCAACACCATAAAATGCCATTGCGGGTAAATTGCTAAGACTCTCCATCTTGTTTTCATCAATAGAACCACCAGTAATTGCTAACAATGCAGATAAACCCCAAGATACCGTTTGAGTAAGAGAACCGAATAAATTTTTTCCACACTCTGTGATTGCTTTAACCTCATCATATTTTTCCTTTTGAAAAAACTTGGTTGCAATTTCGTATACTGGGGCTCCTTTAACCCACTCCTTTATTATTAGTGCGAGTGTGTCCCCCTCTATGTTTGATTTACCAATAACTTCTTTAAAATTATCCCTTAATTCAGGAACTGAGAGTAAAATACCCATCATATCTTTTAGAGTTTGATCATCTGCCTTATAGAGAGTAGAGCTATCCCATGAATTAGCATCTATGTTTCCTTTTGACATTAAAATGGAGTTTATGCTATCTAAAGAGAAACCGGTACTATCAACTAACTTAAGGGGTTGGCCTTTGCGTTGCAGATAAGTTGTGTAGTTCTTAATGCCTGCAAGCAATTTATTAGTAAGTTCTACGTTCTGTTCTCTTAATGTTTTAAATCCCCATGTCCCTCGTAAAATTTGTTCAACCTCTTCATTAAAGTTTTCAGGTTTCCCCATTTGATTATAAGTATGGGCTAAATATTGAAGAAAACTTGACCATTGCGGCTTATTATACATTACACTTCCCAAATCACTAAGCTTCTCTTGTGCCTCTAATACAAGTTTAACCAAAGCTGAATTTAAACTTGAAGTTTGCCTGTTAATATATTCTTCTAAGTCTCGTTCCTCATTCTCATCATCAGCAACTAATGCGACAAAACCAAGCTGGCTATGTTGTACTCTACCTGTCCTACCCGCAATATTCCAAAAATCCTCAGTAGGCATTTCAAAAGCACCACTTGGAGTAAAATATTTATTTGTAATCATGACGACACCTGATGCAGGGAAATTTACCCCTTGGGCAATACTAGTTGTTGCTACAATGAATTTTAATTTCTCCTTTTCAAAAAGGTACTCAACTAGCACTCGAACTTCTTCAGGCAACCCAGAGTGATGAACTCCAATCCCAAACTCAAGTAGTTCTATTAAAGGAAAACTTTCTCCCAACTCAAGTCGTAAATAGTCTTGCAACAGTCTTATTTCAGGATCAATTACCTTCATTCTATTTTCTTCTATCTTTAATCTTTGTGCAGTAGACCAAACCCAGTCAATCTTGTTGTGTATTATTATTACTGGGCCTCTGTTTTGTAGATATTGAGCAGCTATGGACCCAATACTGCTTTTAGAGTCAACTTTTGAAAATGTAGATGCAATTTCTTTAACTTTTGGAATTATTAAAAGTTCGTCAATATTTAATGTATTTTTATTTGTATGCAAAGTACGAAAATTTAGTTCATAATCAAAACTTCTCTTATTGAGTGCTTTACCTTTAACCTTTGTAACAGTTCCGATCACTCGATCATTAGGCTGCCAATCAACTGAAAGACTTATATCTGTTGAACTCTCTTCTCCTAACCACTTTGCTACCTCGTAAGCATTTTCAATAAATGGTGTTAATAATAAAAACTGAGCATTTTTGCACTCTTTATTTATGGTTGCTAATAGGAGTTCTAATTTAAGGCCCCTGTTATAATCTTGGATGTTGTGAGCCTCATCTACAACTACTAATGTTAATGGTCTTCCAATTTTCTCTTCCCAACCTTGGCGAAGCATTAAATCAAGCTTTTCTGGTGTTGTAACTAAAACTCTAAATTTTGATAATTCTTCAGATTCTTCCAACAAGTTAGTTTCTGCTACATCTATATCTAAAATAGGGCTAACTTTCTCAACAATAACTGATAAACTTTCAAAATCTCTTCGCAAATCTCTAGAAACTTGATTAACTAAAGCTCTTGTTGGTGCAAGATAGGCAATCCATCCTTGTTCTTGTTCAAATTGGTTTATTGCTTGTAAAATTCTGAATTGAGCAATCATAGTTTTCCCACTAGAAGTTGGCAAGCTAACTACCACAGAACGGCGACTAGAGCCCAAAAGCCCTTTTTCAGCTAAAGCAATACGCTGAGGTGGCAATACGTCAAATAAAGCTTTATCACCTCTTCCCCTATCAACGAGAGTTTTTACAAACTGTGAAACCTTTGTATTAACAGCACGCGTTACAGTCCAAATAGAATTACTAACCATTTGATTTGCACAAGCTTTTAATAAGCGCACCATTAACTCAAGTTTCACTAATTGGGCATGGTTACAAACTTCTAAAGCACGTTCAAAATTTGTATCAAGAAGTTGTCTTATTTGATAGTTTCCCTCAACCACCCCATCAGTAATATAAACTGCCATTGTTTCAGCAGCTTTAGCTAAATGGTATAGTCCTACCAATTCTAAAGCAGCAACTTCAGCATGCGATTTCTCCAATTTTTCTAGATATTCATTTTCATATAATTCTTGTTGTTTTCGTAAATCGGAAATTCTTTGAAGAGTGTTATCTCTATCTTGCCACCCTTGTTTTCTTATTAGCCTCAACCAAGTATCAATAATAGTTGCCCAAGTTTTATCTCTCCAAGAGTCAAATGAGGAAATAGAAAACCAAGACTCTTGGCGTAACATTTTTGAAGCATCAAAGCTGTTATCACCTATCACAGATAAGCAAGAAATTCTAAGCAACTGGTAAGCATTATCTATAGGAGTCTCAGATCTGGGCAAAATGTTTAATAAGTCGTAAGCATCTTTAGCGCATTCTCTTATCACATTTAAAGTTTCTTGGTTGTTATTACTATTTGAAGATAGCTCTAAAACTACTAGTTCAAGAGCACTGGCTATTTCTTTTATTAGGGATATTTCAGAGGAGTTTAATTGATAATTATAACCTTCCATCTCATTATAAATTTTTACTTTTGTTCTTATTTTTAGTGCTTTGTTTCTTTTATCTAAGATGTTATCTAAAAGCCAATGGCTCATAACTCACCCCTCTGAGATACCTTATTTGCTAAGTGCTTTAAATCCCAAGGAAGATATAGTGCTATCAAGTTACACTTAGTTGGAAGATTAATTTCATTACGCAACTTATTGCCAAGCTTAGAAAGATCATTCTCATCCACTTCTGTATCTCTAACTAAAACACCAACCATCAGAAAATGCTTACTCTCTGATTCAACATAAGTTAAAACTGCATTTTGATAACTTTCAAAAAAGTCGGTGTTCTTTACTCGGAAATAGAGCCATTTAATCAAGTTAAACTTTGCATCCTCTTCCTTTATTATAGAATCTAGTTGTCCTCCCATATGTTCTTTTTTATTTGACATTACTTGTGGTGGATATTTTTTTTCTGACGAACTTTTTACTTCCCCAAATACAAACATCCATTTATTTTCTCTTTCATAAAGTCCTACAATATCAGATCCTGCTAAATTGGCACTAGGATTTTTATAGTCTCTTACATTACTCCAAGGGAAAACGATTTGTTGTTCCATTTCTAAAAATGTTTCTGCCAATGCTTCACTAACTTTCCAACCAGGTAGTGCTGAATTATTTACTGATAAGTAATTTTTTATGTTGTTAGAACTAAGCCCTGTAATAGAAAGGCTATTAATAAAACCAATAAACTTATCTCTACCAATCTTATCTATAACTTTATTGGCAACTTCTACTTTTAAAAACTTATCAAACTTCTCATTATCATCAAACTTTTTCCCTCTCCATGTTACACACTCATCAAAATTTTCAAAAACATAGTAGCCTAATTCTAAATTCACAGAAAATCTCCACATTTAATTAAAGAAACTTTGTTACATCTATAAAAACTTCCAACTTGTTGCAGTTGCTTGAGAGAAAAATCAGTTTAATTATATCCTAATGGAATCACCTTTATTTAGCAAACTTAATTTATTTTTGTGTTGTCTTTAATAAACTTAACCAGTTCTTCCTCTTTGTTTCTTCTTCGTGCATACCTCAACATGCCAGTTTGATTTAGGTAATACTTATTAAACATCGTTTCAATTGCTATAGGGTAATCACCTTTGAAAAGCTTTAGGTACTTGTTTGCAAACATATCTACTATCAATTTCTCTAAAGGTACCTTATAAGACTCTTCATCAGATTTTGGAGCTTCAGTTACAAGACGATCTATTAAAATCCCATCATCAGTGCCATATTGTGTTATCTTTTTAATACTGGGTTCTAGTAGTATTTTGCCTGGCATTTCGTCTATTAGGGATGAGAAAACAAAATCCACTCCATCTTTCTCTACTTCTAAAAAGATATAATTATGCGATAGTTGGTGATTGAAAAATTAATTAAGCCAAGATAACTCCCAAACCCTGTAGGAGAGTAAAGGAAATTGTTTTTGCATATGCTTAATAACTTTTTCAGCTACATTAGAATAAACTCCACTAAAAATGGATTTTTTTTATTATTTTTATCAACTTTTTTATATTGATTGCGTCCAGCTCTTACTAATAGATTAGAATCATACAGTGTTTCGATAAGATATCTAAGTTGAGTTTCTTTAAAAGAAGGTTGTAACCGTCAAATCGTCGCCCCTATGAAATAGCTATTGCCTCTGCCACTATTGTGTTGGAGGTAATTATGGCTAAAAAGCAATTCTCCCATGAACAACGGATCTCTTACGTACGAGAATGTTTGA
>Ga0265293_10013908_pt1 | contig 10335 bp, 21 predicted proteins | sample Munlanlewell138R_FD_192505 | JGI IMG/M metagenome (GOLD analysis project Ga0265293, IMG submission 192505) | Leachate microbial communities from a municipal landfill in Southern Ontario, Canada - Leachate well 138R | ecosystem: Engineered > Solid waste > Landfill > Unclassified | place: Canada...
GGTGCGGGGCGAGTACCAGAAGAACACCACCGAGCGCCTGCAGACGGCCGTGCAGGATGTAAGCACACGCCTGTTTGACGCCATTCGCACCATGCACGCAAAGTGCACTGAACCCGATGAGGGGCAACACCGCCCCCGTTTGCACGAGAGCACTTACACGAGCGCTCTGGAGCTGTGCGAAGTGGCCAAGGGCTTGAATATCTTCAACGACCCGGACATTGAACAGGCACGCGCGGGGCTGGCTGCTGCCCTGGGCGCGGTGGATTTGCAAACACTGCGTGAATCACCCGAAGCACGTGCCGTCACCCGCAGTCGCATGGACGCGCTGTTGTCAAAATTTGAATAAGTGAGATCGACATGGAAGACCTGTACAAGGAAATTAGCCGCGCCGACGTGGCCAACCTCGTGGCCACTGTGGGCAACCATATCACGGTAATGATCGAGGGCCACATAGGCTCTGGCAAGAGTGCACTGCTGGCTGATCTGGCCGAACGATTTAAAGAAACACACAAAGCGGCCTATCTGGATATGACCATGCTGGATATTGGGGATCTGCAGTTGCCCGCCGTGGACCATGACAGCCGCACGGCGGTGTTCTACCCGAACGCGTCACTTGGCCTACATGAGGAAGTGCCGATGATCATCATGTTTGATGAATTCGGCAAAGCCAGCCCGAGCGTGAAAAACGCGGTGCTGCCCATGCTGATTGAGCGCCGGGTGGGAAATCGTGCGTTTCACCCGGACACCATTGTCTTCGCCACGACCAACCTGGGGGCGGAAAACGTGGGGGATCTGTTTAAGCCGCACGAGCGCAACCGCATGAGTTTTGTGCGCATGGCCAAGCCCACGGCAAATGACTGGATCGCCTGGGGGTTGGAGCATGGGGTGCCTGCCGAAGTGCTGGGCTGGGTAAACCAGAACCCTCAGTGCTTTGACTCGTTCGACGACTATGACGATCCGAATACGAACCCGTACATATTCCATCCCAAAAGCCCGCGCACCGCGTTTGTCACGCACCGCTCCATGGAGCAGGCGGGGCGTTTGGTGGCGCAACGCGAACTTTTGGGTGACGACGCACTCACACACGCGCTCATGGGCACAATCGGGCAAGCGGCGGCCATGGACATGATGAGCTTTGTGCGTCTGGGCGACGACCTGCCCACGCGCGCCGAGATTCTGGAACATCCGGCCACAGCGCGCATCCCGGACTCCCCAGCCGCCCTGGTGCTGCTGTGCGTGCAGGCGGTGGGGTGGGTGCAGCCTGAGACGGTGGACGCATGGGTGACATACATGAAGCGGTTCACCATACGCGAAGCGGCAGCGTTGTGGGCGCATCTGGCGATCAACGCCAGGAAGATCGGCTTTGTGGCCAAGAACCAGCAGTTCACCGATTGGGTGGTGGCTGAAGGATACATGTTCAAATAACCAAACTTCATACCGTATGAAGTTTGCCCGGGCTGGTCATGTAAGATCCGCCCGGGCCAGGGAGAAAATAATGAGCCAATACACTGCAGAGCAGCGCCTGGTACGAACCCGGGTGGCGCTCGTGCGCAATGCCCGCTGGCGCTACCTGTCCGGGGTGCTGTTCCTGGGTGAGCATAGTATCAAAGACAACATACCCACAGCCTGCACTGATGGACGCAACGCGCGTTATGGACGCAAGTTTGTCGAGTCACTCACCGATGACGAGCTGCAAGGTGTGGTGCTGCATGAGACCTTTCACATCATGTACCGGCATCTCTACACCTGGAAGCATCTGTATGAGAAGAACGCCGCAAAAGCCAACGCGGCGTGCGACTACGTGATCAACCTGCAGATCAAGGATGCGGGAGCGCTACTGCCTGCGGGAGCGCTGCTGGATGAGAAATACCGTGGTATGGACGCGGGGCAGGTGTTTGTGCTCCTGGATGATGACCCCGGTGCAAGTCTGGATGAGCACGACTGGGAGGGGGCTGAAAACCTGGGCGCTGAAGCCCGTGAGCAGCTGGCCAAAGACATTGACCAAGCCTTGCGCGAAGGAGCTATCCAGGCTGCCAGGGAGGGGCTGGCCAAGGCGCGTGAGCTGACCGACCTGCTCTCACCCAAGCTCAACTGGCGGGAGATTCTGGCGGAGTTCGTGAGTACCAGCGTGCGTGGTGGCCAATACGCTTCGTGGCGCCGTCCGCAACGACGCCACCTGCATAGCGGCCTGTACCTGCCCAGCACCGTGCAAGACAGCTTGGGGCACGTGGTGGTGGCCGCCGACATGTCAGGCTCCGTGGGGCGTGACGACATGATGGGTATGCTCACGGAGATGCAGGCCGTAGCCCAGCAGGTTACGCCGGCGCGCCTTGATGTGCTGTATTGGGATAGCTCGGTGCGCCGTGTCGAGACCTATGAGGGTGAGGCCGTACGTTCGTTTGTGCAAAGCACGCAACCCATGGGGGGTGGCGGCACACGGGTGGCGGCCGTGTTTGACTGGGTGCGTGAGGCACAAGTAACGCCCGACTGCCTGATCATCCTGACGGATGGCTACACCACGTGGCCTGCGAGCAGCACGCCGTACCCGGTATTGGTCATCATGACCACTGACCAGATATCACCCATTGGAGTGACGGTGAGATTATGAGCGACCAGTTGAGTACACCAACACTCAGTCTGACCCGTGTCAGACAGAATCTCTATTCCGTCGTGGTTCGCACCGGGGGCACCGGCAAGATTTTGTGCGGGCGCTGGCACAGAAACAATCTGCCAGAGAATGTGCGCGCGGCCATGCTGCTGCTGGATTATGCGTCGTATAACGGCATAATATCCCCCACGGAACTGCCCGACCTGGGGGCCGTGGTGTGTAGAAGCCTCCGATACCCCCCAAGGTGGAATTACATCATGACGGTGGAGTATTATTTATTCGGCTTGCCGGTGGAGACACTGGAGCACATGAAACAATATGGCGTACGCACACCAAAGGAAATACAGGAGCCATTTTATGACAGGTGATAATATGGTTGTGCATGCGGTCAACGTATCCGGTGACGTGTACAAAGTGGCTGTATATGAAGTCCGTACTCTGGAGCTTGGGATGTCAGGATCAATAGCACAGTTGTGCGGGTACTGGAATACGGAAGAGCTCCCACGACAAATGTACGCACGCATGCTCTTGTTGGATAGTATGAATGGTGGGCATACCACATCCCTGGGCGGGGTTGGTTCCAAATACTATACCAGACACAAACAATGTTCTCCGCCGGAATATTTCCTGCGAGACCTGCCGCTAGAAGTGATTGAGCATCTTCGTGCGCGTGCCAAGCATATTGAAGGTGCTAAACATATTGAAGGTGCTAAACCGGCACTCCAATTTAAAGGGGATTGACATGAAGCAACTGATATTAGGTCTGGTTCTGGCACTGGCATCGACCCTTGCGCATGCGTTGCCGGCGATGTGTGCAGCCAATGCAGGAGGTGGGAATATTGTGTTGACTTCTGTGCCGGCGTCCGATGAGGGATGGTACATCGTCATCAGTGCGTCGAGCACTGGGCAAACCTTGTTCGGTCAGTGGTCCTTTGTAGGTCAGCGCACCATCATGATTATATGGTCCGATGGGAGAGCCACTACGGGTGATGCCTCTCGCTTCAGCCAGTGCGTGCTTTGAGCCGGGGGGAACATGACAACAATCGCATGGGATGGCACCACACTTGCCGCTGATCAATGTGTGTGGGTGGGCGGCGGGATTCGGCGTAAAGGGCACAAGCTGTTTAAGATCGAAGCCCCGGGGCGGGGTCGTCTGCTGGTGGCGGTCACAGGGGATATCAGCTACTGCATGAAAGTGCTTGAGTGGGCGAAGGGCACGGGCGCGGCACCCGATCCAAACCGATACTTTGATCTGCAGCGTATCAACGCTGAGTGTGCCGTGGCTATTGATGAGACGCGTGGAGTATGGATCATAACTAACGACACGAATTGGCTGCGTATGGATGAAACCCAGTTTGCTGCGGGCGCGGGCCAGGAATTTGCCTGGGGGGCACTGGAAGCCGGAGCCACAGCCGAGCAAGCCGTACGAATCGCCATAAAGCGTAGTGACTACGCTGGCTTTGATGTAGATACTTTGACGTTTTGATAGGGGAATAGTATGGATATCGTGCAAGCAATCGAGCGCGTCAGCGCCCTGCGAGACGACGTGAGAAGGATAGACGAAATGTTGGACAGGCTGCTTGGTGAGGGTTGGTCAACACCACCAAAGATATCCGCCGACATTGCTATGGACGGCTTCGCCGTGATGCGCACAACACTTGACCGCGATGGATGCCTTGGGCTGCTTCGAAGCACAAAAGCGGACCACATGGACGAAATTGCCCGCCTGCAGCCCGTCATTGACACGGCTAACGCCGCACTGAGGGGGATTGGGGTATGAGCAAACATGAGTCAGAAAGCCCATCTGCTGAAAATGTAGCAGCCCGACATCGTTTGTGTCAGATGAGCCCCTGGATGCTGCCGGAAAGCCGCCGGATGGGTATCCATGGAACCTTTACCACGTGCCTGGCGGATATCGACAGACAGGATCGACGGGACATGAATGAGCCCGCCGGCACGAGAATGGCTTGGCCGCTGTAAACCAAGGAGAGCAATCATGACTTGGGAATCATCACGTCCATATCGGACTAAGGATGGGTTTCGCATCTCTGAGCGCGAAGGGGGCAGCCAGCGTACTGTCGCCAGCGGCGTTTGTCGTGCTGACGCGGACCTGCGAAAGATGGCAGCAGCATCGGATATGTACGAAGCGCTGTATACCGCGCTCCCGTATGTGGAAGACGCACTGCTGGACGACGGATACAAACCAGAAGCGGTACGCGCGGCAATAAACAAGGTCCGCGCAGCCCTATCTCAAGGAGAGCAAGGATGAGTGATACCTATCAAGCAGTCTATGACGCGGTGCGCAGCAAGATCAGCAACGCGGACGTGGGTCAGGCAGTCTCAGAGGCAGTCAACCAACAGTTCTCAGGCGCGTGTTGGGCCATCGAGGCGATAAAGCACGAGTTCGTCAGTGCTGGATTTGAGCAGCAGCGCCCAAGCGTCCTGTATCGCCCAGCCCTCTCGGTCGATGGCAATCAGTGGTGTGCCCTGTACGGCGTGGATTTGCAGGACGGCGTGGCTGGATTCGGAGAAAGCCCAGCCGCTGCAATGCTCGCGTTCGATGCCGCATGGAATAAGAGCCTGAGCGATGAAGGTCAATCATGAGCACGATCAAAGATGGGGGGCCTGCTGCATTCATCGACATCCGCGAGCTCGACACCGACACCGTGCGCGAGATCGTTATGCAAGCCGGGTGTGAATGGCCTGCCGACGATTTCCGCGAATCTCGATTGTTCAGATTCCAGGTCCGGCGAATCGCAACTGAGGCATTCCGGCGTGGAATGCAGTCACGACAGAATCTTGACGCGGCCATTGTGGGGCTGTTTTCTGGGGAGCGGACATGAGCACACAAGACGAAGACACCCGTGACCTACGCCGTCTGTATGCCGGTCTGGCGATGATGGGCGATATGGCGAGCTGGTCGCGCCTCATGTCCGCAGGGATGAGGCCTGAGGACGTGCGTCTGGTTGCACGTTTCTACTGGCGCATGGCTGACGCGATGCTGGCAACTGAGGAGGAGCGGACATGAGCCCTCGCACCCAGACACCATGGAAGGCAGCAAAGATGGAAGGCGCTGCCTACTACGAAGGAAAATCTCGTGATGGCTGGATCATCGTGGGGCCACAAACCGTTCCCGACTACGAAGAAACTTTCTACGAGGAAGAGGACGCGCACATTCTGGCAGCTTCGCGTGATATGTACGAGGCGCTGAAGGAACTGTACGCGGTGGTCAAGGGCGAATGCCCGTCACTGCTTGACGAAGACAGCGGCGGGGACAGCCGACTCGCGCTCGAAATCGAGTCTGTGCTTGCCAAGGCTGAGGGGAAATCATGACTGAAACCGTACTGACTGACAGTGGGATCGTTGAAACAGTGGCACAAAATTTCATGCTTGCGTACAGGAATTATGATGATGACATGATTCTCGCCCGCGCCATCGAATCGGCCGTCTTGCAGTCGCCCGAGATTGTGGCAATGCGCAAGGATGCAGAACGATATCGGTGGCTGCGTGCGCACTGGCACGAGCTGGCGGAAAGCTACGTTGATGATAACAACACTATCATCTCCGAGATTCAGCTTTACGCCACAGGCGATTGGCCCCCAATTGATCCGGACAGCCTGGATTATGGCGTCGATGCCGCCATGGAGGCCAAGCCATGAGAATGACAGCTACGCGGCTCAGACCGAGTGCGGCGCTGGATGACAAGGAGATCGAGATGGAAATCAGCCAGATGAAACGGGTCAAGGTAGACGCCAAGACCATCGACACACAGAAGCTACGCGCTGCAGCGCAGCGGGTCATCGATGACAGTGGCGACAGCTGGTACGACGCCGACCAGATGGGCGACCCAATCGCGCTAGGCCTGCCGGAGGTGGACGCACAGTACATCGAGGCCGCGAGCCCTGCGGCTGTGGCTGGCCTGCTGGACCATATCGAGGCGCTGGCGGCTGAGGTTGAGCGGTTGCGCCATCAGGTCATCACCTGCGGCGTGGCGGCCAGGCACCCAGACGCCGACCTGACGCGCACAGGCTCGTACGCTGGGAAATGGAACAGCCAGCAAGCCGAGGATGTGCGGGCACTTCGGGCTGATCGGGATCGGTTGCGCGCGGCGCTCGGGGGGCTGCTCGACGCTCTGCCGTCAGCGACAACGCACCCCGCGATCAAGCGGGCGAAAGATGCGCTGCGGGAGACCTGCCATGACTGACTACGCAAGCCTACGCGCCGCCCTCGCTGGCGGTGCATTTGACGGCATGACGATCATCACTGTGCGAAAGGTAGATTTACGGACCCTGCTGGCTGATTACGACCGGCTGCGGAAGGATCTGGAGGAGATCGCCGCCATAGATTGGGTGGATGCTACGTTTGACCCGCAAATGGCTATCCACATTGCCAAGGCTTCACTCGAACAGGGACAGGGAGGCAGCGATGAATGAAGAACTGAAAATCCAGAAGCTGGAAAAGGTGGGGTATGTCGGCGGTTGCCAGTCCAGCGCATCTGGCTATGCCGGTTATATGGAAAGCTGGTGGTCTACGCCGACGCCCGAGCGGGTGGCTGCATACGCGCTGGAAAAGCTGGAAGAAGCGAGGCAAAAGGACATCGAGGCGCACGAGCGCAATATCCCGCTCATGGAAATCAACAAGGCGGTTGAGCAAAAGATCACGGCTTTGATGAAAGAAGTCGGTATGCCGGACGGATGGAGCGAGGTGGACCGCAAAAGCCGGGCTCGATCCCCGAAGCAGATACACCATTTCGCTGGATATATCACCGACCTGATGCGCGAAGTCCGCACTGATGACGGGTTCGCCTACGCCACATCCACCTATGAGCGCCTGAAAGCGTCATACACGGAATACGCGGATCGCGCCAAGCGAGAGGCGGAACAGAAACGCACCGAGGCCGAGCGCCAGCGCAATGCCGAAGAATCGAGGCGCCGGGCGGACATGGAGCTTGCGGCCATTCTTGTTCGCTACGGCCTGGATGTGATGGCGACGTGGCGCGATGTCGTCGATGAATTGCGCACCCGGGACAAATATCTTGATCTTGCCATTGCTGGCCAGCGCGTGCGCGCCGATTGGAGCGAAGGGCCAGGTGAGGTTGAAGACGCCCTTGGGCGGTTCGCAATACAGGACACCCGCGATCAAGAAATATACGACGACCTTTCACGCCATCTTGAGGACTTCGAGGATGGGCGGTGCTTTCGCGATACCGAATGGAGCTATGGGGCACTGTTCGGGCTGGTCGAAGACAAACAGCTTTTGAATGATTGCCAGCTTGCCGAACAGCGGGCGGGGGACTGACTATGACAACCAAGACTGACATCGCCCTGCTGCGCTGCCCATTCTGCGGCGGCCAAGCGGAAATGGATACACGCCAGGGCTATCGGGCGCTGGGAACGGGCCGCATGGGCAATCGGATTGCCATCTACTGCCGGAGTTGCGATGCCGACATGGGCGTGTGCATCGAAGACGTGCCAGACATCACGCCCGAGCAGGTTGCGGAAATGTGGAACCGCCGCGCTGCAGTCGAAGCCGATCGTCGGGATCATGTTCGTGGAGCCGCGAGTGTCATCCCCGTGCCAACCACGAAAGCGGAATACATCGCGCTGCTCGATCTGGTCGCACGGTTACGCGCACTGGCACGGTTTGAGCATGATGATGTATCTGTGGCTGACGAGGCGGCGGATGCCCTGATATCGGGCAAGCCTGCCGCAAGTGCGGAGCCGTGCTTTTGTGATCGCATGTATCCAGACAGCAACCCAGACGCAACTTGCGGGGACTGTCCGCGAGACTATCGGCCTGCCGCCCCCGTTGCCACCCAGACGCAGACCTGCAATCACGTCTACGAGGCCCGGCCCATCGACGGCACCACACGCGCGAGCGTGCAGTGCGAACCCGTGTGCAGGAAGTGCGGGTATCGGCCTGCCGTCCGCGCAGCGAAGGGGGATAAACATGAAAATTAAAATAAAAGACCTTACCGGCACCGCCTTAGATTGGGCGGTGGCAACGTTTCAAGGTTTGAAAATCGAATACGACGGTATCTCTCATTGGGTTGTCAGCGACAAGTTCGTCAAACAACTCGGAGAACATCATGACGCTACAGGCAATCAGTGTGGATATTCCCCATCCACCGACCGGGCGCAAGGTGGACCGATCTTCGAGCGCGAAGACATGACGGTCTCCGGCAAAAACAATGGCGCCACGGAAGTCCGCTTGCGAACAGGGTGTCAAAACAAACGCGGAGTCTATACGTTCAGCACGCAACGCGGCCCCTCCCTGCTGACCGCCGCCATGCGTTGCTATGTCGCAAACAAAGCTGGCGATGATGTGGATGTGCCTGGAGAACTATAGATGATAGACACAACGAAGCTGATGAGCGTGCTAACACAATGCCCGAACATACCCATAAAACATGTTGTACAAATCATCAACGCTATAAATGGAGGACCATATGAAGCATGTAGCCCACATCCTGCCACCGATGGCAGTACAAAAACTTACAACAGCTGCCTTGCTGGCCGCATCCGACAGAGCCAATGCGGCCCAACTGATAGACACAGCTTGCGCACAGATTATGCGGGATTACCCCGAGCACTTTCACCCGCACGCTCTCCCAGAGCCAAAGGCACCCGCCCCCATGAGTCCGTGGATAGTGCTAACCGACTAAAATTTGAGCACTGGCTAAGGACCGAGCTCCGTATTGAGCCTGCGTACACTGCTGACGGTGAATATGCGGGACCCATGGTGCCGGCGCTGTTTGAGGCATACAACGCGGGTTATGCCGACTACGCCATCCAGAACCCCCTGAAAGAACAAGGATTTGACCATCATGACTGAAGAAATTGAACGCGTTCTGAACACCACGCGCAGCGCCTGGGGGGTTTGATATGGCCATGACCCCGGAGGGACGTGTCAAACACGCAGCGCGCAAGATACTGAAGCGCTACGGAGTGTATTCGTTTGCCCCTGTTACAGGCGGCTTTGGAGTGAGTGGTGTATTTGATCTGGTTGCGTGCATCAACGGACGCTTCCTGGGGATCGAATTCAAGAGCGACGGCGGGAAGCGCCCTACCGCACTGCAGATCGGTAACGCCATGCGCTGCATGGCCGCTGGTGGTGTGGCGCTGCTCATCCATAAAGACAACCTGGACGTGCTGGAGCGCGTGGTACGCGTCATGCAAGAAAATACCGTCGCAGACATGTCGCATAGCCTGTCCGATTGGCCCTACGCCACTTTGCCCGGAGAAAACATCAGTGAAAAATAAGCTGGAAGGGATTGTCACGCTGGACTTCGAGACGTACTACTCGCAGGAGTACAGCTTGTCCAAACTCACCACGGAGGAGTACATACGCGACAGCAAGTTTGAGGTCATTGGCATGGCGCTGCAGTATCAAGATGACACTCCACGCTGGATAACCGGGGATTATGTGCAGATTGCTGCGCGACTGAACAGCCTGCCTTGGGGTCAGTTGGGATGCGTCATGCACCACGCCATGTTCGATGCGGCCGTACTCAATTGGCGCTTCAGCATCCGGCCGGCGGCCATATTTGACACTCTATCCATGGCGCGTCCCTTGGTAGGTGCGGGTTTTCGAGTGGGTCTGGGAGCGTTGGCGGAGCACTTTGGCCTGGGTCAGAAGGGCACTGAAGTGCTCGATGCCAAAGGCAAGCATCGACGCGACTTTAGCGTGCAGGAACTGGCGCGATACGGAGAATACTCTAAGAACGA
>Ga0265293_10013909_pt1 | contig 10334 bp, 9 predicted proteins | sample Munlanlewell138R_FD_192505 | JGI IMG/M metagenome (GOLD analysis project Ga0265293, IMG submission 192505) | Leachate microbial communities from a municipal landfill in Southern Ontario, Canada - Leachate well 138R | ecosystem: Engineered > Solid waste > Landfill > Unclassified | place: Canada...
TGATCATGGAGCGCGGAAGGCGCTCCGTCCGGCCCGCTTCCGAACGCGTAATCTCTCTGCCGTGTTCTTTCGCCATGTGACGACCTCCTCGCGTGCAGGAATACCCGAAGTGTAGGCCGACGCGCCGGGGTTGAAGCGAGCGTGCCGAACGAGCGCCGTAAACGGGACTTGCCCGCATGCCGTCTCGCCACAAGGTACGCCACGATGTGAAGAAATCTTTTGGAAACAGGTGGCACGTAGACGCTGCGCGCCAACATGATCTACGTCGTGATGCAACGACGCAGCCCCGTACGGGAAAAAAAAACCGCCGGCGGTTTCCCGTCGGCGGTTTCGATTGGCGTCCCCATGGGGATTCGAACCCCAGTTACCGCCGTGAAAGGGCGGTGTCCTAGGCCTCTAGACGATGGGGACGTGAACCTTCCCTACTAAAACCAAGCCGGGGCGAACCCCGGCTTGTTACGACTTTGGTGGAGCTAGTCGGGATCGAACCGACGACCTCTTGCATGCCATGCAAGCGCTCTCCCAGCTGAGCTATAGCCCCAAAAGAGACTGCGCATTTTAGAGATTTTCGTGAGGCTGTCAAGCCTCAGAAACATTCTTCTTTGCGTAGTCGATGGCGTGTTCCATCCGTGCCAGCACGCGCTCGCGACCGATGAGTCTGACGGTCACGTCGATGGGCGGCGAGACGCCTGCCCCCGTCACGGCCACCCGCAACGGCTGCGCAAGTTTACCCAAATTCAGTTCGTTTTGAGTAGCGATTTTTTCGATCGCCTGATGAATTTCCGCATCGCTCCACACCGGCAGCGTGGCGAATGCATCCTTGAGCTGTTCGAGCGCGACGGCGATACCCGCCTTCAGGTTCTTCTTCGCCGCTTTGTCGTCGTAGGCGTCGAATTCCTTGTAGAAAAATACGCTCGACTGCGCCATCTCCACCAGGGTCTTGGCACGTTCACGGTAGGCCATCACCACATCCACCAAGTCCGGTCCGGTACTGGGGTCGATGTCGAGTTTGCCCAGGTGATAGCTGAGATGATGCGCGACGTGGGCCGGGTCCAGCGTCTTGAAGTAATGCTGGTTCAGCCACAAGGCCTTGCTCATGTTGAGCGCCGAGGCGGAGTTGTTCACGTCGGCGATGTCGAACAGGCGGATCATCTCGTCACGGGTGAACACCTCCTGATCGCCGTGGGACCATCCCAGGCGCACCAGATAGTTCAGCAGCGCCTCGGGCATGAAGCCCTGCTCGCGGTAGTCCATCACACTGGCGGCGCCATGGCGCTTGGAAAGCTTCTGGCCGTCCTCGCCGAGGATCATGGGCACGTGCGCATAGCGCGGCGACTCCTTGCCCAGGGCGCGGAAGATGTTCATCTGCCGCGGCGTGTTGTTCAGGTGGTCGTCGCCGCGCACCACATGGGTGATCTCCATGTCCATGTCGTCCACCACCACCGACAGGTTGTAGGTGGGTGTGCCATCGGTGCGCGCGATGATGAGATCGTCAAGTTCCTGGTTGTCGAACACCACGCGCCCGCGGATCAGGTCATCCACCACCACGTGGCCGTCGGTGGGATTCTTGAATCGGATGACGTAAGGCATACCCTCACGCGGCGCCGTAAGCGCACGACAGCGGCCGTCATAGCGCGGTTTTTCCTTACGCGCCATCTGCTCCTCACGTCGCGCGTCCAGCTCTTCCTTCGTGCAGTAGCAACGGTAGGCATGGCCGGTGTCCAAAAGCTGCTGGACCACTTCCTTGTAACGGTCGAAACGCTTGGTCTGATAGAACGGACCCTCGTCGTATTCCAGGCCGAGCCAGGTCATGCCCTCCAGGATGGCGTTCACCGATTCTGGCGTGGAGCGCTCCAGGTCCGTGTCCTCGATGCGCAGCACGAACACGCCGCCGTGGTGGCGCGCATAGAGGTAGGAGAACAGCGCCGTGCGCGCGCCGCCGATGTGCAGGTAGCCGGTGGGGCTGGGGGCGAAACGGGTTCTGATAGTCATGGGGTCTTCCGAGTCAAACCGGCTTATTTATGGCCGGAACCTTCATAGGGAAAGCGAATGTGGCCGTAGCGCACCACCAGCACGGCCAGCCCGAGCAGCACGATGGCGCCCGAAATGGCGAGGATCTTCTGCTCGGTGAGGTGCGTCATGTCCAGCATCAGATGTCGTGCCAGGGCCACCATGGCAATGTACAGCGGCATGCGCACGGGCAAATGGCCCGCCTGCCAATAGGCGTGCACCATCGCCACTACTTCAAGATAGATGAACATCAACAGCAGGTCCGCGAGGTTCACGGTGCTCCGGCCGACCATGCTCCACACCTCCTGGGCGCCCGCGATCAACGTGGCCGCCAGGATGATGAGCAGACCGATATCCTCGACGAACTCCACGGCACGCTTGCCGCTGGCGCGCAATTTCTGGTCCGGCATCCGAAAACCCTGGTTCCTGAAAGGGGCGCATTATAGCGGCCCGCCGCCCTCCCGGTGATCGCTGCGTTCGGGTGTTGACGAAGCCGGGGCCCGCGTTTAATATGCGCGGCCTTCAAGGGGCGATTGCCTGACGGCCAAAACGGCCTGAAAGGTAACCTTCTTGGGCGCGTAGCTCAGCGGGAGAGCACATCCTTCACACGGATGGGGTCACAGGTTCAATCCCTGTCGCGCCCACCAAATACCGCAAGAAATCAAAGGGCTGGCAACGTGCGTTGCCGGCCTTTTTTCGTTTGGGACAGTTTTGGGGCAAAACGTTCCCCAATACGCCTCATTGCATAGCAGATTTGCCCGCGCGACTGGGTCACAAGAGCTGACTAATGGGAATCGAGGGTCGCGGTGTTTTTCTCCGCGTGGTCAGCTGTGCCTAATGGGCTGAACGCCGCTATCCAATAACCTTCCGCAAGGCTATGCCCACGCTGGTATAGGGATAGCCATGGAAGCGACGCATGGTCTCGTGGGTTTCGGGCCAGTCCACCGTCAGGTCCATTTCACCGTCTACGCGAAATCCCTCGGCATTCAGGAAATACTTTCGTAACAAGGGCTCGTCGAAGAACCCCCAGTCCACCGGGAAGGACTCACCCGGACCCTCGTACCACAAGGTGGCATCGGCGCGTTCGTAATAGTCGGTGGTCAGCAACAGCAACGCACCGGGCTTGAGCACGCGGCGCATCTCCTTCAGGGCCTGCTCCACGCGCCCGTACCCCAGATGTTCGATGACGGAAATGCAGAACACCGCATCGAAGCTGGCGTCGGGCCAGGGCAGCCTGCAGAGATCACCTTGCATGTACTCCACCGCGAGCCCGTGCCGCGCATCCAGGCCGAACGGCGGCTGGAGGTCGATGGCGCTCACGCGGTAGCCCTGGTCGGCGAGATAGATGGGAAAGATGGATGCACCGCAGCCGGTATCGAGCACGCGCGCGCCCGGGCTCAGTGCCGCCCGCTCCAATGCCCAGGGGTATTCCCAGCGCTTGCTGGGGTGCAGGTAAGACACCGATTCCCGCGCCAGCAACGTGTCCATGCGTGCCAGAGGTTTCTGGAATGCGGGCGTGGCGATTTCCGCCAGGTTCAATACGCGGTTGGGGGCTGCCATGCGCGATCTCCGCGGCTGATGGATTCGACGGCATCGAGCACCTGGTCTACGGTGATGCGTGTGATACAGGCGGGCGCACCCGCCTGACAGCCGCCGCGTATCACGCACTCCGTGGGGCCGAATTCCATGTCCTTTCGGCAGGGCGGCGCCGACGTCTCGCCCACCACAGCGGCGCCCGGCGGGGCATAAATGGACGGGCTGGTGGGTCCGAACACGGGGACCACCTGGCAGCCGACGGCCGCGGCCAGATGCATCAGGCCGGTGTCGTTGCACACCAGTAATCGACAGTTCTCCAGGAGCGCGGCGGTAACGCGCAGGTGTTGGGGCGTGAGCCAGGCAGCGTGCATGGACAGCATGGCGCGCTGTTCCGGCGTCTCCTCGGGTGCTCCCAGCGCGAGTACCGCATAGCCTTTCGCCGACAGGCGTTCGGCCACGGCCGCGAAACGCTCCACGGGCCAGCGCTTGAGCGGCGACGAGGCGGCCGTGGCCACGGCGGCCAGTGGGCGGCTGCCCGTGCGTGCGGCGAACAGCAGGGCCTGGGCCGCCGCGTGCTCCTGGGCAGTGATGGCGAGCGCAGGCCGCGCATCCGCGGGGATGCGGATCCCCCAGCCCTCGAACACCGCATGCCGCACCGCCTCGTAGCCGCGCAGCCCCCGCGCCAGGGCGCGGCTCTGCGACTCGCGGGACACGTCGTACGTGCACGGCGCACCCTCGCGCCAGAGGGTCGCGGCGGCGCCGAACACCGCATGGGACGGGTCCAGTACGGCGTCGAAACGCTGCGCCCGATACCAGGCGCAAAAAGCGGTGTTGCTGACCTTCGTGCCGGGATCGGCCCATTCGCGATAGCCGAAGGACTGCACGGTCACCAGGGCATCGAGCCAGCGTTCGCCGCGCAGCAGTTCGATGGCGGGATGGGCGCCGAGGCCCGTGATGCGCGCCCCCGGCCGCGCCGCCCGCAGCGCCATGATGGCCGGCAATTCCATCACCAGATCACCGATGCCGTAGCGCAGGCACAACAGGATGTTGGTCGCTGTTTCCAGTTTCAATGCGCACCTCGCGGGTTAACGCTAGATGCGCCGGTGCGACGGGGCAAGGTGGAAAACTGCATTAACCGCCAGCCGCAAAAAGATTCGTACCTTCTCCCGGAGGGAGACGACTCCATGTATGGAGGAGATATTCCGTGCCGGGAGAGCGAGGTAAAAAACAGCCACGGCTTCGGCGATATCCAGCATGCCAGTGCAGTCATTACCGGTAGCGACCACGGCGATTATTTCTCCCCTCTTCCTGTCCTTCTCCCGGAGGGAGAAGGGACGCAAGCTTCTGTCTCTCCTGAAAATGATGTGACTAAGAGACAGCCCTCCGGAGAGGGACAGGGAGAGGGAGAGGGAGAGGGAGAGGGAGAGGGAGGCAAACACTCAGCCACGGCTTCCGCGATATCCAGCATGCCAGTGCATTCATTACCGGCAGCGACCATGGCGATTATTTCGATCCCCTCTTCCTGTCCTTCTCCCGGAGGGAGAAGGGACGATCTAGCCGGCGGCGTAGCCTACTGGATGATCCGAAGAAAAGTTCTCTCTTCGGATCTGGCGAGCTGATTGACTGCAGAGATAAGGCCTGAAGGAAGGTTCCCTGTCACTCCGAAGAGCGTTGCGGTGCTTCGCCGTTGGCGGGGGCGAGGGGTGTCACCAGCACCTTGTCGATGCGGTTGCCGTCCATGTCCACCACTTCGAAGCGAAAGCCGGACCAGTCAACGTATTCGCCTGCGCTGGGGACGTGGGCCATGAGGCTCAGCAGGAATCCGGCGGCGGTATGGAAGTCGCCCTCATCCGGCAGCGACTTGATGCCGAGGATGTCCTTCATGTGCTCACTGGCAATACCGCCATCCATGAGCCATGAGCCGTCCTCGCGACGCACCACCTCCTCCTCGCCGACGGTGCCCTCCTCCGCCAGCGTGCCGACGATGGCTTCGAGTACATCGGTTTCGGTGGCGAGGCCCTGCACCGTGCCGTATTCGTCGATGACGATGGCCATGTGCAGGGGCGAGCGTTTGATCAGCTCCACGAGCTGTAATACGTCGGCACTCTCCGGGACGATAATCGGTTCCCGCGCCACGGCCTGCAGGTCGATTTCCGCGCTTTCGAGGCGCGCAGTCAGCACGTCCTTGGCGGCAATGGTGCCGACAAGTTCATCCAGGTCGCCGCGGGACGCTGGAAACAATGCGTGGCCGCTCTCCCGAATGAGCTTAAGGTTGGTTTCCAGGTCCTCGTCCAAATCGAGCCATGTGATGTCGGGCCGCGGCGTCATGATGGCCTGCACGGACATTTCGCCCAGACGCATGACACCGGCGATCATCTGCCGTTCAGCGTGCTCCACCACTCCGGCCTCGGTGGCCTCGGCGAGGAGCATCTTGATCTCGTCTTCGGTGATGGTCTGGACCCGTTTGGATTGCCCGAATACGCGCAGCACGACGCGTGTGGAGGTATCGAGTACCTGTACCAACGGCGCACCGACGCGCGCCAGCGCACGCATCGGCACGGCCACCGCGGCGGCGATGCGTTCCGCATGCGCCAGCGCCACCTGCTTGGGCACCAGCTCCCCGATGACCAGCGACGCGTAGGTGATCACGGCCACCACCAGGGCGAAGGCGATGGTCTCGGCATGACCCGACATGAACGGTACGGTCTGCAAAACATTGCCAAGCGGCGCCGCCAGGCTGGCACCGCCGTAGGCGCCGGCGAGAATGCCCACCAGGGTGATACCGATCTGCACCGACGACAGGAAGCGGCCAGAATCGTCGAGCAGTTCCAGTGCGGCGCGCGCGCCGCGGCTGCCCTCGTCCGCCATGGCCTGCAGGCGCGCGCGGCGCGAGGAGATCACGGCCAGTTCGGCCATGGCGAAAAAGCCGTTCAGCAGGATAAGCAACGCGACGACAATCAGCTCAAAGACGGGCATGGCGGAGGGTTCTACAGGCGCGAACGATCACTCGGCGTGCGGGCGTCGGCCCGTCACCGCGAGGTACTCGTCGGAATTCCAGGTTTCGATGCAGGACGGATTGGCCGGATCCGGCTCGCACAGATACATCTCGCGCCCGGGCTGGGCCACCACGCGCATGCCGCAGGAACGCAGCATGGCGAGCACCCCGGCGTGATTGGGCGCCCACCAGTTGGTGGGGTCGTTGGCGAGCCGCTGTTCGATGAAGGCCATCTTCGGCCAGCCGTCGTCGGCCAGGCGTTCACGCGCTTCGAAGGGAAGATCGTACGTCGTGGGGGCGACCCCGCCGGGCATGGTGAGGGTCTGGAATACCATCATGCGGCCCACGCGACGGCTGACGATATCGAGGCCCAACAGCGGATAACGCAGGTGATAAAAGACGCCAAGAAACAGTACCAGATCAAAACGGCCTTGCCATCGCACCAAATCGTACACTTGCATACGATGAAGCTCAATGTTCTCCAGCACGCCGAACTGGGCGGCTGCCCAGCGCGCCTGCTTCAGATAATGGGCGTTCATGTCGATGGCGGTGACACGCGCGCCGCGCCTGGCCAGTTCGATGCTGTAGAAGCCTGCGTTGCAGCCGATGTCGAGGACGCGCCAGCCGGCCATCTGTTCCGGGAGCACCGCGGCGAGTTCCTGCCACTTGTAGGCGGGAAAATCACCCAGGAAGTGGCCGGGCGCCGTCTGCCGGCCATCGGGCAGATGCAGGTTGTGGAACCAGGGCGCGAGGGCGCGGATGTCATCGTCCGGCGAATTGGGATCCACGCCTGTCCTCCTCTTCAGCCCGTGGCGAACCCGCCGGTGAAATTCAGGCTGCGCACGCGTACGCCCTGATCATCTACCGCAAGCGTGCTCACCGAGCCGAGATCCACCTGGAAGTTCTGCATCAGGTCGATGGCGATGCCGGCGTAATAGGCGATGGCCGCGCGGATCGGATCGCCGTGGCTCACGATAACCAGGCGCGACTCCGGATGCCGCTGGCGCAACGCCTCCAGCGCCGTGACGACCCGCGCCTGCACCTCGATCATCATCTCGCCCTCCGGAATGCGCGTGACGCTGCGCACCCGGTTGAAGCGCCGCCAGCGCGTTTCGGTGTCGAGGCGCGTGAACGGCAGCCCGGTCCAATTACCGAAATCCACTTCCGTGATCCCGTCGATGATCTCCACGTCGAGGCCGAGTCGCGCGGCGATCGGCGCCGCCGTCTCCCGCGCGCGCTCCAACGGGCCCGAGTACACATGCTCGACACCGCTGTCGGCCAGCCACTCCGCCGCGGCACGGGCCTGCGCACGGCCACGCTCGTTGAGGTGGATGCCCGCACGCCGGCCGGAGATGCCCCGGCCCACGCTGTCGTTGTCGCCGTGGCGCACCAGAAAAAACAGCGTCACGGATGCTCTCCCGCGGCACGCGCCGATCGCACCGGCACGTAGCGCTCCAGCACTTCATCGGTGAACTGCGCAAATTCATCGGGCACCAGCGGCGGGCTGGTGTGGTGCGGACGCCGGCCTCGTGAGGGCGGGGTGAAGCACAAGGTGACGGTGAGTTCGAACTCCTCCAGCGCTGCCATCTGCCGGTCGAACCAGCGCACCGCGTCGGGCCGGTGCCAGTCCGCCCAGGAGATGCCGGTGCGCAGACGCTTCACGCCCAGGCGACGCAGCCAAGCCACGGCCTCGTCGAGGCGATGGTCCTCATAATGGAACCATTGGCAAATGCCAAGGCGCGGGTCGAAGTGCTCCACGGCCGGCTTGGGTGTGCCGTCGGCGCGCACCAGGCCCATGTAGAAGTGGCGGTAATAGGCGGAGCCTTCGCTTTCCTTGTGGCGCGTGGTCGCCTCCCAGGCAGGCGGCAGGTCGAACAGGCTGTACCAGTAGACGCGCTCCACGCGCCCCCGCAGTAATTCCGTGGTGCGTTCGAGTCCGAACACCTGCACCTCGTCGGCGCCGAAACTGGACACGCCCACCTCCGTCACCCACACGGGCAAGTGGCAGACGTCCTCGATCTCCGCCACCTTCGCCGGCCATTCATCCAAACGCCAGTGGTTCCAGTCCAGCGGAAAGCCGTGCACCGCCACGGCGTCGATCTCCGCCAGCACACCATGATCGGCGAGCAGCTTGATGAAGTCGGCGTCGATGGGCGATATGCCGCCCAGCACCCGCGTGATCCACGGCCGGCACGCGCGCACGCGCTGCGCGGCCAAGCGCGTCATGGCGGCGAACTCCCGCCAGCCCGGGTCCATTTCGAAGTCCCAGTGGGAGAGGTTGTTCGGTTCGTTCCAGAACTTGATGGCTTCGATCACACGGGTTTATTCCTCCGCGGCGTCGTCGAGCTCGGCGCCGATGAACGTCTCGAGCAGCCGCCGCGCATCGTGGTCCGTGTATTGGCGGGGCGGATGCTTGCAGAAATAGGCCGATGGCCCGGTGAGCACGCCGCCCTCGCCGCGCTCCAGGGCCAGCTTGGCGCAGCGGATGGCGTCGATGGCGACGCCGGCGGAATTGGGCGAATCCTCCACCGACAGGCGCAGTTCGAGGGAGACGGGCACGTCGCCGAACAAACGCCCTTCCATGCGGATGAAGCAGACCTTGTTGTCCTTCTGCCAGGGCACCCAGTCGCTGGGACCCACGTGGATGTGTTCGTCGGCCAGGCGCACACCGGCCACGGCCTGCACCGCCTCGGTCTTGGACGTCTTCTTCGAACGCAGGCGGCTGCGATCGAGCATGTTGAGGAAATCGGTGTTGCCGCCGGTGTTGAGTTGGTAGGTCCGTTCGAGCTTCGCGCCGCGCTGGCGGAACAGGTCGGCGAGTGCGCGGTGCACCATGGTCGCGCCCACCTGCGACTTGATGTCATCGCCGATGAGCGGCAGGTTGCGCTCGCGGAAACGCCGCGCCCAATGCGGATCGCTGGCCAGGAACACCGGGATGTTGTTCACGAACGCCGCACCGGCGCGCAGCGCGCAATCGGCGTAGAAGTGGGTGGCGTGCTCACTGCCCACGGGCAGGTAGTTGAGCACCACCTCGGTGCGGGTCTCGCGCAGGACGCGCATGACTTCGCTCGCCTCCGGCTCGGCGCGATCCGCCGGCTGGCAGGCCACGTCCTCCGGGTAGTCGCGCATGTGTGCGGGAAAACCGTCGAGCACCCGGCCCATGCACACGTTCACGCCGCTGCGCGGCAGTTCGGCGGCGAAGGCGGTGGTGCAATTGGGCTTGGCGAACACCGCCTCGGCCACATCGAGGCCCACCTTGCGCCTGTCGATGTCGAAGGCCGCCACCACCTGAATGTCGTCCGGGCCGTAGCCGCCGATGGTCGCATGCATAAGCCCCGCCTTGGCGTCGGGGTCGGTGCGATAGTAATGAATGCCCTGCACCAGCGAACTGGCGCAGTTGCCGACACCGATCAAGGCGATTCTGATGGGTTCCATACGCACATCCTTGTGAGCCTCTGCCTTAGCCTAGACCGTTCCCTTTCTCATAGCCTCGATGAACGTGTAGCGGAGCGGAATACGGGCTTTGATGGCTTGTGTTTTGGCTTGGGTTATTTAATGTGGGGCTACGCCCGAAGATTATTTGACGGGGGTTTTCGCCCCCCTACGACGAGGTACTTTTCTTTGCGCGGCCAAAGAAAAGTACCCCAAAGAAAGGCCGCCCGAATCCCGCGCCGCCTTCGGCGGTCCCCTGCGCTCCTCGTCCGAATCGGGGGTCCACGACGGGGCCTCCTGCCCCGGCGTGGACGGCGCGCCATCCCTGGCGCGCCCCCTGCGGGCCTTGTCCGATTCGGAC
>Ga0265293_10013910_pt1 | contig 10334 bp, 13 predicted proteins | sample Munlanlewell138R_FD_192505 | JGI IMG/M metagenome (GOLD analysis project Ga0265293, IMG submission 192505) | Leachate microbial communities from a municipal landfill in Southern Ontario, Canada - Leachate well 138R | ecosystem: Engineered > Solid waste > Landfill > Unclassified | place: Canada...
ATTACCGCGGCATATCGACAAAAACCCGATTTGCCGTCAATTACCGTACCGGCCCAGCAAAAAATCGAAAAGAGACAAATCAAGACGGAACGAATCCGCATCGAGAAGGACGTTGCTTCCAGTCCGGCCACCGAACTTTTAAATCGGGAAATGATTGCGGTTAGGGAATTGGGTACCAAAATCCACCGTTATCTGGAGATTATTGACTTTACCGGCGATCTTCGTAAACAGATCGAAATGATTAAGGAAAGTCCCTGGATTAAAAGAAAAATCGAAAAATTTTTCCGATTGCCAATTTTTACGGAAAAAGCGATTGTTGAAACCTATCATGAGCATCAATTCACTTACACCAAAGATAATATTACCGTTAACGGTGTTATTGATTTGATTTTGGAAACCGAAACCGAACTTCTGGTCATCGACTATAAATTAAGCGATATCGATAAAGAAGAATATCGCGATCAACTTAAAGTTTATTGTCAATATTTAAGTTCCATATCAAATAAAAAAATCAGGGCTTATTTATATTCGATTTACCAAGAAAAATTACGGCAAATCCTCTGATTATATAAGTATACAAAAATATTCGCTCTAATATATATTAATTAAGACAGGTTATTCTCAATAGGAGGAAAAGTGAATTTATTACTGATAATATTAATCGGTATCGGCGTGGCGATGGATGCTTCGGCCGTTGCCGTAACCGACGGGATGGTCGAACGGCAAATAAAATGGCAAAAAGCCTTATTTATAGCCCTTACATTCAGCATGTTTCAGGGTGTAATGCCAGTTATCGGTTATTATTTCGGTTGTATATTTACCGGTTTTATTCATGATATAGCTCATTATCTTTCATTTGTTTTGTTATCTTTTCTTGGCGGGCGTCTGATTTATCAAGCTTTAACTGAAAAAGAAACCTCCCCCCATGCGCAAAAAATCGAAACAAAAACCATCCTGCTTCAAGGTTTTGCCACCAGCATTGATGCCCTTCTTGTCGGTCTCACCTTTGCTTTAAGCAAGGTTAAAATTTACCGGGCGTCCTTGATTATCGTTCTTATCACTTTTGTTTTATCCTTTATATCGGTTTATTTGGGCTGTTTATGCGGATGGTTTTTAAAAGATAAAGCTAAAGTTCTCGGCGGACTTATTTTACTGGCGATTGCTATCAGGGTATTAATTGAAGGATTAAAATAGACAGAACAAAAAGACGGCCGCCAGCGGCCGTCTTTTAAATAATGGAGGAAAAGTTTTATCGGTAGGCTCGGTCTTCATTGATTCAGATAAATCGGAATTTCGGAGCAATTCACGTTTTGGAAACTCCTTGGAATGCAAAATAATTATATTTCCCGCCAAACAATATGCTTTTTAAAAAATTATGGAATAACCAGAAATAATATTGTACAATATAGATAGATAGCGAAGGTGGTTAAAATGAATATTTGGCATCATCTTAATTCGAATCGAGTTACGGCTGAGCGGTTTATTGCCGTAATCGAAATATCAAAAGGCAGTAAAAAAAAATATGAATTGGATAAGGAAACCGGTATGATTATTCTTGATCGGATTTTACACACTTCAACTCATTATCCGGCCAACTATGGATTTATTCCCCTGACGTTAAGCAGTGATAACGATCCGCTTGATGTTTTGGTCTTATGCGGTGAGGATTTAGAACCGCTATGTCTTGTTGAGTGTTATCCGATTGGTTTGGTTCGGATGATTGATGAGAGTTTAATTGACGATAAGATAATCGCCATTCCTTTTAATGATCCGATATGGAGTCATTATCATGAATTAAAAGAACTGCCGCCGCATATGGCTGATGAGATTGAACATTTTTTTAAAGTTTATAAAAATCTAGAACATAAAGAAACAACCGGATTTGAGATATTCGGCCGCGAACGGGCTGAAGCTACAATTAAGGAAGCAATTCAAAATTATCGGGAAAACATATTATAATGAAAGGGAAGTTATGATAGCAACAGCAGTAAACGGTACGGCTATCGTCGGCGGTGGATTAATCGGCCTTTTTTTTCGGCGGTATATTAAAAAGGATATTTGTGATTCGGTATTAAAAGCGGTAGGAATTGTTGTTTTATTATTGGGTATGCTCGGCAGCATTAAGGCCGCCCTTTATATTGAAAATAATGAAATCCAAATGATAACGCGGTTTGATTTGCTATTAATTATCAGCCTCGTCTTAGGTACCTTTATCGGTGAAATCATAAAAATAGATTATCACTTAAAGCGATTTGGTGATTATCTGGAAAGAAAGTTAAATAAGGGCGTTTTTTCTGAAGGTTTTATCGCTGCTTCTTTAATTTTTTGTATAGGCGCTATGGCGATAATCGGCAGTATTAAAGCGGCTTTGGGTGATCCTTCAATTATATATCTTAAATCGGTAATCGATGGTATTACCGCAATGATTCTTGCTTCGACGCTTGGTTTCGGGGTTATTTTTGCGGCGATACCGGTTTTATTATATCAGGGAGCATTAACCGGTTTGGGAATGATTTGCGGTGACTTTATGCCGTATGATCTTGTTAACGCCTTTAGTTTGGTCGGTTATGCAATGGTTGCCGCTGTCGGTCTTAATTTTCTTATTCAAGAAAAAATCAAAGTTGCTAATATGTTACCGGCTTTAATCCTTGCCATCATTATATATTTGGTTTTTTATTAGCCTCATATATTAGTATTCGCTGCCGCTTTAAACGAGATGATATTAATATCATAAAAATGAATTATTAAGAATCAGCATGACTTTTTGTTTTTCAATTGTTATGCTTATTAATACCCAATCATATGAGAAATTTTTTGGATTTCACATTTAGAATACGGGAATTATTTTATTATCGAGATGATATAATGAGTTGTAAGGTGATATTATGGAAAAAGCAATTATGTTACTGCATGGTTTTTTATCGAATGAAACTGATTTTAATGATTTGCTCCCGTATCTTAAGAATTATTACAGCCATATTGAAATACCGATTTATCCCGGCCATAATGAAGATGAGAGTTATCATGATTTTGACGGTGAAAAAACAATTGAATTTGTTGAAAACAAACTGCGTGAACTAACCGAAAAATACCAGGAAGTAGACCTTGTCGGTTTTTCGATGGGCGGAGCGCTAGCCGCTTATCTTGCGCAGCGGTTTCCGATTAATAAACTGGTCCTTCTGGCTCCGGCGAATAAGTACTTTAATTTCTATTTACCGTTTTCAAAAATTCGGTATTTGGTAAAAAATTTTTATGCGATGGAAAAAGCATTTTTTAAACGCCATAAGGAGCATTTTTCAATATATAAAAATAAATTGAAGATGATGTTTGATGATGATGTAAAAGCATTAAAAATAGCTCGCGATAAATATTTAAAACGATATTTACGGAAGGTTTATCAAAATTTTAAATATTTAATAAAAACAGTTAATGAAGAAATTGATTTAATTACAAACCCTTGTTTTATTGCATGGGGGAAATTAGACCAACTTGTGCCGAAAGAATCGGTCCTTAGTTTATACCGGCTATGTCAACATGAAAACCGGAAACTGTTAATTTATGAAGACGTATCGCATTTGATGCTTCTTTCGGCGAACAATCAACATCTGATAAAAGATATTGTTGAGTTTTTGCAATCTTGAAAATTAGTATTTTAATGCAAATTCTGAAGATAATAACTATATGAAAAAGAAAGTTATTTTTAATTATCCCAATTTAATCCTACTGTTTATAACAGTTATATCCGTTTGGTTAATTATTTACTTTATTAAAAGGAATATATTTAATTATAAATTTCTTGCAACTTTCCTGTTTTTCGGTTTGGCTTGGTTGGCGGTGGTTGTTTCGAAAATTTTTAAAATCAAGATTCCGTCCGTTATTATAATTTCATATTATTTTTTTCTGATATTATCATTATTTTTCGGCGTAATTCTTGGGTTTTATTTTATTTTTCCGTGGTACGATGATTTCAATCATTTTTTGGCCGGAGCGTTGCTTACTTTGTTTGGGATTTTTATCATCGCAAAATTGGATAATGTCGGTTATCTTAAATTTTCCTTGTTATTAACATATAGTTTGTTTTTTGCCGGATTTTGTGGCGGGCTTTGGGAAATAATTGAGTTTATGATTGACCGCGTATTTAATTATGATATTCAAAGAGTAGGGACTACCGGCGTTGCCAATACCATTGTTGATCTTATTATGAATTTATTAGGTTCGATTATTATTGTTTTCTTATTGATAATTGATGATAAGGTTTATAAGAACAAATATTTAGAAAAATTACTAAAAAAATACGGGGAATAAACAATGATGAAAAAAAACAGCGATATTTTATGGAATGTTATTAAATATGTAGTTTTAACGCTTATTGTCGTTTCAACTGTGACCATTTTTTTTGAAGCACTTTATACCGAATATCATGCTTTGGGTTTTACCAGCGAAAAAGTTAACAGTTATCGCGGATATAAGGTTGCTTTTGGCGGCGAAGACCATAAAGCAAGTTTATTTGCGATAGCTGCTTATTTTCTTCCCTTGTTTTCGGGAATTATTCTTTTGGCCTTTTGGAAAAAGTATCCGAAACTGATATTTTTTTTAACGGCAATTTTACTTTATCTTTCTCTAGTATTAAAATTGTTAATGCCTTATTATGCACCGATTCCGTTAGCTTTAGGATTATATACAATATACGGTACGGCATTGATTGTTGATGTTGTGATAATCGGATTTAACAGTTTGCTTGCTTTTGGCGCGGCGGTGTTCACCCGATAAACTCTATTTCGATATAGAGTTTTTTCTTTTTTTATGCTATAATGATGGCAATTGAAAAATGAGGGTTTAATATGAAAGGTAAGATTTTGGATTTACTGAAAGGGATTCCGATTGGTATCGCCAATGTTATCCCCGGTTTTAGCGGGGGGACAATGGCGGTTATTTTAAATGTTTATGAACGGCTTATCACCGCTTTAAGCGAATTCTTACATCACCCGATTAAGGTAATTAAAAATATATGGGCATTGTTTTTGGGAGTTGTAATCGGCGTAATAGTTGCGACTAAACTGATTGTGCTGCTGCTTAGTAATTTTCCGATTCCGACCACACTTTTTTTTGTCGGTTTGGTAATCGGATCGATTCCTAACATTTTATTTAAAGCAAATCAAAGTAAAGTTAAAGCGATTGATATTATCGTGTGTTTCGTTTGTGTTCTGGTTATCATCGTTTTTAGTTTTATTAGAGAAGGGACTCCCAGTACGGTTGATTATGATTTTAAAACAGCGCTTTTAGTTTTTTTCCTTTCGGTTATTGCGGCGGCAGCCATGGTTATTCCCGGGGTCAGCGGCTCGCTGATTTTACTTGCTCTCGGTTATTATGATTTTATTTGGAAAGATTTATTAGGGACATTTATCAATGCGGTAATTTCTCTTGACTTTGCCGGTTCCGTTAATGCTTTTTTATTGATACTGCCATTTATATTAGGCGTTATTTTCGGCATTGTTTTTATATCAAAACTAATTAAATTATTAATCGGAAAATATCCGCAAACGGTCTATTATGCGATATTCGGTTTACTGGTTGCTTCTCCGTTTGCAATTATATATGGTATGTACCGAGAATACCGGTCCGCAATAATCGAAAACAGTAATTTTTGGGGATGGATAATCGGAATTATATCGATTACCGTCAGTGCTTATCTGGTAAATTATTTATCAAAGTTTGATATTCAAAAGAAAGATTGATTTTGCACAGAAAAGGAAGAAGATATGACAGAAAAAGATTTTATAAACCGCTATGTCCATGCCGAAAGAAAATATTATTCGGAAGAAGAATGTGCTCCCCTTCGGTCGATGACATTAAAAGAAGGCTTTAAAAAAGCGGCAGTGCGGGCTTTTATTAACCGTCGTCTGACTCTTAAAAAAGCCGAAGAAGATATCATTCTTTTCTTTAAATTACTAAGTCTTTGTTATAGCGGCTATGATTATTTCTCAGCTAAAAGTGATTTTTCTAAAATGGAAAAGAAAATGCTGGATTTAATACGAAATAAAAAAAAAATTAGCACGAGATTTTTAGCCTCTAATTTAATTTCTAACCTCCAAAATGTGATCGTAGATGCCCATTTTCGTATTATAAGCCCTAAAGGTTATCATATCCTTTGTTCCCACCCATCCCCTTATTTTACGGAATTAATACTGGAAGAAACGGAAGAAGGATATCGAGTTATTCGTGGTGTAAGCCGGATGCCGATCGGGACAATTCTTTTTCCCGATGCGGTTACGGATTATCTTTTTCCGACCTTACCCGGTCCCGACGGTAAATGTAGATATTTGGTTGGCATCATCACCGAACAGAAAAGAAAGACATTGACCATCGGCGATGTAAAACTTAAGCTGCATCGTGCCCGGTTAAATCGTTTTCGCGATAAAAAAGAGAAAAAAATCATTAAGTTATCGGATATGGCGGTATTTAAGGACCGGACCTATCGCCTTAATGAAGATCCATTGTCTTATTATGATATCGGTGCTTCCCTTCGCGCCGAAGCGACCGTAATATGGGATTTGCGCAATAACGAAGGAGGAAATTCTCGCTATCCCGAGAGTTTTATCAAAGGACTCAACGATTATGGTTACTGGCAATGCGACTGTGCCGTTTTACAGAATCCGGTTTTTGATGCAAAACAAAAGGAAAGATATTATGATATTTATCGGGCTCAGCCTTATAACTTGGAACAAGCAAGCTATCAAGGACAGCTTTTGGTATTAACCAATAAAAAAGTAGCATCCAGCGGCGAGGCTGCCGTTTTGTTTTCGTTTTCGGTGCCGAAAAGTCTTCGAATCGGAACCGCAACTTCCGGTTGCGGTACTTTTGGCGATACCCGGGCTTACGTATTGAAAAACTCGAAAATCATCGTAAGTTTCGGTTATAAAATCTTTTTCAACAAACTGCAGCGTGAAGGTTACGGCATTAAGCCCGATTATTGGCTTGATGAAGATAACGGATTAAGCGCCTTCCGGCGGTGGTACCGCAATTACCGAAAGCAAGCGGAAAAATGAAAGAATTTACGATAAAGCTTAATGACAGTGATTCTTTTGCCGCGCATAATTGCCAAGATAATGATAAGCGATGACGATACCAATTTACCCAATTTAACCGAAAAAGCCATAAAATTTTTATTAGAATAAAAAAAGAATTGTAAATAGGGGAATGTTTTTGTATAATATATATGAAATGTGTCGGAATTCATATTATACAAGGAGGGGCGGCATGAAAAAACGTTTGGTTCAATCATTTTTAATGTTCGCTTCGGCTTTATTGCTGCTTTTCGGCGTTCTTTTTGCTTGGTTTTCGCTTACTCCGACGGTGGATATTCAAGATTTTCTGATAAATGTTAATAAATATGAAGCGGAATTAAAACTTGAGATTAAAAAGAATGACGATAATTATACCGTGGTTGCTTCTCAAGAAGATATTTATCAGATTTTTTATAATACGGTTCCCAATGATTATTTGTATTTTCGCTTGACGATTATCAATAAGGGTAATAATCCGGTGACTGCGGATATTTGGATGAAAAACGTTATTAGCGATAATGACCCGGACTATGATATGCGCGATGTCTTTTATTTAGCAGACGGTAAAATTATCATCGATTCTTTTGATTATCCCGTTTTGGTTAACTCGGAAGAGACAATCGCAAAGCATAATCAGACCCTTCATCTTTACCGTTTAAATAATATTTTGGATAATGATTTTGGTTTACAGCTTGCCGATGATTTAGCATTTAGTGCCGATCAGTTACGAATATTGGAATTTGTTATTGTTTATGATTATACAACCGAAGCAAAAGGGTATGAAGAAGGAATCCTTTCCCTTGCCGCACTCAATATAATTTTTAATACCGCAGGTGAATAATATGAAAAACAAAAAATTAATTATTGTTCTGTCGATTTTATTATTGGCGATTATCGGATTAATGACTAATCTGATAGTTGCCTGGTTAACCGATACCGCTAAAACCGGTCCGACGGATTTTACACTGGGTCAGGTTTCTTTTGCTTGGTCGGGAGCGATTACCACAGAACTTGTGGTACCGGGTGAAAATATCGTTACCTCGGAGTATAAACTTACCAACTCGTCAACAATTCCCACCGAATTACGGGTTAAAATTGATATTAATTCTGCATATTTGGCCGGCGACGGTTCCGAATATGTAGTACTTGCGATATCGGATGGGTGGGTGCTGGATAATGATGATTATTACTATTACCGGGGTATCGATACGGTTTCAGAAGGCGAAGCCCCCGATATTAAGTATAAGATTCCGACAACGGTAACGACAATTTCGGTATTAACCGAAGTTATTCTTGACGGCGCTAAGGTCGGAAACGTATTCGGCGGTACCGAATTTACCATTACCTTTACTTTTGAAGCCAAACAAAATGATTTTGTTGATTGGGCGACTCTGGGCACCAGTAATATTGACTTTTCAACCGGTTTACCGACACCATGATAAAAAAAACGGTTTGGATTCTGTTTTTCTTAATCTTTTTGTTATTGGCGGCAACCGCCGTTTTACCGATTTTCGGCATTAAATATTATACGGTTATAACCGACAGTATGACGCCGGCTATTAAAAAGAATAGTTTGGTATATGTAAACACAAAAATAAAAAAAATTGAAATCGGTGATATTATTGCTGTTAAAACCGCCGGGATTCCTTTGTTGCATCGGGTTGTGGCTTTCGACGAAGGCTATGTTATAACCAAGGGTGACGCCAACGATACCCCTGATGCTCCCCGGCCGGATGAAGATATTATTGGCGTTGCGGTTTTTCATATCCCTTATTTGGGGATTATCTTTTCAAGGCAATATCTGATTATAATTGTTGTTTTGGCCGGTTTGCTTTATATTGTCGGCGCTCGGTTATTCAAGGAATTAAAGAAAAAAGAAGTTGGGGATGATGAAGGTGAAAAGAAAACTAATATATAGCATTTTCATGGTCATCATAACTTTAACTCTTACGGTCGTTATTGTATTTGCCTGGTTTATTGTTACGGAGAAAACCGATCCGATTATCGTCAGTACCGGCTCGCTTCGGACTTCGTGCTCTTTATATCATGGCATTGATTCAGATTATGACGGTGAACTTGACGACGGAAGTTTTATTGAAATTACCGAGTCGGGGATAAAGTTTACCGACGTTGTCCCCGGTCAAATATATACATATAAAATGGTTGTCAAAAACCGCGGTTCGGTCGACGGTTTTTTAACGGTATCAATTAACGATATCATTGCGACCGCCGCCGATATGTATCAAGGTTTCACTGTATCGTTTTCGGAACCGGAAACCAAGGAAATGAATCTGGTTAACGGTGATTTAACTTTATTCACGGATTTGGTTTTGGTTACCGGTACAACTTATGAATTTAATTTTTTAATAAAAATTAATAATACAATTTCATCGGATTTAAAATACGAGACACTTACCATTACCAATTTTATTGTTGAATTGGTACAGGTTCATTAAAATCGGATATCTAAAAAAAGATATCTCTTTTTCTAAAGGATGGGTGTTTATGAAAAAACAATATATGCTTATCGGAATGTTAATTTTTTTAGTGTTTTCTCTTGGGACATTGATTACGGCCTTTTTACTTGATAGCGGCCGATCCGGTGATGATATAACTGTCGGTCAGGTCCAAGTTACAACCAATTTATATTATGAAAAAGATAATGTTATTTATCCCGGAGCGGAAGTTGTTGTCGACCCTGAGTTTAATATTAAGAAAAAGGGTATTTACCATATTAATGTTGTTGACAGCCAAACCGTTGAATTTATTGAAAACGTAAGAATCAGCATTGCGGTTAGCAGTGATGTCGATACTTATATCCGCCTTAAGCTTTTCGATCAAATGATTCTTACAACGATTAATCATTTGGGCGACCGTACGGAAATTCCGATTATCGCCGACCGAATGGTTTTAAACTATTGCCTTGATGATTGGTATTATAACGAAGCTGATGATTATTACTATTATAAACAAAAGGTTATGCGGCAAAGCGAAGATGTTCCGACGGTTATTGCTTTTATTGCCGAGTATTTTCCCGGAGTACATTATCACACCCGGCCGCTCGGTTATTCAGTTCAAGTGGGAATAAGAACCGAAGCGGTTCAAGCTCTGCAGGGTCCGCAAAAAAATTGGGGTATGTATAATCCCCCATGGGGAGGTGCCTGGTAATGAAAAGATTAATATCCGGTTTAACGATATGTGCATTGTTTTTATTTGTTTTTGCCTTTCAGTCAGCTGTAATTTTAAACGAACAAAATGATTATGTTATGC
>Ga0265293_10013911_pt1 | contig 10333 bp, 9 predicted proteins | sample Munlanlewell138R_FD_192505 | JGI IMG/M metagenome (GOLD analysis project Ga0265293, IMG submission 192505) | Leachate microbial communities from a municipal landfill in Southern Ontario, Canada - Leachate well 138R | ecosystem: Engineered > Solid waste > Landfill > Unclassified | place: Canada...
GGCCCTCTCGATCCCATAGCCGGAGCGTTTGACAATAAAGAAACAAGTTACCCCTGGTCGAGTGAGCAGGTGGAAGAAGGTAACGAGACCACTCCCGGAATTCTGGAATGGACCAACGGTGCCATGGAAGAGACCGGGAAAGAACCGGAAGGCCCCATCGAACTGCCTCTCTTTGAAAGGTTCCCTTCTGTAACGGCTGTTTACACGAGGCTGGACGGGGATAAGTTCTTGCAGAACATGATAGATCTGAAAGCCAGCGATCTTCACCTCAAGTCGGGTTTCCCTCCCATATTCCGGATGGAGGACCTCAGGCTTTACGTGGCCGACAACATTAAACCCCTGCAGGGAAAGGATATCTCATCTTTTATCAGGATCCTTTTAGGAAAGGGGCTCTTCGAAGAGCTTTCCCAGGGGAGAGAGATAGATTTCGCCTATTCCCTTGACAAGGGTGAAAGGTTCCGCATGGATGCCTTCCTCTCCATGGGTGCCCCCTCACTCAGCGTCCGACATATCAAATCGGTCATCCCCGCCCCTTCACAGCTGGGAATCCCATGGGCCCTTAGAAAACTGGCAATGAGCACCTCGGGGCTGATCATAGTGACGGGCCCGACGGGGAGCGGCAAATCGACTACCCTGGCGTCCCTGATCGAGGAGATCAACCTGCACAGGAACGTTCACATTGTCACTCTGGAGGATCCCATAGAGTACGTCTTCCACTCCAAGAAGGCATTGATCAACCAGAGGGAGATAGGAAAGGATTCTAAGACTTTTGCTCAGGCCCTGACCAAGGTACTCAGGCAGGACCCGAACGTGATAATGATAGGAGAGATGAGGGACCTGGAGACCATATCCCTCGCGGTTACTGCCGCGGAGACTGGCCACCTGGTCCTGGCGACGCTTCACACCAGGGACGCCTCCAGCTCGATCGAACGGATCGTGGATGTCTTCCCCCCGGGACAACAGGAACAGATCAAGGCCGAGCTCTCAAACACCCTCCTGGGGATATGCTGTCAAAAACTGCTGCCAAAAAGCGGCGGTGGCAGGGTCCTTGCGACAGAAATGCTCGTGGGGACCAATGCGGTCCGCAACCGGATCCGCTCCGGAGGGGCCCAACACCTCCGGAACATCATATTAACGACCCAGAGCGAGGGGATGTACAGCTTTGAACAGAACCTGGCACACCTGGTGAAGGAAAGAGTGATCTCCTACGACACGGCCCTGAGCAATGCTACGGATGTGAAAGACCTCAACAGGTTTCTGGAAGCTGTTTAGTAGGCGTAAACTTGTTGGCGCCTCTAGACTGTTGGTAACTTTCGAACAGGATGACCAGGGGGCGGCTCTCGGGCCGTCCCCTGGTCCTTTTAAAGTGCCCTTATATATCTACTATCTTGCCCAGGCCTTTTGCAATGGCCTTTTCCTGGATGAGATTTGCCGTCAACACGTCGTGGCTGGCGATCCCCATAAGGACCGCTCCGCGCCGGCCCTTCAGCTCCACCTTCTTCTTTCCGGCACAGATGTGCCCCATGTCTCCCAGGATCTGTTTCTCTGAAGGGTAACCATTCTGGAAGTAGAGGCCATGTTCCTGGGTCCACAGGTACTGGTTAAGATCGTCGCATACGAAGGCGGAGGCACCGGTCATCACCTCTGCTTCGAAGGCAGAATCATAGTCTACGGCTACAGCAAGCATGTTTTCCTTGAGCCAGTCGACCCTGACGAACCTCTGGGGATCAGCCACGATGGGTGTACAGGTGACCACTACATCAGCATCCCTTACGGTCTCCTCCACCGTCTCGCAGGGGATCGTCTCCATATCTTTCAGGTCACCTTTTACAAGGTCCCTGAAACGGGAGACCTGGTGGGCGAACTTGTCGTAGATCTTAACCTTCTTGAGTTTGGGCAGGGCCGAGGCAAGCGCTACGGTGTTGGTCCTGCCCTGAACCCCAAGCCCGACCACGGCCAACACCTCTGAATCGGGGTCGGCCATGTGCCTTGCGCAAACCCCGGTTGCGGCCCCTGTCCTCCAGGCAGTTATCCAGTTGGCATCCATCAAGACCTTGACAAAACCGGTATCGGGATCGTTGAGGCACATGATCCCGGTGATGTAGGGAAGTCCCTTGGCCTGATTGATAGGATATCCGGAGACCCACTTAATGCCCGCAACGTCTGCGCTGCCCCCCGCATAGCAGGGCATGGCGTGGATAAAGCAGTCCTTTCGGGGATGGATACCTACTTTGGCCGGCATCTCCATCTTCTCTTCCCCTTTCAGGGCAAACCCCTTCTCTACAACGTCCATGACCTCGGTCACAGGGATACGAAGCGATTCGATCTCTTTCTGGGAGATGAGCATAACTTCCATTCAGATCACGCCTCCTGACATTGGGTTTTATACGAGATCGACGATGTCGATATCTTCCATCAGGAACAGGTTCTGTCTGTGGGAGTATTCCTCGAACATTCGTAGAGCCTCACGCATCTTTTCCGGGTACCTGAAGTAGAAGGCCGTAAGAAGGCAGTGGTTGAGAGCGAAGGCTCCGGCGCAGGGGTCGATGAAGGAGAGGAATTTCATGGGAGCTTCAAGAAGAATGTCCGAACATGAAGCCAATGGAGAAAGAACCGTGTCGCTCACCCCGATTATCGGTACGTCCTTGGATCTGAGGTATAAGGCAAGCTTCTGCGTCGACGAGGGATAACGGGGAAAACTGTATATTATTGCCAGATCCTCGGGACCGGTGTTCTGAAGATGCCCGAAGAGGTTGTCACCGGCCCGCGTCAGCAGGTGAACCCCTTCCCTGAGGGTCCCCAGGAAGTAGGCCATGTACTCGGCGTGGCAGATATTGGCAAGGAAACCAACAATGAAGATCCTGCGTTTCTCTGATATCAGGTCTACCGCCCTCTGGAGGGTCTCCTCCTTCAGGCGTCTTTTCATCTCACCAAGGACATGGAACTCAAGAGAGAGCACTCTCTGGAAGAGGGGTTCCTCTTCTACCCCGGGATCCTCCATGAATCGTCTTATGGAACGGATCTGTGCCCGGACAGTCTCCTGGAGGGCCTCCTGGAACTCAGGGAAACCCTTGAATCCCAGTTTGATAGCAAGCCTTGTCACAGTCGGGTTGCTTACTTTGGCCGCTTCCGAAAGTTGTACGGAGTTCATGAAAGCCGCTGTTTCGGGATTCTGAAGGATGAAACGGGCGAGAGCCCTCTGCTGTCCGCCCAGGGAGTTCGAAAACCGGGTGATCCTTTCAAGAACAGAGTGATGTTTATTTTTATTCAAAGGAGGCTCCTGGTGAAAATTTTTCTTCATTTTCACCATTTTGTCTTTGAATGTCAATACCGGTCAGGGAAGGGGATGCTCTCGACTTTTCTATTCGGGCGTTTCTTTTATGGAATGATAACTGTGATCATAACTGTCTGGTCGTTTCAGATTTTAATCAGTCACGCCGGATCCATGCAGGGAGCGTCTGGTCATGGGAAGCTGGTTATCGGCGCTGGACGCTCCCTCTTGTGCTAAATGGATCCCTGTTCCCGCAGAAAAGGTGAAAGGACCAGGCATCTGAAGGGGTAAAGGATCACTTGCGGTCTTCCAGGTTCTTCAGACCCTCCAGTTCTTCATGATCTTCTTCCACTTTTCATCCCTGCCCACGGTTATCTCCTCGATCTCTTTTTCTCCGAGGTGTCTGAACCTTGCCTGTCTTTTCAGGTATTCTGATATCGATGAGAACTCCTTCGGTTTCCTGTTCAGGATGAAATCGCCCTTCTCATACTCCGCCAGATACCAAAGGCCGCAGTCGACAGCCTCCCTGCCAATATCGACGGTCTCTTCAGCGGGAAATCCCCAGCCTGTGGAACAGGGCGCAAGAACATGGATGTAGGAAGTGGTCTTGCACATGGCAGCCTTGCTGATCTTCCTGAGGTAATCCTCGGGGTAACCGATACTCGCAGTTGCAGCGTACTCGATCCCGTGAGCGGCGACTATCCCGAACATATCCTTTTTCCTTCCCACGGCCCCGGGAATGTTCTTCCCGGCGGGCGTGGTAGTCGTCCTGGAACCATAGGGAGTGAGACCGCTCTTCTGGATCCCCGTGTTCATGTAGGCTTCATTGTCGTAACAGACGTAGATGATCCTGTCGCCGCGGTCAATAGCACCGGAAAGAGCCTGGATCCCTATGTCGGCCGTCCCTCCGTCACCGGCGAAGCCTACAACATGGTGATCCCTGATCCCAAGGGCCCGCGCTCCGGCCTCTATGCCGGAGAGCACGGCTCCTGTCGCAGGGAATGGACTGATCATTGCGTTGACAGAGAAAGAGACCTGGGGATAGAGGAAGCTGGTGGCCGACATGCAGTTGGCAGGGATGGCAACGAAGATCCTTGGCCCCAGGACCTTCATGGCAAGGCGAAGGGCAAGGCTGCCGCCGCAGCCCGCACATGCCCTGTGACCGTAAAAGAATTCGGTGTTGGTCAGATCCCCGGCGTTAGTAACCATTTTCTCGTCCATATCACTCACACCTCGCGTTCACGAAACGGACCCTCTCTCCCTGTTCTCCCCGGGCCGCCTGCATCAGTTGATCGAATATCTGTCTCATGTCTTCCTTGGAGATGTTCCTGCCGCCCAAACCTCCGATGAAGTTGATCATCCTCGGGGGACTTTCGATTTCACAGACGGCCGACCTTGCGTTCGTAAAAACTATACCTTCGTATCCAACTGAAAGGTCACGATCAAGGATCCCCATGGCCTTGGTATTGCCTGCGATACCGGCAATTTCAGCAGCTGGGAAGGGACGCATGAAACGGATCTTCGCAAGACCAACCATCTTCCCCTCCATCCTCATCGCATCCACCACTGCCCTGGCGGTACCAGTGACACTCCCCAGGGTCATCAGGACCGCTTCGGCATCTTCGCAGCAGTACTTCTCCACCAGGCCTCCGTAGGATCTGCCGAATATTCCTTTGAACTCCAGCTCCACTTCCTCGATGACTCCTGGCACCTTCCGCATGTCCAGTTCCTGCTTTAGATGGAACTCCATGTAGTCATCCAGTGCGGCATAACATACCGTCTTGGGATCATCCAGGTCCATCCTGTTGGCAGTCCTGTAGGGGGGAAGGAATCTGTCCACGTTCTCCTGGGCCGGAAGATCGACCATCTCGTAGGTATGGGTAAGGATAAAGCCGTCAAGGTTCACCATGAAAGGTGTCATGACCCTTGGATCTTCAGCGATGCGGTAGGCCTGAATGATCATATCCATGGCCTCCTGGGCATTCTCGCAGTAGACCTGTATCCAGCCGCTGTCCAGCTGCGAGAGGGAATCCCTGTGATCCGAGAGAAGAGCCCATGGGGTCGCCAGGGTCCTGTTCGCGTTCATCATGACTATGGGGAATCGGGCGCCGCTTACATAGGGAAGGGTCTCCGCCATGTAGAGAAGTCCCTGGGATGACGTGGCGGTGAAGGTCCTTGCGCCGACCGCGGCAGCTCCAAGAGCTGCCGACATGGCGCTGTGCTCCGATTCGACGTGAAGGTACTCGGCCTTGAGGGAGCCATCCTCTACAAATTCCGAGATCCTCTCCACCGTCACTGTCTGGGGTGTAATTGGATAGGCCGAGATAACATTCGGTCTGGCAAGGCGGACAGCTTCAGCAACAGCTTCGTCGCCGGATATGAACACTTTTCTACCGGGCATTCCCATCATCGCCTTCCCGCATCATAACTATCGCCCCCACCTTGCATTCATAGGCACACACACCGCAGCCCTTGCAGAAGCGATAGTCGATCTCCAGGTCCTCTCCAGACTTGTCAATGACACCATCGGGGCAGACCAGAAAGCAACGGAGGCATTTTATGCACTTTCCCGTGTCAATTACCGGTCTGAACACCCTCCAGCCGGAATTCTCCTGAACAAGGGTACCCACCCTGAAGGCTCCGCAGGGGTAGTCCCTGATACTGTCAGGTCTTTTGAACTTAACTACCAGTGGTCTTTCCATGGAAGCGATCCTCCTTCTTGAGTTCGTAGGCCTTCGCCACCAGTGTGCAGTTCTTTTCCGCCATCGACGGGTCCATGCTCTGCCTCAGGGCCTTCTGGACCGATGACAGCGACACCACCCCGGAGACTGCGACAAGGGCACCCAGCATGGCCGTGTTGGTTATCGGCCTCCCCAGGACATCCATGGCGATGCTCGTGGCATCAATACCCACTATAAGCCTGTTTGTCATTGGGACATAACTTTCGGGAACCTTGGTATTGATGACAAGAACCCCTCCGTCCCTGATGCCGGCCAGGGAAGATGGCCCCACCAGAGTTTCGTCAAGGATCACGACATAGTCGCATTGATCGACCATGCTACGGTCAGTTATGGGTGTTACGCTGATCCTGGTGAAACCAAGGACCGGGGCTCCTCTTCTCTCGGGTCCGAAAGAAGGGAATGCCAGAGAGTACTTTCCTTCATGGACAGAAGCCGCCATCCCCAGGAGTCTCGCCACAGTGAAACACCCCTGGCCTCCACGTCCATGCCACCTTATTTCGAACATATCAGGACCTCCCTGCTCTGTCAGAAGCATATCTTTTTTAAAACTATATCACCACTTTCGGGAACCCGGTCAGGGCAGCGCTCCTCATTGTGCCTTTCAGGGTTCCCGGGGGTCCTCCCCTTCCCACAGTTAAGACCGGGATTGGGATAGAATGGACAGGGATCACCACCTCTTGACAAGGAGAATGACCTGCTTGAACTATCTTACCGGTTTTCTCAATTTTGACCTTTTCATCGGCACGACAGTGATAAAGGTCCTCTACTTTGCGGGAGCCTTCCTGGTGCCTCTTTTCCTCTGGCTGGTACTTCAAAGGGGCCGTGCGCGCTGCCCCCGGATTGAGGGCCTCTTGTCCCTTCTGGCTGAAAAGACAGGGGAGAGAGCTGCTCTCTGGCTCATCTTTTTTCTATCCCTTGTTGCCCTGGAGATCATCTGGAGGGTCGCCTGCGAATACCTGATCGCCTATCTTCAGATCAGGCAGATACTTCAGGTCCTGTCGGGCTGAACTCCTTTCCCGGTCTTCAGCCACATCCTTCCTCCCCAGGCTTGACTTTATCGGCCAGGGACCATGCCGTTGTCCCTATGGAAGAAATAAAGGAACAATTCCACTCCATGTCACCCGAAGAAGTGCTGGAGGCATTATCTTCGGGTCCGGAAGGTCTATCCGAAGAGGAAGCACGCAAGCGCCTGGACGAATTCGGACCTAACCGGCTTCCTGAGCCCAGGAAGCAGAACGTCCTCTTGCGTTTCTTCAAGCATTTCCACGATGTCCTTATATACGTTCTGATCATCTCCGCCATCGCCACCGCTCTCCTTGGTCACTGGATCGACACCTGGATAATACTCGCCGTGGTCATTCTCAATTCTTTTGTAGGCTTCGTCCAGGAAGGAAGAGCCGAAAAAGCGATCGAAGCCGTACGGAGAATGCTTTCCGTGTCAAGCAGCGTTTCCCGTGACGGCAAGAAAAGACAGATCCCCGCCGAGGAGCTTGTCCCGGGAGATATCGTCCTTTTGTCATCAGGGGACAAAATACCGGCAGACCTGAGGCTGATCAGGATCCACGAGCTCCAGGTCAACGAAGCTTCTCTCACAGGAGAATCGGATACTGTCTCCAAGACCACCGAGACCGTTAAAGCCGAGGCAGCCCTGGGGGACAGGACCTGCATGGCCTATTCCGGGACGATCGTTGTCTCCGGTACGGCCAGAGCCATCGTAATATCTACTGGAGAGAACACCGAGATCGGAAAGATCAACAGAATGCTTGCGGAAGTGGAGCCTCTTGCAACTCCCCTCCTCCGCAAGGTAAACAGCTTCGGGATCAAGCTGAGCATTTTCATCCTGGCCATGGCAGGAGCAGTCTTTCTGTACGGATCCCTGGTCATGGGAATGCCCTTCAACGAGATCTTCCTCTTCGTCGTGGCCATTGCGGTGGCCGCCATTCCTGAAGGTCTGCCAGCGGTGATCAGTATAATCCTCGCCATAGGAGTGAGGAGAATGGCAGGAAGAAATGCAATTATCCGCCGACTCCCGGGGGTGGAGACCCTGGGATCGGTAACTGTTATATGCACAGACAAGACCGGCACCCTGACAAAGAGCGAGATGACCGTCTCGAAAGTAGTCATTGGTAACGGGCTCATCGAGATCGACGGGGCAGGCTACGGACCGGAAGGAAAGATCAGGAGGGCAGGTGAAGAGATGGACGGCGGGAGAGATACTGCCCTCTCAAGACTTGTCCTTGCCGCATCACTTTGTAACGGATCCAGGATTTTGAAGAAGGATGGCTCCTGGGTTTCCGAGGGAAACCCGACTGAGGGGTCCCTTCTCACTCTTGCGCTGAAAGCTGGCCTGGACCCTGAAGAGGCTTCCCGCCAGTGGCAGCGACTAGACACGATCCCCTTCGAATCGGAGCACAAATTCATGGCCACCCTCAACCATTCAGGAGAAGAGAAAAGGATCTTCCTTGAGGGAGCGCCCGAATCAGTCATTGCAAGATGTTCAGCTGAGATGGACCAGGAAGGCAAAACCCGTGAACTCGACGCTGAACGCTGGGCTTCGGTTCAGGAGGATCTTGCCGGAGAGGGATTCCGTCTCCTCGCTATCGCAGACAAGGACGCTCCTGATGATCTGGGTGACGACCTGGACATGGATGATGTGAAGGAAGACTTCACCCTCCTGGGAGTGGCCGCGATAATGGACCCCCCCAGACCGGAAGCCATTGATGCGGTCGAAGAGTGCCACAGGGCAGGGATCAGGGTAAAGATGATCACAGGGGACCACCTTCTTACTGCCACAGTTATAGCAAAACAGATGGGTATCGGGAACAGCGACCGGGTAATGACAGGCCCGGAGATCGAGGACGCCTCCGACGAAGAGCTGGGGAACCTTCTGCAAGACACCGACATATTTGCCCGGGTCTCGCCGGAGCATAAACTCCGGATCGTGTCCTCCCTTCAGGAACGGGGGCATATTACCGCCATGACCGGCGACGGGGTCAACGACGCGCCAGCCCTCAAGAAGGCTGACATAGGCATTGCCATGGGCATCAAGGGCACCGAGGCAGCCAAAGAAGCCTCAGAAATGGTTCTTACCGACGACAATTTTGCCTCGATAGTACATGCCGTTGAAGAGGGTCGCACGGTCTACGATAACCTGAAGAAGACCCTTATCTTCATGCTCCAGCCCTCCTTGTGACCCTGGCTATCGCACTGGGGGTGACCATACCGATAACTCCAGCCCAGGTACTGTGGGTCAACATGGTCACCGCTGTTACCCTGGCCCTCTCTCCTGCCTTCGAACCCATGGAATCGAACGTTATGGAAAGACCACCGAGATCGCCGAAGGAACCCCTTGTCGACAGGCTCATGCTGGTGAGAATTTCCTTCGTTTCGTTCCTGCTCATGGCCAGCTCGCTGGGGTTGTTCTCCTCATACATCTCTGCCGGGGCATCAACGGAGCTCTCTCGAACAATAGCTGTCAACACGCTGATAATCGGGGAGGTCTTCTATCTATTCAACAGCAGGACCAACGGCCGGGCCCTTTCGGTCAAGGGATTAATGGCGACCCCAAAGGTCTGGACCGCCGCGGTGGCAGTTATACTCCTGCAGATCCCCTTCACCTATCTTCCGTCGATGCAGGGGCTTTTCGGGACAGAAGCGATCTCGCTTGGGGACTGGCTCCTGATATTCTCTCTGGGTCTTGCTGTCTTCCTTCTGGTGGAGGCCGAGAAAGCCTTGTTCAGGACCCCGCCTCCCCCACACTAGGATCAGATCCTGTCCTGTCTAATCCGGTTTTGCACTTCCGCTGAGAGTCGCCTGTAGTCGTCAGCTCCCCTGGAACCTCCGTCGTAATCGAAGATTGATCTGCCGTGGGAAGGAGCCTCTTTCAGCTTTACGTTGACCCTTATCTCGGTGTTGAATACATGCCTTCCGAACCTGCTTCGGATCATCTCTCCGATATCTTTTGTAACCCTGACACGGTAATCCGCAAGGGTTAGTACGATACCCAACAGTCCAGCAGCCTTCCCGACACCTTCCCTGGTCATGTCGACGGCCTCCATGAGGTTTAGAAGTCCTTCAAAACCCAGATAATCGGGTGTTACCGGAAGAATAATGTAATGCGAAGAGGTCAGGGCATTGACCGTAAGAAGACCCAGCGAAGTGGGACAGTCCATGACGATAAAGTCGTAATCTTCGAGAGCCGGCTCCAGGGCTGATCTGAGGACGAATTCCCTGCCTTCCACGTCGGCAAGAAAGACGTCGGTCGAGACAAGGTTCATGGATCCAGCAAGGACGTCGAGCCCTGGAATGTAGGAACCCTTTA
>Ga0265293_10013912_pt1 | contig 10333 bp, 6 predicted proteins | sample Munlanlewell138R_FD_192505 | JGI IMG/M metagenome (GOLD analysis project Ga0265293, IMG submission 192505) | Leachate microbial communities from a municipal landfill in Southern Ontario, Canada - Leachate well 138R | ecosystem: Engineered > Solid waste > Landfill > Unclassified | place: Canada...
TAGGAATAAAATCGAGGACGAACAGGGATGCATCCTTCCGGGTTGCCATCAACTCGGCAATTTCATAGTCGAGTTGCCCGTTGCCGCTGAATCCCAGGTTAATCACTTCCTTGTTCAGGCGGCGAGTAAGGATGTTGGTGTAGGACATTCCCGGCCGGGTTGCACATCCTCCTTGGGTGATGCTGGTCCCGTAAACCAAGATCGGGCGGGTGGTGTCGGGATAGGGTAGTACCGGGTCCTTGATGTATGCCGCGGAATCTATCCCTATGGAAAGGGAGATCAGCCCGTCATAAAGCGGCAAGAATAGCATGTACTCCCGTTCTCGCGGTGTCATCCCCGAGATAATGGTACGCTCGTTCACTTTCCCCGTGGGCAGCGCGGCCTTTACCGGTTGCCAGTGGTTTTCTTCCCAAGCATACAGGTCTAACCCCTTGATCCCTGTTTCGGTCATGTGATTCATCCGGTTATCGCCCAGCACCTCCCACTTGGCCGAGATGGCGGTGCTGTTTGTTTTAAAGCGGATTGCCAATCCCGACGTGTTTTTACCCAAGTTCCACACCGGTGGGCGAGACACCTCTTTCAGGTATGCCGGGAGGCGTTCATACCGTGTTTCAGTCTCGTCTGACGTTTTCCCGATCAAAGGGAACCGCTCAGCGTCATAGTATGCTACTTGTGCATGAACGCGCGATGTGAGAATATATAAAATACTGACAAGTAGAATAGTAATTCTTTTCATTATAAAATCTCCTCCGCTACCTGGTTGAAGTAGTTGATTGATCGTTTTATCTGAGGCAAGTTGTTTTCCCAATCTGCTTCGTACTCGATCGTGAAATACCCTTTGAGGTTTTGTCGTTTCAATTCTTCCATCATCCCTTCCACGTTAAGTATACCTTCTCCCCATACCACATCTTCTAGGTTTTGTTCTTCTCCTTGGGGTGCGATATCTTTGAAATGCAGCGCAATAATCTTCCCATCGAGTTGCTGCAAAGATACAATAGGATCTAATCCCATTCTTTTATAATGTCCCACGTCCGCGCAGGCACCTAATAAATCACTCTTTCCCTCGATGCTGTTGAGTAATATTTCCGGCTCCCAGTAGGAGTTCACGCTAGGGTGGTTATGAGCGGCTACCTTTATCTGATATTTTTCAGCCAACTCTTCCACGTTATCCCAATCTTCACGTGCCGGTTCGGCACTGATGAATTCCATCCCCATGTTTTTTGCAAATGCAAAGATAGGTTCCCATTCTTCTCTTTGGGCAGTCCACACCCCCGAAGAGATAATCTTTATATTTCTCGTTTCGGCTTCCTCCTTGAGCTTTCTTTGCTGATCTTGGTCGAGCTGATACCCGAATACTGCTTCACCAAAACCGTCTCCCATTTTCTGTCCAGGGTATATTTCGATGAATTCGACTCCCAGTTCTTCTGTTTTGTCCAACGACTCCATTACCGAGAACAGGTGAAACGTGTAGGACTGTATAGAGAGATTCCATCCCTCTCTTTGGGCTTTTGTTTTCGTGCTATCTCCCGTGCAGGATACTCCTAAGGCAAGGAATGACATCGCGAGAAATAAAGTTCTAAATGTATTCATACGATTATTTTTTCTTAATTAATAGATAGCCACGGCGTTTGTTATTGCTCTTTGCGTGTTGTCACTAGGGATGATTGCTTCTTTTCCATTGATCAACAGGCAAGAGGATCCGCCCCCGTCTAAATTTATTGCCTCGGTGCAACCTATCTCGAGCAAGAGATTCGCGACCTCCTCTAAATTAAGTCCTGGCGTGTTCGGGGTTTTGTTCCTCCCCTCGCAGGCAAAAAAGACAAGATAACCGTCGGGGTGATACCCGATGGCCGACCGGGGATGATTCGCACGCGGTCCAACGCCGCTTGCTTCATCAAAAAGCTCGTTCTCCCACAGGTTTTTATATTCCCCATTCTTAATTAGCAGGGGGCCGGCACCAATCGCTTCCACGGGTTGCCATCGGCTGGCTCCAGCCGGGAAGGTAGCAGAAGGAACAGGTTGTGGTTGTTCGCCTACTTTATTTGGTGACGGATTCGGGTAGGCATAAAGCATGCTGCTTGATTCATACACCCACCGGGCACTGAACGTACCATCCTTTTCCATTCCAAACGCTCCTTGAGTAGGATAGTAGGGTGTCAACACGCCTTGATAATCGCGATTCACGACCGGTTGCGCGTGGGATAGGGTAACCCCGTCCCGTATTATTAGTCCGAGGGAGGTACCGGACCAGAAGAACCCCCCGTTCAGGACGATCGCGGGTCGGCTATTGTCCGTGTAAAATTTATCCGGAGTTTTGGATCCTGTTTTTTCACCTAATATTTTGAATGTTCCTTTCGAAGGATGAATATCTGCCACGGCAATAAGGGCCTTGATCCTTTTCCCGGAATCCTTTTCTCGATATTGGTAAACCGAGAGGTAATCCGGGAGTTGCCCAAAAGAGTGGCTTTGTTCCCAATTATCCGAGATATCAATGGGGGCCGACTCGAGATAAGCCACAAGTTTGAAGTCGGCCCTCTTCCCATTTTTATCCATACGGATAGTCACTTCGGTGCTTAGGTCATATACGGCCGTAGGAGCGCTTGGCTGGACCATTGATACACCGTTTGCCAGTATCAACCTTATTTCAACCGAGGAGATATTTTCCCCGGCCTTCAAGAAGACCTTGATTATCCGGGCAAAATTGTCGACCGTTATTTCTGCTCCTTGATGAGAAATGACCTGAGCTTCGGAGATATAGATAAAGTCATTCTCGTTGCTGTTTTCTTTATCAGAACAGCCTTGAAGAAAGAGCAATAATAAAGGTAAAAGGAGTATTTTCCTGAGGTGGCTATTATCTATTAACGTCATATTCGATATATTTTCACATTTAGCCATGGGATGCCGATGGAAAATGGATTTCTAACGTGATACCCGGTTTATTGCACCTGCTTCGCGCATACCTTTTTCCACGTAACTCCACATGTTTTTATTGATAATATGGACAATATCAAAGATCATCAACCCGTCGGAAGTGGCCAAGTTCATTTTGATCGACTCCGTCAATCCTTCCGGGTTGTCATAAAACTGATCCGCGAGGATGCCTCCTAAAAACGGATGCCCGCCCATGATGTCTTTCAAGTGGTGGTTGGAACCCTCCACGCAGTACCAAGTCCCACTTCGTGCCCACATGTCGGTTTCGTTTTGCACCAGTGGGTTCTTTTCGAGGTACTCATCGATGCTGATGGTGGTGTAATAGTTCCCTACCGTGAAAAGATCCAACAGGTTTGCATATCCCCAGTTTTTATAGTCGGACGTGGCCCAGTCGTAATCCTTGGAAGGGTCATAGCTTTTGTCGGCAAAGTTGACTCCCACCTCGAAATAGGTGGGATACCATGCCCCGGTATAGGTGCCGAAGGAGATAGCCGGGTTCACCGACTTAATGGCCTCTCTCGCGTCGGCCATGAATTGATGGATAACCGATGCGCGCCATTCCATCCATTTCAAAAAATGTTCTCCCCTTTCCGGGTACAGATCTCCTACCTCGTTTTTTTTCCATTGGTAGATATCTTCGGGGAACCGCTCCAATTCTTCTCCGAGGTAGGCTTCGAATTTCTCGCGGGAGAGTTCCGAAAAATCAGAAGTGAATCCGTCGTAACGTACCCTATCAAGAATGATCCCGTCCAAATTGGGGTATTTTTCTGCTACTTCGCTAATGATATCGAGGATGTAAGCCCGGAACTCCTCGTTTACGGGATTTGCCATGGCCGAGTATTTTTGTTTCTCCTCCGTGATGGGGATCAGCTTTACCTCTTCATCCGGTGGATAGACGATAGTAGCCCAATCGGATTTCCCCTCTTCGTAGATTGGGCCAAGATCGAAGTAATTATGCCCGGCTACAAACACGTTAAGCGAGGCTTGCACCTTTAAACCGATGGCATGGGCCTTTTCGATGTAATACGCGGGATAGTCAAACGTGTAGTTAATCTCTTTTCCTCCCCATGATAAAAGCTTGGGAGCGAATTCGCTGTCATAAAGCACGTGTCCCGAGATGGGGCGCAGGTCGACTACAATATCGGTAAAGCCTAGATCCTTCACCTTTTCCAAGTAGTAATCGATAGTATCCTTGTTGTTGAACCGCTCGATATTGGCGGTCGCGTCAATCCATAGTAACGCGGGCTTTGCCTCTTCTTGGGCTGTGCCTTTATCAGAAGCACAGGATGCCCCGAAAAATGTGAATAATAGAAGGGCGATGCTTGTAACGGTAGAATGCATTGAAAATCGTTGTTTGTGCATAATGTAATCAAGTTGATGGGGTCTTTCAGTTATAGCCATGCTGTTTCCACACCCTGTTGGTGTAGCATTTGCTGAAAAGCCGATAATAATTCACGCCGCTCTCTCACGGCTCGAAAAGGAATGTTGGATGTATTGGAAAAAGCGATCAGTTGTCCCACGGCTTCTCCAATACTCCACTCCACCGGGTGCAACCGGTAACAGCCGTTGGTGATATGAGTGGTGCCGATGTTCTTGTTCGCGGGGAGCAGGTTGTTCATCCGTTGAGGAATAAGCGCTCCAAGCGGAATCTGGAAAGGAAGCGACGGGAAGTCGATGTAATTATTCCCTCGGGAACTCGGGTGAAGGTCGATATGGTAGTATCCCACACCCACGCTGTCGAAAAAATCAGTTGCTTTGCTGCCTGCCTTTTCGCCGGCAACCAACTTTCTGTTTTCCGCGCCCACGTGCTCTTCCAGTACCGTGAACTCAGCCTTGATGCGTCGTGATTCCCGGACGTACGGGTATTTTGCCATTCCGTCTTCCGTCCCCATGATATCTCCGCGCAATCGCAGCCCTCTCCACCCGGCGCCCCCGTCCGGCCGCGGTGCTTCGGTCTGTAACCAGTAGAAGAGAGAGTGGCTCAGTTGCTTTGCCTTGTCCACGGTCTGTTGGAACTCTTCTTCCGAAACATCGATCAGGTTCCCTGGAAAGAAATCGTTCTGTGGCCAGTTCACGATGGTGATATCCCCGTCATACGTTCCTTGCAAAAAGTTGTTCCGGTTGATGATGCGGCGGTAATTCCATAAATTGAGTATGCCGTTCAGTTCTTTTCCGGTGGGGTCGAATCCCAGTTCTTTGGGTTTCAAAGTCCTTGGGTCGGAATAGGTGAGATCGAGCAGTCTGCCCGACCAAGGCGGTGTCATCTCCGGGACATAGTTCCTCCAGAAAGCATACTCTTTAGGCGGATCCTGCACGTTGTCCTTTTCGGGTTGATAATCCATGGCAAAGCAAACGGTGAATGCCTGATTATTCATCGGGTCTGCTTTCTCCGGGGCATGCAGTTCTCCGGTGTCATGCCTCGATTCGGTTCCGGTAATGTATTCCGTACCGGTCAATGGCAGTAGATCGCCGCACTCGGTTGCGTCCACGAACGTGTTACCCGTCAGCACTGTCCGGTCGCCTGTGTGTAGATTTTGCACCTCCACATCGAGCACCCGGTCATTAGTCGTATTGGAACTTCGTACCTTATAGTTGGTCAATATTCGTAATTTTCCGCTACTCAGGTACGGTGAAAACATATCATTTAATACCGCCAGGGCTGCTTTGGGCTCATGGCATAACCGTGAAACGGATCCATCCCCTGGGTTAAGATTTTCTCGCGCTCGTGCGGCTTTAGTAAGCGGGTAGTTGCGTCGGTAGTAATCTCGTACCCTATTTCTAAAATCCCTGTAAGACGAAGGTGCACCGTGTGTTTCTATCCACTGGTGTTCGTCAGGTGGAACCCCCTGCTGGGATAACTGGCCACCTATCCAATCGGTTTCCTCCGTCATGATCACGCTCAGGCCATTGCGGCAGCAAGCGAGCGCGGTGGCGCATCCCCCCATGCCTCCTCCTATGATGATCACGTCTGCTTTTAGCTCCTTGGCTTTACTGTCACCCGCGAGGAACGCGGCTTGACTGCCTATTGCCGGGCGCACCGCCCTTACCGGTATGGCCGCAGCGCCACCAAGCAGCGCGCTGTAGGTTAAAAAAATTCTTCGATTCATACGCGTATTCTTACATAGTGCTTTTATTCACCAATGGCTATGTCAATTCCCTCTTTGACGTAGTTCCACTGGTTTGCCATTTTTAAATGGATCATGTCAAACAAGAAATAGCCATCGCATTCATCCATACATGCTTTTACCGAATTGACAATTGCCTGGTTCTCTTGTTGCTGGGTAGCCCGGTCTTCGGTATCCCAGTTGCCCACGTCCGGCCCGCTCGCCACTATGGGACAGCTATTTTTTATTTTTTCCTTGGCCAGTTTTGAGAAACCTTGCATGGTCCATTCCGTGGAGCCATACACGCTGAGGGGCGAAGCATACGCGCCAATCAACATATGATCCATTAAATCGGCGTACCCGTAATTCGTATACTTGTCTGTTGCCCAGCGAAATGACGGGTAGGGATTATATTTCGGGCTGGCCCAGTTTACCCCTACTTCGTAATAAGTTGAATACCATCCACCCACGTATACCCCGAATTTTATATCCGGATTCACGGATTTCACGGCCTGTCGCGCTTTTTCCATAAAGTCGTGAATCACTTTGGCCCTGAACTCGTGCCATTTGGTGAGGTGTACCGGGTAGGTGGACATGTTTATTACTTGTAACATCGTGGTGCCCGGGGGGAGTATATCATCCGGGAAATTGGTTACCGGGGTGTTTCCCAGATGGGATTCAAACTTTCTTCTTGTTACTTCGGAGAAGTCGGACTGTATCCCGTCAAATCTACCCCTGTCGAGTATGATCCCGTCCAAATCATATGCCGCCAAATCGCTTAAGAGATCGCAAAGGAAAGTTTGTACTTCGTCGTTCGCCGGATTAAAGAATTTTGTTCCTCCCCCGTTATCGAGGGTGTTCGTAATGCCGGTTGCCAGATTCTCCGAGGTCGCCCACTCTTTTTTTGACGGTTCCCGGTAGAGCATTCCCTGGCTGCCCAGGACGCTTTGATGGCCTCCCACCATCGTGTTAAACCCGGCATGAACCAGTAAGCCCAGCTTGTGGCCTTCTTCAATAAACGCTTGGAGGTAATCCCACGTGGCAGTACGCTCCACCTTAGAGTAGACACCATTCACCCATGCCCCTAACCAGTCCACTTGTTGGATGCCGGCAACCGATGATTCGTAAAGAATATCTCCCGTCGTGGGACGAATATCCACGACGATATCGGTGAAACCCGCCTCTTTGGCAAGTTTTAAATCCCGGGCAATGTTCTCCCTGTTGTTGGCGAAATCTGAAAAGTTGGCGGCAGCATCGATCCAGATATACCGCGGTTTTTCGCTATTGCTCTTGGGTGGGTCCGGGAACTCGTGCCCCGGATCAGTTGTATCGTTCTCGCAGGCACCGGCGAATAGGAGAAAAGCGAACAGGAACGCCCCCGTAAGCGTGTATTTAAAAGATACCTTTAATTTTTTCATAATAAAAAAACAGGTTGTCCACGTTCTGTATTTAATCCAATAAAGCGCGGGCCTTACCAAGATATCAGCCTTATCAAAGTTCATACGGAAAATGGACAACCTCACGTTATAATTACATTTAAGTTGTTTACTTACATATCGATGCAATCGAATTGCATGCACACGATAACTCCATTGGTAAACATGAAGTAGAAATACATGTAATATCCATCGTCAGATACCTTCAGGACAACATCTCCCGTTCCGTTAGCGTTTTGCCCGCCGTTTTCCTTGCCCCCGTAGAGACCGATGGGAGCACTCCATATTGGTTCCGAGAACGTGGAAGTAGCACTGGCATCAAACAAGTAAGCGCTGTCGTCGCTGCCCCAAGTAAAGGAATTAATCGAGTTGCTGGCGGCGTACGGGCAATTGTTGAAGACGACATGATCGGCCGCGTTCTGTATCCAGTTGCCACTTATTTCGGGGCCCAGGGCCTTTACCGTGTTCGTGCTGCCATTAACCCAAGCGAACTTTCTTGGCGGGGCATAATAACTTACAAAGTAATCGGCATTAAGATCCGAAGGGTGAGATGCCACCACGTCGGCGTTATCTCCCCAAGCACCTTCTATACCCTGTATCGCGACAATTTCCGGCACTTGCGACAGAAGAATGCCGTCTACCACTTGCCAGCGGGCAAATGTCCGGGCATCTCCCAGGATTGCCGCGGTGATTATCGCGTCGCCATCAAGATCTCCCTTAACGGATAGCTTTCTCCCGATCGCGGTATCTCCACTTTGGTTCCAATCAATGAAAAGTTCAGGAGTACCTTCAACTCCTTCAATTTTCCAAACTTTAAATGTACCGTCATTAGGAGCCAGGTTACAAACCAAGATATTATTTCCATTATCTGCCGTTGCAAAGAAGTTGGTGAGGCTACCGACTATCTGTCCCATATTGGGCATGGTTCCCACGGGAGCCCCGGTTCTTCGATCAAGATAGATGCTTGATTCGTTTCTGGTGTTCACTACCACGAAGTCTTTTGTAACCGCCAGTCCCGTTGTCATGTGTAGCGTGGAAATTCCAAGATCGGCCTGTATCTTTTTGGTCCATAATATTCTCGCGCTCCCTTGACGCATACCGAAATCTACCTTGTTAGGCACTTCTTTCCGGATGGTATACACCGATTTGCTAACGCCATCCTGTGCTGTTACGGTAACCGTTACCTCTTCGTCATAGTTTAAAGCTATCGCCCTTGGATCCGGATCAATGGTCGCTCCATGCGAAATAGAGACACCCGCTAACGCTTCCCCGATCGGATCGATGGAGATCAGTGAAATGGTTTTATTCTCCTCATCGATTATTCCCGCCACGCCGAGGGATTCTATACCGAACTCGGTGATCATCGCTTCCGCGCTCTTGCGTATTTCGGCTACGATCTTATAATCCTTCTTCGTTTTGCTCTGATCGGTGACCGTGATCCAATTTTCTTTTGTCAGATCAAAGTATAACAACGCCGGCGAGATCGTTACATTGTCATCCAGGTTTGCCTCCACGCGTACCCGCGTGAGATCACTCATGGTCAGCACATTTTCCGACGTACGAGGATAGTTATACGGGAAAACGATGGTAATGATGCCATTCTCGTAATCAATTTCACTGTTGAAAACATTGTCGGCCCTTTCATCTCCATAGAACGAGGCCGTAATGTTATTTATCCCGTGACGAGATATAGGTGGCGTGAGATCCTCTACTTGTTGGCAACCGTTCAATACAATCAAGGTCGAACAGAGTGCCCCCAGGAGTAATAATATATTTTTTTTCATTGAATTAATTTTTAAATTCGTTAAAATTAGACTATTCTTCGCCATGACATAGCTCACGAGTTAGACTATTCCCACGCTCGGCAAAACGAGTAAACTCGTTCTGCCCTCACTTAATGGAATAGTTCAAGCAAGCTTGGCTCTGCCCATTTGGCTTAACAGGATAGTTGATTATTTCCACATATCGTATTGCTCTATGAGTGAATTGTTCGCAAGTTCACTATCCGGGATCGGGAGCACGTAGGTTTTCTCGAGAAATTTCCTGTCTTGATAATCGACATCAATGTACTCGTAGTTATCTCCCGTGATTCTAAACCCGTGACAACGATAATCGTTGTACTCTATATGCGCGAGTTTCCATCTTCTCATATCCCAGAAGAGCTGCCCCTCGTAAGCGAGCTCGACCTGCCTCTCGTTCCTGTAATCCCTAAACCACTCTTCACCTGAAGAGGATTTGGCGGGCAGGTCAACTCTGTCGCGTACTTCATTCATCGCTTCTCTTGCTTCAGTCATCCTGTTCAAGCGAAAAGCTGCCTCTGCCTTATTCAAAAGTACCTCCGCGTAGCGAATCTCCACCCATGCCTGGGTGCTGGGAGTGCCGTTGATATCTCGTAGATCTTCATCCATTAGTTTTCTCAGGAAGTAGCCGGTGGTAGTATGCCCGTACGTGTAGGGCTGGGCCCGGTAAGCCATGAAAGTGCCGTACGTCCCGTTTACCGAATTTTGCATGATGTTGCCCTTCCATTCGCTGCCCGGGTAAATAATCGTGGCTTTGAACCGCGGCTCCAGGTCTTCGTAGGGAGGTCGACTGGCGGTTTGTGAATGGTAGGGCGTCCAGTCCATCTTCGTTCCGTCGGCCTTTTCATAGCTCTCTACCATCTCTTGCGTGGGAGTGCCGAGCCCGCCAAATTCGTACCCGTCGCTTAACGGAACGTAGTCCTTGTCAAACGTGTGGTTTGGGCCAATCACGTCGTATTTAAACTGAAGGATAGCTTCTTCGTTGTCTCCTTTCCAAGACTCCTCGTAATTGTCAACCAAGCCGTACCGGTCTGAATTAATAACGGCTTCGGCCGCGTCGTAA
>Ga0265293_10013915_pt1 | contig 10331 bp, 9 predicted proteins | sample Munlanlewell138R_FD_192505 | JGI IMG/M metagenome (GOLD analysis project Ga0265293, IMG submission 192505) | Leachate microbial communities from a municipal landfill in Southern Ontario, Canada - Leachate well 138R | ecosystem: Engineered > Solid waste > Landfill > Unclassified | place: Canada...
GGAGGGCCCGAAGGTCTGGCCGAACTGGCCGGGCAGTTGCTCGAACGTCATGGTCTCACCTGGTTCCTGAAGTGGCGGTCTGCCGTCCGCTAGGGCGGCCACCGCGGGTTCCCTTCAGCCTATCAGGCGGGCTGGCGGGGCTCGCTGCGCTCATGCGGGCCGCCGGTCAGTGGCGGCACGTCGCCCACGTGCGCCTGAGGCCACACGGAGCGCAGCAGCGCCAGCATGCCGAGCGCGGCCAGCAAGCCCGCCAGGTACTTGACGATGACGTCAGTAACGATGACTTGCGTGAGCCAGCCGGGTGTGGCGTAAGGCTGGCCCCAGAAGGCGAGCAGCGTGAAGAGCACCGTGTCGAGGGGTGCGCTGACGGCGTTGGAGGACGCCACCCGCACCAGCCAGCGGCGCGCCTGCAGCCGCTGGTACACCTCGGTGTCGGCCGCTTCTGCCAGGAGGATCGTGACGAAGCTGACGACCACGAAGCGCAGCGGGGTGCCGAGCGACGCGGCCAGCAGCACGTTGGTGGTGGCCGCGGTGAGGATCATGCCGTACACGGCGCGGCGGCCGTAGCGGTGCAGGCGGTCGCGCTGGGTGAACGTTAGGCCGAAGAAGAGGGTGCCCACGTTCACCAGGAAGAAGTTGCCCACTGGGATGAAGCTGTCGAGCGTGAAGTTGGCTAGCAGGGTGGCGGCCACGTACACCGAGCCGGCTGCCACCAGGCCGCCGGTCGCCGCGCTGAGGCGGGTCACGGCCAGGCTGCCTGCTATGGCGGTGGCCGGGGCTATCAGGTAACGCCAGTCGCCCAGAGGGAACAGGGTAGTGATGGCTCCGGCCGCCACGGCGGTTAGCCCCACCAGCGCCACGCGGCCCGCCCTTACGCGCGCGTTGAACGGGGCGCTGACGTCGTAGATGGAGCCCACGAACAGCACGCCGTAAAGTGCGGCGGCCAGCAGGGGCAGGCTCTCGACCGGAGTGGGCCCGAAGCGCGACAGAAAGGCGAGCAGCGCCGGGCCGGCGCCGAGCAGGGCGCCCAGCGTGATGGGCGCGACGAAGCGCGGGAGGCCGGTGGCCGGGTACGGGGCCTTGGTGGCTGGTGGGGGGCTCTTGTCCATGCTCGTTAGGCACCGTCGCGGCGTGCGTGTGGAGGCTCGGCGGGGACCCGCCTCGCGGCGTATCGTTGCACCATGAGTCCCGACGAACGACCTGCCGATGTTACTCCGCTCGAGCGGCTGCTGAGGGCCGCTGAGGAGGGCGCGGCCGCCGACGCGTTCCTGGGCACCATGCCTGGCACGTTGCTTCACACCCTCGGGATCGAGGTTCACGAGGCGCGGCCCGACAGGGTGGTCGCCAGCATGCGCGTCGGGCCCGCTCATCACCAGCCGTATGGGCTGCTGCATGGCGGCGCCTCCGTGGCACTGGCCGAGACCGTGGCCTCTATCGGTTCGAGCCTGCTGCCCAGCGGCGGTTTGCAGCGCGTGGTGGGCCTCGAGATCAACGCTAACCACATCCGCAGCGTTCGCTCTGGCACCGTCACGGCGCTCGGCACGCCGCTGCATCAGGGCCGCAGCACGCAGGTGTGGTCGGTGGAGATCACTGACGAGGACGGTCGCCTGGTGTGCGTGTCGCGCTGCACGCTGGCCGTACTGGAGTGAGTAACAAGAAGCAGGCGGAGCCCGTGGAGGGCTCCGCCTTGGTTGGTCGGGGCGAGAGGATTTGAACCTCCGACCCCATCGTCCCGAACGATGTGCGCTACCAGGCTGCGCTACGCCCCGACGCAACTTGTAAGTTTAGCCGAGCACGGCCGCCATAATCAAGGCGGACCGAGCCGAGTGCCCGCTAGAGCGTTCTCGGCTGATCCTCTTCGCACTTGACGCAGGCGAGTGGCAGACCCAGGCGCTGGCGGCGCCCCTCCTCCGTGAGGACCCATGGCCGCTGAACCAGGGGCGGGTCGTGGCGCACATGCTGGCTGTGGCCGCATTCGAGCTGCGCCACCCAGTGGCCCTCGTCGTCCTGCCGGAACCCCACGATCCGTCTGGCCGGTGCGGGGGCGTCAGTCATCGTGGTCCTCGAACCAGCCCGTGCGCTGCAGGGCCTGCTGGGCGGCTTCGGCTGTGTAGCCGCGCCTGGCCAGGAAAGCGAACGCTTTGGACCTGGCCTTCAGCAGTTGCTCGCGCCGCGCGTGGCTGGCAGCCTCGCTGGCTTCCTGGCCGGCTTGCGTCTGGTCGCTCTGCGGGCGGTAGCGCCAGGCGTTCTTCTGCAACAGCTCGGTGGCGGCCCGCGCTTGCTGCTCCGGGCTGAGGGCCTCAAGCTCGCGCTCGACCAGCTCTTCGGCGACGCCCTTGCGCTGCAGTTCGCGCCTGAGAACCAGGCGGCCCCTGGCGCGCTTGCGGGAGCTCACGTACTGCTCGGCGAAGGTGGAGTCGTCGACTAGCCTCAGCTCGTGCAGGCGTTGCAGTAGCGGTTCGGCCTCAGCGGCGGGCAGGCCGCGCCGCAGTAGCTTCTCCCTAAGCTCAGCGACGGTGTAGGAGCGGCGCGCGAGGATGTACAGCAGGTAGTTCCAGGCGCGCTCCTTGGTGAGCGGCTTGGGTTGACCGCCTGCTAGGCGACGCTGGCTCATCAGCGCAGCACGGCCACCGGGTCGAGTCGGGCGGCCCTGCGCGCCGGGATGAGGCCCGCGATGACGCTGGTGGCCAGCGAGACGCCGCACACCCACAGCACGTCGAACGCCTGCACTTCGACCGGTAGTTGGGTGATGAAGTAGAGGTCGCCGGGCAGCGGGAACGGTTGCAGCCTGAAGTAGGCGCTCACCAGTAACCCCAGCAGCGCTCCGAGCAGGGTGCCGCTGCCGCCCAGGATGAACCCCTCGAGTGTGAAGGTGGCCAGCACCTGCTTCTCGCTGGCGCCCAGCGCTCTGAGGATGGCTATCTCCTCGGTCTTCTCCGCCACGGTGAGCACGAGGATGTTGGTGATGCCCAGCGCGGCCACCAGCACTATCAGGAACACTACGACGCTGATCACGGCCTTCTGGAGCCGCAGCTGGCTCACGAGACTGCCGAACATGCCCTCCCACGTTACCGGCCTCAGGCCGTAGCGGTCGGCGAGGTCGAGACCCACCGCGTGGGCGCGACTGGGTTCGTCTAGGCGCACGTGGAAGGCGCTGATGGCGCCGTCATGCCCGAGGTAGGCCTGCAGGTTGGCGAGCGACATGTAGGAGGTCACGGCGTCGATGAGTTCGTTGCCGACCCTGAACGTGCCTACCACCTGGAACTCGGCGGTGGCGCCGCTTATGTCGCGCAGCATGATGGTGTCGCCGCGCAGCACGCCGAGCTGCTGCGCTAGTGAGGCACCGAGCACGATGCCGCCCGCTTGCGCCAGGGCGTCGGCCTGTTCCTCCAGCACCTCCAGGTCCAGGACGGCGGTCTGGAGCTGGGGCTCGATGCCGAGGATCTGGGTGAACCCTTGCCGGCCGCTGACGCCGAGGGCGGCGCTGGCTCTGCGGGCGATGAGCGCCTGGCCCGTGAGCACCGGCGCGGCGGCGGTTACGGAGGGCTGGCTGGCGATGTCGGCCAGCAGCTCGCGGTCGTCGGGCAGCGTGTCGCCTGAGACGTAGCTCTGCAGCGTCACCATGGGGGTGGCGCGCAGGGTGCTGCTGATCAGTTCGTCGATGAAGCCGTTGGTGAGGGACAGCGCCACGATGAGCACCATGACGCCGACCGCTACGCCCAGCACGGTGATGCCGGACTGCAGACCGCGGCGCCTGACGTGACGCCAGGCCATGTAGGGCACGAGCGAACGCACCCGGCTAGGTTATCGCGTTAGCGGGAGGCGACGAGCACGGGGGTGGCGTCGAAGTTGGACGCCAGCGTGGGCAGCAGCTCCGGGCCGCTATGGCCGTAGCGCACCAGTTCGACCTCGACCTTGCGCACGCCCCAGTTGACGGCCGTGCTGTAACTCTCGAACCACACGTCGATCTGCTGGCTCTTGCGGGCGTGCATGGTGTCTTCGACCACGAAGAGTTGCTGGTCGTCGAGCATGCCCTGGAACGCGCCTACGCCGGTGCCGGTGTGGTACGCGCCCATGTCGCGGATGCGGACCAGCGAGCCGTACGGCAGGTCGGTGCCTAGCAGGTCGCGGCTCACGGCTACTACACCGAAGCGGGTGCGGGTGCCAGTGGCCGTGATGAACGGCGTGGAGTCGGTCTGGCTCTCGAGGGAGTTGTACCCGGTAGCGCGGAGCACGTAGCGCGGGTTGGCGATGGGGCCCTGAACGGCCGCGTGGAAGTCAGGCAGAACGCGCGTGCTGCTGGTGATGACGGCGGTCGGGTTTAGCTCTAGGGCGACTTCTTCCACCGGTTCGCTCCTGGGAGCGCTGAAAGCTGTGATGAGCGCGGCTAGCACTAGCCCGAGGGTGGCTACCTTGCCGCCGATGTGCAGGAACATCTGCACCTCCGAACCGACGTACTCTAGCAAAGAAACTGTGCGGTATGACACACAGAGGTCACAGCGTAAGTAGCCAAATCGTTAATCGATCTCTCACATGCTGAACATGTTGGCCCTAGCTAAGGCGCGGAACCTGGGCGCTTTTGGGAGCGGCTCGAAGCTCCGGGTTAGAAAGGTAGGGGCCTTGTTCTGGACGCGTCATTCAACCTGCGCGACAACGATGTAGACTCGAATGGGGAGCAGCCGCGTTTGCCCCACTTGACCAGCGACGCGGCCAGAACGGTAGCGCCTTGCCTATGATTCCTGGCCTTCTGGCCATGCCGACCGTACTAGCTAACGCTCTCCTGAGCTTCGTACCGGACGCGAGTGTCGCGGTGCGCGCGAGCGACAGGGTGGGTGTGGTGTCGCCCTTGTTCAACGAGGAGGCGGGCGCCGCAGCGGCGCTCGAGTCGTTGTTGGGGCAGAGCGAGCCCATCGACCAGTTGGCAGTCAGCGTGAACGGCGGCACTGACGCCACCCTTAGCGTGGTCGCTTCCACGTTAACGGCTCACGGCTACTCCCGGGTCTACGAGGCGCCCGCCCCGGACTTCGCCGGCCGCTTCGAGCGCTGGCACCGCGGTGACGGCCCGTCCGTGGTGGTGCTTGATCACGCTGAGCCGATCTCGAAAGCCGACAGCATCAACGCCGTCATAGGCTGCGGCTACATCACTACGGAGCGCGTGCTGGTGGTCGACGGCGACACCATCTTCGCGCCCACGTTCGTGGAGCGCCTGAAGGACCAGTTCTACCGCCTGAGGGTGGAGAAGAGGGACGGTCGCCGGCGTTACGTTATTGAGGACAGCGCCCTGCAGTCCGGCTCGGTCATGTCACTCAGGCCGCCGCAGGGTCACGCCGCTTTTCACATCTCGCGAGCGCGGGAGGGGGAGTACGCCGTTGCCGCGCTGTTGCGTTCCGGTCAGACCGCTCGCATCGGCAAGAGCCAACTGCTGGGGCAGTCGCGGCTATACACCGTGGTCGGTTGCGGCTTCGCGGCGCGCAGAGACAGCTTCCCGATGCCGGCCGACACGCTGACTGAGGATCACGACTTCACGCTGCAGGTTCAGAACGAGGAGACCACCGAGGAGCGCCTGAGCGTGGCGGAGTTGCAGGCGCGCGGTTTCAAGGTGCGCACCAAGACCGGGCTGATAGACGCAGCCGAGCGCTTCGACAAGCACGACGAGGTCATACTGCGGCGCAGCGCCAACGCGCGGTTCGTGCCGGGCGCCCTCATGTTCACTGAGGATCCGCTGACCCTGCCTGGTTACATGCGGCAGGTCGAGCGCTGGAACGGCGGCGGCGTCGAGAACGCCATCAAGCGCGCCCGCCCGCACGCCCGTAAGAGGCTCAGGCCCAACGTGGCGTTCGCCGCCTGGAGCGCTCAGTTCGAGAACCTGTTCGGCATCGGGCTGCTGCTGTTCCTGCTGCCCGCCGCGCTCGGCGTTAACAGCGCGCTCCCGGGGTACGGCACCGCTCTGACCGGCCTGGGCGCCTGGTTGGCTATCGACCTGCTGGTCACCTTGCTGCTCGTGGGCCTCGGCTTCAGGCGCCTGAGGCGCGCGCAGGGCGAACGCGGCTGGCAGCTCGTGAGGCACACCACGGGCGCCACGCTCAGAGCGTCGGTGCCGCTTCTAAGCATGCGACTCTTCAACGCCGTGGCCTACGTGGTTGCGTTCACGCGGGCGCTACCCAAGGCGTTCGCCCCTCCGGAGGTCGACCCGCGCGTCACCATCACGTGGGAGAGACCCCGCGCGGTGGTGCGCAGTCGGTTGGGCGCGCGCGTGGCCACGGTCGCTTTCGGGTTGCTACTCGGCGCCACCAGCGTGTTCTTCGGCGCCTCGTACCTGGCCAACAACGCGCGGCCCGGTTACAAGGCGACGTGGCTGCTCATCAACACTGGCGCGCCCATGGTGGCCGAAGAGCACGTTGACCTGCCGCTCCTCAACGTCGTGCGGCTGGTAGAACCCGCGGCCTCCCTGCCGGCGCAGCTGCCTGCGCCCGCAGCGCCGGACGCGGAGCCCACTGGGGAACCGTTGCCGGGCGCGGCGGCTCTGCTAGAGCCAGACGTCCAGGGCGACGAACTTGGGACTCCGCACCTGTCGGCCTACTGTAGCGTGGGGTTCACGGCCTCGCCCGCCGCCAGCCGGCGCCTGCTCAGTGGCGACCCCGACGCTTACGTGCCGCTCACCTACTGGCAGCGGCTCATACTCGCGCGCCTCACGCCGCTGGCGGCGCACCTGGAGGAAGCCGCGACCTCGTACGACGTCCCGCCGCGCCTCCTCTTGCAGATCCTGATAAACGAGTCGTTCCTCGATCCTCTGGCCGTGGGGCCGACCGAAGACCTGGGGCTCTCGCAGGTCACCGGCGACGCCCTGTCGCTTCTGCGCAGCATCTCCAGTCAGCCCGACTCGCGCTTCGCCAACCCGGTCATGTTCGCCGGCGACTTCAACGTGTTCGATCCGGACTTTTCCATCTGTGCGGGCGCCGCCAAGCTGGCGTGGTCGCGCTCGCAGCCGAACGGGCACGACGACCGCTTCGCCTACGCCCGTTACATCAACCCCTTGGAAGGTGTGCGGCGCAGTGGTCTGAACCCGGTGCACGCAGAGCTGGTGGTTGCCCTGGACGGGCTGGTCGAGACGGTGGACGCTCTGCGTAACACCTTCGCGGCGTACCGGCAAGACCCGGACCTTGTGACCGCGGAAGAGCGCGCGCTGCTCGACGTGTACGAGATGGTGGCGCAGGGCGAGCTGGCGCTCAGCTCCGCCTACCTGGCCACGCATTCGCTGATCAAGAGCTTCGGGATCGATGACGGCGACTTCTACCAGCAGATCGGCGAGAGGCTGTACGGAGCCGGTAGCAACACCGTGTTGCTGCCCGAAGCGGACTAGCGCGTTACGGGCGCCCCAGCCAGCTGAGGCGCAGCAGCAGCGCCGCCCGGCGCCTCCTGCCATTCCCGCCACTCGAACCATTGGCGGAACGCCTCTGCGGACGCGTGCGAGCTCTCGATGCGCCAGTCAGTCTCTTTGTCCTCGTTGAACCACACGATGGCCTCCAGCCGGTCGAAGGTCGTGGAGCTCAGCATGTCGGTTATCCAGGCGGCCTTGTCGCCGCCGTGCTCGGTGGAAGCCACTTCGGGGATCCATACGGGTTGCGGGCCGAGCGCGGTGATCCGCTCGTAGCCGCCAGCGAAGACCTGATCGAACGACTGCCAGCCGATGTACGGCCGCGTCGAGCCCCAGTTGTAACCGTCGAGTGCGAGCACGTCGACGTACTCGGTGCCGGGATAGTAGTTCTCCATGCGGTTAACTTCGGTGCGCGGCTCGTCGGTCACGTTGGGGCTGAAGACCCACTTGACGTTGCTTGCGCCCTCCTCCCGAAACAGCGTGACCAGGCGGCGCCACGCCAGCTTGAGGTTCTCCGGGTCGCCGTACCAGGGCGCCCAGTCACCGTTCATCTCGGGGAACGGCCGCACGTACAGCACGCCGGGCGCCTGCGCCGCCTGCCGCGCCCACTGGCGCACGTAGTCGTCGTGCAGCCCTGCGGCTATGTCGGCCACGCTCGGCACTTGGGACTGCCAACTGACCAAAGGGATCCTGCCGTGCTGCAGCAGGTCGTTCACGGGAATCGGGTCGTAGTCGTGGCTCCATGAGGTGTACCAGTGGCCGATGTCGAACTCGCCTCCGACCGTGCCTTCGAGTTCCTTGAAGGCCGCCAGGTCGCTCCAGAAGCCCGTGGGCACGAAAGCGCCCATGAGCGGCTGAGTGAAGGTGGTGGGTGCTTCGAGCTCAGCGGTCATGGTGGAGGAGCAGGCTGCCAGCGTCAGGAGGGTCAGGAGTAGCGCAAGAAGCCGAACGCCGGTCCTACTGGGCGTGCCGCTAGCACGGCGCACCCGAAGACCGCGCCCTCCCAAGGCGCTGCGGTAAGTTCGGCGTAACAGGTTGGCCTCCCACGACGGCCCCGTGGCTCCGAATAACCACCGGCCATCGGCTCAACTGTGAGAAATGATACCTAGGGAGTATGAGAAGCGGCAACCCGTTCGGGCTGAAATCGGGCTCAGTCGGCGGTTGTGTTAAGACCGCTGCTGGCCACGACCGTGCCGGCGGCTAGCGCCTGCTGGAACGCCTGCAGCACGCTGGCGTCGGACGCGATGCGCCAGTCGGCTTCCTTGTCCTCGTCGAACCAGACCAGCGCCTCTATGCGGTCGAAGCCGCTGGTCGCGAACATCTCGCTCACCCAGGCGGCCTTGTCGCCGCCCTCGTCGGACGAGGCGAACTCGGCGATCCACACGGGCTGCTGGCCCACTCTAGTGATCCGGTCGTAGCCTTCCTCGAAGACCTCGGTGAAGCTGCGCCAGGCCGGCCAGTGGACGCTTGAGTCGCCCCAGTTGTAGCCATCGAGCGCCAGCACGTCCACGTACTCGTGACCAGGGTAGTAGTTCTCGAGCCGGTTGGCTTCTGTGCGGGGCTCGTCCATGACGTTGGGGCTGAACACCCAGCGCACGTTGGTTGCACCCGCCTGCTCGAACACGTCGACCACCCGGCGCCAGGCCGCCCGGAAGGTGGCGGTGTCGCCGTTCCAGGGGGTCCAGTTGCCGTTCATCTCGGGGAACGGGCGCACGTAGACGAGGCCAGGTGCAGTGGCCGCGCCGCGCGCCCACTCCCACAGGTAGCCGTCGTAGCGGCCGTCAGCTATGTCGGACACGCTCTGGTTGACAGGTTGCCAGGAGATCAGTGGCCACCTGCCCCCTTCGGAGGCGTCCTTCACGAGCTCGGGGAAGTAGGGGGTGTCCCAGCTGGCGAACCAGTGGACGATGTCGAGGCGCCTGCCGAGCTGCGTCTCGAGTTCTAGGACCGGACCCATGCCCTGCCACACGCCGCCGTACGTGAAGGCGCCGAACTTAGCGCTGTTGCCGAGGGTTTGCAGAGCGGGGCCGGCGGGCGACTTGGGGGCGGGGTCGTACATGGCGACTTGCTCAGCGTCGTTGGCGGAGCAGGCGCCGAGCAGCGCCGTGGTGAGTACTATCAGCAAAGCCTGAAAAGTGCGCCCGGCGCGCGCGTGGCTGTTTCGGTTGTCGTTCCGCCTGCTACGCATTTCACCCTCGGACCGGTTGGTGGTCCTGGGGGCGCTCGTCCGACGTGGCCATGGCGCGCGTTACTGGTGCGACAAGTGTCCCGCTGGCCGGTTGCGCTACTCGCTCCACCTGTTCCAAGCGCCCAAATGCAGAACAGGTTTCATAGCTTCCAACGCCCGGGCGAACCCGGGTGCCCGAACCGTTCGGGCGGCGGCTCCTACGTGGGAGGGCCATGCCTGGAACGTTGCGGCTTGTTAGGAAGAGGGGACAACTCGTCCTTGGCCGGTTGCGCTACTCGCTCCGCCTGTCTCAAGCGCCCACGTACGAGACAGGGTTCTCAGCGTTCCAAGCAGGGAACCGAGGCTCCCTAAGGCGAGATAGTAGCACAGGAGCCGGCCGCCCATGTGAACGAACCAACTTGAACGAGCGTTAATGCGCGGTCGATGTAGCATGCGGCTGCCCCCAGGGGCCACCGCTATGACCCAGTCTGATCACCACCAGAACCGGCCTCACGCCGCGGCGCCACTGGCGTCTACGCACGAACTGACGAGCGAAAGGCCCCTGGCGTTCGAGGTCACGGCGCGCTCCGGGGGAGCCCGCGCGGGCGTGCTGCGCACGCCGCACGGGGCGGTGCAGACGCCAGCGTTCGTGGCGGTAGGTACGCAGGCCAGCGTGAAGAGCGCTTCGCCCGACGTGGTCAAGGACACGGGCACGCAGCTGCTGTTCGCCAACACGTACCACCTGTACCTCAGGCCCGGAGCCGATCTGGTGGCGCGGCACGGCGGGTT
>Ga0265293_10013916_pt1 | contig 10330 bp, 7 predicted proteins | sample Munlanlewell138R_FD_192505 | JGI IMG/M metagenome (GOLD analysis project Ga0265293, IMG submission 192505) | Leachate microbial communities from a municipal landfill in Southern Ontario, Canada - Leachate well 138R | ecosystem: Engineered > Solid waste > Landfill > Unclassified | place: Canada...
CGGGGCGTACCGCTTTAAAAGGCCTCACTACCGCCATTTACAATACCTCCTTGATGATGTCAACGATGTTGTCGCCGATCCTTGCCTGCGCTTCTGCGGTCGCGGCTCCGATATGGGGCGTCAGGGAGATTTTCTCGCATTGGAGCAGACGTTCATTTTGAAGGGGTTCGACCGCGAACACGTCAAGCGCCGCGCCTTTCACCTTGCCTGATTCAATCGCGTCCACCAGTGCGTCCTCGTCAACAATGCCGCCGCGGGCGCAGTTGATAATAAAGACGCCGTCTTTCATCATGTCAATTTCCTTTTTCCCAATAAGCGGTTCACCGCCCCCAAAGGGAATGTGAATGGACACGTAGTCGGCGACACTTAAGACTTCCTTAAAGTCAACCTGCGGGCAGATATCACATTCAATGTCGAGAATATCGGTGAAGATGACTTCCATGCCAAGCGCCAGGCATTTCACCGCGAGCGAATTCGCGATCCGGCCAAAGCCGATAAGCCCCAATGTCTTGCCGGCGATCTCTGTGCCCGAATATTCTTTTTTCAGCCATTTGCCCTGACGCATCGTGACGTTGGCCTCACCGATGTGGCGGGCCATGGTCAGCATATGTCCTAAGACCAGTTCGGCGACCGCGGAGCTTGAGGCGGCCGGGGTGTTTCTCACAGAAATGCCCTTTGATTCCGCGTACTCCACATTGATATTATCAACGCCCACGCCTCCGCGGATGATGAGTTTCAATTGTCCTTTGGCCCCCGCGTCGATCTCAGGGTCGCGCATTTTGGTTGCGCTTCGGACAATGATGCAGTCAACTTCCGCTAAGCGTTTTAAAAGATCATCGCCTTCATATTTTTTCGTATCTACCTCATGGCCGAGCGCGATGAGGTCCGCTTCCGCTTTTTTATCGATGCCATCATTGGCCAGAATCAGTGCCATTTTTACGCCTCCAATCCGAGTACTTCGTCGATCGCCGCCAGGAGTTCAAGAAGCGTCGCTTCTTCCAATTCACCCATGGTCGCGATGCGGAAGGTAATATCTTTAAAAGGTCCGTAGCCGTTCCCGATTCTGAATCCCTTCTCCAACAAGGCGTTGCTTAATTCGGAGAACGCAAATTCCTTTGTATTGTTAATGCAGGTCACGGTGTTCGAACGATAGCCGTCTTTGGCAAAAAGGGAGAAATGCTTCTCGGCCCATTCACGCACGATGTCCGCGAGTGCCTCATGGCGGTTAAAGCGGTTATCAATGCCTTCTTCCAGGATGCGATCGAGCTGGTAGTCTAAAGCGTACATATGGGAGAGCGAAGGGGTGGAAGGATACTGGAAGTTTTTCTTCACCTGATCATAGAGGCGAATCAGATCCAAATAGTATCCACGGTATTCCACTTTTTTCGCCGCTTCAATCGCGCGCTCTGACACCGAGCAAAGGCTCAAGCCGGGCGGGAGTGCCAGACATTTTTGTGTGGACGAGATGCAGACGTCAATGCCCCAAGCATCGACCTCAATTTTAGCGCCGCCTAAAGAGGAAACCGCATCCACAAGGTAAAGGACGTCCGGATAACGGGCGATGACTTCACCGATCTCACGACAAGGGTTCATAATCCCCGAGCTTGTCTCATTGTGGGTCACCGTGACGACATCGTATTCGCCCGTCTTCAACACTTCCTCGACCATTTCGGGCGTGGTGGGTTCACCGGGTTCTGACTTAAAAATGTCGGCGGGAACGTTATTATATTTGGCCAATTCATACCAGCGGTCACCAAAGGCGCCGACAGAGAATACGGCCGCTTTCTTTCGTGTACAGCTGCGGATCGCGCCTTCCATCAGACCGGTCCCAGATGAGGTGGAAAGAAGAATCGTATCTTCGGTATACATCAGTTTTTGAAGTTTTTCGGAGATACTTTGTTGAAGCACAGTCGCTTCCTTCGTACGATGGCCGATCATGGGCGTCGCCATCTTGTCCAGGACATCCACTGCGACATCGGTCGGGCCCGGGATAAAAAGTTTCTTGTACATAGATCCTCCTAAATGGAATTTAACAGCAAAAGAGCCGGTAATTACCTCACAACTATACCACGAAAGACTGGAAATATTGCGCTTATTGGGGAGTTTAAAACCAAGAAACGGTGCTGCCGCCTTCTGTCTTTTTTGTCACCAATTTTTGATCAATGGCCTGCCGCAAAAGATCGAGGTGCGAGATCACGCCGATCAACCGATCATCCAGCGCTAAGCTTTGCAAAACCTTCATCGCTTCTTGTAATGAATTCTCATCCAGACTGCCGAAGCCTTCATCGATAAACAGTGAATTGATCTCAACGCCTCCGGCATGCGCCGTCACAACATCCGACAGCCCCAAGGCCAGCGACAGGATGGTTTGGAACTTCTCCCCGCCTGATAGCGAAGAGACGGAGCGTGTCTTCGCGTTCCACATATCCTCCACCGATAAATCAAGCCCTGTCTTCATGCGCCCGTCCGATGCCTCTTCGGTCCTATGGAGCACATAACGCCCCCCTGACATCTGAGACAATCTTAAGTTTGCGTGACCGATGACCCTAGCAAAATAGCATGTCTGGATATAGCTTTCAAAGCTGATCTTCTCCGCGCCTTTCCTTTCGCCTCTTGCGACTTCGGACAGTGCCCTTAACTGACTTTCGCGTTCTGATACCGCGACCGCTTCATTAAAGATTCCCACGATCGTCTCACGGTCATTTTTTGCTTTTCCAAAAGCCGCTTCCATAGCCGTCACTTCTCGGTCCCGCAAAAGGAACATCGAATCCATCGCGTCAATCGCCTCGCGCTCTGCCTCGATGTCAACCCATGTCAGCTCCTTCGCCTGGTTTTCAAGGGATGCCAAGTCACGTTTGTTTTGCAGTCGCTTTTGGCGCTCATCTTGTTCTTGTTGGGTCAAGAAAGCGCGTTCCCCCTCCGTCAAAACACTTTGACGGTACCTCTCTTCTGTTTCAAACAACGCTTCTTTTAAAGCTTCTTCAAAACGTCTTTTTTTGAAAGAAGCCTCCTTCGTTAAACGCTGCTCCCGATCCAATAAAGTCTCAAGGGTCGATCGCAAGGTCGTAAGCTTTTCCTTTTTGTCGCTGGCTTGTTTTTGTGCGTCGTCCAATCTTTCTTTCAACGTTTTTAGTAAATCTTGGAAAGCTTTAAGATCCGTCCGAAGCGTAGCTTCGTCTTCACCGGGGACACCCGCTCGGAGTAAATCGGCCTCCCCTTTAAGGCGTGCCTCTTCCAATCGATGATTTGAAAGTTCAATTTGAAGTTCACCCGATTGTTTTTCAAGCACCACAAGCGCCTCGGCCGCCTCCTTGATTTTCCCTGTCAATTCAACACGGCGATTAAGGCGTGTTCTAGCGTCATTAACCAAGGCGGTTTCTTTACGCTGTGTCAGCAAAAATGCCGCTTTACCCTGTTCCACATGATGTCGGAGTGTTGCAAGGCGATCCTGTTCGTCCCGGTCACTCAAGTCAAATGAGATCAGCTCACGAGTTCGAATAAAGAGCTGCTCCACCGTCCTATTAATCCCCTCCTCTGACACACGAATGGAGGTGCTCTTTTCATCCAGCTGTTGTTGGCTTTCGTTTGCCTTTTTTTCTAGGGCATCGACTTCCCTTTTTGACAGCGCACCCTCTGACAGTTCGGCCTTTTTGGGATGTTCCGTTGATCCGCAGACAGGACAGGGCATGCCCTCTTCAAGTATTTCGGCAAGAAAACCGGCGCGCTCCATGAACAGCTGTTCGGTTGCTTCATGGGCTTCTTTGGAAAGACCCTGCCATGTTTGGAGCATGACCTTAATGTCCTCTTTATCTTGTTCCAGCGCTTTTTTTGTTTTATGGACCTCTTCAATCGAAAGGTCGATCTCGGATAATTTTGAAAGTTGTGTTTCAATCTCCAAAAGGCGCTTATCGTGGCGGTGAAACACGACCTGTGCGTCTTCGAGCGATGAGCGTTCTTCTTCTGCTTTTTCTATCCATGCATTTTGTTCCTGACGCTTTGTGTCAAGTTGAATTTTTTGTTCTTCGAGTTCTGCAATTCTTTTTTGGATGGTACCGATCGTCTGTTCAAGCGATGTCAGGCGAACAAGGTCCGAAATGCCTTTTTCAAGCGCCGTAATCTTACCGGGAAGTTTTTCTATTTGTTCTTTGTTATTTTCTGCTGCCGAAAGCTCCAACAGCGCCTGTTCTTTTTGGCGTTCGGCCTCGCGCACCTGCCCTTCCAACACCTTATTGCCGGACCTTACCTCTTCTAACTGCTTGACCGTCTGGGCATACTCATGTTCGGGGAGCTTCACGAGCCTTGTCGCGCGCTCATCCGCTTGAAGGCGCCTTTGTAGCGCCTCATAGGCGGGTCGCGTCATTTCTAAGTTTGCTTGCTCTTTTTGTGCGTCTTCGAGCGCTTTTAAGACTCGGTTATCTTCTGTCGCTTTTTCAAGGAATTGTCTTTTTACCTTGAGTTGTTCGCGTTCTTCGTCAAGCTTTTTAGCCGTCTCCTGCCATGTTTGTCCCAGTCGTTTTTCAAAGCCTTGAAGGGATTGAATGAAGGGTTCCGCCTTCCATAGATTCGCTTCTTGGACCACGAGGTCACGCTCATTTTTTAACAGCGCTTCCGATTCAGGAAAGACGATGTGTTGGAGTTCCAAGAACAGGCGATCCGTGTGTGTTTTTTGCTCCGATTTCACTTCAGAATGGAGGGCGGCAAAGTTGTTTTCCATCGTGTCGTAAAGCGATGTCTCAAACAACATGCGGTAAATATCCGCGCGATCCTTGCTTTTGGCCTCGATCAAGTCAAAGAAAGCGCCCTGCGCGATCATGACCACCTGCCGGAACTGATCTTTGTCAAGGCCGATGAGTTCTACCACGCGTTCGTACACGTCGGTTGTTTTGTTCAGGGTCGTTCCGTCAGGCAAATAGAGTTCGACAAAGGCCGCTTGCTCGGTCATGCCGCTGCCCCTTTGTTTCGGTCGCATGTAAGCAGGTGAACGAAAGATCCTGTATTCTTCTCCTCTTAAGTCAAAGACATAGTCGACAAAGGTTTCTGTTTGAGGGGCGGCAAAATCGGATCGAAGGGAAGAGGCGCCCCGGGAAGCATTGCTTGACTCACCGTAGAGCGCGTACATGATCGCGTCGAAAATCATGGTCTTGCCTGATCCCGTTTCACCTGTCACAAGGAAAAGTCCCTCGCGAAGATGGCTGAAGTCAATGACCGTCTTTTTGGCGTAGGGGCCAAAGGCCTGCATCGTGATCGTTTTCGGCCTCATTTTACGGCCTCCTGTGACATAGCGGTCACTTTTTTCACGATCTCGCGCTGGTAATCCGTCAATTCCTGCTTAGTCTGAAGCTTATAAAACTTTACGAACAACTCATCCGCTTGCATGTTGGCCAAATCTTCTTCGTCCAGGAGGGTGTCACGGTCATCGTCCGCTAATGTGCCGCGTTGAAATAAAAGATGCATGGTGTTGGGGTACACCGCTTTTAAGCGGTTCATCGGGTCCGCGACGGGGCCTTCGTCGGTCAGGGTCACTTCCAGGTAGTCGAGCCTGGAAGGACAGTCCCTTTGTTCTAGAGAGCGCCCCTCTTCGATGAGTGCTTCCATCGTCCCCTTGATTCGCCGCATCTCGTGGCGGCCTTGAAGGGGTAGCTGGCGGATTAGGGGCGCATCCTTTGTCAACTCGACTAGAAGGGCGCCTTTTTTCTGATTCACTTCCGAAAACGAATAATAAAGTGGCGAACCGGCGTAATGAATGGGACCTGTTCCGACCTTTTGGCGCCCGTGAAGATGACCTAGGGCGACATAATCAAAGCCGTCGAAAATGGAGGCGTCGATCGCGTCGACGGTCCCGACCTGCAGCACTTCTGAGTCCGAGCGAAGCGGATCCTGGCCGAAAGCTGTGACAAATTGGTGCGCGATGAGCACATGGCGGCCTGAAGATTTATCGATCGTTGACAGGGCTGAGGCGACCGCGTCCGACACCGACTCAATGTCGGGGAAATAACCCCGCACATCCGACGGGCGGATGAAGGGTAACAGGTGAAAGTGCACGGGACCCTCTTCGTCCTCCAAGCTGACCTTGTCCACGCTTCCTTTGAAATTACCGGCCACGTGCAGGCCATGGGCTTTGAAGAAGGAACCCCCAAAACTTAGGCGCTCGCCGGAATCATGGTTGCCCGCGATGAGTAGAACCGCGATGTCAAGCTTGGACACACGGATGAGAAAATTTTCCAAGAGTGTAATGGCTTCTATCGAGGGGATCGTTTTGTCATACACATCGCCCGCGATGACAAGCGCATCGGGGCGCTCCTCTTCACATAGGGAGAGGACAGCGTCAAGCATGACGCGCTGGTCCTCGATCATGGAAAATTCATGGACGCGCTTTCCCAAATGCAAGTCGGCAATGTGGATAAATCTCAAAGTGAACCCCCCAAAAAGCGCCGGAGATCCGGCAATTCCTCTACCGCCTGCTCGTGCCCCGCAATGTACTGGTCGAGCAGTTTCTCACGGTCGCGGTCCATCATGGTGAGATCGAGTTTATCCGGGTAAAAGACATAGGCCCGCCCCTCGCTTTCAAGCTTTTCGATGGTTTCCATTGTTTCATTGTAGCGAAGATGGCGCGTCAAGAGCGCCTCCTTTTCAACCGGATGCCGGTCGAGCACGCGGCTCATGAGGCGGATCTGCGGGACGGGGTCGAGGCGAAAACCGCGCTCGCGGGTCATCACGAAAACAAATCGGCGATAGCCGTCGTCTAGGGCGGCATCAAGCGCGATGCCTGAATCAAGGCCGCCATCGATATAAATTTTTCCGTCAATTTCTGTTTCGGGCATAAGATAAGGTACCGTCGAGGAAGCGCGCACCCTCAGGGTCAAATCCCCCATCGTTTTGTAATCTTCTTTACGCCAGTACACCATCCCGCCCTCATAGCGGCGAAAGGCCCCGATCACACATTCGGCCTCGTTTTTTATGAAGGTGTCAAAGTCAAAGGGCAACGGTCCGTCCTCCAGCGGCATCTTGGAGTAGATGTAGTCGACGTTGAAGTAACCTTCACCCCGCATCCAGGTCGTAATATCGCCAAAGGCAGGATCAAGTACCACGTCCGTGAATGAACGTCTGGCACGCACCGGATCACGCGACAGGTAGTTCACCGCGTGCGAGGATCCTGCCGATATGCCGGCCACATAGTCAAAATAGATCTCATGCTCTAAAAGCATGGTGACAAAGCCTGCTGTGTAACAGGCGCGCATACCGCCGCCTTCGAAAATTAGGGCGACATCGTGCACATTACTCTTCATAGGGCATATTCCTCCCATATCCTGGGACTATTTTCGTCCCGGAATGTATACAGCCGGGCGAGCACCACAAGGCGGTAAAAGGGAAGGCCGAAGCCAAGGGCGTGTTGCCATATCGAGAAACTACGTTTGAATGCCCTTTTGTATGACAGGCGCCCGCCTGTTCCATCGGTAATCTTCAAGCGGAAGAGGGCTTTTCCCGGCGTTGTTTTAAAGCAATGGATCATGAAGGGTTCAATGAGCAGCATCAAGGCCGCCGCGACGAACTGTTCGATCAGCAAGATGAAAAGACTATGCTGATTGGCATCGACTAAATAGCGATCCGTGAGAAGGTAGCATGGGATGAGAAAACCGAGAAAATCAAAAAGGCGCGCCGTAAAGCGCCGCCACAATAAGAGTGTTTCTTCCCCTTGTCTTCTTACCTCTATCATCATCTGGTCCTCAACACGATTTAATTATACAATGACAGCGCTTTTATTGCCTAAAATCGGGACATCACCCTACCAGGGGGATGGCTCTTTCGTGTGATAAAATACAGTCAATTGCCGACAAAGGCACTCTTTTTGTGCCTTTCATTCAGACGACTGCGGCATTATTTTTGGGAGTGAGATCAAGGACGATGAAACGAACAAACTATTGCGGATTATTCTCGGAGCAAGATATTGGCCAAGAGACAATTGCAGAGGGGTGGGTGGAGACAAAACGCGACATGGGAGGCGTGATCTTTATCGATCTCGTGGACCGTGAAGGCCCCCTGCAAGTGGTATTTAATCCCGAGTATACGAATACCGAAGCTTTCCGTTTGGCGGAACGCGTCCGCAACCAGTCGGTGCTACGCGTGAAGGGCGTCACGCATCGGCGCGACGATGAGACGGTGAACCCGAAAATCAAAACGGGAACGGTTGAATTGCGCGTCACAGATGCGGAACTGCTCTCTGATTGTGCGGCCCTTCCCTTCGACCCCTCGATGGCGGACAATGTGCGCGAGGATTTGCGGCTGCAATATCGTTTTCTCGACCTTCGCCGGCCGCGCCTGCGGGATAATCTCCGCTTTCGTCATGAGGTGACCCGCGCGATCCGCCACTTTTTGGATGAAGCGGACTTTGTCGATGTCGAAACTCCTATTTTGACGAAAAGTACACCGGAAGGCGCGCGCGATTACCTCGTCCCGAGCCGTGTTCACCCCGGATCCTTCTACGCTTTACCCCAGTCGCCACAGCTTTTTAAACAGCTGCTCATGGTCTCAGGCTTCGATCGCTACTACCAGATTGCGCGCTGTTTTCGAGATGAGGATCTTCGAGCGGATCGCCAACCGGAGTTCACGCAGCTCGACCTTGAGATGTCCTTTGTTGAAAAAGAAGATGTGTTACAGCTTTTAGAATCGCTTTTTCGTGCCGTCTTAAAAGACGTCAAGGGGATTGAGTTTGAAGAGGATTTCCCCCGATTCACCTGGGAAGAAGCCATGGACCTTTACGGCAGTGATAAGCCGGACCTGCGCTTTGGGCTCCCCGTCGTGGACATCACGGACATCGCGGGGAAGACGGGCTTTTCGGTGTTTCGAAAAGTAGTCGAAAGTGGCGGCGTGGTGCGGGCGATCAATGTACCCGGCCAAGCAGATTTCACACGCGCCACCATCGAGGAGCTGACGGAGTTCTCCGTCTCTGAAGGGGCGGCCGGTATGGCCTGGATTGCCTGGAGACCTTCAGGTGAGATCTATTCTATTTTGACTAAATTCATCGATGAAGACGCGATGGCCGAGATTTTGGAGCGCGTGGGCGCCGCACCCGGCGACTTCATCTTGTTTTGTGCGGATTCACTGCCCGTCTCGCGCCGTGTCACAGGCGCGCTGCGCTTAAAGCTCGGCGAGATGCTCAACCTTCGCGATCCAAAACAATTTGCCTTTGCGATTGTCACCGACTTTCCGATGTTCGAATACTCAGAAGAAGAAAATCGTTACGTCGCCCAACACCATCCTTTCACGATGCCATTTAAAGAGGATCTCCCCTATTTGGAAAGTGATCCCGTGCGTGTCCGCTCAGAGGCCTACGACTTTGTCCTCAATGGTACGGAGCTTGGCTCGGGCAGCATCAGGATCCATCGGGATGACATCCAAATACAGGTATTCCGTGCTCTGGGCTTGAAGGACAGGGAAATCGAGGATCGCTTCGGTTTCATGTTGAACGCCTTCCGTTACGGCGCTCCGCCGCACGGCGGCTTCGCCTTTGGCCTGGACCGGCTCGTCATGATCCTTGCGGGCGAACAGTCGCTTCGCGATGTCATTGCCTTTCCGAAAATCAAGGACGCTTCCTGCCCCATGACAGAAGCTCCTTCCACGGTGGATGCCGATCAGCTTGTGCCCCTTGGGATCTGCCTCACGGAAAGTGCCGTCTCGGCCGATGAAGAACATGCTGAGCATGAGGCAAAGCGGGAACGTGTAGTAAAGCTTGATTTGGAAAAGCTGGAAGGCCAGGCAAAGCTGTCACTTACAAAGGCAGAAGAAGAGCAAACAAAAGCGCAGCTTTATGAACTCATCGATTTTGCAAATGCGCTCCACGCGATTGACACGGAAGGTGTCCCCCCGATGTTCAGCCCTTCGGACGCCCGAAACATTCACTTAACAGAGCGCGATGAACCGGAGCTCACCGTGGATGAGGCACTTCAAAACGCCCCCGATAGGCGCGATGGATTTTTCTTCGTGCCGCCGGTCGTAGAATAAGGAAGTTTGTATATGGATTACAGATCGATGGAATTAAAAGAGATCGGCCAAGCCCTGCGCGATAAAGTTTTTTCATCGCGCGAGCTGACTGAGGCCGTGTTCGAGACAATTGACGCGCAAGAGGAGACGATCGGCGCTTATATCACCTTGACGCGTGAGCGGGCGCTTCGTTTGGCCGACGACGCCGATAAGCGCTTTCAAGCAGCTGAAGATCTCCACCCGCTTTGTGGCATTCCGGGTGCCCTGAAGGATAATATCGCGGTATCAGGCGAGCGGACAACGAACGCTTCACGCATGCTGGAGCATTTTGTCCCACCTTATGACGCTTATA
>Ga0265293_10013917_pt1 | contig 10330 bp, 10 predicted proteins | sample Munlanlewell138R_FD_192505 | JGI IMG/M metagenome (GOLD analysis project Ga0265293, IMG submission 192505) | Leachate microbial communities from a municipal landfill in Southern Ontario, Canada - Leachate well 138R | ecosystem: Engineered > Solid waste > Landfill > Unclassified | place: Canada...
AACCTACGACGCAGACAAGACTGAAGCGGCACCGGGTGTTGCCTGGACCGCACAGGAAATTGCCATTTTCAAGGCCCGCCAGGACGGCAGCATTACAGAACTGTTAAGCCGCCTGGAAAATATGGCGCACATCCCCACCTGGTACCTGACAGTAGAAGCCGGAAGAAGGAAGGGATATGAGGGCACGCTGATTTTTAAATACAGCCGGGAAGCACCGAATCGGGCACAGCAGCTGACGTTTTTGGATTGAGTTCCGGCCACAGCGCATATCACAATCAGTTAAAATCCACGAAGGCACCGGCTCGTTCCCTCCTGCGTTGGTAACGAGTAAGACCGTAACGCTCCGCCCCATACCGTATTGACAGCTTAAAACTTGTTTTTTACAGCTGCACTCGCCAGGGCAATAATTCGTCGATGCGATTAACCGGATAGTCGGCAATCACCGACAGCACATGACACAGGTACGCCTCGGGATTGATATCGTTCAGTTTGGCCGTGCCCAGCAAACTGTAAAGCGTTGCCGCCCGCTCACCACCCGCATCCGAACCCAGGAATAAGTAATTCTTGCGTCCAACAGACACGCCGCGCAAGGCTCGTTCTGCAGCGTTATTATCGATTTCGATTTCCCCATCATCCAGATAGCGTGCCAAGGCCTGCCACTGGTTAAGGGCATACTGCCCCCTGTGTCAGACTAGTTGGAACCTCAACCGATGTTAGAACTTATCGATCTGGGTGGACAACGGCCTGTCGCGCGTACGGCCGGCCAGCCCAAACGCCAGGTATTGCCACCCGAGTTACCGCGTATCGAAATACGTCACGAACCCAACTCTACAACGTGCACCTGCGGTTGCCAGTTACAGCGCATTGGCGAAGACTGCGCTGAGAAACTGGATTACATCCCTGGCGTCTTCAGCGTTGAGCGTCATATCCGTGGCAAGTGGGTGTGCCGTACGTGCGAGACCCTTACGCAGGCACCGGTTCCAGCACAAATCATCGATAAAGGCTTAGCCACGTCCGGATTGTTGGCACAGGTGTTAGTCGCCAAGTATGCCGATCACCTGCCGCTCTATCGTCAGGAACAGATCTTTGCCCGGGCGGGTGTCAAACTGGCCCGCTCAACGCTATCCGAATGGGTGGGTGTATGCGGTGTTCGTTTACAGCCGCTGGTTGATGCACTGCGTGAAGCCGTCTTGGCCCAGCCAATCATACATGCCGACGAAACACCGGTTCAGGTCTTGCAACCGATGAGCAAGAAAACCCATCGTGCTTATCTGTGGGCCTATGCGCCGAGTGCCTTCCAAGATCTGAAGGGCGTGGTTTACGACTTTACCGAAGGGCGCTCCGGGGCTCACGCCCGGGACTTCTTGGGCGATTGGCGCGGACAGTTGGTCTGTGACGATTACGGTGGTTATAAAGCCAGCTTCGAGCAGGGCATTACCGAAATTGGTTGCATGGCGCATGCGTGACGAAAGTTCTTTGAATTGCACAAATCTGGCAAAAGTCATATCGCTGAGCAGGCCTTGAAGTCCATCGCACAGCTCTACGATATTGAAACGAGCGCTGCAGACCTCACACCTGAGGCACGGCACCAGCTGCGCGAACAACAAGCCCGACCTGTTGCCCAAGCCCTGCACGCCTGGATGCAAGCACATCGCATCAAGGTGCCCGACAGCACGGGAATCGCTAAAGCGCTGGACTACAGCCTAAAACGTTGGGGTGCGCTCACGCGCTACCTCGATGATGGGCGACTGCTTATCGATAATAATCATATTGAAAACCAGATTCGGCCCGTAGCATTAGGTCGCAAAAATTGGTTATTTGCGGGTTCGCTGCGAGCCGGTCAGCGTGCTGCCGCTGCCATGAGCCTGATTCAATCAGCAAAGATGAATGGCCATGACCCGTATGCCTATCTGAAGGATGTGCTTACACGTTTGCCAACACATCCGAATAACCGGATTGACGAGCTGCTACCCCACAATTGGACGCCAGCAAACGAGCGTTTGAAATGATATAGGCCGCTTACGCGGCCAAATCAATGTGGGATACCCGAACGCTTACGATGACTGAATCGACCTGATTTTCATAGACAGGTTTTGCTCAAAAAACATTATTGTTTGTGGTTCAGCGGTGAAAAATTCGCAGCATGAACGAACGTTGTGCAAGAACTGACTAGGGCATTTGAGCCAAGTGTAAAGACGATAGTTAGGGTTTTTATCTAATTGCAAATTATTTTTTTTATGCCTAATATACATTCAAAATTTGCGTAATTATTTAAAAATCTAAATTATGACCATAAAATCCGTTGAAGATTTGCATGAATTTCTAAAAAAAGAACGAAACTCGTCAGGTCGGGGAAGGGCGGGGGATAAAACATTGGCTGTTTTAGCAGATATGTTGAATCGACCAGGTTTTGCGGCAGTTGATAGTATTTCTACTATAGCTGCTCATAACAAAGTTGATCCTTCCACCCTAACCAGGCTGGGGAAAAGGCTGGGTTTCTCTGGTTTTTCTGAACTCCAGGATATTTTTAGGCTTCATGTTATGCATACCCAGCCTTTCTATAGTGGAAGGGTACAAGAGCGTGTTGCAGAATTGGGGCAGGTTTCAGTTCCCGAGTCAATGCAGCATCATGCACAGGCTGAATGTCAAAAACTGCTTTCCGTTGCCAGAGAGATTGATCCCGAGGTGATAGAAAAGGCAGTAGAGCAGTTGGTTGCAGCGAAACATGTTTATGTGCTTGGTTTACGGGCGACTTATGCACTTAGCTATTTTTTTGGTTCGTATCTTGGAATCTTGCGTGAAAATGTGACGATTTTGGGAGGGCCTGGCTACCCATTTAGTTCAGACCTGGCCCGCATTAATAAAGACGATCTATTAGTTGCCATTTCTTTTCGTCCTTATACACGCATGGTCGTTACGGCCGTAGATCTTATTAAAGAGAACGGTACTCCCACCCTGGTTATAACGGATACAAATTCACCTTTTAAAAGTTCTTCCGAGCAGGATGTGACCATTACACTTGATCAGCCATTTTATTTTGACTCTGCGACCGCACAATTTTTTGCTATTGAAACTTTATTGTTAGCTACAGCAAAGCGTCAGGGGTCAACGGCCGTGGAAATGACGAAGCGTCGTGAGCGCATAGCGCAAGCCCTGGAGGTGGAAATTAACTGATTTACCCCTGTCGATAGCAGTACGTTTGAGTCTTTATTTCATAAGGAACCCTGTCAATTATGACTATCCAATCACAGACTTCTACACCCATGCAGGCAGCCTTGGCTGACGCAATTCAAGACTATATAGAGGCGAACCCCAAAAGTCATGTGCAACATAGCAAGGCAGCAGAGGTTTTGCCCGGAGGCAACACCCGGACCGTACTCTACAGCAATCCCTTTCCGATTACCTTGACGTCTGCTAAAGGGTGTTACGTGACTTCTCTGGACGGCAAAACGTACATAGATTATTTAGGGGAGTTTACCGCCGGACTTTATGGGCATTCTCATCCAGTGCTACGGGAGTCAATAGAAGTCGCATTGAACAGCGGGTGGGTACGGGGTGGACATATCGAACAGGAAGAAGAGTTAGCCAGGCTCATTTGCAACCGGTTTCCCTCTATTGAGTTGATACGTTTTGCCAACTCAGGTACAGAGGCCAACCTGTATGCAATTTCCGTTGCACGTGCCATTAGCGGAAAAAAGAAAATTATGGTGTTTGAAGGGGGCTATCACGGTGGTGTATTCGTGTTCAGTGGCAGTGCGCCAAGCCCGATTACAGCTCCGTTTGATTTTGTGTTGGCCCCTTATAACGATTGGGAAGCAACCTTGGCATTGCTGGAACAAAACAGGGAAGACCTGGCATGTATCTTGATAGAACCAATGCAGGGTTCAGGCGGCTGCATACCGGCTTCTGTTGATTTTTTGCGTGCGTTACAGGCGTGGGCCGAAAAGAACGATACCTTATTTATTCTTGATGAGGTCATGACATCACGCATGTCAGGGGGAGGGTTGCAAGAAGTGTATGGCCTGAAGCCAGATCTCACTACATTGGGTAAATATATTGGCGGTGGTTTTAGTTTTGGTGCCTTTGGGGGGCGCAAAGATATCATGGATTGCTTTAATCCTTCACAGCCTAATTACATCAGTCATGCCGGCACTTTTAATAACAACATATTCACCATGTCGGCTGGTGTGGCGGGTTATGGAAAAGTCTTCACACCGCAAGCAGCACAGGATCTTTCCCGGCGGGGCGAAAAATTACGTTCCCGCCTGAACAAGCTGGCAGAAAAAGAGTCATTTCCGATGCAGTTCACGGGAGTTGGTTCGCTCATGAATGTACACATGTACTCTGGCGAAATAAAAAGCATTAAGGACAGCAACCGTGGCAATATGGATCTGCGTAATCTGTTTTATTTCGATATGCTCAAGGAGGGCATTTGGGCAGCCCGTCGAGGTATGTTGAACCTTTCCTTGCCAATGGGTGATGTGGAATTTGAACAATTGGCCAATGCCGTGGCGTGCTTCATCGATAAGCGAAAGGGGATAGTTACATGAGTGACATTGAGCTGAGAAATATCACCAAGAGCTTTGGTAATAATTTGGTTGTCCAGCCAACCAATCTGCGAATTGAGCATGGCGAACTGGTAACCCTGCTTGGCCCAAGTGGTTCGGGTAAAAGTACTTTGTTGTCAATCATCGCAGGACTGTTAACCCCATGTGAAGGGCAAATATTAATTGGCGGTAAAGATGTCACCCGTGTTCCACCAGCCAAACGCAATCTTGGCATGGTGTTTCAGAATTACGCCCTTTTTCCGCATATGACTGTATTTGAAAATGTTGCATTTCCACTTTCAATCCGGGGGTTAAGCAAGGCAGATATTGACAGCAAGGTGAAGCGGGCCTTGGAAATGGTACGTTTGGACGGGCTGGCAAAACGCAAACAAAGTCAAATCTCAGGCGGTCAACAGCAGCGAGTTGCACTGGCAAGGGCCCTGGTATTTGAACCGGAAATTTTATTGCTGGATGAGCCGATGGGGGCGTTAGATAAAAAGCTACGCGAAGAAGTGCAATTGGAGCTACGCCAATTGCAACGTAATTTGGGCGTGACGACTATCCTGGTAACACATGATCAGGAAGAGGCCTTGTCACTTTCAACCCGTCTGGTGGTAATTGATGCCGGCCAAGTCCAGCAAGTCACCACACCGGAACTGGCTTATAAAGAGCCAGCTAACAAATTTGTGGCGGAATTTATTGGAACGGCCAATCTTTGGCCGGGAAATGCCTTGTTGAATGCCGATGGAACTTGCGTTGAATTTGCAGCGGGTGGATGTTTTCAATTTACATTAAATAAAAATATAACAGGCCCTGTTCATTTACTGGTCCGGCCAGAGCATCTTGAAGTTCATAACAATACGCATAAAGATGGTGTGGCGGCCAAAATTACCGAGATCATTTATCTTGGGCAAAGTACGCGTATTCATATGAAAACAGAATCAGGCATGCAAATTGTTGCTGCAAGTAATAGCGTTAAGTCGCTGCTTGCCGGACAGGAAGTATGCGTATCCTGGAAACCGGAAAATGCCTGGTTAATGCCAGCTTGACCGCTTTCACCAAACTCCTTGTCTTTAAGAAAGGAGCCCTTTTTATACTTGTTTCACCCAAGGAGAGCAGCATGGTTTCATTAAATCGTTTCATGTCACTAATTAAAGGGGTTACCTCGGTATCATTCGTTGTGGCAAGCACAATGGCAACGGCGCAAGTAAAAGAAATTCGAATTCTTGAATCAGGGGGCCCCAGTGGAGAATCTATTGAAGCGGCTTATATTAAGCCCTTTACAGCTAAAACCGGAGTGAAGGTTATACGGGAAAGTCCAACCAGCCTGGGTAAACTGCAGGCTATGGTGCAATCAAAAAACATCACCAATGTATTGGTTGAGCTTGGTTCCACCAATTTGTTTCTTGCTCGTGCCACAGGGTTACTTGAGCCGCTGGATTGGGACAAAATCGATCCGGATCCCATGTTCCCCGAAGCAAAAATAGAAGACGGTTTTGGATATCAATACTTTTCCACTGTCATGGCTTGGCCACAGGGCACAAAAAAACTTAACAGTTGGGCCGACTTCTGGAACATAAAAGATTTCCCTGGCAAGCGCGCCTTGCCTGATTATCCTGCCTATACCCTACCTTTGGCATTATTGGCCGATGGTGTGGAACCAGAAAAACTTTATCCGCTTGATCTTGAGCGTGCCTTTAAAAGCCTGGAAAAAATCAAGGATAGTGTCGCGGTGTGGTGGCAGGCTGGTGCCCAGCCACCACAGTTGCTTGAAGATAAAGAGGTCCAATATGCTGCGGCTTGGTCGGGCCGGATTGTAGATAATCCAAAACTGGACTACACCTATCAACAAGGTTTGTTGCAAGTGTCTTATTTTGCTGTACCGAAGGGCGTTGATCCGGCACAGAAAGCAGCTGCCATGGGCTTGTTGCATGAAATGTCCAAGGCAGAAAACCAGATTGTTGCAACACAGACTGTGCCTTACACCGGTGCCAGCCCGGATATACAAGACAAGCTTCCTGCAGACAGGCTAAACCAATACCCGACATCGCCAGATAACAAGGCCATTCAGGCACTTGCTGACCCCAGCTGGACGGCTAGCAATGCCAAGGAACTTGAGCGACGCTGGCAAGCGTTCAAACTGGGTTTATAAGGTGAGGTAAAAATGAGCACTATCATTACACGAAGCCGTATAACCCCCACCATGTGGATGGTAGTGCCCTTACTGATCGTAATGGCCATTGGCTTCAACCTGCCAATTATCATGATGTTAGCCAAAAGTTTTGTTCAGGATCAAAGTTTCACTTTTGCCAATTACATCGACTTGATTGAAATGCCGGTGTATTTAAAAGTACTTGTTAATACCTTTAAAATAGCGGCTATTACAACCGTTTGTTGTGTGCTGCTTGGCTACCCCCTGGCTTACTGGATCCTGGGCCTTTCTACCCGGTGGAAAATTATTTGTCTTGCAGCCATTGTGGTGCCCTTCTGGGTGAGTATCCTGGTGCGTACTTATGCCTGGATTGTCATCATGGGCAATTCGGGAATTATTAATCGAAGCCTTCTAGAGTTAGGCTGGATCGAGGCGCCGATTCAATTTCTTTACAATGAGTTTGGGGTGGTAATAGGAACCATTAATGTGTTGCTGCCTTTCATGGTCTTGCCCCTGTTTGCCTCAATGACCAAGATTGACCAACGGATCTTATCGGCAGCAGAAACATTGGGCGCGAATCACGTAACCATTTTCTGGCGCATATTCTTTCCCCTGAGCGCTCCGGCGCTGGCCGCAGGTGCTGTGCTGGTTTTTATTCTCACTTTGGGTTTTTACATCACACCGGCCATATTGGGAGGCGGGCGTGTGCCAATGGCTGCCAATATGCTGGACTTGTTGATTAATCAAATGCCCAGTTGGGAAGTAGCCTCCTCTATTTCTGTCGTGCTACTTGCATTAACCATAATTCTGTTCATGTTTTACCTGCGTTTTACCAATGAGGAGAAGGCAAGATGACACTTCAGTTTCAGACAGCCCGTTTACCAGAGAGTGCTTTCCAGCTGGATTTGCTGACAAAGAAAATTAACCGCCTGCTCTTGGCCGGTATTGGGATAGCCGTCTTGCTATTCCTGATTTTGCCGGTATTTATTGTAATACCCATGTCTTTTTCGGAATCCAGTTCTTTGCGATTTCCACCCGAAGGCTTTTCATTCCGCTGGTATGTCCGCGTTTTTTCTGATGCAAGCTGGCTGGCAGCCATAAAAACGTCGGTGGTGCTTGCCTTCCTGTCAAGTACACTTGCACTGATACTGGGTAGTCTTGGCGCTTATGGACTTGTTCGCGGCAACTTTATCGGGCGTGACTTTTGGCAAAGCAATTTCATCGCCCCTTTAATCATTCCTTCAGTCATTCTGGCGGTGGCTTTGTATTTTGCCCTGGCTTACACCGGTTTACTGGGTTCATTTGCGGGGCTGCTGCTTGCCCATACCCTTCTGGGCGTGCCTTATATTGTGCTGATCATGTCTATTGCTATTAGAAGCTTTGATATTCGTATAGAACAAGTGGCTTTTACGTTGGGGGCTTCATGGCCAACCATGTTTTTACGGATTTTATTACCCAACCTGTTACCCAGTGCCGCTGCCGCGTGGATTTTTGCGTTTGTGACCAGCTTTGATGAGGTCGTGATTACAAAATTTATTGCGGGTACCTATGAAACTGTGCCGAAAAAAATGTTTAACGAACTGGTGCTTCAGGTTAATCCTGTTATTACCGCAATCGCAACAATACTTATTGTAATCAGTGTGTTGCTGATGATTGTTGCGGTCAAAATGGACCAAAAATCCAAGGCAATCCTGAAGGCTGACAATTGAATTCTTGCGAGGAACAACAATGAACACAGCAAATGCATTTAACCGCCCGGCGCGTGGTGGACCGGTACAGTTATTCTATCAAAATCCCAATGAAGCACGACGTCCATTGATAGACAAGGGGGAGGGCATCTATCTTTGGGATACTTCAGGCAAACGTTACATTGACGCCTCTTCCGGACCAATTGCTGTCAATCTTGGTCATGGTAATACCCGGGTTATGGAGGCGGCCATCAGGCAAATGGAAAAGGTTTCTTATGCCAGCCGGTTTTTCTTTGAAAACGAATCCAATATAAAATTGGCTAATTTAATAACCGAACATGCGGGTCCGGGACTTGAACGGGCTTTTTTTGTATCGGGTGGCTCAGAGGCTAATGAAAGTGCCTTGAAACTGGCAAGGCAGTATGCCGTTGCATCAGGCCAGGAAAGTCGCTGGAAAGTCATTTCGAGAAACCCCAGTTATCATGGGGCCACGCTGGGTGCCGTAGCCATTAGCGGTGATATGATTTCAGAGCGTATGTATAAGCCCATGCTTCAGGCTATGCCCAAGGTTTCAGCACCGTTTACCTTTCGTCTGCCAATGGGACACAGCGTGGAAAGCTATGCGAAAGCCTGCGCGGATGAGCTGGAAGAAGTTATATTGCGGGAAGGTGCCGAATCTGTGCTGGCGTTTATTTTGGAGCCAGTGGGTGGCTTGGCAACCGGTGCATTGGTGTCGGATCAGGCTTATTATGAACATATTCGTAAAATTTGTACCCAATACGGTGTTTTGCTTATTTATGACGAAGTCATGAGTGGTGTTGGCCGCACAGGTGCTTTTTTGGCAGCCCATCATTGGGAAAACGCGGCCCCGGATATGGTAACTTTGGCAAAAGGCCTGGCCTCTGGCTATACCCCGTTGGGTGCGGTTCTTGCCTCACGCGAAATGGTGGATACCATTGCCAATGCTGGTGGATTTATGCATGGTTACACCTATTCCTCGAACCCCTTGTCGTGTGCGGTTGGAATGGCTGCCGTGTCTGAAATGCTTGAGAATAAACTGGATGAAAACGCACGTGTCATGGGCGCGCGCATGTATAACCGCCTTTTGGAGGTGCAGAAAAGAAGAAGGTTACTTGGCGATATAAGAGGCAAGGGGTTGTTAATGGCCATAGAAATTGTCTCTGACCCTGAAAAGAAAGCTATTTTTCCTGCTGATTTTCAGGCTATTCCGAAACTGGTTGCCCTGGCCATGGAACGGGGACTGTTACTTTATGCCAGAAGAACCGCTGGTGGAAAGTTTGGAGAGTGGCTCATGCTAGCACCACCATTGATTGTTAATGCCGAGCAGGTTGACAACATTATTGATATTTTGGATGAAACGTTGCGGGTTTTTGAGTTAATGGTGGAAGCAGGGTAGTGTAATGTTCTGTACACATGACGCAGGTACGTTTCGGAATTGATACCGTTCGGTGTTTGTCAACCTAGTTGGAACGTGAATCATGCCGCCTCTAACGTTTTTTCCTGTTGAATGATCTCCAGGTTTTTATCGGGATTGAGCCAGACTTCTCCAATCGGTTGCCAGTTACGTGTCTGACCTGACCAGCGGGCGGGATTGGCACGTTGGGCCTGTTGGTACAGTTCGTGGCGAGCCCGTAGGATATTCTCATCCTGGCCAGCATGGCGCTGAGCCGGTGTGACATAGCGGATTTGGCTATGACGATGTTCTTCGTTATACCATCGCACAAAGTGATGAACCCATTGGCGGGCATCTTCAATCTGGTTAAAGCCATTGGTTGGAAACCGTGGATGATATTTGCAGGTACGGAAGAGCGATTCTGAATACGCATTATCATTGGATACACGAGGTCGACTGTGTGACGGCGTAATACCCAGGCTGTCCAGCTTGGCATACAGGGTGGAACCTTTCATGGCCGAACCATTGT
>Ga0265293_10013921_pt1 | contig 10328 bp, 9 predicted proteins | sample Munlanlewell138R_FD_192505 | JGI IMG/M metagenome (GOLD analysis project Ga0265293, IMG submission 192505) | Leachate microbial communities from a municipal landfill in Southern Ontario, Canada - Leachate well 138R | ecosystem: Engineered > Solid waste > Landfill > Unclassified | place: Canada...
CAGCTGCTTCAAGCCGTTGTGCCAGTAACCCAGACCGGTGATGCCCTTGTCCTCCATGCTGGTCAGCAGTTCCTGACCGACCGGACCTTTCTGGAAACGGTCAACCGCTTCAATGTCGTCAAACAGGAACGGCAGGTCATAAATCTGGATGGCCTTGGAATAGTGCTCGAACTTGGCCAGAGACGGCGCAATAATTTGCACATCATTCATCAGCAGGGCTTCCATTTCCTTGCCATCACCAAACAGCGAGGAGTTAGGGTATACCTCAACTTTCACCTGGCCAGGCAGACGCTCCTCAGCCAGTTTCTTGAACAGCAAAGCACCCTGCCCCTTCGGGGTATGCTCGGCCACTACGTGGGCAAACTTGATCACAATAGGTTCAGCAGCACTGGCCATTCCGGCCAGTCCGATGGTAACAGCACAGGCCAACGCCTTGACGGTGGTTTTCAACATGTTGGTTTTCCTCTTGCTCGAACAGGGGCGATGCTTCGCCGGTTTTTGTTGTTGCTGCAGAGCCATGGCTCGCGAACAGACAAGACAGCAAAAATCGAACCGCTAAAGCAAAAGCTATACCAAAGTCGACAAACAGTTAAACCGCAAAGATACATTTTTACGTCTGACATGCCGTAATCAGCATCATGCAACATCATTAGCGAGCTAGTTCTTGTGGACGATATGCCTACTTAAAAGCCTGGGCAAAATCACAAAACCCCTGCTTGCCACCCGACCACCGGCGGAAACCCGCCAAAGAAAAATCTATTACGGCGGATTTCCGCCATCTGTCTGCACATGCAGCTCATATTTACGGATTTTATCGTGCAGGGTCTTGCGCGGAATTTGCAGAGCTTCAGCCACCAGTCGCAAAGAAGAATGGCCTCGCGCCAGCTCGGCTGCAATCAGGGCACGCTCAAAAGCCTCCACCTGTTGCGGCAAGGGCAACCCTTCCTTGGCTGCCAGATCCTGCAATGGCGTAGCAATCGCCAGATCCAGTCCGAGGGCAAACCGCTCGGCAGCATTTTGCAACTCGCGCACGTTGCCGGGCCAGTCATGCCCAAGCAGCAAAGCCCGCTTGGCCGCCGGCAGTCCCGGCTCGGCAATCTGATATTTTTGACAGGCCTGCCCTAAAAAATGTACGAACAGCGACAGTACATCATCCCGACGATCACGCAGCGGCGGGATTTGCACTTGCGCCACATTGAGCCGGTAATACAAGTCTGCGCGGAAGCGGCCTTCATCTGCGGCGAGCAGCAAGTCTTCCTTGGTCGCGGCAATCACACGAATATCGAGCGGAATCAGTTGGTTCGAGCCCACCCGCTCGACTACCCGCTCCTGTAACAGACGTAACAGCTTGACCTGTACTTCCAGCGTCATGCTCTCGATTTCATCAAGGAAAATGGTACCGCCCTGGGCGTACTCGAACTTGCCGATCCGCTTTTTTTGCGCTCCGGTAAAAGCGCCTGCTTCATGGCCAAACAATTCGCTTTCGATGACTGACTCGGCCAGCGCACCCGCGTTGATCGCCACAAAGGGGGCATTGCGGCGCGGTGATAATTCATGCAGCGCCCGCGCTACCACTTCCTTGCCGCTACCGGTTTCACCCAGAATCAGCACATCAGCCTGCAATGGTGCCAGTGCCTGCACTTGCTGCCGCAACCGCTGGGCTGCTGCCGACTGTCCGAGCAGCCGCTCACCCAGTTGCTGTTGCTCGGCCAGTGCCATGCGCAACTGACGGTTTTCCAGTACCAGACGGCGCACCTCCAACGCGCGGCGCACACTGTCAACCAGCAAGTCGCTGGCAAAGGGCTTTTGCAAAAAGTCATAGGCACCGGCACGCATTGCCTGCACCGCCAACGGTACATCACCATGCCCGGTAATCAGCAGCACCGGCAACTCTTCGTCCAGCCGGGTCAGTTCATCAAGCAGCTGCAGGCCATCCATGCCCGGCATGCGAATATCACTGACCACCACCCCCTGCCATTGGGGTGGCAGAGCTGTCAGCAACCCCTCAGCCGAGCCCCGCGCCTGCACTCTGATGCCCGCCAGCTCAAAGGTCTGGCACAAGGCAGTACGCAGATGCTCGTCATCATCCAGCAGCAACACCCGGGTCTCGTCATCAAGTTTCAGCATTACACTACATCCTCGCGTGCTTCCAGATTGACACTGGAGACAATGGGTTTCAGATACAACTCGACACAAGCACCAGCTCCCGGGTTATTCGCAAACTCCAGCCGGCCACCCAGCGAACGAATCACTTCGTCGCAAATTGCCAGCCCCAGCCCCAGTCCCCGGGCACTGGTCTTGGTGGTAAAAAACGGCTCCTTTGCCTGCAACAATGCCTCTTCAGTAAAACCCGGCCCGTTATCGCAAATTTGCAGACAAACCCAGCCATCTTCCAGCCGGGTATTCAAACGTAACCGGCGCGGTAACGGCTTTTCGGCCAGCGCATCCAGCGCGTTACCCAGCAGATTGCCCAGCACCTGACGCAAACGGGTTTCACCTGCTTCCACCCACAGGGTTGCATCGGGAATGTCACGGACAATGTCCACTTCCAGGCGACGCCTGCGACTGGCCAGCAACGCCAGTGCATCCTCGATTGCCGGCTGCAAGGCCACATGCTCGGACGCTTGCGGATCACGTCTGGCAAAAGCACGCAAGTGTTCAATAATGGACGCCATACGCTCGGTCAGGGTGGTGATCAGCTCCAGATTGCTGGCCACTTCCGGCCAGCGCTGCTGTTGCAAGAAAATTTTTGCGTTGTCACCGTAGCTGCGAATTGCAGCCAGTGGCTGGTTCAGTTCATGACTGATACTGGCAGCCATCACGCCCAAGGCACTCAGCTTACCCGCTTGCACGAGCTCGTCCTGCGTACGCACCAATGCCTGGCGCGTGCTTTCCCGCTCCAGCACTTCGTCTCGCAACCGCTGGTTTAGCGCCTGCAAGTCCAGCGTACGCTGCTGCACGCGCTCTTCCAGCTCACTGCGAGCCTTGGCCGCCAGCTCGATACGTTCCAGATAATGCTGCCGTCGCTGCATCAGCAAACCCAGCACCAGCAACATGGCCAGCATGCTGGCAGTCACTACCGCCATGGCTGTTTGTACCTGCACAACCAGTTCATGGCGAGGCACCAAGACACTGACAGTCCAGCCAATATCCTCCAGCGGCTTGTCGAAACGTAACCACTGACTGGCTGGCAGTTCCAGCAGTACCGGTTCCAGACTGGAATAAGGCTGGTGCTCGGCAACCTGCTCCAGTTCTTCTGCTGTCAGCTGACGGCTCGAACGAAAACGCCACTCGGGTTCGGATGAGAAAATCACCACTCCATGATTGTCGGTTACTGCAAGCCGTTCCGGAGTGTTGCCCCACAGGCTTTCGGTAAAGTCCAGATCAACCTTGACCACCAGCACCCCGACCACCACTTCATCCACATAGACTGCATTGCCAAAGTAATAGCCCCGCTTTGCCGAAATATTGCCCAAAGCAAAAAAGGTTCCGGTACGCTGCGCCAGCGCCTCAGAAAAATATGGCCGATAGGCAAAGTTGTGACTGACAAAGCTGCGCTCATCCTGCCAGTTGGAAGCGGCAATGGTAGTGCCACCAGGATCCAGCAAATACACCACGTCGGCGCGGGTTTGCTGCTGTATGCGATACAGCAGGTGATTGGCGGCTTCCAGGCGGTCAGGCTGCTGTGGGTTAAGCAAGGCATTTTGTACTTCAGGCAGACGGCCCAGAACTTGCGGCAATACCTCGTAACGCTTGAGCGTACCACTCAGGTTGGCAGCAAACAGATCCAGTGTCTGACCATTTTTACGTTGCAGGCCATCCAGATAGTAGTTTTGAACCAGTGCGTGCAACGGCCACAGCAGCGCCAGCATCAACAAGGCCAGCAGCACAAAAAAGCGCCAGCGCAACAACAGTGAGGGCATGTATTCTCCAAGCAAAACCTGACGGAACCTGCCCGTCACCAAACCGAACCATGGTACACCGAACCGGCCCCGGCTGGCCTGCCTGCTGCACTGTAATCTGGCTGCAGTAACTGGCCAGCCAGCAGACAAATCCTTATAATTCCCGCCTCACTCCTGCAGTTGCAGGCCCGGGTTCCCTCACCCCGCATCAAAAAGGCTGAATGCAATGTTGGCTCCGGCTCACAACCGTACCCGTCTGACGCTTGGTATCCTGATCGCTTTTCATGTCGGCATTATTATTGCCAGCAACTATCTGGTGCAGTTCCCGATGGAGCTGCTCGGCTGGCAAACCACCTGGGGCGCGTTCAGCTTTCCCTTTATCTTTCTGGCGACCGACCTGACTGTGCGCTTGCTCGGCAAGCAGCCCGCGCGACGGGTGATTGCCTGGGTCATGCTGCCCGCGCTGCTGACTTCTTATCTGGTTTCCACCCTGTTTCATGCCGGCAGCTTTAATGGCTGGGCCGCACTGGCCAGCCTGAATACGTTTGTGTTGCGTATTTCACTGGCCAGCTTTGCCGCCTATGCAGTCGGCCAGCTGGCCGATATCCAGGTGTTTGATCGCCTGCGCCGTTTACCGCAGTGGTGGATTGCTCCATCGGCCTCAACCATCTTCGGCAACTTTCTCGATACGTTGGTGTTTTTCAGCATTGCCTTTTGGCACAGCAGCAACAACTTTATGGCCGAACACTGGGTAGAAATTGCCTGGGTCGATTATGTGATCAAGCTGGGAATCAGCTTGCTGTTCTTTATTCCACTATATGGTGTACTGCTGAAAGCCTTGGTCAAGCTGGCCCGTGTTGATGAACGGACGCTGTACAACCGGTAACATTCGGCTGCAAGCCTGCCTCAGTACAGCACCTGGTACAGCTTGCGCCGATACAGGGTAACCAGCGGGTGGGCACTGCCCAGCAACTCAAACACCTGCAACAATGTACGGTGTGCCGCACCTTCGGCATAGCTGCGATTACGCACAAACAGCTGTAGCAAGGCTTCCAGTGCCGGCTCATATTGCTGGCGGGCCAACTGCTGAATTGCCAGCTGATAAACAGCTTCATCATCTTCCGGATTCTGCGCCAGCCGTGACTTCAGCGTTGCCACTTCCGGCAAATCAGCTGACTGGCGCAAAAAAGTCAGCTGTGCCCTGGCTGCTGCCAGATCATGCTTGTGCTCGTCACCCTTGACCGCATTCAATACCTGTTCCGCATCAGCCAGTGCATCACGCTCGATCAGGCAGCGGCCATACAGGATCAGCGCCTGCTCATTGCTGTTGTCTTCCTGCAGCATTTCTTGCAGCAGTACCTCTGTCTCAGCATAAACGCCCTCGGCAAACAACTGTTGCGCCTGTTCCAGCGGAGTACTGCTTGGCTCGGCCGGTTCCTCGACATACTTGGCCAGCATCTCACGAATTTGTGATTCAGTCTGCGCGCCCGCAAAACCGTCTACTGGCTGGCCATCCTTGAACAACACTACGGTCGGCAAGCTACGCACACCGAAGCGGGCCACTGTTTCCTGCTCAATGTCACAATTGACCTTGGCCAGTAAAAACTCACCATTGTAGTGGGTAGTGATTTTTTCCAGCAGCGGCATCAGCGCTTTGCAAGGCGCACACCATTCCGCCCAGAAATCCACCAGAACAGGTTTGACAAAAGAATTCTCGATCACCTGCTGATCAAAGGCTTCGCTGCCTTCCACATCAAAAATAAACGGCTGACTCACTTTGCTTACCTCTTAACCTGCCCGTTTGGCACTGTACACACGAAAACCATTGCGCTCGGCCAGCACCCGGCATTTGCCCAGATGCTTTTCAATCAGTTCCGGATAACGCAAAAAACTGTTGGCAACCAGGCGCAATTCGCCACCAGGCTGCAAATGAACGGCTGCCTGCCTGATCAGCTCTTCGGTAGCCTGATAATGCGTCTGCACGCCTTTATGAAATGGCGGGTTGGTGACAATGGCCGCCAACTGGCGTGGCGCATCAGCTATTCCACTGCACACCAGCACTTCGGCCTCTAGTCCGTTCAATTCCAACGTACGCTTGCTGCTCTCAATAGCAAATGCATCCACATCCAGCAAGCTGACATTGCTCTTTGGATAACGCACTTTCAATGCTGTGCCAATCACCCCGGCCCCACAACCAAAGTCCAGCAGATCACCGCTGGGCAGCCCCTCCAGATGCTCCAATAACAAGGCAGTACCAGCATCCAGCCGGCCATGACTGAATACGCCCGGCAAACTGCATAACTGCACACTGCTTCCTTCCGGCAGGCTGACAGTGAAGGTTTGTTGCCATTGTTTCAGCGCGGAAGTTGTGCCGGGGTCCAGCTCACAAAGCCACAGCTGGCAATGACGGGCGCTGTCGAGCTTCCAGGTTTTACCCAGCTTCGCCAGCTGTCTGGCCGCCCGCTCGATACCGGCTTTCTTTTCACCAACCAGAAACAGGCGCTGCATGCCCGGCAAGCTGGCCAATGTTTGCAATAAAAACTCGGTTAGCTCACGGGATTTGGGCAAAAACAGTACCGCATCCTCTGTTTCGGCGGCAGGCGGCTGATGAGAGAAAGACACCCTGTCTGCGTAACGCGACTGCAAGGCAGCATAGTCATCTGCCAGCCAGCACCAGGCTTGCGCCTGCGCCAGCTCACTCAGCAGCTCATCGGCAGGCGCACCTGCCAACAGCAGTGTCCGGGTAAAATATTCGGCCTGTCGCAGCAAGACCTGACTTTTTGGGTCCATAACAACCTGTAGTAAGTTACCTGCCAGCAACTGGCCGGTCAGATGTTGCGATAATAATTGTCCAGCAGTTCGGCCAGCCCGGTACGCCATGAGCGCGGCTTGATGCCAAATACGTGGGTGATTTTTTTGCAGTCGAGCACACCGTGTTGCGGCTCAATCTGGGCGTCCTCAAAATGTGCATGTGGACGCGGCACCACTTCCAGTGCTATGTCCGAACTCCAGGCTTTGGCTTCCTGCAGGATCGCTTCTGCAACCGACAGCGTGGTGGCTGCCTCCTGGCCACCATACTGGTAAACCCCCCATAAGGGAGCATCACAATCCAGTTGATTGAGAATAGCGACCAGCACACGTGCGGCATCATCCACCGGTGTTGGATTACCGCGACGGTCATCCGCCATTTCCATGCTTTCATGCGCCAGCGCACGTTGCAACACGCGACCCAGCATGCCGTCTGGGCTATCGTCCAGCAACCAGCCAAAACGGACAATGACATGACGCGAGCAAATCGAACGCACACTTTCTTCCATTGCCAACAACGCCTGTCCACGCGGGCTCAACGGGTTGCAGTCATTTTTCTCGCTATAAGCCGTTGCACGGAAGCCATCAAACACCCGATAACTGGAAGGCTGGATCAGAATGCTTTGGTAATGCTTGCACAGCTGGGCCAGTCGCTCGACGGTTTCTGCCTGATGAGCAAACTTGGCTGGCTCAACCCGCCCAGCCTGAAACCAGTCGTAGTAATAGGCCAGATTGATCACCACGTCGGGGCGGACCTGATCAATCAGCTCCGTCAGCGTGCCTGGCGTCCAGCCGCCTTCTTCTTGCGGACGCGGCACAAAAAAACTGATGTCCCGCTCGGCACCCTGCCTGATCAGAGCCTGTCCCAGCGCATTGCCTGCGCCCAGTAAAACTATCTTCAAGTGCATGCCGACTTTTACCTTTCAATCGGTTGCCAGCCAGCGGCCAGCGGTCCTGTCATCGCGATCCCGTACATCAAGTCCTGGCAGGCATCCAGATTATTGGGCGACCCGGATGCCTGCCAGCCGGCTTCCATCAGAAAGGAATGTCATCATCAAAGTTGTCAAATGACTGGGCCGGAGCAGGTGTCGGCGGAATCTGCGCTGCCGGAGCTGGCCGTTGCTCGTATTGAGGCTGTTGCTGTGCCGCAGGCTGCGGTGCGTAAGCCTCCTGCGGTGCAGGCTGCTGTTGCGGACGAGGCTGGAAACCTTGCGACTGATCATAGTTGCCACCGCCTTCATTGCGGCTGTCCAGCATCTGCATCTGGCCACCAATATCCACAACAATTTCGGTGGTGTAACGTTTGACGCCATCCTTTTCCCATTCACGGGTTTGCAGACGGCCTTCAATATAAATTTTGGAACCCTTGCGCAAATACTGGCCAGCCACTTCAGCCAGACGACCGAAAAACACCACACGGTGCCACTCGGTACGTTCTTGCTGTTGCCCGGTGTTGCGGTCTTTCCAACTGTCAGTTGTCGCCAGGGTGATATTGCATACCGCGTTGCCATTGGGCATATAACGGGTTTCCGGGTCTGCGCCCAGGTTGCCGATCAGTATGACTTTGTTAACTCCACGCGCCATTGCTTTCTCCTCTTTAGCACGTCAGGCACTTGCAGGTGGCTGGTTGTCCAGCACCGCTTGTAGCCGTTCGCGCTCATTCACTTGATTATCAAATCGTACATAAACCGCAGCATCCTCTGCCACATACAGCGCATCCATTACGCCGGGCTGGCTACGCAACCGGTCCAAAACCCCCTTGTCAGGGTCTGTTCCGGCACTCACCGTCAAGCGCGTGCTTGTGACATATGGCGGTTCCTGCATGGTAGCAGCAAACATCCACCAAAGTGCGGTCAGGACAGCACATCCGGCAAAAACCGCACCGTTACCGCCCAAAGTATAAAGTCCGCCGCCTAAAAAACCACCTACAGCAGCACCCAAAAACTGGCTGGTCGAATAAATGCCCATGGCGGTGCCTTTGGCGCCAGCCGGTGCCAGCTTGCTGACCAGTGACGGTAGCGTTGCTTCCAGCAGATTGAACGCGGCAAAAAACAGTATGGTGCCAACCACCAGCGCGATCAAATTAATGCCCAGCCACCAAAAATACAGCTGACTCAGCCCGACCAGTGCAATCGCGCCCAGAAACACCTTTTTCAGCTGCCGCTTTTTTTCGCTATAAATGATAAACGGCACCATTGCCACAAAGCCGGTCACCATGGCAATGACATACACCCACCAGTGCTCGTCACGTGGCAATCCGCCCTGCTCGACCAGCACCAGCGGCAATACGGTAAAACTGGCCATCAGCAACGCATGCAAAACAAAAATACCCACATCCAGCCGTACCAGTTGTGGGTCGGAAAACACTTGCCGCAGTGCCGCTCGGTTGATGCCTGAATCCAGATGTCGCAGCTGACGACCGGGTTTCGGCACCCAGAATGCCATCAGCACAATGCCGAACAACGCCATGGCTGAAGTAAACCAGAACAGGCCGGACAAACCGGTCCAGCGGGTAATCACCGGCCCGGCAATCATGGCAACCACAAACGACAGGCCAATGCTCATGCCAATTCCAGCCATGACTTTGGTGCGATGCTGCTCACGCGTAAGATCAGACAACAGCGCCATCACCGCAGCAGAAATGGCACCTGCACCCTGAATGACCCGGCCAACAATCAGCATTTCGATGGAAGTGGCCATCGCAGCCACGCCACTACCCAGTGCAAATAACAGCAGGCCGCCATAAATGATCGGCATACGGCCAATTCGGTCGGACAACATGCCAAACGGAATTTGCAACAACGCCTGGGTCAGGCCATAGGCACCAATGGCAATACCAATCAACAGCGGCATGGGCAAGCCGGTTGAGTTCGACAGTTCAGGCCCATAGGTTGCCAGCACTGGCAACACCATAAACATACCAAGCATGCGAAAAGCAAACACCAGCGACAGGCCACTCATGGCCCTGCGTTCAACGGCATTCATCGAATCAACACGGGAATCCATCAAGTCATCTCATCAAACTGCGAAAGACAGGATTTTAGCAGGTTCGCCGTCCGGCTGCTGCATCACCGGGTCATCACCTGAATCGTGGCAACCGGCTGATTATGTTCCGGATACCCTGCCCGTCTGCAGCAGGCTCGGCTGTCAGTGAACTCTACCCTGCAGTGCAGAGGGCAAAGCCTGTATAATTGACCGTTTCCCGTTTCTCCGGATCAAGCAGTGGATACCATCGAAGTTCGCGGCGCACGCACGCACAACCTGAAAAACATCGACCTGAGCCTGCCCCGCAACAAGCTCATCGTGATTACCGGCCTGTCCGGTTCCGGCAAGTCGTCTCTTGCGTTTGACACCCTGTACGCTGAAGGCCAGCGCCGCTATGTCGAATCCCTGTCGGCTTATGCCCGCCAGTTTCTGTCGATGATGGAAAAGCCGGACGTGGACACCATTGAAGGACTATCGCCGGCCATTTCGATTGAGCAAAAATCCACCTCACACAACCCGCGCTCGACCGTCGGCACCATTACCGAAATTTACGACTACCTGCGCCTGCTGTATGCCCGTGTCGGCACGCCACACTGTCCGACCCACAATGCACCGCTGGAGGCCCAGACCGTC
>Ga0265293_10013922_pt1 | contig 10326 bp, 5 predicted proteins | sample Munlanlewell138R_FD_192505 | JGI IMG/M metagenome (GOLD analysis project Ga0265293, IMG submission 192505) | Leachate microbial communities from a municipal landfill in Southern Ontario, Canada - Leachate well 138R | ecosystem: Engineered > Solid waste > Landfill > Unclassified | place: Canada...
ACATGCGCTCCAATGTTTATCTCTTCTTTCAAAAAAAGTGTGGTCTACCTTTTTACATTTTTCTGTTGCATATGGACATCTTGGCTCAAATCTACATCCCTCTGGTAGATTAATCTGATCTGGCAGTTCATCATCAATCTCAATTCTTTCTCTTATATGATCTGGGTCAGCTATAGGAACTGAAGACAGTAATACTTTAGTATATGGATGTTGTGGATGGTCTATTACCTCTTTAGCATCACCTATCTCTACAATTTTTCCAAGGTACATAACTGCAATGCGGTCACATAGGTATTTTATAGTAGACAAATCATGAGATACATATAGCATTGTTAGTCCCATTTTATCTCTTAGATTTTTTAGTAGATTTAAGATATCAGCTCTAATAGATACGTCTAGCATGGATACAGGCTCATCTGCGACGATAAACTTAGGTCCTACAACTATTCCCCTAGCTATTGCAACTCTTTGTCTTTGCCCTCCACTGAGTTCGTGAGGATACCTGTGGGCAAATTGTTGTGCAGGCTTTAGTTCAGCTATTTCTAGAGCTTCTATCGCCCTTTTATATATCTCGTTCTTATCTTTCATTCCAAATATCTTTAAGGGCTCTGCAATAGTTTCTAAGATTGTAAACCTAGGGTTCAATGTTTCATAAGGATCTTGGAATATCATTTGAACATCTTTTCTAAACTCCTTGTTTGCCTCTTTGCTTCTATTAGCAAAGTCATATCCATCAAATATTATGCTTCCTTCAGTCATATTCTGTAATTGAACTAATATTTCTCCTGTTGTAGTTTTCCCAGACCCACTTTCTCCTGCTAATCCTAAAATTTCACCTTTATTTATTGTAAAAGAAATATCATCAATGGCTCTGACATACTTTTTTTCTTTATTAAATATGTCCTTAATTCCCTTGTTAACGGGATAGTATTTCTTTAAATTTTCAATTTTAATAAAAAATTCATTATTCATTAGGCACCACCTTTACCTTCCTGAATGATTCTATCTCTTACCATAGTCCAAGTTTCCTTTTTCTTAGATTCTTCTCTGAATTCCTTTACTCTTTCATGATAATGACAAGCTATTTCATGGTTTTCACTTATATTAGTTAATTCTGGCAAATCCACCATGCATTTATCTGTTCTAAAAGGACATCTGTCTTTAAATCTGCAGCCTTCTTGATCTTCCATCAAATTTGGTGGTGATCCAGGGATAGATATCAAATCCTCTCCCCCAATCTCCAATATACTTGGAAATGCATTTTGTAAACCTAAAGAATAAGGATGATAGGGCTGTCTGAAAAACACTTTAGTGCTAGATTTCTCCATAATCTTTCCACCGTACATAACTATAATCGTCTCACAGAGCTCAGATATAATGGATATATCATGTGTTATAAATACCATAGAACTATTGGTTTCCTTTTGTATTTCAGTAATCTGTTGCAGTATTTTATCTTGAACTACCACATCAAGTGCTGTTGTAGGCTCATCTGCTATTATCAAACTTGGATTTAAGGATAATGCCATGGCTATTATAGCCCTTTGTTTCATTCCTCCACTCATTTGATGAGGATAAGATTTTAACCTTTTCTTTTCTAAACCTATAATCGCAAATACTTCCTCTGCTCTTTTAAAAGCCTCAGTCTTGGACATTTTACTATGTGCTCTTATCCCTTCTACTATTTGATCTCCTACAGTATAAACAGGGTTTAAAGAGTTCATAGCAGATTGGGATATCATAGCGATTTCATTTAAACGTAGTTTTCTTATTTCCTCTTTGCTCTTACCTACTATATCAACACCTTTGTAGATAATTTGCCCAGAGCTTATAACCCCATTTTCAGGTAATAGCCTTATGATAGACTTTGCTAAGGTCGTCTTTCCACAACCACTTTCGCCTACTAAGCCTATACTTTCACCTTGTTTTAAGGTAAAGGAAACATCACGTACAGCCTTTAATCTACCTTCTTTTGTAACATAATCTATGTCTAAGTTTTTGATTTCTAGTAAATTCATACTTATCTCCTCCGCAATCTTGGGTCTACAACTTCTTCTAGGGCTCTAGATACAAAGAAAACCGAAACAAGTAGCAGAATAATAGCTATTCCTGGTGGTGCTACCCACCACCAAGCATTTCTAGAGTTTCCTGATATAAAGTTTATATGAAGAACTTGACCCCAGCTTTGTTTTGTAGGATCCCCAAATCCTAAAAATGCAATACTGGCTTCAGCCATAATGGCTGAATTAATATTAAAAGCCATTTCCAACAATATTATTGGTATTACATTAGGTAAAATATATTTAATCATTATCCGACCATGACCTGCACCTGAAACTCTAGCTGCCTTAATGAAGGGTCTTTGTGCTACAGACAACACCTGTGACCGTACTAGTCGGGTTACTGTTCTCCAAGACAATAAAGACACAGCTAGAATAACATTCCAGATACTAGGTTTCAATACTGCTGAAAGAACTATAACAAAAGGAATAAATGGAATAGCATAAAACAGGTCCACTACTCTCATTATTATTGTATCAACTGCTCCACCAAAATAACCTGATATAATACCTAGAGTTGAACCAATAAAGGTGACTAAAAATGAAGCTAATAAACCTACCATCAAGGCTGTGGATGTGCCCAATATTACCTGGCTAAATATATCCCTGCCTATATCTGTTGTACCAAACCAATGTTCTTTTGAAGGTGGCTCTAATCTTTTTATCATGCCTTCTTCGTTGTAATGGCGTTGACTTGGATCAAAAGGTGCAAGATGTTGAGAAAAGGCCCCTATAACAAAAAATATTGCTAGAATGACCACCCCTACTAGTGCCAGTTTATCCTTCTTCAAATTTTTTAAAAACAATCTAGCTATACTATTTTTGTTTGCATTATTATTCGTTATTTTTTTTACATCAATTGTGTCTCCCATTTACATCACCTCTTCTCTCATCTTCCTATTTATAAGATATCCTTGGGTCTAAGACTGCATATAGTATATCTGCAACTAAATTCATTATCATCATCAAAGAAGACATTATTATGAAAGAACCTTGTGCTAAGGGATAATCATGCCTAGTAACAGCTTGAACTATTTCTCTACCTAGCCCCGGCCAACTAAATACTACTTCAAGAAGTACCATTCCACCTATTGCTGACCCTAAAAACAAAGCTCCTGCCGTTACTACAGGCAATAATGCGTTTCTAGCAGCATGTTTATATAATATGGTCTTTTCTCTTAGTCCTTTAGCCTTAGCCATTTCTATATAGTCTTCCGACATTACTTCTAGCATAGAGTTTCTCATTATCAATAAGGGTGTAGCTATGAAGTAAAGTCCTGCAACTAGTGAAGGTAATATTAGATGTTTTAGAAAATCTAAGTTCATAAATATTTCCCTGAAGCTTTCTCCTTCATAGCCTGATGTTCTCATTCCCTGAGCAGGGAACCATTTTAGCCTAACTGAGAATAAGATTATTGACATTAAAGCAACCCAAAAAGTAGGCGCAGAACGAAATATAAGTGCAATAGTAATTCCTGCAGACTCTAATTTATGGCCTCTTTTCCAAGCCATAAGTGCACCTCCAAATATTCCTATAACATAAGCAAACACCATACCTGCAAGCATTAATATAAGTGTAGCAGGTATTCTATCAGCTATTATCTGCATAACTGGCTTCCCATAAAAAAAAGAATTCCCAAAATCAAATTGTAGTAGGTCCTTTATAAACACTTTGTATTGATCCCATAGACTGCCATTCAGCCCATATCTCTCAATCAATACTTGCCTCGCTTCTGGTGGCATAGACGGATCTACTACGAATGCAGTTGGCTCTCCAGGCATAGCCCTAAACATGAAAAATATCAATGTTGAGACTAATATTATCATAAGTAGCATAATCGCCATCCTTTTAGCTATATAATTCAGCATGTAATCCACCATCCTTTCTGCTGTATAATAATGATAGAAACATAAAAGTTAATAACTTAACTCTTATGTTTCTAAGTGTTTAGTCTTTAAAGTTTTCTCCTATTTTGGTAATCTAAGTTTTCCTTGACTATCCCAAGTAAAGCCTGCATCACTTAAAATTTCTTTAGCTCTTTCAGGATCATAAGTGTTATGAATTGGTGTATCAGGATTATGCCAGAATTCGTTAGCTTCAACAATAACTAACCCTGCTCCACCTTTTGCACCATATCCATTTAACAATACATCAACAGCTAAATCATAGTCTGTCAAATAAGACATTGCAACTCTGAAATCCTTATTGTCAAATGGTACTCTATCAAGGTTCATTCCTAAGTAGAAGAAACCAACATCATCTACTTGACTCATCTCTAAGTGACTATATTTCCCGCCTTCATTAGCCTTTATCAAGTCTATATGTGCTGGTACTAGTTCATTTGATAATAAGTCAATATCCTTTAGCTCTAAAGAAGTTAGTATGCCTTCTGGCGAACCAAATATCTTGAATATATATCCATCTATAGCTATATCTTCATAGAAATCCTTATTAGCCTCTGTTACTAGCTCTTCACCTGGTCTAAAGTTCTTGAAAACAAAAGGTCCACTTCCTATAGGCGTTTTATTTTCAAAATTAATTGGATCTTCTATAGCTTCCCAAATATGTTTTGGTAATATTGGTATCTGAGTTAAAGTATTTGTTATAAATGATGCATATGGTCTTTTTAATGTAAATCTAACAGTATTAGTTCCTGTAATCTCTGTACTTTCAATAGGTTCAAGGAAAGTCATAAAATATGCTACTTTATTATCAATAAATGAATCATATGTGAATTTAACATCTTCAACAGTAAGTGGTTTACCATCATGGAATTTCAAACCTTCTTTCAGATGAACATCTATTGTATTGTCATCTATAACCTCCCAGCCTGTAGCTGCTGATGGAACTGCTTCTATTTCTGGACTTAATCTAGCTAATTTATCATATATTAACCTTAGGTTTCTCCATTCATACAAAGTGTTAGCTGTCATTGGATTTAAGGTATCTATATTTACATTGCTTGCTACTATTAAAGTTTTATCATCAGTAAGTGGTTTTATCCTAATTGGTGTCCACTCATTAAATAATCCTTCCCCTGGTATAACTACGACATCCCTATATTTATCCTTATTGTATGCCTGCACATTGCTACGGCTATAGAGTGTGATTTGAGGTACATCCTCAGCTAGTATTCGTTGTGCTTCAAAAACTAGTTCTCTTCTCTTATCTATATCCATCTCTTGCCTTTGAGCATCTGCTATGGCATCAAATTCAGAATTTCTATATCTATTTGTATTATTCCCACCAGGTCCAGCATTATCCGAATGATTTATGGAGTGAATAAACATATCTGGGTCTAGTCTTTCAAGTCTTCCAGACCAACCAATAGTATATGCATCGTAATTTGCTTCTTCACCATAAATTTTGTCTATAAGTACGGCAAAATCTGTTGGTTCATTTGTGACATCTACACCAATTTTCCTTAAATCTTCTACTATTTGATTAGCCATTTCATAATTTACCATATTTTGTTCTGGCAGTGAAGAATAGAATTTAAGAGACGGAACTAATTCACCCATTAGGTCATCAGGTATTTTTTTTCCGTCTTTAGCATTATTGCCACCTTTGTTATTTCCAGTACATGCTGTAAGTAATAGTAAACAGGCTAGCATTAAGCTAATAATCATTCTTTTTTTCATTTTATCTCCTCCTTAGTATCTTATCAAAGTCCTCTTATACTAAATTTCATATTTAAAGCCAAATGCTACACTATAGCTTTAAGCAAGTCAACGGCCCAATTTTTCCCACAAGCCTATAATTATTCTTCCCTAAAACAAAATAAATATTTTAATTTTTTGAATATTGTTTTAATTACAAAATCTATTATCATTGAATTTGCTAATGTATACAGACTAGATTGTTTCGTTCTAAAATAATATGATTACTGGTCCTTTTAAAAAAATATATAGTGCAAATTAGAATGGGCGGCTATAATTGGATAGTAGGGGCAAAAATGAATTTTACAAGGTTACTCCTAAATTAAAAATCCCTCAAACCAAAGTTTGAGGGAAGAAAAAATGCTTTTATATTAACTTAAATCCTTTGAAATCATCTTTATTCAAACAAAATCTCTTCTTTACTTATAAACTATAAATCAATTTCTAATAATAATGGAGTATGGTCTTGTCTTGGACCTGAATCAATCATTTCAGATTTAACAACCTTATCTGCAATTCTATCACTAACCAGCCAATAATCAATTCTCCAGCCTGAATTATTAATCTTACTCGTTTTAACACGCTGAGCCCACCAAGTATAATTATCTCTTACATCGCCGTGTACATGACGGAAGGTATCTATAAACCCTTTTGCTAAAAGATTTGTGAATCCTTGACGCTCCTCATCTGTAAAACCAGCTGATCTACGGTTATTATTAGGGTGAGCTAAATCTATTTCTTTATGTGCCACATTAAAATCACCTGTTGCTATAACATACTTATCTTTATCAAGATTTACTAAATAATCTGCATATTTTGCATCCCAAATCTGACGTTCTTCTAGACGGCTCAAGCCATCCCCTGCATTGGGTGTATAAACCTGAGTTAAATAGAAATTATCAAACTCCAATGTTATGATTCTCCCCTCAAGGTCCATGGTACTTGGCGCACCAATTATAGGAAAAGTAACAGATGGTTTTAAGTCATTCTTATATAAAAACATGGTGCCTGCGTAACCCTTGCGAGCTGGTTCTACTGAACTATTCCAAACAACTTCGTAATCTGGAAACTTGTCCTTCAAAATTTCTAAATGCTTTTTGGTAGGGCCATTACTTGATAACTTAGTTTCCTGTAAAGCAATAATTTCTGGATTATGTTCTATAATAGTGTTTATTACATTTTGAGATAATAAAGCACGTGGTGAATCACTAGTTAGTGCTGCATTTAACGAATCAATATTCCATGAAATAAACTTCAATGCTTTTCCTCCTTTTAGGTAATAATTTAGATGATATGTTTTTTTCAAAGCTATGTTCATACTCATATTCTTAAATACCTCTATTTAATTATACATGTTTAATTAAAAATTACCATCAATTTATCTATTGTTGGAATCAGATAGGGGGTACATTATTCCCTACTACTAGGGCGGACTAGGAACCTTAACCTAATTAACAGTGCCCATAATGGACACTAAAAAGGGCTTCGGCCAAGACATAACCGAAACCCTTTCCCTTATATGATTAGCTAACAGGCCCTGATTTCTATTAGATATAACACTCCGCCGTAGAATGCTACCAATCGCATCTCCCTACGGTCGTATTCTTAGACATTCCTGGCATGAGGCGCACCTCTATTTACAACTCACTTCACTCCTTGTAAGCAGGGTTACGGCTTCAACGTTGCTCGAGGATACAAAAAAAGATAACGTTTGAGGATGGTGATGCAGCAAATTATAAAGTACCTGCGCCATCTCAGCTCTGGTAGTTGTACTCGTCGGGGAGAGCTTGCCTTCGTTTCCGCCAATTGTTCCGGTTTCGGCAAGAAGCGTCATTGCTTCTTTGGCCCAGGAAGCAACGTTCTCTACATCGGCGAAGGATGATAACGGTTCGCCGGCTTTCCCTTCCGGTAGCCTTCCAATGGACTTTAGTGCATTATACAAAAGAGTGAACATCTCTTGGCGAGTGATTTGCTCGCACGGTGCAAACATATTATCTCCAACACCAGCCGAAATTTTTAGGCGTTTTGCTACCGCCAGATAGCCTGTATAATAGGTATCCCCGGCATCGGCAAAGTTGTCCTTGGGGTCTCTATCAGGAGCTATACCATATGCCTTCAGCAGCATAACCATAAATGTTCCCCGAGTCAGCTTGGCATCCGGACTGAATTTACCGTCTCCTGTGCCTAACGTAATTTCCCGTGCAGCAATAAAACCTACCGCCTTGCTATACCATGCATTTTCTGTCACATCCTTAAAGGTGACTTTATTATAACCCACGGCATATTGCGAAAAATGTCTAGTGCTGAAGCTGATCCTTCCTGTTACAGGGTCATAGAGGCAATCACTTACTATTTCAAGATCGCCTAAAGCATTGATATAATAGATAACGATAGCCTCTGTATCTTCACCTGCCTTGGGAGCATAGGGCAGGGATACAAATACATCCCCTCCAAACTGGGATATGGTTCTCCCTCCACTATTAACATTGACATCGAGTATCGGTCTATCCCCCACTTTCTGTTGTGCTTCGAGTGAAAGAGAAGATGCATCTACTTTTGAGACCCTAATTTTCACCTCATCTGCTACTTCTACTGCAAGGGCAGAAAGGGCGTTAGCATCAAAGGTAATGACCGCAATTGGTGTTACTACCTTCAAGGCATCAATTCCGGCTACTGTAGCCTGGCTCACAGCCTCTTGAGGAATGTTTGTTGTTACAGCTGTAGCATCTGCGGGAGCTTCCACTTTAATCTCAACTCTGGCTACCGTGTCTTCCCCCAGTCTTTCGGCTTCCTTCTGTGCTTGACCGATGGCATCGTTTACCTGTGTCAAGCTGACTGTAGCCATTGTATTACCTCTACTGTCAAAAGCAGCTGTAACTGTTTTTGTAGCAGTAACTACATTTCCGACAAAACTTATTTCTGTCTGTGGTCCTTGGGCGGGAGTTCTTGATCCACCACTATCGCCAGATGAGCTATCGCCTGTGGAATCATTATCTCCATCATTGTTACTGGAGTCAGTCTGTTTAATAAAATATCTGAATTCAACTACCTTGCTTTCTTTATAATCAGCTTTAACTGCATATGCCTTCAGAGTAACTATAGTACCTTCAGTCCCGATAATCTTGACAATATTGCCACTGGAGCTATTTGTATTCGGAGTGCTACCGTCGGTAGTATAATATATGGTTGCTCCCTGAACGGCAGCAGATAATTTCACAGTGGACTTATTTTCAATTGTGCTGCCGTCTTCCACATCAGCAGTAGGTGTAGACAACTGGATGATGAATTCTGCTCTACTGGTTTGGCTCCACTCTCCGTATACTGTATCGCATACTGTTGCCGAAACGGTACTGTTGCTAAAAATTGTAAATGGTCCGTCATAGAAGATGGCGTCTTGATTCGGAGTTTTTTCATCTAGACTGTAATATGCTTCATATTCTTCCGGATAATCAAGACCAACAGTAACCGGGCCAGAGAATGTACCTCCGTTCGGCTTTATGCTTGGTGCAGGTACTAGGGAAATTCTGAAAATATTACTATCCGTGCTGTCTATCCCATTCATAGTAATTGTCGGTGTAAGTTTGTAGCTTCCCATAGTATCAATTTGCAAATCATTAAATATTGCCTCACCATTTTTGAAAGTTACTGTTTTTGTCCCTCCTAATATGGCTTCGTCACCGTATTTAAGCACCACTGTAACTTCTGAACTATTGTCTCCAGTATTAACATTACCGTATGAATCCTTCAGAACAAGCACAGGCTGCTGAGGCCAGATTTGTCCCGCAGATCCTCCTCCCGGCTGTATTTCCCATTCCAACTGAGCGGCTGTTCCCGACAGGAAGGTCACTTCTACAGCTTCGGTTACAGCCTTCTCGTCAACCATTGCCGTGTATTTCACTGTTTCCGCTTTTGTACTTGCCACTGTGAATAACACAGTTCCATCCATGTGTGAAGAAGTTCCATAGACCGCTTCAACTACCGAAATGCCGCTTCCCTGGCTGAGATTCACTGTTTTTCCCCTGACAGGGTTGCCATAAACATCTCTCAGGGTCACCGTAATATTGACCTTATCCTTACTATCAGCGATTACCACGGGCTTATCTGCAGCTATGGTTGACTGCCCAGACTCCGTATCAGGGCCAACTGTAATATTGCCTGTAGCTCCCCTTATAGAATCGTTGTCTATATCTTCAGCTGTTATAATACGTGATCCAGAAGTCTTTAAAATTACTCCATTAAATATATAGGTTCCTTGATCCGTCTCTGAGAAGGCATAGCTCCCCGGCAATACAGCTTGGCTATCCATCGAGGTTAGCTCAACCGTTCCTCTGTAGCCTGTAGCTGTGTTACCGTGCAAGTCCTTTGCAGTTACGGTCACATTGAAAGGCACTCCTGCTTTTTGGGACCCTGCCGCTTCTACTATAAGGCTCTCCGCCAATCCTGGTACAAAGTCTATAGCTACAGTCGCACCCTGTGTCGCACCGTCAACTTTTACAGTATATACGACTATTTCCGCTTTTGTACTTTTTACAACAAATACTGCAGTCCCGTCAGCTTGGGAATCATCCTGAACTGGTGTTATAACTGAGCTGCCGCTGCCTTGTTC
>Ga0265293_10013923_pt1 | contig 10325 bp, 11 predicted proteins | sample Munlanlewell138R_FD_192505 | JGI IMG/M metagenome (GOLD analysis project Ga0265293, IMG submission 192505) | Leachate microbial communities from a municipal landfill in Southern Ontario, Canada - Leachate well 138R | ecosystem: Engineered > Solid waste > Landfill > Unclassified | place: Canada...
CGCTGAGATATTCGTATCCTGCTACGGGCAGTACAAGCAGGACAATGACAAGGAAGAACGAAGCTATTAATTGACCGATGGTAGCTTCAAAAGCTACGCCTGATTTTGGAGCGTTTATATTTTCCATCTGGCAGTAAAAATATGACTATTTTCAGTATATACGATTATTACTGTAATAATCAAATAATACTGACCTAGTCTAGGTACCTAGCCCTATTGGTGTTATGTTCACTTAGTGTTCGCGCAAAGTGCACTTTACCTGTGCCGTCTTGTTCATGTAAAAAAAAGTAGTAATCAGTATCTGCTGGATTTATTGCCGCTTCTATAGATTGCAAGCGTGGATTGCTTATTGGGGTAGGCGGCAATCCCGGATACTTATATGTATTATATGGAGAATCTATTTTCAAGTCTTCAAATGTTGCCTGAGGACTACTTTTACCCGTAGCGTAGTTAACAGTTGCATCTGATTCTAAAGCCATTTTTATATTTAACCTATTATGAAATACACTTGAAATAATTGGGCGTTCTTCATCAGTAAAACTTTCTCTCTCGACAATAGAAGCAAGTATCAGATTATTGTAAAAGTTGACCTTCGATATATTCTCTGTTTTTACAATAAAGTGACTAACTAACTTATCAATTATCGCCAGAGTTGTAATATCATTTTCAAATTCGTATGTATCAGGATAGAGAAAGCCTTCCAGTCTTTTCCCAGCGGGTTTATAACTAGCTAAAAAAGTCTCCACTGCGGATGAAAAAGTGTAACTATCAGGACTAAGAGTAATATTCGTAAATTCATCTTTATTAAACTTCACATTTTTAAGACCGGAAAATTTTGAATCCAGTAATTCTCCAATTTGCTGGTTGGTATATCCCTCAATAATAGTAACACGTACCACATCCAAAGCTACCGCATTACTAAGGATACCTACGATTTCAACGATATTAGAATTTTTAGGGATTTCAAACTCGCCAGCTTGAATTACTCCACCCTTTCCTTCTCTTTTAAGGTACAGTCTGAATAGTAACTCACTGTCAATAAGTTGTTCCTCCTTTAGCCGCTGTCCAATCGAACTGGTACTTTCTCCAGACTGCACTTCAAATCTTACAGTATCTGTTGATTCGCTGATCCTTTTCTCTATTCCAGAAGAATACCAGTAATTAAAGCCAAAATAGCCCACCACCCCTGCAATGAGTATAAGAATGCTTAAGGATATAAATTTTTTCATCGGCTGAATGTAAGTTTTAAAAACGAATTTATTCTAGGGAAAATAAGTTTTCATTACAAGCAGAAATAATAAAGGGCGCCTTCGGCGCCCTTTAACTAACTTATTCAATAACTACATCATCCCAGGCATTCCGCCTCCCATTCCTCCCATACCACCCATTGCTGCAGCATTATCTTTTTCCTCCGGCTTGTCTACAACAACAGCTTCTGTTGTAAGTAGCAACATTGCTACAGACGCTGCATTTTCCAAAGCCATTCTAGTAACTTTAACAGGGTCAATAATCCCAACTTCCATCATATCTACAATTTTTTCATCTCTCGCATCGTATCCTTTTCCATTTCCTACCTTGTCTATAACTCTGGCTGGCTCAATTCCTGCATTAGTTAATATCTGTCTGAATGGTCCTTCTAAAGCTTCCTCCAATATCTGGACACCAATAGCCTCATCTCTATTTACTTTAACGCCTTTTAACACTGTCTTAGCTTGAAGTAAGGCAATCCCTCCACCAGGAACAACTCCTTCTTCAATAGCTGCTCGTGTAGCCTGCAGAGCATCATCTATTCTATCTTTTCTCTCTTTTAACTCTACTTCTGTTGCAGCACCAACTTCTAGAACAGCTACTCCACCGGAAAGCTTTGCCAATCTTTCTTGTAGCTTTTCTTTATCATAATCACTTTCAGTATTGTCAATCTCTTTACGGATAGAATCTATTCTCGCATTGATTGCAGCTTTATCTCCTTTACCGTTTACTATAGTTGTATCCTCTTTGCCTACAATTACTTTTTCTGCCTGTCCCAGATCTGATAATTCTGCATTTTCCAATTTTTTACCTATTTCTTCTGAAATAACCTCTCCTCCTGTTAGGATAGCGATATCCTTAAGCATGGCTTTCCTCCTATCCCCAAATGCAGGTGCTTTAACTGCCACTACATTTAAGATACCTTTCAATTTATTCACTATCAATGTCGCCAAAGCTTCTCCTTCAATCTCTTCAGCAATAATAACAATATCTTTTTTACCGGTTTGAGCAATTTTTTCAATAACTGGCAGCATATCTTTCACAGCGGAAATTTTACCGTCAAAAAGAAGTATGTATGGATTCTCAATTTCAGCTGTAAGTGAATCGGCATTTGTTACAAAATAAGGAGCAACGTAACCTTTATCAAATTGCATGCCTTCCACATACTTTTCAATAAGTCCAAATGTCTGACCTTCTTCTACTGTAACAACTCCATCTTGTCCGACCTTATCCATTACATTAGCTAGCATATTTCCAATTTCTTCATCTCCGTTAGCGGAAATGGTAGCAACTCTTTTTATGTCTTCTCTTCCTTTAACTGCCTTAGCCTTGCTTAGAAGCTCAGCTACTACAGCCTTGACTCCTTTTTCAATTCCGGTCCTAATTTCCATAGGATTTGCACCAGCAGTGATATTTTTTAATCCTGTGGTAATAATTGATTGAGCAAGCACTACTGCTGTTGTAGTTCCATCTCCAGCTGTATCAACCGTCTTGGTTGCAGCCTCCTTAACTAATTGCGCTCCCACATTCTCCAGGTGGTCTTCAAGTTCAATCTCCTTTGCAATTGTGACTCCGTCCTTAGTAATCTGAGGAGCACCATAAGACTTTTCTAGTGCGACATTTCTTCCTTTAGGACCCAAAGTTACTTTGACTGCATCCGCTAATTTATCAACTCCAGTTTTAAGTTTCTTCCTTGCGTCTTCTTCATAAATTATATTTTTTGCCATTTTTGATAACTAATAATATATAACTAATTTAAATTAAAGCTTAACCTATAATCGCCAAGATAGCATCTTCATCCATTATTAAATATTTCTCCCCATCTATTTCTATCTCATCTGGGGAATATTTTTTAAAGACAACTATATCACCGACTTTTACACTAAAACCTATTTTTTCTCCTGTTTGAGACAATCTTTGAGAACCGAGAGCAATTATTTCTCCCTTTTGAGGTTTTTCTTTATCAACTGTATCTGGGAGAACTATGCCTGCTTGAGTTGTCGTTTCCTCCTGGACAGGCTTTACCAATATATTGCCACCAACGGGCTTAATTTTGGGCTTTGCCATACGTAGTTTAAACTAAAATATAATATTTTCAAAAACGGCTTAATATTTATGTAAGTTTAGCAGTATTTAAATCATAGTGATAACTAGCTGAATAGTAGCAGAACGTATCTTACTTTGTCAAGAAACCTTTCTCACTCTACGTTTACAGGAACTACAAAAAGAGCCTTTAAAAAAGGCGCTCATCCAAGCTTGTTTCTATAGGTTATTAACACTATCTACATAAACTTGTTTTGGCTGCACCCCAACAAACTGCTGTACAATTTGCCCATCCTTGAATAGTAATACTGTAGGGATACTCATGACCTGATAATTTGCTGCTGTTTGTCGATTTTCATCAACATTTAACTTACCTACTACTACTTTGTCTCCCAATTCCTCTCCCAACTGTTCGATAATCGGCCCTAACATCTGGCATGGCATACACCATTCTGCCCAGAAATCGACAAGTACCGGTTTATCAGAATTTAATACTTCATCTTGGAAATTATCATCTGTAAACTGCATTGCCATAATTCTAAACTAATAACTAAAAATATTTAAGAAAGCTTGAACAAACTCTCAATTATGTCTTCAAAATCCTGACCCTCAGGCTGCCTAGCGCAAACATATGCTTCATTTTTGAGGAGTTCAATACCAATTTGAGCAAGTGCTGATCTTACAGCAGCTATTTGCTGAACAGTATCTAAACATGCGCGATTGTCTTCAATCATTTTCTCTATGCCTGCAACCTGGCCACTAGCTCTACGAACTCTATTTAACAGTCTTTGCTTATTCATTACTTTTTTTATAAAAATACTCTAGGGTAGTATAACGGAGTAAAAGTACTTTGTCAAAAAATTTTAGATCGCACCCAACCTAGCTCCTCCTTGGATCCGCCCGGCTTCAATTAATTCAACTATTTTATGAACAGCATAATCCAGATCACCCTCTTTATTTTCAACAAAGTAGACAGTAGCTGTGGCAAGGACAGCAAATGTCATAGCCATCTGCCTTGTAACAGCAAGGGAGTCTTTGACATCAAGAATAGTCAAATCATCTTTCCTCCACCTGGATCCATCTTTTAACCTCCTTTGGAAGATCATTTCAGGGCTAGCCTCAATCACGAGGAAAACATCTGGCCTCACCCTCTGAATTTCATCTAATGTAAAACCCGGCATATAGCCTTGGGTTGTTTGAATGGCCGCGTGTGTTTCAATCAAAATATCCTTTGAAGATTTTTTTACTAACTTCTCGATTTCCTTGCTTACTTCCATTTTAATTTTTCGCTGCAAGTCAACATCCAGTTTTCTCAGTTCGTCAATATTTTCAATTAAGCCCTGCTCCATAGCTATCTTCTTTGATAAATTACCCCAGTGTATATGATTAACACCAGTCTTATCTATCACTCCTTTAACTACGGAGGTTTTTCCGACACCGGGGATACCTAGTACAACATATTTCATAGCATGGTGATTTGAAAAATATTATATGCTATTAATGCAATAAAACTGGCCACAAGCAATACTAAAGAAATATAATAAGATCGTTGTGGTTCCATTATAATTCGGGCATTTTTATCTATATACCCTACTAATATTCCTCCTAACAGACCTCCTATATGAGCCCAGTTATCAATGAGTCCAGCGAATAAAAACCCTATAAATAAATTCAAAAAAAGAATGTAATATAGATGCTGCTTATTAATATAATAGTTAGGTATTATTAAAATATAACCTAAAATACCGAATAGCGCCCCTGATGCCCCGACCCCTACAGTATAAGCAGCTCCCTCATTTCCCAGCCAAATTTCAATACTCGTAACTATAGCGCTTAAAAGTGAGCCAGCAATTCCACTTAATATATATAGAGCGAATAATTTCTTACCTCCGTACTGGCTCTCAATAAATCTTCCAAAATAGTGCAGAGCATACATATTTACAGCCAGATGAAACACGTTGGCATGGAGAAAAGTCGCAGTCAGAACTCTCCAGATCTGACCTTCAGTTATAAAAACATAAATATCTGCCCCCAGCAAATCTAAAGCATCCAGACGATTTCCCAGAAGCAATGACAATAAAGAGGTTAGGATAAACATTAGAATATTTATTCCCAGAAGAATATTTGTAGTATTAGCCTCGAATCTAAGATTCATTGATTGGTTAAAGCTCCAAACTAAAGTTTCTCAATCTTATAACATACTATCTCATCCCCTGTTTGTAGATCAAGCTGAGGTTCTAATAAAATACCACACTCCTGACCTTTTTTAACCTCCCTAACTTCATCTTTGTTCTGTTTAAGAGAAGCAACTTTTGCTCTTCCTATTTCTTCTCCACCCCGTTCCCCAAAGACAGAATAACCTTTGATCACAATTCCTTTTGTTACTTCACATCCAGCTACTTTCTGGCCGTTTGATAAGATAAACACCTGCTTGACTTTTGCCCGCGAGATTTCGACTTCTTCTTCTTCCGGTTCAACAAGAGAATCAAGTGCTAGCGCAACTTCATCTATCAAAGTATAAATAACATCGTAGAGCCTATATAAGACTCTATCTCTTTTGGCAATCTTCCCAACTTTTGGTCCTACACCAACCTGGAACCCCAGCACGATAGCTTTGGAGGTCTTTGCCAATTCTATATCCTTCAACGTAATATCACCAGTAGCTGCCTGTAAAATATTTACTCTAGCTACATCATCGTTTAACCCTTCGAGCTGCTCAATAACGGCTTCTAATGTACCCTTAGTATCAGTTTTCAAGACAATATTTAATTTCTTTACGTCTTCTTCCTGCTCTTCTTCACCTAGTAGCATGGCTAGCAGGTCGGTGTCCTCTAGATCTTCCTCTTCCTCAGTGACTGCTTTTGCCTCTCCCTTTTGAACAGACTTTAATCTTTTTTGAGCAGCTTTCTCGTTGTCAAAAAAGACAACGCTTTCTCCAGTGGCCAAAACTTCATCCAAACCTATGACCCAAGTTGGAGTACCCTCACTCGCATCATTAATAGGAAGTTGACTTTCATCTAAAAGGCTACGAACTTTAGTTACTTTCTTTTCTGTAACTATATAATTATTTTTTTCTAATTTTCCTCCCTTTATCAGAACTAAGCTAACTGGTCCCAGGCTGTTATCCAAATTAGACTCGAGAACTACACCAACAGCATTTCCCTCTTCAAGCTTAGTTGGTTTTAATTCCAAAATTTCCGCCTGTAAGTCCAGAGATTCAATTAGTTCATCTAGACCCTGTTTCTTTAGAGCCGATATTTCAATCACCATGGTATCTCCACCAAACTCCTCTACTAATACATTATACTGACTAAGCTCTTGTTTGACTTTCGCTGGATTGGCACCAGGGGCATCTATCTTATTAATAGCAACAACGATAGGAACCTTTGCCTCTTGCGCAAACTTAATAGACTCGATAGTCTGTGGCTGGACCCCATCATTAGCCGCAACCACAAGTAAAACTATATCAGTTACCCTGGCACCTCTAGATCTCATTCCACTAAACGCCTCATGACCTGGAGTATCAATAAACGTAAATCTATAGTCTCCTTTTTCAACTACATGAGCTCGTGTATTCTGTGTAATTCCTCCAGCCTCGCTAGCTTGTACAGATGTATCTCTTAGTGAATCCAACAAAGAAGTTTTACCATGGTCCACATGCCCCATCACAGCAACAATTGGAGTCCGTTCGTGTTTTTTTGTTGTTATTTCTTTCGCTTTTTTAGCCATAAATGTTATATACTCTTGATCTTTACCTAAGGATTTTAACATAAATCAGGACCACATTCTAATCAATACTATTAAAAAGCATATAAATAAAGGGGTAGTTGTTTATCGCTTGGCAGTTATTGAACAACTCTGCTAAAATTAAAAATATAAAATTTAAAAATGGATAAAAAAGATTATTATGAAGTTTTAGGTGTGCCTAAAGACGCTCCTAAGACCGAAATTAAAAAAGCATACAGGAATTTAGCGAAAAAGTACCATCCAGATAGAAACAAAGAGCCGAATGCCGAACAGAAATTCAAAGAAATCAAAGAAGCATACGAGATTCTGTCAGATGATCAAAAGCGATCCGCATATGACCAGTATGGACATGCCGGGACAGAAGGCTTTGGCTCAGCTTCCGGATTTGGAGGTTTTGAAGGATTCGGAGATTATTCTAATTTAAATGATATTTTTGAACAGTTTTTTGGGGGTGGATTTGCCGGATTCTCTGGTTTTAGACAGCAGAGGCAGACATCTGTTCGAGGGTCCGACTTAGAGATAAATCTCAAAATTTCATTTAAGGACGCAGTGTTTGGAGCAGACAAAGTCTTAGAATATGACAGAATGGCTGCTTGCACAGCATGTAACTCTACTGGGGCCAAAAATGGCTCGAGCAAGAAAACTTGCCCTACCTGTGACGGACGTGGACAAGTTATCAGAGTTCAAAATGCCTTTATGTTCGGAACTATCCAAACAGCTGTTCAATGCCCAGAGTGTAAAGGAACAGGAGAGATTATTACAGAGGAATGCCCAGAGTGCAGAGGTGAGGGAAGAGTAAAACTAGAGGAAGAGTTTAAAATTAAGATACCGCCAGGAATACCAGATGGTGTAACTTTAAGGTTTAAAGATAGAGGAAATGCAGGAAAGCAAGGGGGAAATTCAGGAGATTTATTTATCAATATAGATGTTGAACCACACGAGAAACTGGAAAGACGAGGAAATGATATATATCTTGAGACAGAAATTGATGTTGTAACAGCTGCTTTAGGAGATACAATTACGGTTCCGAGTGTACATGGGAACTTAAAAGTCAAGATTCCTGCAGGCACACAGCCAAATAAAGTCATAAAGCTATCTGGGAAAGGTGGTCCGAAGTTTCGAGGACGAGGGAATGGCGATCAATATCTTCAAATCAAGATTCGTATTCCTAACAAGTTGTCACGCCAAGAGAGAAAGTTATGGGAAGACCTCCGTAAATCTCAAAGATAGCCATCAGCACACATTCTCAGAGTTTGTTTGACAAGATAAGAATTAACACCCTATAATGGCCAATAATTCCATCAAGTCTAATTTTTTACAAGACGCAAGAAGATGATAGATTTACACTCCATTTCTTCCCTTCCTATTCAGTACGACCCCCAAAAAGAAGTATTTGTATTAAATCAGGGTGTAATATGTAAGAAACATCAACAAGTTAACTTAGAAGGACTTATACCTGCACTACTAAATAGAACTCTTAGATACCCAGAAGTTGTTTACAAAGAAGATGAAGAAATCTTTTTATGTGATGATAGCGATATTTTTGCTGCAAATCCTGTAAAATATGAACTTATCGTACTGCCTCCTGGCCTGCTAGGAATTGAGTTTATCAAATCTCATATATATTATTCCGACCCTTCAGATGGCAAGCACAGCTGCGTAGTTGAATGTCAATATGGAATTCTTACTATCCTGATTCAAAAAAATAAAGAGAAAGACGAGTTTGACTTTGACACCTCCATCAAGGAAGGGATACTTATTAAACTGAGAAAAGGTGAAAAGGTTGCTATCCCTACTGGGTACTACTACACATTTATCAACACGAAAGACACAGCAGTTATTTTTTCGAGGATATTTAAAGCTAAAGGTATTGTAAATTATGACAAGCTGGGACGAGAGAAAGGGCTCGGCTATTTCGCTATCAGAAAAAATGCAAGAGCAGAAGTTGTATTTAATCCAAGATATAAAAATGTTCCTAGGCTATCAAAAAAACTGCCCTCATGCGAAGAATACAAAACGGAGTACAATGATATGCCCCTCTATCAGGCTGTAAAAAAACATATAGATTATTTCATTGATATCTTACAAAACTAATCAGATCGCTTTATGGAATCAATTCCCATATAAGGCTGCAACACAGTTGGAATTCTAATACTTCCATCCTTTTGCTGATAATTTTCCCAAATGGCGATCAGAATTCTAGGAGAAGCTACAACTGTATTATTCAGAGCATATGGATAGTATTTTTTCCCATCTGTGCCTTTTACTTTTAGATTTAAACGCCGCGTTTGCCAGTCAAGTAAGTTAGAAGCAGAGTGGGTTTCACCATATGAGTTTCTGCTCGGCATCCAAGTTTCTACATCATACATTTTGTATTTACCTGGCCCCATGTCTCCTGTACACATCTGTATAACTCTATAAGACAATTCTAACTCCTGTAGAAATTCTTCAGCATACTTCAGCATGGTTTGATGCCATTTTTCGGCTTCTGCCTTATCATTCTTACAAACTAATACTTGCTCTACTTTCATAAATTCATGAATTCTGTATATCCCTTTCGTATCCTTGCCATAGCTGCCGATTTCACTCCTGTAACATTGTGAAAAACCTACAAACTTTATTGGTAAAGCAGCCTCATCAAGAATTTCATTCGCATGGTAATATAGCAATGAAGGCTCCGAAGTACCTACAAGATATTTCTGTTTCTGGTCTGTATCTTGCTTTGTATGCGATAGACTATCGACCACATAAATATTATCTGTATCAAAAGGGAAATGACCACTACCAAATAAAACTTCCCCTCTAACTAGAGTCGGGGGGATTAGCAGTGTAAATCCATATTTCAACATCTTATCTATTGCATATCTCATAAGAGCCAAATGCATTAATGCCCCTTCATTTTTCAAGTAGTATCCTCTAAATCCACTTGCTTTCACACCTCTTCCAAATCCAATAAGTTCAAATCTTGCCCAAGCTCGATATGATCCTTAATGTTAAAGTCAAAACTCGGAGGACCTGCTTCTGGCTTTTTATTCCACCTTCTGACCTCAATATTTCCTGACTCATCTTTTCCAATAGGTGTATCCTCGGAAGGAATCATCGGCACTAAAGCCATAAGAGTCTCTAATGATTCTTCTATCTGTTTCAACTGATCTTCCTTTTCCTGTATTAGTTGCTTCAATTCTCTTCCTTTTTCAATAACTTCCTGTTCTGGCTTACCTGCTTTTTTCATATATGTAGCATTTTGATTTCTCTCTGCTCTCAGGCTTTCTAAGCTTATAAGCAAT
>Ga0265293_10013924_pt1 | contig 10325 bp, 5 predicted proteins | sample Munlanlewell138R_FD_192505 | JGI IMG/M metagenome (GOLD analysis project Ga0265293, IMG submission 192505) | Leachate microbial communities from a municipal landfill in Southern Ontario, Canada - Leachate well 138R | ecosystem: Engineered > Solid waste > Landfill > Unclassified | place: Canada...
TGCGAGTCTTCTTCCGGTATTTCTCGAATCCGGCATCAGAAAAGGAGTCTTGGCGCATGAGGTTCAACTCGTTCTCGGGACTAGACCCATTATAAATGAACATCGGAATTAATCAGAGAGTCCTTAAAGCTAAACTGGCGACTCCCCAGAAAATGGCCGTTGCCACCTGACGGGATCGGGTCGATGAGATTACCTAGACGACGAAAGCGCAGCGACAAAGCTTGGCCGAACCGCAGAGCTTGTCCTCGACAACTACTAGGGTGATTTGCGCAAGCTGCGCGAAGCCGCAGATTACCGTGTAGAAGAAGAAAAACGCCTGCTGATGGAATTCAAGGGCAGTGGCCCGATGAGCGCAGATATATTTTTAAGGGAAGTCCAGCTTGCCTGGGATGAGGTATATTCCTACGCAGATCAACGGGTGTTGCATGCGGCTGAGCGCTAATCCCTGCCACCAACTCCTGAACAGCTGGCAAGCCCGGTTACGAAAGAAGATTTCCCCTGCCTCGCCGCCGCGTTGGTACGCGCTGATCTCAACAAGGGATCTCGAAGTCGTCTCTCACTAGGTTTTCACTTGAGCTGCTGGATGTTGGTATTCACTTCTGGTGCATCTAAGTTGGACCAAACTGTTATGGGCTAGCTGGGTTAATCCACCAAGTCGCTGTGGTATACTTCCCCGGTCAAAGTAACGATATGCTGGAATAATCACCAGCGCAGCTAGAACATCGCTTTTGCGGCTTCCTCTCCTCCTTACAGATTGTATGCCTAGCGAGAGCCCTACGGTCTCGCCGCGCCGTCTCCAATCTGGGTAGATGGCACTTTATTTGGCCTGGGTATTGGTGGGCACATGATGAAATTGGTAAACACTCGTGGACAAAAACGTTGGTTCTTCAATTGACCAGAGAATCATGGCGGAGCTTGCGCCTCCCGAACTTACAGGGCCTAACAAGTTATGGAAACAGCGTCAGAGCGTCGCGACCAAGCTGAAGATTTTGGAGGCGGTCGTGGCTTGCTTAGCCAAATTAGGCTATTCGAAAACGAACCAGCTCGTTGTTTCAGATAGATCCGGTGTTTCGCGTGGAGGTATACAGCACCATTACCCGATATACATGGATATGATCGCGAGTGCTGCTGATTACGCCTTCTTTCGCAGGTGTAAAATGGCAGCCGATGACCTGAGATCAGCTTCTTCCGACGAGGGTGAACAGTTGTATCTCGATGTGGCTTGGAAAACAATGGTAACCGTTGAGTACGAAGCCTACCTTGAGTTGCTTGCCGCAGCTCGAACGGATGGAGATCTCAGAGCTATGCTTGCGCCGAAAGCGACACGGTATTATGAGACATGGAGAGAGTTGATTTTTAATCTGCATCCGGAGTGGCGGCGCAAGTCGGAGAGGTTTCAGTTGGCAAACGACTTCTTGCGTAGCTTTTACGATGGCTACCGACTAAATATCAACATCTTTGAAGATCCAGACCGAGCTCATGCCTTGCAGGAATTGCTGGCGAGCCTCTTGTCTGTAATCTGGGGAAACAACGATTAGTCGGCAAGAGAAAAGCCCGAAACGGCGCTCCTAAGATCTGTATTCCGATTTTTTCCTATGCTGCAACGTCGTTCTTCGAAAGGTGCTGTAATTTTTCACTGCTTCGCTAAAAGCAACTCAACCTCCGTTTCCCAGATTTCCTGTAGTCGCGCTCTGCGGTTAACGCTTTGTTTAAGGTCACAACCGCCGCGGGAACATTACGCGTCTCATCCGGCATCAAGAGCGAACCTACTTTAACGTCTCTATTCAGCTATTGACTCCGTTCCTTTCTAAGCGAGCTGCCCCGCCCGATACTCAGAGAGCGGCACCCTAAGCCATAGCGCCTTGATCGAGGATCAAGGTTCCCGCGTCTACAGTCCGGCATATACCTGTCCTGAGCGCTTCATCCTGCTGCTTCGTGTGGATGGGTCTACGCGGAATCTGAACCGACACCACAAGCAAGCACTTATGCTTGACACAAGCATTTATCGCTGGTTACTATATGCTCTGGCCAGGTCCGCGAGACTTTCGCCTGCTTCGTCGTCTCGAATATAAATATATGTACTAGTGATTCCTGTGCATCGTACGCAGGAAGAGAAGCCAACACTAAACGAGGTGAATATGAAGAGAATAATGCCCCTAAAAATGCTTCTGCTTGTGTCTGGATGTGGCGCGGTGTCGGGGATGACTAGTGCTGCGTGGGGTGAGCAGTCTGCCTTAATGGACGAGGTGGTTGTAACCGCCCGAGTGAGACAAGAGCGCCTACAGGACATACCAGCTTCAGTTACGGCACTGAGCGCGGAGGTGTTAGAGCGCAAAGGATTAAATACACTGGAACGAATCGCCGCCAACACTCCTGAGTTCACGGTAGGCCGAGCAGCAAACGGTTCCGGTGCTCAACTTTTTTTGCGCGGCATTGGAACGACTGCAATATCGATCGGCATGGAGCAGTCGGTGGCAGTGGTCGTAGATAACGTCTATTACGGCCATGGTCGTATTATTGACCAAGCGCTCTATGACATAGAGAGCGTCGAGATTCTGAAAGGCCCGCAAGCGTTATTTTATGGAAAAAACGCCACTGCTGGTGCCATTTCTATCCGGACAGCAAAGCCTACTCAGCAGATGGAGTTCATGGCCCGGGCTGGCTATGAGTTCAAAGGCGAGGAGGCGTATTTCGAAGGGGTCGCTTCTGGCGGGTTAACTGAATCTCTCTCAGCTCGTGCGGCTTTTCGAGTCAGCAAAATGTTCGGTGGCTTGTTTACAAACAAGGCCAGTCCCGCGCTTTATACGTTTACAGACATTTCTAGTGGCACGACGTTTACAGACTATGGCGCTGCGTCCGAAAAGGAAATACCGGGTGTCGAGAGTTATGACGGAAGACTGACGTTCAGGTGGGTTCCTACGGAACGTTTGCACGCGCTCGTGAAGCTGACCGCAGCGTCAGCTGATAACGATAATCCAGGATACAACTACGTCCCATATCGATGCGCCTCTGGATTTAGCACGTTGAATCCTGAGGCGCCATGTTCAAAAACATCGTTCGACGTTTACCATAATGATATGCCGCGAGCAATCGTTGATTCAGGCATCCCATTTTCCAGGGGCGGGGAGCTCTATAACCGATACCGGTTTCATTCGCTCAGTAGTCAAATAGATTACGACTTTGACAGATTTTTACTAACAGGGATAGCAGATTATAACTGGCATAGAAACTCCTATAACTACAAGGGTGAATTCCAGTCCGGCCCAGAAGCCAATGTATGGGCGACCGAAGACACCGAGTTCAAAGCTGCCTCTTTCGAGCTTAGGGTTCAGAGCAGATTCGGCGGACCAGTCGAGGTAATCGGTGGATTTTATTACCAAAATACCAAACGTGTGTTAGAGCAATACGTCGCTATGTTAGGCCTCTATGACAGCACGACGCCGAGACCGCACTCTCACGTGGCTTATGACATCGATTCTGAAAGTGATGGTAAAACGTTGTCGGTGTATGGCGAACTAATTTGGAACATCACTCCAGAGCTACAGCTTACCGCAGGTGCACGGTACATTGATGAAGAAAAGGACAGTTTTCATTACCACCCTCATGTATTAGCTCCGTTCGCTGTTTCCTATACCCAGTATGATCCCTTGGACCCGCAAACTATCGTAACTGCAAATCAGAAGTTTGACGATCTTACGCCGGAAATTACATTGACATGGATGCCGCAAGATCACGTTTCACTATATGTTGCTTACAAATCGGCTTACAAATCGGGTGGCTTTTCGAACAGCGGCAACAACAGCGCACTAAGCCCAGACCCATCACAGGATTTTCAATTTGAACCCGAAACGGTGAAGGGGCTTGAAGCCGGCATCAAAGGGTCAAGCTTCACTAACCAACTCAACTTCGGTATCAACGCTTACTATTACGAGTACGACGACATGCAAGTCGAGTTCTTCAATCCCGTTTTGGTAGCGCTGCAGGCTTTTAATGCTGGGGAGGCAAAAGTCAAGGGCATCGAGTTCGCTCTAGACTATAGACCGAGACGCCTTCCCTCTCTGTCCTTGTATGGGCACGCGAACTACAACCGTGCCAGATACGGCGAGTTCCTGGGACCTTGCTATGCTGGACAGAGCGCGGCGGCGGGCTGTTCCGAGCGTGGGTCGGGGGGAGCGTTACTCCAGAACCTGGAGGGAAAACCGACCGCACTTGCGCCCGACTGGACCGGAACAATCGGCGCATCCTACGACTTTCAAGCCGCTAACGACCTCAATGTCGGCGTTAATCTCGACCTCAAATACAGCGGCGACTACTACGCTGCGGCTAACGCGTCCCCAGCGACTAAGGTAGGGAGCTACGTCACCGTCGACGCGAGCGTTCGTGTAGCGAGCTTGGGAGCGGGCTGGGAGGTTGCAGTGATAGGCAACAATTTAACAAATGAGCTTTTCTTGACGGGCGCCATGGAAGGCCCTTTCACTGGCAGTGCACCAGGCTCGGAAAACGGCGTAATCGCAGATCAATTTGGATTTGCAAATCATCCGCGGACAGTGCGATTGCAACTGACGTGGAGCTACTAGGTGTCTTCATATCACGCGGTAGAGAATGCCTGCAGCGTCCATCGCGTAAGAATTAAGCGCAGCCTTCACGCGCTAAACCAGTCGAAGGAGAATAGGTATGTCATACATTATTTGGTTGGGTGAACCTGCCGCGTCCAACCGTGAGCACGTCGGTGGCAAAGCGCGAAATTTGGCCTTGTTGGCACAAGCCAAATTTCCTGTTCCGCCGGGCTTTGTTGTAAGCAGTACGGCCTACACGGATTTCCTCCACAGCGCAGGGATCATCGATAACATAGCGGATATGATCGACCGTATCGACTTCTCACAGACCGACGACGTCGAACGAACCACATCAGTGATTCGAAAATTGATTATCGAAGCGCCTGTGCCAGGCCATATAACTGATGCAATTGAAGAGGCTTATGTGAATCTCGGCTCCCAGCCGTATGTGGCTGTTCGATCTTCGGGAACGGCCGAAGATCTTGCGGATGCTTCGTTCGCAGGCATGCACGACACTCTGTTGGATGTGAGAGGGAGTGACGAGCTAGTGAAAGCAGTAAAGCTCTGCTGGACCTCGCTTTGGACTGCTCGCGCGACAAGTTACCGGCATGTTGGCAGCTTCGACCACATGAGTGCAAAGCTGCCACTGGTTGTTCAGATAATGGTCCCAGCGGACGCCGCCGGAGTTATGTACACGGCGAACCCGATTACGGGAGCTACCAATGAAGTGGTAATTAATTCAAGCTGGGGTCTGGGTGAATCCGTGGTCTCGGGACTCGTGACGCCGGATGAATTTGTCCTGGACGAACGAGGAGAGCGTATCAAGCGCAGAGAAATTGGATCAAAAAAAGCTAAGATCGTTAGACGCATGAAAACGGGCATTGGGACCGAAACCCTCCCAGTTCCGGATGAAGATCGAGATAAGCAATCTATAGCCGACGGGGAAGCTAGAAAGCTAGCGGAGATTGGGGCCCAAATCATGCAGCTATATGGTGGCATACCGCAAGACATCGAGTGGGCCATTGCAGATAGTGAAATCTATATCCTCCAATCTAGAAACATAACGGCCGTAGACTTCTCGTGGAGTGAAGACCTCGACGAATGGAGAGACGATCCAGACGACCCGAACATCTTGTGGACGCTTCAATGGTCCAACGACTTCTGGAATGGTGCATGTTCGCCTCTTCATTACTCAGTTCGAAGTTATGAACAAAGCTGTGCGCACCGGTACCTTCGTTCCAACCTAGGTGCACGAGATATGGTCGAAATGCGTGTGTTCAAGTATTGGCAGGGGCGTGTTTACTACAATACGGAAATTGATGCAGCGAACGCCGTTATGCTAGTCCCGCCATATCTACGTGAAGGAATGCTCAACAACGTTCATCCCGACGACCGCCCGGCAGTACTCGGCGCGCCATTTAACAAATGGCGTTTAGCTAGAATCGTTTTACGCCAGCTCGCCAATCCTAAATCTAGACCGCATTCGTGGATGCGCCTATCGTATAAATATATGGTTGATGGTAGCAGTGAGAACGTTGGTCTGACTACCGACGAGCTCCGTGAGCTATCCGATCAAAAGCTTAAAGATCATATAAACTCACGAATTCAACGCTGGATAGACTTTAATAACCAGATGTGGCTCGGTTTCTTTACGTACGGAACATGGGCTATGTACAGCATTGATATGATGCTGTCGAAGTGGTGGCCGGATCTGGACGCGTTAGGACGGCCCTCAATTTTGCAAGATCTGATTAGCGGTCTTCCCCTTCCCGTAAATAAGCAAGCGGAAGAACGGCAAGAGCTTTGGCGCCTTTCAGAAATTATAAGAAAGTCACCACAGCTTAGGAAGATATTCTACGAATACAAAGGCGCCACGTTTTTTGATCAATGTCGTTTCACGGCTGAAGGGCAGGATTTCCTAGTAGAGTATGAACAATTTGTAAAAGACTATGGAGCTCGTGGTACAGCGGATCGGGATTGGTACTATGCGCGGCGAGAGGAGGATCCAGCTCTCGACTATAACTCGTTTGAAGCGCTGTTGAATGCGACGGAAACCGAATCCCCCGAACAACTTGAACAAAAGCGTCGGGAGAAAAGAGAAGACGTCACGAAGGAACTTCTTTCAAAACTACGTCAACAGCCATTCGGAGGCGTTAAATCTCGCGTTTTCCTCTATATATTAAACTACACTCACCAGTTTCTTAGACTTCGAGAAGATCAGCGTCACTACCTAGACATTATAGGTCAATCAAAAAAAAGAGCCTGGATGGAGGTTGGTAATCGGCTGGTTAGGCGAGGAGTATTACATAACATTGATGACGTTCTCTTTCTCTCATGGAGAGAAGCGTTCGAATTGCTAGACGGAGAAGTTGAAACTAATACTGAAGGAGTGCTCTTCCGCATTTCGAATCGGCGTCGCGTGTTCGATAAGGTTGATCGCCGGGAGATCTCACTCCCAATGTATATCAAGGACCAGATGGCCTACTCGACAGCAGGTCATGACTATGCGGAACTCGCTGACGAAAATTCAGTATTGCAGGGCGCCGCGATGAGCAGCGGTCGCGTCACCGCACGGGCGCGCGTCGTTCCAAATCTCACGCAATTGTCAAGTCTCAGAAAAGGCGAGATCTTGGTTTGCAATTCGACCGATCCTGGGTGGGCAACGGCGTTTTTGGTTATCTCCGGTTTAGTGATGGAGGACGGGGCTCTGCTTTCCCACGGAGCTTGCTTATCGAGAGAGTATGGCCTACCAGCGGTCACACTACAAAACGCAATGAAAAGAATACCTGATGGCGCCTTGATTACGGTCGACGGGTCGACTGGTGAGATAATTGTAGACGAAATCGACGGTCAACCTGCGAAAGCGGCGGAAGCGGTAGGATGATTGCGCCACTGCGTAGTGCGGCGTTCAGGTCGTTATATAACGATAGATAAGAGGCGAGGAATGACAGAGTTTTACCTGGTGCGACATGCGCTTCCCAAATCCGGTTTTCTGGATCCTGGGCTGAGCGAAGAAGGTTGTCAACAGGCTCATCTGCTGGGTAAGTGGCTGGCGGAAGAGAGGTTTGATGCTGTCGTCGCAAGCCCCCTGCGTCGGGCCGTAGAAACAGCCAAGCTGATCTGCGAGGTGATCGGCCATAATTCCTGCCACTACCTGTCCGAACTTAAGGAGTTGCAGAGTGGTGATGACAAGGAGTATGTGCCGGCGGAGCAACTTTGTACATCCGATCCGGTTTCGCTTGCGCTTGCTGACGGGCGGTACGCAGACGTTCTGCCAAGGCACCAATGGGCCGAGTTTCAGGAGCGCGCGCTAGTGTGTCGAGAAACGCTGATGCGCTGCTACCCGAGTGGAAAAGTTTTAGTGGTGGCTCACGGTGGAATCATCAATGCGGTTTTGGCTAGCATCATCGGGTTGGACCAAATATTTTGGCATTACCCGGGATATACCTCCATTAGCCGTATCACGCGACTGGCTTCCGGAAACGTGGTTCTCCGGTCAGTGAATGAGATGCCTCATCTTTCATCGGTATTTGCTACAGGTGGTGCGTCATGACAGCCGCTTATTCATCCAGTGGCACTTCTCGAACGGCCGATATTTCATTCGATATAGAGATGGGTGGACTCTACGACCAGGTCGGACCGAGATTTGGAACATGCACTAGGTTAGGAGGCACGGTATCGGACGATGTTCAGGTCACTCTTGAAGGTGAAGGCATCAAGCGATTCAATTTCTCCAGGCTCCAATTGTATGACAGCGGACGGGAAAAACGACCTAGGCGAGATGTAGATAGCGAGTTGGCACGTAAGGTTGGCGGGATCATCGTAGACCATTTGGGAAACCAGCCCTTCCGGTCCGAATGGGAAATAATGGAAGATCGATTACGTGTACGGCAGTGTTATGGAGTTGACGGCCAACCATTCGGATGGGACGAGGATGTTGATGGATGGCAGCAGAGTCGGGATTCGGAGGGCACTGTATGGACATTGCAGTGGGCCAAGGAGGCGTGGAATGGCGCAACGACACCGCTACATTATTCGATCATAGCTCGAGAACTCCAAGAAGCTCACGAGCAACTACGACTGAATATAGGAGAGAGTGATCTTGCAGAGGCTCGCCTGTTTAAGTATTACCAAGCACGTGCTTACTACAATACTTCTGTTGATGCGGCGCATGCATCGCTCATCGTTCCTCGCGGTAGTCGCGGCAGTCACATATCTAACGTACACCCTGATGATAGAGGAGAGGTGCTCTCTGCTCCGTTCAGTTGGGGGAAGCTAATTAGGGTTATAGTTCGTCAGCTCCTGCATAAAGAGTCGCGTCCCTTCACGTGGATCGATCTCTCTTACGAGTACATGCATGACAACGCAGATAATGCTGGATTGCCTACGGAGAGGCTTCGAAACTTAACCGATCGGGAACTCATTAATTATATCGAGTCTCGAGTAGAGCGATCTAGCAAGTTCAATGCGCAGATGTGGCTCGGATTCTACACATATGGAACCTGGGCATTCATCGGCCTTTCGAGTTTACTCAGGAGTTGGTTGAACCAAGACGGGCGCCAGGCCAAGAGTTTGATGCAGAAGCTTATAAGTGGGCTTCCATCACCGGAACCGATACAAGCCCGTGAACGCCAGCGGCTTTGGGAGTTAAGCGATAAGATTCGCCAATCAGCGGGCTTAACGCAACTCTTGATGGTAACCGAATCTACTACGTTCTTTGCGCGCTGTTCGGAATTCGAAGAGGGCAGGCAGTTTTTGGCGGACTACCGTAGCTTTATCGACGAATTTGGAGATCGCGGATCAGAAGACCGCGATATTTATCACCGACGACGAGGTGAGGATCCAAGCATTGACTACCGTGCGCTAAAACTAATCGTAGAAGAAGGACGCACAAACACTCCGGACAAGCTGACCAAAGAAAATCGTCAGCGTCGTGAAGAGGTCACTGAGAAGGTTGTCGAGGAACTAGAGAGTCAGCGATTTGGTTGGTTGAAGAAGAAGGCATTCCTGGCTTTATTAAGCTACGTGCATCGATTCCTTCGTCTCCGAGACGACCAGCGCCATACGTATGACCTGATGGGCATGTCCAAAAAAAGAGGACTGCAGGAGATTGCACGTCGACTTTTGGAGAGAAACCGAATTGGCAGCATAACTGACGTTTACTTTCTATCGTGGCAAGAGCTACAACAACTGTTTGTAGGAAGCCCCAATGAAGGCCTGTATCACGCGAAAATAGCGGGTAGACGTGAGCGGTTTGAGCAGGTTTACCGCCGGGAGAATCCGCAGCCCCTGTACCTCTTGGGCAATGCAATCCTCGAGTACGAGCGATCCAGGTGGGACGGGGAAACACTGGGGGTTGGGGAAACCCAGCGCGGAACAGGAAATAGTCCTGGAGTAGTCACTGGACGCGTTCGTCTCATACCAAATCTGCGTGCAATGGGCCGTTTAAAACGAGGTGATATACTTGTCTGTACTAATACAGACCCCGGTTGGGCCGCGGCTTTTTTTGTGGCCGGTGGAATAATTCTAGAAGAAGGCGGAATACTGGCGCCCGGAGCCTGTATGGCGCGAGAACATGGAATACCAAGTATTACTTTGCAAGGTGCAATGTCCCGAATGGTCGAGGGATCTTTGGTAAGAATGAATGGTAGCGAAGGAATTATTGAATGCATAGACGAAGGCTGAAAGACTGGCAACTGGCATAGTACGCACTCAATATGCGTGCGACTCGTCTAACTGTTTTTCAGTATATCACTTGTATGACTTAGG
>Ga0265293_10013926_pt1 | contig 10321 bp, 7 predicted proteins | sample Munlanlewell138R_FD_192505 | JGI IMG/M metagenome (GOLD analysis project Ga0265293, IMG submission 192505) | Leachate microbial communities from a municipal landfill in Southern Ontario, Canada - Leachate well 138R | ecosystem: Engineered > Solid waste > Landfill > Unclassified | place: Canada...
TTTTGCCTGACCACTTGGGTCCCTCAATACATACCGCTCCAAACGTTTGCAGGTACTGCTCGACAGTTGTATCAATGACACGTGCACGATAATCAGGGTTATCCATGTTGTTTCCTCTTTTCTCACATAGTATAGTACCACTACTTTCATTTTACAACATCTATTCACCTATTCTACTATAATCTATTCACCTATTTTTAGGATTTGATTCACTTAATTTATTATTTTGCTTTTTCATTGGTACTGGAAAACTCAAATCATCGCAGGAGAGTGAATTCTCTGGCTGGGAATAACAATCTACAGAAATATTTAGACCATGAGCAATTCCCTACTCTTTGACAGAAAGTTGCCGATGCTCTAAGAAAGATATTCATCACTATCTACACAAATAGCATCATTCTAGTCCTCTTGTAGTAAATAAACAGAGATTACTCATTTCACTAACTGACCCTTTTCTCGGAGATTGCAACATCGATGTATGAATCTCCGAGAAGCATATTCATTTATTCAAAGCTCTAAGTACAATTTTCTCGACTTAGAGCCAGTTTCAGAACTTACTTCTCTTCCTTCTCAACCACAGTTGGAATGAAGCGCTCAATAAAGGCAACTCGCTTTGATCGGCGGGTCAAGTAGAAGTATCCGAGAACTGAGAAGACGACTGCTCCAATAAAGTTGACGAAAAGGTCCTTCATCGTGTCAATGAGACCGATATCAAGGTATCCTCCCAGGCCAAGATCCTGGCCGTTGATTGTTACCTCGGTGATATTACTGATGGTAATAACCTTCTGTGAGTTCGTAGGGTCGAGGCTTACGCTTCTGATGGTATTGATGACCGTATCCTTTTGCATATCCAGCCCAAAGAACCAATCCATACCAAACTCAAAGAACTCCCAGATGACCCCGATAGTCATTGAGAAACAAAACGCCACGATGACAACAAAGAGTGGGGAGAGGCGGAAGGTAAAGCGTTCACTCTCATTAAGGATATCCACCATGGAGAAGCCGATGGCTGCAGCAAGAAATCCGTTGACCGTATGCAAGGCAGTATCCCAGAAAGGATAGGTAACATAGTAGGAGCGAATCTCCCCCAGGATGGAGGAGGCAAAGATAAAGAAGAGGATGGTGTTCTCCAGGGTATCGGGAATATCGATGCGAGTATTCTTCTCGATTAATGAAGGAATGGCAAAAAGGAAGAGAGTAAGAACACACAAGAAGGCGTTTTCATAGTTACCGGTCAGTATCTGTACAATGAGGACTAAAAAGACGATTACTCTGAGTGCATAGTGAACGATTGCAGCACTATCGCGATCAGCAATTATCTGTCGTAGTTTCTTCTTTGGAGGTCTTTTCCATTTCTTCATGTGCTTATAGTGCTCGCTGACAGGCTTATGGTCAAGCTTTGGCGTAAGAAGTTGTTAACTTTGTACAAATACTAGTTGCGCGCTGGGAAAAGCTGGGGTATGATTTCGTCAAGAGCGAGGGGAGAATCCAACAACCTCACTCGCTGGACTGAAAATCCGGTTGGCGTGTTGGTATTATTCGATTTGACAGGGGAGACTGAAAATCTCCCCTTTGTTGTGCCTACGGCCCATCACTTTGCCAAAAAACGTTGCTTGCTGCTGGAAGGGCGGTCGGGGATGGAGAGCAAGATACATCAACTCAAATATCCGTGTTACGATATGACTACACATGAGGTGGGTATGTTAATTGAATCATTCACGATGGATGGGTACAAGGGTGCGCGAAATGAGGTGATTTTGCGCCTACATCCCCAGATGAATATTCTCTTTGGTGAAAATGGGACCGGTAAGTCAACACTCCTTGATGGTATGATGGTGGCACTCTCTTGGTTCACTGCACGGGTACGTTCGCCATACGCAAATGGTAATGCTGTTCACGAAAATGATATAAACAACGGTCGGAACCACTCCAAATTGTCCATTGAGTGCGTCACTGAAAAAAATAATCCATGTAGCTGGACCACTTATAAAACTCGGCGCGGTTTCAGCGTTAAGGGAAAAAGCGATTACTCTCAGCTCAATGCCGTTGTTCGTTCAATTCAAGAGCAACGAGAACAAGAAGGGCCAAATGTAAACCTACCACTGATCGGCTTATATCCTACCAGTAGAACTGGTTTGAATGTTCGAACAAGAATTCGTAAACGTCATAGCTTTGACCCAATAACCCTCTATGAAAGTGACCAGATTTGGAGTGCAAACTTTACGTCATTTTATGAATGGTTTAGAGACCAACAAGCTATTGAAAATGAGCTTACCAATAACGGCCCTACAACACTTTCATCTGATGAATCTTTGATGGTGGTCAGAAATGCTATTCATACATTTATGCCCGACTTCCGTAACCTTCATTTTCGTTTCAGATCCCCACAGGGACTGTATGTACATAAAAAGGGATTTGGAGAACTAAGGATAGAGAAGCTTTCAGGAGGAGAACAATCACTGATTGCTCTGATCGGAGACATTGCCAGAAAGCTTGTAATGGCAAATCCAACCCTATCCAACCCATTGGAGGGCAGAGGGATTATCCTCATCGACGAAATAGATCTGCATCTTCATCCAAAATGGCAATGCTCAATTGTTGAAAACCTTAGAAAAACGTTCCCTAACTGCCAATTTATCCTCACCAGTCACTCCCCTGCTATTATCTCAGGAGGGAGAGTTGGTGAAGTACACCATCTTTCCATTGATTCAGATACGATATCCATCGCTGAAGGTGTACCCTCGTACGGCAGGGAGATGGATGAAATCTTTCAAGACTTCTTACACCTTCCTACAATAAGGCCAAAGGAGACATATGACCAAATCAAGGAAATCTATTCGTTGATGGAGGAAGATATCGATAAAGCGGAAAATCTATTACATGAACTGCAAGGGATTATTACCGATGACAGTGAATTGGAAAAGATCCAAAATCTTATCATCCGTAAACGTACAATTGGCATATGAGACACATAAACAAAACCCAACCTCCACAAAGTTTCATTGAGTGGTTGAAACTTGAGAATGAAACCTTGCATCTGGAGTAATATAGAACTGTAGAAACGGAGACGCAAAAAACGTCTTTGAAAACTTCACTGATCCATTCAGATTGCAGAGATTTTTAATCCTGATGGTCTCTGAAAAGAAGACGGCACACCACATCCCTCTGGAGTGTATGGCGTCAGCTCTTGGAGAAAATCCGAGTGGGTTATTCTCACATTTGATGAGAATTTTCCTCAGGGAAATAGCGCCAACCATCACTGCTGTTCATCATGACGACTTCATCGCTACATATCTTTGGTTTTTGCTGGTCGGTTTGTCCGGGATGGTCATAGCTAGGCGGCCAGATGCAAGTAATGGATTAAGAATAAATTTTCTAAAGTAATCTCGATTTGTGATTCCAATGAACAACTGTATCTCTTCTCTTGATCGTGGCTGTTCACAGTAAGCAACTATCGCATCCATTCGATTGCCTTGCATGGTATCTTGCATGGTATCTTGCATGGTATCTTGGACGGCAGCTTCATTACGATGGTAGTTCATATTCTTCAGCACTACCCTAAAGTCCACTGACGTGGAGTAGAATTGAGGTTCCATTTGATCGGTATATCCTACCAGTCGTGCGGTTTCATTGAGAATCTTTGTCAGTCCGCTGCCTCTTCGCTCCATAAATCGCATGCGATGAAAGAGGTCTGCTATCACGGGATTTCGTCTTGCTGACCCAATGGCGTGGATATCACGATCTTGGATGGGTTTTCCATCGAACATACCCCCTGGACTCTGGATTTCCAGGCGATCATCATACATATCTATATGAACCTCTCTACCGAGGAGGATGTAATCGCGATGGATAAGTGCATTGACAATTGCTTCAGTCACTGCTCGATCAGCATAATCCGGCATATCTATTCGCTGGTCAGCTTCTTTCGAAAACCGTACCTTTGAATTGTTTCGCACAAAATCACGAGCACTTTGCAAAAGATAGATGAGATTTCCCTCATATTCCTTATCATCAAGGGCATCATCAAAAATGGACCCCTTATCCAAGCCATTCCATCGGGTGCAGAAAACTCGAGAATTTTGTACGATAAATTGATCGGCGAACAGTCTTCCAGCATTGGTAAGGAATTTTTGCTGGTCAGCGAGGCCGAAGGAGGCATAGTCAGAAGTTTCAAATCGGAGACCGGTTTGCTGACGATATGTTGCCTCTAGGAGAGTGAAGCTGTAATCATCCTTTCTGTCATTACTGATGATCGAATCGAAGGACTGGTTGGTTCCTTTCAGTATCAGCTCATTGAGTATTTGGCTTGGCGCAACAATACTCTCATTTCCCACTCTGATGTATGCTTCCATGATTCCGTCTGCCTTGTAGTAGTACGGAGTAGATTGGCCAGAGATAACCGTAAGACTGAGAATATCCTTTTCTTGTTCCTTGAATGCAGAGAGGGTGAACTGTGGAATCGGAGTAATTCGCTCCTTAATAGCTCGGCTGATAAACTCTGCGTCTTCTTGTGCCTGCTCTAAGCCAATAATCGTTTTATCGTCGGTCACCCCAAAGAACAGGGTCCCCCCGATAGTATTGGCAAAGGCACTGACTACTTTTAAGCCAACTCTTGGGTTTTTTCTTCTCAGGGGCTTGTTTGAAATCACAATCAGCTACTTCTGTGGCAAATGAATGTAACACCGTAAATCTCTTCCTTCAGCTGTATGAATACTACCATACAACTGAAGGAGACGCTAAGGATATACGGAAATTACTGAGCCAAAACGAAGACTGGTTGCCATCGCTTTGTTGACAGCTTACCCCTCTTCGGTGAAGAGCTCCTCGTAGCTTGGCACCTCAACATATGAGCCTTCTTCCAGGGTGCCGATAGAGCTCTCCGTCTCACTGCCATAGAGATAGAGCTGGTCTAGGTGTTCGATGATACTGCGGATCTTGCTACGTAGGAGATACCCACTCTTGTCGACACGCTGCAGAAGAGAGGCTGGATCGACAGCAGGCTTCCAATCATACGCTTTGGCGTGGAAGGCAATGATCTTTCGAAGAATTGCCTCGATTTCACTGCGCTCAAGCGGAGCGAGTTGGTCGGCTTCAATGATGGCATCGAGTACCTGCTTGGCCTGTATGTCCTCAGGATAGAACTCAGCAAGACTTTCATACTCACCCTTTGCTTCGATGACGTCTTCGGCATACGAGGCTGAGAACGCAAAGAGGGTAAAGACACTCTCTAGGGTTTTTGCAGGAAAGAGGAAGCGAGCCATATTCTGATAGGCCTTCAGACGAGTCTTCTTACCAAGCCGTCCGATGAGCTCTGACTCATCGAAGAGGATGACCCATCCGTTGTACCCCAAGCGCTTGAAGAGGTGAGAGAGGAAGGTATAGTAGTCAAAGCTATGACGGGTCTTGGCAAAGTTTTGCCTGAAGACAACCTTCTCCTCATAGATTCGGCGATATACCTGCCTGATAAGAACGTTTGAGATGAAATCTCCCTCAAGATCGGTTTGGAACTGAAATCGCTCCTCAAGGTCCTCGGTCTTCACAAAGCATTTGAGCAAGTAGTAGAGCTTGTCGGTCTCCAGTTTGCGAGCAGTGTAGAGGAGGAGTTCGGTAGTAAGGGGAGAATTTTCGGTGAGCTTGTTATCCAATTCAGTGATGAAGCCTGGCTGCTCTCTTCCTGGCAGATAGGTCTCAGCTACCAGCTTGGGATAGACAAAATGTAGCTTATCGAAGGGTGTCTCCTTTGAGAGGGAGACGGTGGAGACTACCATGTTGCGCGCATGGGCAAGGGTGTAGATGGTATTGACGAGGTGGGTCTTGCCCTCTCCGTACTTGCCGGTGATAATCGCTCCATCACTTTTGCCTTGTTCACTGACTCGATCGAGGCGCTGGACGATCTCATCGAGAAGATCGGCCCTCGCCTCGCTGAAGTGTCGTCCGATTGCTCGGCTGGGAATCCCTGACCGTAATGCCTCGATCATATGTCGTGCTTCGTGGTTATAGCTCATCGCTTGCCTCCTCTTCGGTCAAAAATCCCAGTGTCATTCGGTTGACGAGTCTGGGTAGTGATATCGAGCCGCTCTTAGCTTGGGCAATGAGCTTGTAGGCTGTCTCTTCATCAAAGACCTTGGCTTGGACATCGATACGGCCTACCACTTGAGCGAGTTTTTCACTCATCTGGATGAGCATGGCAGGGGTGTAAATCTGGGACGCAATGCGATCGAGGTCGATGACATCGCTAAACTTGTTGATCCGTTCACTGACCACCTCATTTTGAATACGCATCCAGAGGGCTTGATAAGACTTTAACCCTCGATTCTCATTGTCCAACAATGATCGTTCAAAGGAGAAGACCACCATTGTATGAGAGAAGGTATCAATATCATCGATGAGCTGACGGATTGACTCATAGGTGTCTTCGCGGCGCATCTTGGTGTAGTGCAGTGGGTTCATACCCGAGCTGTCCACCAGCACTTCCAAGTTGTCGACGGTGATCAACAGCCCACTGTGACCGCCTGCTACTACCAGGGAAGCGAGGGAGCGTAGCAGGTTGCGCGCGTTATACTTGGTGACTTTGCTGGGAGCCAATCCGAGAGGCCTGAGTTGAGTCATACGGATTTGCTTTTCACCATGAAGCCATGCATAGAGCAACTCCTCATTGGCTTCCTCTACTGTTGGATGGCCGAGCATCGAGCCGCAGAGCAGGCTGCAGGCAAGGCTGAAATTGTTGTCCATTGCGGTGTTGTTGAGAAACCGCTGCCTCAATTGGCTGCGAATCTCCCAGCGCGTCAAGCCATCGGCATGACCAATCTCGGCTAGGTAGTCAAGGAAGGTGGTTCCTCTTTTAATCTGGGTAGGATCATAGCCCATGTCCAAGATGATGGCTTTTGCACAGTCAGCAAGGAGCGCTTTGATATTCGCACGCCTGAGGATCTCAAGGTAGAATTCACGAAAGTCGTGCAGCCACACATCCCGGGCAGAGATGTTAACCGTCACATACCCTTCGGCCCGTCCAATGGAACGCAGCAGCTTTAAGGTATGGCTTTTGCCACTGCCCGCTCTTCCGGTTACGAACTTGATGGCTGACCCGCCCTCTTTGATATACTGAGCCAAGTACTGCTCTCGCCAAAAATCGGTGAGAAACTCAATCCCTACTGAGAGCTGGCTGAGCAGCTCTTCACTGTCAGGGACTTCCCCTTGGCTGAGTTGGGCAATCGTAGCCTGTAAGGTATGTGACGCGTGCATCGCTCTCCTCCTTTTTAGAAGAATCGAATGGTCGCCAAGAAGTGCTCCCTACCCTCTTTATCAAGGATACGCAGCGCTTTCGTATTATTGCGACTCGGGCCAAATTGGTATCGTCGCCCTCCCTTCAATTCAACTTCCTCGCTATCAAAGAGACGGGCGATGTCAAAGGCGTAGGATTGTTGGTCATACTCTCTGCGCGACCGGGCCATGGGGGCGAGGAACTTGTAGAGGGTTGCCAGGTAGATATCCCCACTCTTGTTCTTGGGATTGGCAAGCATTGCCAGGTCATATGCGCCGGCCAGTTCATTGGCAAAGGATGTCGCGTTGAAGGAAGCTCGATAGAGCTTCTCTTGGCTCTTTACAATCAGATCAACCAGGCTCTTTGGATTGAGAAGGGCAAACTTCTTACGATCGAGGTATACAGCTTCCTCTTCAACGGAGATCCGGACCCGGTAGGGAAACATCTCATAGACAGGAAACTCACCCCGCACATCGATACCAGCCGCTTTACATTGCTCCAGCAACTGGGAGGCAAAGAGTCCACTCTCGATATAGGAGCGACTGTCAAAGCCGAGCAGCGTCCCTTTCAATGCGGTGACATTCTCAACTGTTGCATCACAGAACTCTGCAAGTGGGCCAAGATCAGCACGAGCTTTGGCAAGCTCTCCCTTCTCCATCGTCTTGGCGATGGACTTCTGTAGTTTGGCAAGACCTTTGAGTTGGTCCTTCAGACTCTTTTCAATGTACTGGTATTCTTTATAAAGACTTTCGTAATCCATGGTGACTCCTCTGTACCGAATCATAGAGGAAAGGGAGATGCGGCGCAATTGATATTGCGCACAAATTGGTGGGTGTGCTACCGTTGGCCTATGGCATTCTCCCTATATCGATGGCAAGAGCAGTGCATCCAAGCGTGGCTCGCCGGCGGTGGGCGCGGCATTGTCGAAGTAGCCACTGGAGCCGGTAAGACAATCCTCGCCCTCTTCGCCGCCAAGGCGCTGCAACAGCAACTCTCTGGGCGCCTACACCTGCTCATCATCGTCCCCAAGACCTTCCTCCTCGGTCAGTGGAAGGCGATGCTCCTTATCCTCGAACATGAACTGGGCTACAGCCGTGATGAAATCGGCCTGGTAGGCGGAACAATGCGCCAGGCGCACAACAAACCCGTGATGATCTATGTAGTGAATTCAGCGCGTTACAAGGTCTCATCAATTGTTGCAAGACAGCTCAAAGCCGGCCAACCCATCATGCTCATCGCCGATGAGTGTCATCGTTACGGCAGCAGGGAGAACCGTAAGATCTTTGATTTTCTCGGTGCTGTGGACAAAAAGGCAAAGAGCAACTATTACTCTATTGGGCTATCGGCAACACCTCGGATCTTTCGCTTCGAGTCATTACTCGTCCCCACCCTGGGTCCACTCTTTTACTCCTACGATATAGGCCAGGCAATCGCCGAAGGCGTAGTCAATGATGTGGTGATCTACAACATCGGACTATGGATGACGGCTGAGCAAGCCGAGGAGTATGAAATTCTGGGGAAGAAAATCTCTGGTGCAATGAAAGCCCTCAAAGAACTGTGCCCTCGGTTGATGAAAGTGCCACCGAACACCTTCTTTGGAGAGGTACAGGCGCTCACTTTCGACCCAAACCAGGAAATCCGCTTGGCGGCTATGGCGCTGTTGACTGTTCTCTATAAGCGCAGAGGGCTCGTATATGAAGCTCCACAGCGTATCGACTGTGCCCTCGATCTTATCGAGTTACTGAGCGAAGAGAGTACGATCATTATCTTTGCAGAGCGTATTGAACAAAGTGAAGCTATCTATGACGCACTGGCCGTGCACCTTGGAGGAGCTGTTGCAATGTACCACAGTGAGATGGGCGACGTTGCCCGAACCCTCGCTCTGAGGCGCTATCGCTCCAAGGAGGTGCGGATCCTCGTCTCCTGTAAAGCCCTTGATGAAGGGCTGGATATCCCATCGGCAGATATTGGCATTGTCGTCGCCTCCACCAGTGAACAACGTCAACGTATCCAACGGCTCGGACGAATCCTTCGTAAGGACGAAGGCAAGGGAACAGCAAGCCTCTTCTACCTCTCCCTGTTGGATACCGTTGAAGACACTACGCTCTTGGAGAAGGGAATGGATGAGATTGAGGAGATGCACCTGTCGTGGAATAAGACATTCTTTCACCCCGCCTATGATGAACTGGCCTATACCTTGATCTTTCGCCTTGAGGAGAAAGGCTTGGATAGCACAAGTGTTCTCCAATGCATTGATCGAGGAAGAGTGCGACCCGATTGGACAAAGAGTGCTGAGCAGTTATTGGAAGCTCAAAGACAGGCTGACTCTCCTTCGACGAGTGCCTATTATGGGGTGATGAGGACCTTGGCAATGATCAGGGAGCGCGATAGGCAACTACCCGATTCCGCCCCTCATCCTTCGCTTTGAAGACCGCCCTATCTGCTCGCTCAATGAGTGAATCACTGGAGAGAGGATTCTCCAGCGTTGAACAAGCTATCCCAATACTAACAGTAATTGGAGGGTCCTGGGTCTCAGCTTGCTCTATGAGCTTTCGTAGTTGCTCGGCCTGTTCAAGTAGCTCTTTTTCTGTATCTTTATAAGAGATCCCTACAAACTCCTCGCCGCCGTACCGGAAAAAGGTAAAGCCCTTCTCTTCTTCGAATCTCTGAAGAATTGCTGCCATGCTCTGCATCGCACGGTCAGCAACTAGGTGACCGTGCTGATCGTTGTATTGCTTGAAGTGATCGATGTCGATCATCAAGACACCTGAAGGAGCCTGGTCGCCTCCGATTACATCAAAGAGCTTACGACGATTATACAGACCGGTCAGAGCATCGGTCTCCTTTTCAATGGTGAGGAGGCGATGGGCTTCATAGCTCTCTACTCGAATGACTGTGGTGAGGTTGCCAAAGAAACAACCCAGCAGTCCAAAACCCAGGGTGTTGATGGCATCATCGAGGGCAAAAAGAGGCTTGAGGTAGATAGCAAGGATAGTGTGAATGCCAAACCAAAGGAGCACGAAAAGGTTCACGCGCCAAGGATTATCGATAAAAGCCAAC